>Ga0265296_1003543_pt1 | contig 14349 bp, 12 predicted proteins | sample MunlanPumphouse1_FD_189073 | JGI IMG/M metagenome (GOLD analysis project Ga0265296, IMG submission 189073) | Groundwater microbial communities from a municipal landfill in Southern Ontario, Canada - Pumphouse #1 | ecosystem: Environmental > Aquatic > Deep subsurface > Groundwater | place... | reverse complement strand
GTACGTTCGGAATCCCATCAATTAGATGCCTTTACAGGCCATCCAGTGAACTAGCGTAGCGTGTCCGCGCGCAAGCGCGGTCTCGCATTGGTCTCAGCACCGCTAGCGAAAGGGGATTCCTGTGTCCGGACGTATGACCAGGCGCCGCAGGGAGGCCATGCGCGAGGCCGCCGAGGCGCGCGCCGCACGGTGGAAGAAGCATCGCGACGCGCAGGGCGGCCGTGGCGAGCCCGCAGCTCCGAAGAGCACCACAGCCCAGAGGAAACCCACACACCCTTCCTGGAGCCCCGCATCCTCCAAGTGGCAGGTTAGCGAGCTCTGCGAGGCGACGGTCGTCGAGTACCTTGCCGGTCCGTGGAAGAAGTTCAAGAGGCGCTGCCCGCCGCAGCTGCGACCGCTCACCCGCATCAGGATGGACTATCTCAACAAGCACAAGCGCGAGCGGATCAGGGTGCTGCTGCTCGCGGTCGTCCGCCTTGCTCCGAAAATCATCGACGATCATTACATGGCCGGTTTCATACTGCTCGTCGATCTGCCCTGGATCCGATCTTTGGATGAGTGGAAGCCGCGGGGGTGCTCGAGGGATTCGATCTTCAAGTCGCTCGTCGCCCATCTCTTCGTGACCTATCCCGTGCCGGATTTCCTCTACTTGATCTTCATGGGGGAAAGGCACTCGATCTACTCGTTCGACTACGCGAAGAAGTTTTTCATGGCGGTCGCTCGTGGGGAGAGTCCGTACGGGCACTTCCCGCGCGTCGGCTTCCCCGTGAGGATGACCCGGCAGATGTGCCACCTCTTCATGCATATGCCCTCGGGAACGGGCTTCACCGAGGGAATCCGGCACGCGCAGATCCTCGTGAACGGGGGCGAGATCGGCATCGCCAGGGCGGTCTGCGGCACCATGCTGGGGCGCGATTTTCAGGGGCACCGGGAGCCCTTCTGGGATACGGTGCTCTGCTGGCTCTGCCGCCGGCCCGACATCGAACGCAGGCAGATAGGTCCTCTGATCGATTATTTCGTGCATATGCGCGAGACGGATCCGTTCTATTCGATCAAGGGGCGCACCGTCAAGTCGACCCTGCGCGCGATGGAAGAGTGGCACAGGGAGCTCGCAATCCACCGAGAGCTCGGGGAGCTTGTCTTCAAAGCCTCCGGTTTCAAGAGCAAGAAGTACATGTTCAAGAAAAAGTTGAACGGCGGGCCCGTGTACCATCAGGAATGGACCGTAAAGGAGATCCTCCATTCCGGCGACCTCATGGAGGAGGGCAAACACATGCGTCATTGCGTGAGTTGCTATGCGACGGACATCAAGGAGGGGAGGAGCTCCATCTGGTCCCTTCGGTGCGACGGAGCGCGCGCGCTGACCGTCGAGGTGGCAAACGGCATGCGCAGGGTCGTGCAGGCGCGCGGCAAGTGCAACCGGAACCCGAAGCCGCTGGAGTTCGGGCTCCTGCGTCGGTGGGCGCTCGCTAACAAACTCGAACTCCGCAGTCCGAACATGCAAAGGGGTTGACGCCGAGATCAATCACGGGTAGGATAAAACTCTCTACGATCAATAGCGTGCGCCGCGTATTGCCCAGGTGATCCGGAGGTGTCGAGATGAACCGGAGAGACGCGTTGCGTTACCTCGCATTCACCGGGGCGAGTCTCGGCAGCATCGGATCGCTCTCGTCATTATTCAATGCATGCGCAAAGCGGCAATTCCGGGCGGGGCAGCTCGCGAGCGACAGGTACGGCGTTACGATTCTGGTCGATGGGTTTCGCGCGGATCTGTTCAATGAAATGCTCGATGCCGGCGCGCTGCCCAATATCAAGAAGCATCTCGTTGACAGAGGTACGCTCGTGGAGACCTGCGTCAGCACGTTTCCCTCGACGACGGGTCCGGCGCATCTCCCCTTCATAACGGGCGTCATGCCGGGCTATAACGACTGCCCCGGGCTTCGATGGGTGGACAGGCGTCATCGGGCCCTGAGGGATTACTGCACGCTGCACAACGTTCTCTTCAACGCCGATTTTCCGGAGTCCAATTACACGCTGTACGAGATCCTCCACGGCACGAGGACGGTCTGCATCTTCGATTTCGTCTCGCGAGGCGCCTCCGAAGTCATTAACGTGCCCGCCAAAACGCTCTGGTTCATGCTGACCGGCAACATGGATATCTGGCGAAAGATGGACGGATACGCCGCCGACGCATTCGGGAAGGCCTACGGGAGCGGCGCCATTCCCCGGTATTCGTTCGTCTGGATGCCCGCCATCGATCATCTCGCGCATTTCCACGGATCGAGGGACAAGGTCATTCTCGAGAGGGCCGAGGACGTAGACAAACACGTCGGAAGCATCATGAAGACGCTCCAGGACCGGGGGTTGTACGATAAGACGCTCGTATCCCTTGTGGTCGATCACGGGCTCACCGATACTCAGCGGCATCTCGAGATCAGGGATACGCTCGAGAAATACGGCCTCAGCGTTCTGAAAAACCTGACGGATAACGATCAATTCAACTCTCTCTATCAGAACAATGCGGCTCGGGGGGTGAGCGGCAATTCCTTCGCTCTGCTCTATTTTGCCGCGGAGAAAGAGGGCCGTCTGAATACCCTGTCCTATGACTGGGCCAGAAAGCTTGGGCTTGGAGAGCTCAGATCGTTTCCCGTGGGCGGTTCGGCAAAAATCGATCTCATCGGACTCCTTCGCAAAGAAGAGGGGATAGATCTGGTAATGGCGAAGGAAAAGGAGGACACGATCCTCGTATTCTCCCGGGACGGGGAGGGAAGAATCGAGAGGGACTACTCGTCGCTGCGTTACTCTTTCGCCGACCGGGATCCGCTGGGCTATGCTCAGGATACGGAGAGCGCCTTTCTTATCGACGGAGGGTTTCACGACAAAGATGAATGGTTCATGGCCACGAGGAAAACGAGCTATCCCGACGGCCTTTTTCAGATCGCCCAACTGTTCGATTCGCAGCGGTGCGGCGATATCGTCGTCACGGCGAAACCGGGTTGGGATCTCATGAATCAGGAGCATAAGGCGTCCCACGGCAGCCTCGAACGGACCCAGTTGCATGTCCCCTGCGTCATCGCCGGCCCCGGGGTGAAGCAAGGTACGATCCCGATAGCGCGCACCGTGGACATCTACCCGACCTACCTGAAGTTCTTGGGAATCCCTGACTATGATGGGGAGGCTTCCAGTGTTTTCATGTAGACTTTTTGCGTCCGCAACCGTCGCCGTGCTCGCGTTCGCGTCATTCGCCTGCGCAGGGGAATTCGAGGCGTCGAGCGCTCCGGACGGGCGCTATTTACTTCGGATCTATCCCAAGTTCTTCTATACGAGCGCGTATTTCTCCGATGACGGAAGGGCGCATAATCTGCCCGGCGTGACGGGGCTGCTCTATTTCGAGCTCCCCGTTCAGGTGCAGTATGGCGTGACCGGGTCGCTCTCGATAGGGGCGATCGTGCCTCTCGTCTGGACCTACGAGGAAGAGGAGTTGCGCCCCGACGCGGTAAATAGAATCACTGTCCGCGAAGTATGGCTGACCGTACAGCACAAGTGGCTCACCTTTCCCTTTGTCTCGTCCTCTTCTCTTCGGATCAAGGTGCCCCTTGCCGACAAGAAGGATTGGGAGGACGGATTGCGTATCGGGGACGGGCAGGTCGACATCTATCCCGTGTATCATTTCGACTACTTCAATCAAAGGCACTATTGGTACGTTCAAAGTGCGGTGGGATACAAATATCGCTTCAAGAAAGGAAGTTATAAGCCGCTGGACGAGTTCAGATTCTACGGCCAGGGCGGATACGAGCTCTTTCCCGACCTGAGAATGCGGTTCTATCTGCTCGCCGATCTCACGAAATTCTCCAACGGCGATTTTCCCGCGGGATCTCCGAAAGTTTTCGAACGCGACGGCAATCTGCATTCCTTCGGGTATGGTGTCTCTCTATGGCCGCGGCCGTCGTTTCGCGTGGAGCTCACCACTCTCGGAGATTGGTCCGGAACGAATCAGTATCGAGGCGTTCGGTGGGAGATCGGTATTACCAAGATCCTGTAGTCTCGCGGCTGCGCGACGAATAGGGACGCCGCGCCGCGCGCCGCGGCTCGCTCCTACCAATCCGGCCATTCCTTCTTGGGGAGGAAGGTCATTCCCAGACGCGATCTCAAGAATTCAAGGGAATGCTCAGCCGTGACCACGTCCTCCGCATGGATGTAATCGGCCGCGTCGACCTTTTCGGTAAATGTGAGATAGTCGTCATATGAGCCGCTGAACGAAACGGCGGGCTTTTTCGCGCTGGCCCTCGGCAGGCGGTTGATGTAGCGCGCCACCCGGTAATGCATCGCAAGCTCGAGCCTTGGCCTCGCCGTGAGGAGACTCCTCCAACCGGAGGGAAGCGGCCCGTGTTGGCCCCATTGGATGTCGATATTCGGGCGTTGTCCCGATGCTTTCGCGTCCATAAGGCAGCTCTCCGTCCTGAGAACGGTACGATGCCACAGGGTGAGCGCGTCGGTTATCTTCAACGTTACGGGATCGTACTCCGCCCATACGAGCTCATGGTCGAAAGCCTTGCCCCTGCCCGCGAGGAAAGCGTCGTCCTCGAAGAAAATGTGGTAGGCAATGAGCGGTTTCAATGGGTGAAAGACGCCGATGACCGCGACGACATGATAGGGCTCGCTGGAATGCATGGAGAGAATCGGGGCGAACCGGAGCGCCAGCGTATGACGGTCCGCGGCGCCGTCGATATAATCGGCTCGTGCGCTGAATGATTCGCCCGCCGGTCTTCCGCAGGAGATCGTTGCGCAGGCGAATAGCGCCACGATGGCGTGGACGCCCCGGCGCATCGGCACAGCACTACAAAACATGCACGCCCCATCCGATGTAGACCCGGGGCGACCCCTCGCGCAGATTCCCCACGGGCCACACGCATCCTGCCCTCAGAATCTCCATGTATTCGAATTCGAATCCCGCGTCCATGCGCAGGTTGTCCAGGGAAAAAGACTGAGCGGCTTCCCAGGCGGTGCCCGCATGGCCGTAGAGTATCAAACGCAAGGGCGACCATACGGACGTCTCGCTCGCGACGCTCCGGGCCGAGAGGCAGAGCGCCTGGCTTGCGAGCGCGAAGCGGTTTCCGATAAACGAGTCATCGGGATAGCCCGGAAGGGTCGTCATGCCCCCGAGTGAAAACTCATACTGCGGAGGCGCGCTGCTCGATTGCCGGCCGCCGTGGATCGTCGTCAGCGACGTATGGTTCCGGCTCAGCTTCAATTCGCCCGACAGGTTGAGCTGGTAGGTATCGAAGAAGAAGTCGCCGAATTTAAAAGGGCCCGACTTCTCGTAGTAGAAGGTATGCCGCCACGCGAAGCGAGGAAAACGACGCGGCAGCGAGCCGGACAAATCGATCATGCAGCGGACGCCGCCGCTTGATCCCTCCGTGACGGGCATATCGAGGCTCACCTCGGAAGATTCGCTCTTCTTTCCAAACGCTCCAAGGGTCACCGACGTCCTTGAGAACAGACGATAGCGAGCCGCGAGCTCGCCGCCGATCTCATGCACCTCCTGGCGCGAGAATATGTAATCGAGGTCGTCGCGACTCGAAATGTTGTCGAAGAGCGTCGCGCTGAGGCACAGGGTATTCTGGAACAGGTCTTTCGCGAGCGTATGAAAAGTCAGGAAATCGTGCTCCGACACCCCGATCAAGGCTCGCCCCTCGTATCGGAGCGCGGTGGGATTGACCTCGTTCCAGGTGAATCCTATGCCTGCGAAATCATCGATATCGGTGAACTTGGTCGAGAGGAGGAAGCCGTACGGTCTTCGTTCGGTGACGGTCAACAGGATATCCATATCGCCGTCGTCGCGCGCGGTAACGTGCGATTTCACCGATTGGATGGCGGGCTGCGATGACAGGCGTCTGATGGCGCGATCGAGCTCGTAGGCGTTGTAGTAATCGCCCCCGATCAGGACAACGCTGCGAATGTATTCATCCGGCAGCCGGCGGTTTCCGGTAATGGAAACGGTGCGAATCCTTGGAGTCGAAGTCTTCACGGTAAAAGGGGGAAGTGAATCGACGACCGCGAGAGAGGTCCGCGTATAGCCGTGAATCGAGAAAATATCCCGGAGCTCGAGCACGACGGCCTGCGGGCTGTATGCGGCCGAGTCTCCCGCAAGAATTCGAACGGACATGCGTTTTCCGAGCTCGTCAAGGATCACGCTTTCCGGGAGCGGGGAATCGCCGGCGAGAGCGACTCGGAGCGTATCCGACATATATCGAGGCGAGCCGATCGGGCCGGCCGCGTCTCCGCGCCGCGAAACCCGCATGCCCTCTTCGCGAGGGGGAAGGCCGTCGAGGAAGGCTCGTATCCGTGCGAGCGTGTCGCGGTCGATGAGATCTTCCGCGTGTTTTCGGCCGGGGACGATCGCCAACGTTCCGGATTCGCCGAGGCCTTCGAATATGATTCTTATTCGCCGGATATCGACGAACCGGTCCTTCTCGGACTGAATGACGAGCGTCGGAATTCGCTCGGGCAACCCCGCGAGGTCCAAAGGAAACCCCGCGGAACTCATCAGGCCGAGTCGCGTTTTCGTGATGATCCGCAGGGGCACTCTCCCCAGAGGAGTGGTGAGCATTTTGTTCGAAGCCAATCCGATGATGAACGGCGCCGTCTCGGGCGAGAACCCCGAAGGACTGATGACGATCAGGGCATCCATGTTGCCGAATATTTCGGCTGTTCGCCATCCCACGGTGCCGCCCATGCCCGCGCCGAGCACGATAATTCTTCGGTAGCCCCTGAGTCCGGCGAATGACAGCACCGCGCGCAGGTCGAGGATCTCGTCCCCGCCGACCGTGGTCGTCCCAAAGCTGGATTTGTGCCCTCTGAAGTTGAATGTGAGAATATCATATCGATCCGTCAGCGTCCGTGCCAGGAAATCTACTTCGCCGCCTTCCGTGCCGCTGAGCAAGCGATGGCAGTAGACGATCACGTCGTCGTTGTTCGCGTCGTACAGGCGAGCGTCTATCGCTATTCCGTCGGCGGTTTGCAGCACGAGGTCGCGGGCGGCAGGCGCGCCATCAGCCGACATGGCATGGGCCGCCGCCGGAATGGCGAATTCTCCGGCGCAAAGAAATGCGAGAAAGGTCGGCAGGATGGTTGATATCTTTATACTCATGACCTTGACCGATCGAGGGCACATACCGGATAATGTGAGCACTGTAATGTTTCTGCGCGGTACCGGCAAGGGTTGATTCCGATGGGTGATGGGTGCGGCACGCGATCGCATGCCCGGGCGATCGATTCGCCGGCGATGAATATGAAGGGCTCAGAATGAGGCGCGCGCGATGGCCGGTCTCCCGGTAAGCCGCTTCGCCGGCTGAACGCAGCCGGAGGCGTATTCCCGCATGATACACGGCAGGATTATTCGATTGAGGCGGGCCGGGATCGCCGACCGCAAGAAGATATTTTCCTGGCTGACCGCGTCGGATCTGACGCCTTCGGTCATGGGACCGCCGAAGTATCCCGACGCGCCCATTCCCTCCTGGGAGGAATTCCGTAAGGATTACACGGCGAGCTTCTTCAACTCCTCGGGGAACAGGAAAGGGAGGAATCTCATCATCATCGCCGGCACGACGGAAGTCGGCACGGTGGGATACGATCTCTTCGACGGAAAGAAGCGCAGGGTCGTCCTCGAGAAACGGGCGCGCAATTGCGGCCTACCTGAAAGCGGGATTCAGGCGGATACGGATGAGCAAAACTTCGGCCATGAAGGAATTCGGCGTTGATATCCACGACTACGCCGATAATGTCGTGATGAAAGCCGCAGCGCGAAAAGGGAAGGGAGAGCGGGAGGGGAAAGATCTTGACGACCGCCGGATCTTCCGATAAGGTTTCTATAAAAGATCGCTGGGGGAGCTCTAAGGGCTGAGAGTCCCTGCCTGATGTTTAGAAGGCGGGGAGACCCTACGAACCTGTTTGGGTAATGCCGGCGGAGGGAAGCGTGAAACAGTAAGTGGATAAGCCGTAATGCCTCCGTTGGGATTACGGCTTTTTTTATGCGCAGGTGGACATGATGCAGGCCCCGAAGGAGGAAAAGAAGATATGGCACTTGATGAAAGGATCATCACGGAGGCGATTGTCGATCGGTACTTCGAGAAATTGAAAGAGAATCTCTCCGTTGATGTAGCGGTGGTTGGAGGAGGCCCCTCCGGCCTGGTCTGTTCCTATTTCCTGGCGAAGAATGGGTTCAAGGTAGCTCTCTTCGAGAGAAAACTTTCCATTGGAGGTGGAATGTGGGGCGGAGGGATGATGTTCAACGAGATCGTCGTTCAGGAAGAGGGAAAGAGAATCCTCGATGAGTTCGGCATCCGATCGCGTCTCCATAATAAGGGTTATTACACGGCCGATTCGGTTGAGGCCACTTCAACGCTCTGCTCCAAAACCGTACAGGCAGGGGCGACCATTTTCAATCTCATCAGCGCGGAAGACCTCATCATTCGCGAGAATCGTGTTACAGGACTGGTTCTCAACTGGACCGCCGTGGAGACGGCGAACCTCCACGTGGATCCTCTCTCCATCGAGTCCAAATTCGTGGTCGACGGCACCGGCCATGCAACCGAGGTGGTCGCCATTCTCCAGAAGAAGAATGATATCAGGCTTTTTACGGAGACGGGCAGGATCGTGGGAGAGAAATCCCTCTGGGCGGAGGCGGCGGAGAAAGATACCATGGCCAATACGAGGGAGGTCTTTCCGGGGCTCTATCTGACCGGCATGGCGGCCAATGCCGTATTCGGATCCTACCGGATGGGTCCGATCTTCGGAGGAATGCTTCTTTCGGGCGAAAAGGCAGCTTCGTTGATCACGGGGGCGTTAAGGAAGGGAGAATCGCTTTCATCCCCATCGCTCCATGATTGAAGGTCCAAGGATCATGACGGATCATACTCACAGGCCGGAAAGCGCATCTCATGTCTCGAAGGAGATGGAAAGAGACCGCATGATACAAGAATTGAGAAAAGCGGTGGATGTTTTGAGAGGAGAGAATCTTGGACGTCTCATTCCGGAGGTTTCTTCGAATCTGGGCTATGCCCTTCCGTATGCCGAGGGGATACAGGACGTGGCCGCCTTTCCCGGAAGGATCATTCGGTTCAAGGATACCGTGGCCACCGCGGGCGATCCGGAGTTCGGGGTTTCGAGACATATCGCCGGCATAATCCTCACCGTGATGCGGTTCGATCCTGAATACAGGTCCGCCATGAACATCCGGTACTCGAAAGAGATGGCGGCCAAGTTGAAAGAAAAGGGTTTCCTCGTCGCCCGGTTTGACCGGAGAAATGAGCCGAAAGAGGTAAAGGAGAAAGAGGGTTCTTCGCTGGCGTGGGGTGTGGGAGAAGTTTTGAGGAAATCGAAACAGGTCCCCGATATCATCTATGATGAGGGCGATTTCGGCAAAGAGCCCATGATCCGCGTCCTGGGGAGAAATCCGGAGGAAGTGGTTCAAAAGGTATTGAAAGCGGCAAGAGCGATGTAGATCGCGGATGAAGAAAACGAATTGCTCAAATATGGTTTCCATAGAACTGCAACCCTTCCCGCCTATTTGCGTATTGATCAATAAAGCTCTGATGAAGGAGGGTCGATATGGACAGGTCGGGGTATGTCAACCCGCTATTCCGGTTCAAGAACTCAGGGATAGTCATTGCCGCCGTTTGCGCCGTGGCTCTATCGCTCGGGGCGTCGGCCCGGGAAAGCACGAAGCCCGTCGCCATCAGGAACGTGCGCATCTTCGACGGTGAACGGGTGATTCCGAACGGCACCGTCGTCATCGGCGGCCGGAAAATAGCGGCCGTCGGGCGCAACGTCTCCATTCCCGAAGACGCGGAGATCATCGAGGGGGATGGAATGACCCTACTCCCCGGTCTCATCGATGCGCACGTTCACGTCTGGAGCGAGAAGCAGCTCGAGCAATCGCTCGTCTTCGGCGTGACCACCGTGGTCGATATGTTCACGAGCGTCGAGATCGCAAGGAACCTGAGAAAGGAGGCCTCTTCCGGCCGCGCCGACGATCGGGCCGGCATGATCTCGGCAGGAACACTTGTGACTGCGCCTGGAGCGCACGGCACGGAGTACGGGATCGATATCCCGACGATCACGAAGCCGGTGGAGGCTCAAGCCTTTGTCGATGCGCGCATCGCGGAGGGCTCGGACTTCATCAAAATCATCTATGACGGCGGCAGCGTCCAAGGGAAGAAATGGCCTTCCCTTGATAAGGCGACGATGGCAGCGGTCATACGGGCAGCGCACAAGAGAAACAAACTCGCGGTTGTGCACATCAAAACGTTGCAGGGAGCGCGCGAGGCAATCGAGGCGAGGGCCGACGGCCTCGCGCACCTTTTCAATGACGATGCCTTCGATCCGGATTTCGGCCGATGTATCCGGCGGCACAAGGCATTCGTGATACCCACATTCTCCGTGCTTGCAAGCGTTTGCGGAACACGCAACGCGGCGGCGATGGCGGAAGATTCCTGCATATCGCCGTACATGCGGCCGTCCGACGTCGCGGCCTTGAAGCAATCATTTCCCGCCGCTCCCATGTTCGGCGCAAGAGGCTACGAGGCGGCGGAGAAAGCTCTCAAGCAGCTGAGAGCGGAGGGCGTCCCGATTCTTGCCGGCACCGACGCGCCGAATCCCGGCACCGCGTTCGGCGTCAGTCTGCATCGCGAGCTCGAGCTGCTCGTTCAGGCGGGTCTTTCCCCGGTCGAGGCTCTGATGGCCGCGACTTCACGCCCGGCGGAGACGTTCGGCCTTTCGGACCGCTGGCGAATACGGCCGCGGCTGAACGCCGATATCCTGCTCGTCCATGGCGACCCGACGAAGGACATCACGGCGACACGCTGCATCGCGGCGATCTGGAGAAATGGCGCGCGCGTCGATCGCGAAAGGCACCGAGCGGCCGTCGATGAAGAGAAAGTTGCCGCAGAGCATGAAATACCGGAATCCGGCTTGATCAGTGATTTTGAATCGGAGCGGATTACCGCCTATTTCGGCGCCGGCTGGAGCGTCTCGACCGATGCAATAATGGGAGGAAAATCGACCGCCGAGATCCGGAGGGCGGAAGGCGGCGCCGAGGAAAGCAGCGGATCGATGCTGATCACGGGCGCCATCGCCGACGGATCTCCGAATCAGTGGGCGGGGGCATTCTACTCCCCGGGCCCGACCCCCGTGACCCCCGCGAACCTGTCGGTGAAAAAGCAGATCAGCTTCTGGACGAAGGGAGACGGCAAAACATACTTCATCATGATATTTACTCAAAGCCGCGGCTGGATGCCGTCCGTTCAGAGCTTCGCAGCCGGGCCGGCGTGGGAGCATTATGCGTTTCCATTTGAGGCATTCGGCACCGACGCGCATGATCTCACGGGCCTCCTGTTCGGCGCCGGCGGACCGGAGAGCGGTGGATTCACGCTTTATATCGACAACGTCCGGCTGGAGTAGAAAGACAGCGAGCAAGGGATTTTGGCACTATTTGCCGGATCGAATCGCCTGAGGGCGCGCCCAGTGGAGGGAGCAATTGAATGAGCAGCCGAACCGTCGAATGGCGCCATATCGCATTTTTCTACGTCACGGCCTGCGGCCTGTTCTGGATTCCGTTCTTTGGATCGACCCTGGCAGCGGAAGGCGCCGGAGCCGCCGCCTGGCGCACGATCTTCGGCATCATGGGACCATACAGCCCTCTTGTCGCCGCGCTCCTCACCCGTCTCCTGATCGCGCGGGAAGGCCTTCGGGACGCCCACCTGGGTTTTCGACGGGTGCGCCGGCATTTTTGGCTCCTGGCCGTGGCGCTCCCCTTCTTCTGGAACGGCATTCAAGACGTCGCGCAGGTGATCTTCGGATTCGCCGAAGTGCAGTGGGCGGAGCTCCCGCGCGGGCTGTATCGAGTTCCGATCAATCTCTTCGGGGGACTCCTCATCTTCATCGGCGAGGAGTTCGGTTGGCGCAGCTACCTTCTGGAGAAGCTGCGTCCGCTGGGGCGGTGGAGAGCTCTCGCCATCAGCGGCGTTCTCTGGTCCGCGTGGCACATGCCGCTGCTTGTTCTCCCGAACGGAATCTACGGCGCCGGAAAGGATGCCGCGGGGGCGGCCGCGGCCGCGCTCGTCTTCATCCTGCTCGGATTCATCATTGGCTGGCTGTATCTCGAATCGGGGAGCGTGTGGCCCTGCGTGCTCCTCCATTCATTCAACAATCTGATCTCTCTCGAGCTCTTTCGCGAGGCGTGGTCGCAGAAACTGGAGCCCTCCCTGTTCCAGAGTTCACTCATGGCGCTCGGTCCCATTCTGCTCGTGTGGGCCGCGCTCTTCCTCGGCGGCCGTTTTGGAACCGAATCGAAGGTCAGACCTTGAATTCGATACGTCCTCTGAACACCGGCTCCTTGGCCTTCAGAAAGATGAGCTTCACTTCCCATTCGCCGGGCATGACGACGTTGACGGGGAGGAGATAGTCGCCCTTCTTGTTCAGCTTGAACGGCACTTCTCCGGAATCGTGCGCCGATCCCATTGAGGGCATGCCCGAGATGCCGACGACGTCGATGCTCTTGATCTGCGCGCCTATCTTGTCGAAGAGCTGGACCTTGAGGATCGCCGTGCCGAGCTTTGGCTTCTTGTCGAATTTGTACGTGAAATATATGCTGTCCCCGATCCAGCACTTCTTGCCGGAAGAGGGGAGATCGGTGTAGACTGGCTCCTGCACGATCGCGCCTCCATAGGGCGGCTTTCTGACCTCGTGAGGCTTTAATACCCGAGGCGTCTGCTGAGCGAGCGAACCCGCGGCGAGCGCGAGCACGAGCAGCGCTGCAATCGTCAATCTCGTCATCATGTTAATGGACCTCCTTTCAAAGACCGATACTCCTTGACGGCGCAATAGAGAACCGGAGCCATGAACATCGTGATCACCTCGATGGCCATGCCCCCGAAGGATGGGAGCGCCATCGGAAGCATGATGTCCGACCCACGGCCCGTGGAGGTCAGCACCGGTAGCAGCGCCAGCACGGTAGTCGCCGTGGTCATCAGGCAGGCGCGAATCCGCCGCTTGCCGGCATAGACCGTGGCTTCCCGGATCTCAGCTATGGTTGCAGGCTTGACCTTGGCAAACCGCTGATCCAGGTACGTGCAAATGACAACGGCATCATCCGATGCGATTCCGAACAGCGCCAGGAAGCCCACCCAGATGGCGATGCTCATATTGATGGTGTGTATCTGAAACAGGTCGCGCAGATCAACGCCGAAGAGCGTGAAATTCAGGAACCACGGCTGTCCATACAGCCAGATGAACAAGAGACCGCCGCCCCAGCAAACGAATATCGTGCTGAAAACCAGCGATGTGGTAATCACGGAACGGAACTGGAAGTAGATGAGCATGAAGATGATGAACAGCGTCAAGGGCAGGACAATCGCCAGGGTTTTCTGGGCATGGATCTGGTTCTCGTAGCTCCCGGCAAACCGGTAGGTGACCCCGGGCGGCAGATTCAACTCGCCCGAGGCTTTCTTCGATTTCAGGTAGCGTTGGCACGCTTCGACCACGTCCACTTCGGCATAGCCGGGTTTCTTGTCGAAGAGGACATAGCCGATCAGGAAAGTATCTTCGCTCTTGACGGCTTCCGGTCCCCTGACGTAGCGGATTTCCGCCAGTTGCGTGAGGGGAATCTGGGCGTCGTCCATGGCGGGAATCAGCACGCGCCCCAGCGTCTCGATCTGGTCGCGCAGTTCGCGCAGATAGCGCACGCGCACGGGGAAGCGCTTCCGGCCCTCCACCGTGGTGGTGAGGCGAATGCCGCCGATGGCCACCTCGATCACATCCTGAACATCCGCGATCTGCATGCCGTACCTGGCAATGGCTTCGCGGTCGATGTCGATCTCGAGGTACGGTTTGCCGATGATCCGATCGGCGATCACGGCGGAGGGTTCGACTTCGGGAACCTCCTTGAGGAAGCGTTCGATTTCCAGCCCGGCGCGTTCGACGCTGTCCAGATCAGGCCCTTTGACTTTCACCCCCATCGGCGCGCGCATGCCGCTCTGAAGCATGACAATTCGCGCCGCAATCGGTTGAAGCTTGGGCGCTGTGGTCGCTCCGGGCATCTGAGCCGCGAGCACGATCTCTTTCCAGATGTCATCCGGACTCTTGATGTGATCGCGCCATTGCCGGTAGGGCCGTCCGTGCGGGGCCGGAATCAGCTCCCCATTATCGCGGACGAAATCCCGGCGTTTCTTGTCGTAGCGGAACGTGATCCGGCGGCCTTCTTTGTCGGCGATGTATTCGGTCTTATACGTGATGATGGTTTCGATCATATTGATCGGGGCCGGGTCCAGCGCGGTTTCGGCGCGTCCGATC
>Ga0265296_1003542_pt1 | contig 14353 bp, 17 predicted proteins | sample MunlanPumphouse1_FD_189073 | JGI IMG/M metagenome (GOLD analysis project Ga0265296, IMG submission 189073) | Groundwater microbial communities from a municipal landfill in Southern Ontario, Canada - Pumphouse #1 | ecosystem: Environmental > Aquatic > Deep subsurface > Groundwater | place... | reverse complement strand
CATACAACCTCCAGCTGCTGGCCCGGCAGGCCGCGCCGGCCTGATACGCGGCGCATCCTCCGGTGCCCGGCGTCACCTGTCATCCACCACGCTGATCCCACGCGATCCTTTTTCAACAGTCTCGAACGGTTGTGACACCTGAGGCGCGGCTCTCTACAACACGTTGACGATGTGATGGTTAGTCATCATGCGTAACGTTCAAGCGTTATGCGGCCTCTTCCTCATCATCCAAGCCGTTCTTACGCCACTCCACGTCCTGAGTGAAATCGAGCGGCAGATTAATTTGCTCGTTCTCAGGGCGGCTGCCATTCCAATGGTCCTGGTCCAAGGACAGCATGACGCCGTCATCGACCATCTGCTCCCGTCGCCGGACCATGGACTTCCGCATATTTGCAAAAGTCGTCGCCGGATCGTCAATGTCGATCCAATAGAACGTGCCTTGCCCTTTGGCATCACGGGCCGGAACAGCGTGGTAGGCGCGATATGCTCGACCAGTGCCCTTATCTTTCCGGACTTCCTGGCGCGCCGCATCCTTGATCTGTGCCGCAAGCATGTCGATCGGGCTCTTGGGTTTAGGCATGGGCCAGCCCTTCCCAAGCGCGAACCGGGCAACCTCATGCAAATCCAACTCGACGTGCCCGGTTTCTTCCCGGTAGAGGCGAATTAGTTTTTGCAGTTCCTGAGCTTGGGACACCAAAAATCTCCTATTCGCCTACCGGCGCGACATTACCCCATCCATCGGCATACGCCGTGGCGACTATGTGTGTTCTGACCTTCTCCAGGTGTTGCCTGAAGCGTTCGTAGCGCCCTGTGATATGTTGAAGCTGTCCAGCCACCAGCCCTGGATGAACGCCGATGCTTCGTGCGAAACCCACCATGTCACGTTCGGAGAAGAAGGGCGCCTTCCGATCGACAAAGGCCTTCATCTGAGCCTGCGGGACACAAAACTCCGCACCAGCCTTGTTAGCCAGACGCTCTTCTTCGGGTACATCCGGCCCCTGCCCGGCACGCTCGCCATCCAACTCGGCGTCTAGGATCATGTGGGTCTTGCCGTGCCCTAAACGGACATGCTCCAGCTCATGTCGCAGCACGAACCAGAAGTTGTCGTTGCGATCGTGCCGAAGCGACATGCCGATCACAGGCGAACGATCGTCCAGCCAGAAGCAAACACCATCGATCTTCGCTGCGGGTAGGGATTCAACCACCACGAAACGAATACCAGCTCGCTCCAAAATGCGAGGAACAAGGCGGACGTTTTCCGAAGAAACAAGCAACTTACGAAGCTCCTGAATCGCCTCGTCGAGTTTATCCTGGGAGTATGGAGGAACAAGCATCTCCGCTGCCATTGACCTGACTCTATAAAGCCAAGCCAATTGCACCGGGGTAGCTTCGGTATTTACCATCGTCTTGCGAGCAGCGTGGGGCAAAAACTCGATTTCATCTGCCGACTGCGCGCCAAAAAAGTCGGCTAACGCGCCTTCGACCTGCTTTGTGTCTCGGATGTTGACTGGTCCAAGCCATCCCCGCTTGGACATTTCCCCAACTGGAAGCCCTCCAAATATGTGAGCGCGGTTAGCGCGCATGGGGTCTGGGCGAGCCGAGGCTCGCGCGATCGCCAAATCAAAATCGCGCTGGAGAGCGAGGAACTGCTTCGCTTCAACCTCGAAAACCTCTTCGAGCAAAAGCGCGGTCTCAGCATCCAATGATTGCTTACCGAGAATAATCTTATTGATGGCGGCCTCACCCTTGCCGAGGATTACGGCAAGGGTGCGCTGACTCCAGCCCCGCTCGTTGAGGAGGCTTTCAATAAGCTGGCCTGGTGTCTTGAACTCCGACATGTTCCCCTCTCTTACCACGCCGGATCGAAACCGGAATAGCGAAATTGCTCTAAATCGAAAACTTGCCCATTTGGGGCTATGGCTTCCCACCCGCGATGGTAATCGTACATCGCACCGTCTCGCGCTTTCGGGCTGCGGCCTTGCTGCACCCCTCGATGGTCTCGCGGTTGGCCGTCACGATTCTGTCGGCACCGACGATCGCGCGGAACGCGGTCGGGCTGGCGCTCTGCATCATCCGCTGCCCTGCTTCCCAACGGGGAAGGTCGAGCGTCCGTGCCGCCATGCGCTCGGGCCATTGCCAGCTCGCCGGCGCGACCTCGCGCGCGACGAGACCAGGCAGGATCGCCCATGCAAGGATGCCAGCCGCTGCGCCGCCCAGCCCGAACCATAGCTGCCGGTTCTTCTGGTCAGCCCGCGTCCATGCCGATCCGGCGATGGCGCGAAGCTCGGCCATGACGCGTGCCTTGTCCTCACGGGCTTTGGCGAGCGCCGCCTGATCCTCGCGCCGGGCGGAGTTGCCCGCTGCGGCGATCCGCTGCGCCATCTGCTCGGGCGTCATCGCCAGCGCCGGACTCCGGGCGATCACGTCGTTGATGACCGCGATCCGCTCGGCGGTAGCGTCCACGCCCTGCTGCATCCGCCCCAGCGTCTCGGAATAGTCAGGAATATCGATATGCGCCCGCTCGGCCGCCAAGCCCTCCACGGCACGGCGTAGCAGCGCCAGCTCGCGGTCCTGTCCCTCGATCACGGCGCGCAACCGGTCGAACGCCTCCGCCGGATCACCGCCTTCCTGAATATCGTCGTCCATCGTCACCTACCGACTCATGCCACGGTCACGGTCACGCCCGATGCTAACCGACTGCGCCAGTTCCTGCCCGATCGACCGGCCACGCTCCATGCTCAATGCCAACTCGGGGGCGCGTCGCTGCAACACGGATTCAAGCTGCGGGTCGCGATGCAGTCCGCCCGCGATGCTTTCCATGCGCTTGCCGATCTTCTCCGCGCCCGCATGGTCGCCGGCGCGCTCCATGCTGGCGCGTGTCTCCTTCATGCCCTGCCACTGTTCCACGAACCGGCCTGCGCGCCTCTCCGGATCGGTGCGGACCTGGCGCTCGGTTTCCATTGCCTTCGCCGCTCCGCCCGTTTTCCCCTCGGCCGCATCGCGCGCAAGCCGGGGGTTACGCTCGATTGCGCTGGCAAGGTCACGCGCGCCATGCGGCCGCACCTGGTCAAGCGCGTCGCCGGCCTTCGCCAGCGCCTGCTCTTGGTGCGCCAGCACCGGCAACCCCTTGTCCCGCATCCGGTCTATATCGGCTGCGGCGCGCCCATAGCGCTCGATTGCTCTGGCCTGAGAGCTGTTCGAAGTAGTGTTAATCGGACCCCCCTCGCTGCGGTCGCGAGCGGTGTTAATCGGACCCTCTTTCTCTTTCGCAATGGCCGGCTTCGGCCGAAAACCATCAAACATGCCTCGCGCTTTTGCCCGGACCTTCTCGACCACCTGGCGCGCGAGTTCCGGGAACCGGATCTCGCGCCGATCGGCGAACGCGCGCGCCTGATCCTGCTCGGGCTTGGCGTAATCGCCCGCCATATCCTTACCGCGCTCGCGCGACAGGGCGCGAACGAGCTGGCGCTGATCGGTGAAGTCGTCGCGGCCATAATGGAGCTGCACGTCGTCGCGGTGCCGCGACATGCCGACATAGGCGCTGTGCCGGTCCATGCCGGGGGTGGCGAGGACGTGCGCGCGATCGACCGTCACGCCCTGCGATTTGTGGAACGTCGCCGCATAGCCATGATCGATATGGGCGTAATCCTTGGTGTCGAACGCGACCCCGCGCCCGTCATCGAGGCGCACCGCCATGCCATCGGGCGATACCTGCTCGATCGTCGCCAGCGTGCCGTTCTTCACCCCCATGCCGCGCTCGTTGCGAAGGAACATAATGCGGTCGCCGGTCGCGAACTGACGCTCGCCGCGTTCGGCCTTTACCGTCACGTCGTCACCAAGGTCGCCGGATGCGCGCAGCCGATCACGCGCCTCGCCATTGAGGCTCTGCACCTCGGCGTTGGTGTGGGTGAGGATGATGCGGCTCTTGTCCGGCTCGGCCTGACGCGCACGATCCCAACCGTCCACCAGCTCGCTCCGCGCCTGCTCGCGGGTGTCGGCCGCGTGGACCGTGCCCTTACTGTCATAGGCATGGATCGCTTCGCCGGTGCGCCCGGTCGCCAGCGCACGCGTGGCGTCGCGCTGCCAGTCCTCGCGCTGCCGGCGTATCTCGGTGATCTCGGCCGCGCCGTGCCGCTCGGTGACGCTGCGGAACGCCGCGCCCGCCTCGATCGCCTGCAACTGCTCGGGGTCGCCGACCATCACGACCTTGGCCCCGGCGTCGCGCGCCTGGGACAGCACCCGCTCCATCTGACGCGAGCCGATCATGCCGGCCTCGTCCACCACCAGCACATCCCTCGGGCCTAACTGCTCACGCCCCTGCCCCCATGCGTGTTCAAGGCTGGCGATGGTGCGCGACTGGATGCCAGACCCGCCCTCAAGGTTCTCGGCCGCGATGCCCGACAGGGCTGCGCCGCGCACCGTGTAGCCCTGCCCCTCCCAAGCCTCGCGCGCGACGCCAAGCATCGCCGATTTGCCCGAACCGGCATAGCCGACGACCGACGCCAAACCCACGTCGCCGGTCACATGATCGAAAGCATCACGCTGTTCGCCCGACAGGACAAGGCCACGCCCCTCGGCCGCGCCGATCGCACCGTCGCGATGCCGATCGGCAACCCCATGCTCGCCACGACCCGCCAGCTCGTCGCCGGCGCGCTCAAGCCGGTTCTCCACCGCGATCATGTCGCGCGACGTGAACCGTTCCTGATCGCGTCCGTCCTTCCCCAATGCGACCAGCTCGGGCGATCCCCGAACCGCTCCCATCACCTGGTCGAACTGTTCCTTGCCGTCGCTATGCCGAAACGCGAACGTCGCAAGATCGCGGGTGGTGAACGTCGCCTGCTGCCGAGTAATCGCGTCCAGCGCGACATTGGGATTGGCGATAATCTTCGCGCCGTTCTCGCGAGCGATGCGCGTGTGATCCTCGATCCGCTCCGCCTCAAGCCCCTGCTCCGGCCTGCGCGACGCGGCGGGTCCGATCTTGTGCTGCGGCTCCAGTCCGATCCCCTGCGCCTCATAGGAGCGATGGTCGATCCGGCCCTCAATCCCCAGCTCGGCCATGCGCTCGTTGACATGCGCGCTCCATGCCTCGCGCCAGTCCTTCAACATCTCAGTGCTGTTCCAATCCCGGTTCTTCTTCCCGAAGCCGTCCGGTCCCACGTCGCGCATCGTCATCATCACATGCGCGTGTGGCTTGGGCGTGCCGTCCTTCGCTTTGTCCCAATGCACGTTGAGGTCCGCGACCATGCCGCGATCGACAAACTGCTTCTTCACGAAATCGCGCGCGAGCTGGACGCCCTGCTTCTCGTTCATCTCGCGCGGAATCGAGAACTCCACCTCGCGGGCAAGCTGCGCGTCCTTGCGCTTCTCGCCGGCCTCCACCTCGTTCCACAGCGTAGTGCGGTCGTTTAAACGCTCCGGCGCACTGTCCGGCAACATCACTTCGGAATGAACGACACCGGCCTTGTTCGAGAAGTCGTGATCGCGGTTCAGCCGATCGTCGTGCAGCTCGGACGCGGAACGATAGGCGGCGCTCGCGACAGCGCTCGATCCGCTCGCGCGGCTGACAACCTTGGCGGAGAAGTGGTAGATCGCCATGACGCCCTGCACACTGCCCTACTTAGCGCACGTCGGCAACGACGTATAAGCGCGCACTCACAATCTGCTGCGCATCTTCTGATTGACTTGGTGCCGCTTACTGGTCGTTCTGACTTTACCCACATGCTGGGCACGCTAAGATGCTGCCGACCGATACGCGGAAGGGTGAAAGCAATGCGGAAGGTTCGCGATTACGATGCCGAACTGAAAGCGCTGGGTGACAAGGCCCGCGCGCTCAAGGCAAAGCGGGTCGAACAGCTCGGCCAGCTGGTCACCGCGACCGGTGCCGATGCGCTCGATGCGGAAACCCTTGCCGGCGTGCTGCTCGACGCGATCGGATCGAAGGATACGGACGCGAAGGAGGCATGGCGCGCGAAGGGCGCTGCCTTCTTTCAACGACGCGGGCGCAAAGGTGGCGGCACTGCTGCAATCAACGGATCGGGCGCTCCGACTGAACCGGGCGGCGACGCTGCGGGCGGAAGCGGCAGAACGACGAACGGATAGCAAGGGCTGGGTCGTGCAACGTCGCGAACGAACACGTCACCTGATTGAGCTGGGCGGGCTGGTCCAGAAAGCGGGCCTGGTTGAGCTGACCGACGACGATCGCACCACCCTTTACGGCGCGTTGCTTGATCTCGCCGGGCGTGGTCGCGGCGACGATTCTGGCGATAGGCTGGCGCTGTGGAAAAGACGCGGAAAACGTGCGTTCGATGCGGAAGCGGAAGGGAGCGAAGCGCAATGAGCGATTTCGATATCGAGGCGATCCGCGCCCAAGTCCGCGCGATGGATTTCGTGCGCGGGACGCCAACGGAAATCGCGATGTGGCATGAGGACATGGCGGACTCGCGCGCCAACCTGGTCATCGAGGACATGATCCCGACGCCCAACGACGATGCGTTTTTTGCGATGATGCTGGACGAGGGCGTGCCCCCTCCCCTGGTCTCGCAAATCCTGCTCCGGTTGCTCGATCATCCCGACGCCGATCGATCGCTGCCGATCACGCCGATGGAAGCGCACTGATGCCCCGGCGACGGATCAGCCCGCTGTTCGCGGTCTTCGTCGCCTTCGTGGTTCTGATGGCGAGCAACGCCTGGCTCAAGGGCATCTTCGGTTATGGCGAGATCGCGACCGACATTCCGTTCCTGCTGGCCGGTGCGATCCTGTTCCTGGCCTGGCGCTTCAATCGGCGTGCCGCCAACCAGCGCAGCGATCTGCTCGGCTCCGCCCGTTTCGGTGACCGCGCCGATGTGCGAAAGCTGGAAGCGAACGGGGATCTTCTGATCGGCCGCTCGGCGAAGTCGGGCAAGCTGCTGCACTACGACGGCGCGGCGCATCTGCTGACGATGGCACCCACCCGGTCGGGCAAGGGTGTCGGCACGATCATTCCCAACCTGCTGCTGCTCGATCGCTCGGTGATCTGCATCGATCCCAAGGGCGAGAACGCCCGCGTCACCGCCCGCGCGCGTGCCGCCAAGGGCAAGGTCTGGTGCCTCGATCCGTTCGGCGTGTCGGGTCAGCCCCCTGCCCGCTACAATCCACTCGACCGGCTCGACCCCACCAGCCTCGATCTCGCGGAAGATGCCAACACCCTCGCCGACGCGCTGGTGCATGACGCGCCGGGACAATCGGGCGAAGCGCACTGGAATGAGGAAGCCAAGGCGCTGATCGCCGGGCTGATCCTGCACACCGTCGTCCACGAACCCGCCGATCGTCGCGTTCTGGCGACGGTGCGCGACAAGCTGACGCTCGCCCCTGCCGCCTTCGCCGCGCTGCTGGCCGATATGCAGGACAGCGCGGGTGCTGGTGGTCTGATCACCCGCGCTGCCAATCGCCAACTCGGCAAGTCCGATCGCGAAGCCGCAGGCGTGCTGTCCTCGGCGCAGCGCCATACCCACTTTCTCGATAGCCCCCGCATCGTCGCCAGCACGGCCGCATCGGATTTCACCTTTGCCGGGTTGAAGGACACGACAGCTACCGTGTTCCTGTGCCTGCCACCCGATCGGCTCGATACCTATGCCCGCTGGCTCCGCCTGCTGGTGAGCCAGGCCGTCACCGACATGGCGCGCTCCACCGCTCGCCCTTCTCGGCCCGTACTGTTCCTGCTCGACGAGTTCGCCGCGCTTGGTCGCCTCGAACCGGTTGAGCGCGCGATGGGGCTGATGGCGGGCTATGGCCTCCAGCTCTGGCCGATCCTCCAGGACATGCACCAGCTCAAAGCCACCTATGGGGAACGCGCCGGCACTTTCATATCCAATGCGGGCGTGATCCAGACGTTCGGGGTGAACGACCATGCGACCGCCGACATGCTCTCGCGCACGATCGGCGACACTACGATCGAATACGACACCGTCAGTACGTCGCGCGGCACTGGCTGGGGCGATAACCGCGCCGGCCCCTCGGAAAGCATCAGCGGACACGTTTCTGCCCGCCGTCTCGCCACACCCGACGAAATCATGCGGATGCGGCCCGACCAGCTCCTGCTGCTGCGGCAGGGCGAACACCCACTCGCGGTCGAGAAAATCCGCTACTATGACCAGCGCGAGTTTGCCGGGCTGTTTGATCCGGCGTGATTTCAGCCCCGCTGGCGATGTTCGACGGAACAAGCCCCCCGACCCATCTAAAAAGTCTTCTCCTGCCCTCACGGCGCGTCTGGGCGGCCGTAGCGGGCGATTCCATCGCCACTCGTCTCACTTATTCTTCGCCTAGCCAGTGGCGCTTGCGCCGCTCTTGTGACGCCGAAGGCGGCACGCTGCGAAAACGCATCGGCCGGTAGGCCGATTCCGCAATGTCTTTCCCTCACTGGTCGGTCATGCCCGATTAGCTTGCACTGCGCACTATCGGGGTTTTGGCCCCCACTTTGATGCATTGGTTCGGGTTATCCACAGGCGGGATTCTTTAAGAAGAATCTCCTATGTAATAGGAGGTTTAAGACTCTTACGGAGCCGTTTCTGGCTGCTTATTCAATGGCTTAGCGGCAGTTCTAGGGGCCAAAACCCCGTGATTCGCGGGGCCAAAACCCCGTGATTCGCAGGGGCCATTCCCCCGATAGTTGGAGCTCGCTCACTATCGGGGTTTTGGCCCCTGGCGATCAGTCGGCTGGAAACCCCATCGGTGGGCGCGGTAAACGCTTGAACTGAAAGCCCGGGTGGTCGGTCGAAAGTTGGCATCTCTCTGTGAAGTTAAGAACCTCCTCACCTTCATCGTTCCTCACCAATTCCAGCCAATAGCCGGGTAGCCGCTGCCGCTCGACCGCGACCCGCAACTCCTTGGCGAAGTCAGCCACGCGCTGGGTGCTGCCGCTTTTGTGGTGGAGCTGCTTCATGGTGAAAGCCCAACCTGCCGCCTGATGACCGCCATGCTTCCGCACGACGCGGTAAAGCCACCGCTCGATCCCGCCGGTCAGCTTGAAATAGGCTCGGTCGATGCCGAGCACGAGGCGATCAGTCAGCACGCCCTCGTAGAGCCAATCGGATATGGTAAACTCGACGCCGGTCGATCGCCCAAGGTCGTCGGTTGGTGCCGAGTAGCGCTCGATCCAGTGGAAGCCCTCGGGGCGCTTCTTCTTCCCCTGGCGGATGTTGGTGCGGATCAAGGTGGCGCTCAGCCGCTCAAGCGCCTCCACGATCCGGCGATACTCGTTTCCCCCGGTTGGCCGATCAATCCCGCGTAGCAGCTCGTAGAGCGGGACGTGAAAGTGCGGCGTGGTGGGTTGTCCCGCCGCCTTCGCCGCCCGGAGTTGCGACACCGCCCATATCAGGATGTCGCAATCCCATATGGTCGCGATGCCGATCTCGGCCGGGGCCGTGACGTTGACGGTGACCGTGGTGGTGCCGTTCTGCACCGAATAGTCGATCGGCTCGCTGCGGCGCTGTTTGGAGAGGCTGAAGAATGGCCGCTCCATCATCTCCTGCTCGTCGTGGGTCGGTATGTCGCCGGGCAACGTCACGAATAGGTCGAGCTGGCCGAGCAAGCCGACCGGGTCGCCTTCTTTCCTTCTGCCCTTCTTAGTCATAAAGGCTCCAAGGTCAGCGGCGCGATCGGCCGCTCGGCACGCTCGCGGCTACCGCCTCCAACGGCTCCAGCCCACGCGCTTCCAACAGTCGGTTCCACGCCTCATGCCCCAGCTTCTGCAAGCTAAGCCCGGTGTCGAGGCTAAGCTGGCGAAGCCGCTTACGGTCGCGGGGGGTGACTTGCACGTTGATCGGCACGATCGCCGGCGATGCAGCGTCTCGAACGGGAGCGGCGTTGGCCGTCGCCACAGCGATCGGGGCCGCGGCGGGTTCTTCGTTCAGCTCGCCCATCACGTCGGCGAGCGCGCGACCGGTGCGCTTACTGCTCATATCGTATCTCCTGAATCCAGCTCCAAACCTGGCGTAGCTCGTCGGCCGCGTCGCGTGCGGCTTGGCCGCGCATTTCGGTCACGCCCCTCCCCTCAAGTGAGGCGTCCAGATAAACGGTGCGGTCGGATAGATGGGTCGGGCAAACCGGGACTGGGTAGCGCGACAACGCGGCGCGGGCCGCGGTCGCGCGGGAGTCGTTTTTCGCAGCGTTGACGATAACGACTGCGCGCTGGTCGAGCCGGCGGAGAATCTTCAACGTCTCGCCAACCGCCTCAAGGTCGTCGGGAGACGGCCGCACCGGCACGATCACCAAGTCCGCCACGCGCGCCGCCTCGGCCTCCGGCTCTTCGACGGCCGGGCGGGTGTCGATGAACAACGCACCCTCCGGTTTGCGGCGAAGGCTCTTGGCCGCGTCAGTTAAGGTGGTGCCGTCTAGGTCGATCAGCTCGGGGCGCTCAATGGCCGGCTCGATCTGCTCGCGGCGCGTCCACCATTTCGTTGTCGTACGCTGTGGGTCTCGGTCGATGATAAGGCTCGGCTCCGTCTCGCCCGCGAGAACCGCAAGCTGACGGGCAAGGGTGCTTTTACCTGCCCCGCCCTTCTGGCTGATAAGTGAGTAGATTTGCACCTTCGCCCCTTCTGCTCCTCTTACCTGTGACACTATGAAGGCTCTTGGGTGTGAAGGGAATACCCTTTATCCCTGCCGGCTAGCGATCGTCACGCGCCAGCGCTGAGACGCCGGCATGGCGGCTCGGTCGAAACGCAGCGGAGATAGAGCGCGGCCCCGCAAGGAGCCGCGCTCGCCGTGCAACTATTCCCTAGCGCTTGGGTTTCTGATATGTTGGCCTATGCCCGTCGTCTATCGCATCGGTGGCCTGCGGGTCGTGATCTGGCCCAACGATCATCGACCGGCGCATGTCCATGTGAAGGGCGCGGAAGGAGAGGCGGTGTTCAACCTGAACTGTCCCGGCGGTCCACCCGAACTGCGGGAAAGCTACGGCTTTAAGGTGCCGGACGTGAACCGGATCGAGGAGGCGCTGGTCGAGCTGGTGCCGACACTATGCGCGGAATGGAGGACGATACATGGCGATTACTGAGCAGGAGCTGGCGCAAGCCGAAGCGCGTATGGAAGCGATCCGCGCCGCGGGTCATGCCGTGTCCGCCCGCTACGATCGTCGGCGGTCGCGGGTCGTGGTTGCGCTGAACACCGGGGTCGAGCTGACGTTTCCGACGCGGCTCGCGGAAGGATTGGCCGATGCTTCGCCCGACAACCTCGCTGAAATTGAAGTCAGCCCGGCGGGCTTGGGACTGCACTGGCCCAAGCTGGATGCGGACCTCTACGTTCCGGCGCTGCTCCAGGGCGTGTTCGGCTCCAAGCAATGGATGGCGCGCCAGCTCGGCGCGGAAGGGGGGCGCTCCCGGACGGCCGTCAAGGTCGCCGCCTCGCGCGCCAACGGTCGTAAGGGTGGTCGGCCGCGGAAGTTCGCATTGGCGTAATTCCGCACTGCTAGCCTTTATGCCTGTGACACTAAGAAGGCTTACAGGAGAGTAGGGACATTAGGCGAGTTTCCGCTTTCGTTCTCGCCGGCAGTGAATCATAGAATCGTCATGCCGATAGCGCCCGAACATCGCTGGCTCTACCCGATCGACTGGCGCGAGCTGTCTGCATTCATCAGGTTTGGCCGCGCCAAAGGGCGCTGCGAGCATTGCCGCCGTCCGCACGGCCGCAACGTGCTGCACCTCGGCGATGGAGTATGGTGGGACGAGGACGTGAGCCGCTGGCGCGACGGGCAGGGCAGGGCGCTCCGCCGCCTAGCCGCTCCTGCGGACATGGCGCGTGCGCAACCGGGGCTCGCCGGCATCGACCCACCTGCATCGGTGCGCGTCACGCGCGTCATTCTCGCCAGCGCGCACCTGAACCATGATCCCGGCGACAACCGGCCGCGCAACCTCGCCGCGCTCTGCCAGCGATGCCACATGCGCCACGACGCCGGGGAGCATCGCCGGCGCCGGTGGCTCAACGCCTTCCGGGTGCGTGCGATTGGTGACCTGTTCGCCTGAGCGGGGATCTCCGGCAGGCCGTCAGGCCTCGTCTCTAGGGTCGGGTGGTGTGGGACAAGCGATGAGGCCGCCCCGATCGGGGCGGCCTCGATCCTCAATAGCCGCTCAACAACCGCATCTGCGCGTGCGCCTCCTGTATCGCCCGCATGGCCGGACTCGCTTGCAGCTCGCGCATGGCGCGCATCGTCGGGCTGTTCTGAAGCTCCTCGATCGCCCGCATCGTTGGACTGCTCCGCAGCTCCTCGATCGCGCGCATGGCGGGGCTCTCGCTCAAGCGCCGGGCAGCTTCCTGCGCCGCCATCATCGCGGGGCTGTTCATCATCTCTTGGGCGGCGAGCATGCCTGGGCTCAAGGCGTCCTGCATCCGCCGGTGCGCCTCCAGCATCTGCCGCGCCGCACGGGGAGAGTAGGGCGCGCTCGTCCGGCGTGCGGGTGCGGGCACGGCCGATCGCCGGGCCTGGGCGTCCGCCAAATACCTTGCCCCCTGGTCCTTCCACTTGCCCTGCAACCGGCGCACGGCCGTCTCGGTAGGCTTGTCCAAGGCGCGCTTGATAGCGGCAGTCGGCTTGCGCGACGGGTCGGCCGCCAGCATCTCCGCCACCTTCCTGAGCGTAGGACTATCGTCTAGCCCCGTGCCGCGGGGTCGGCCGCGATTCCGCTTGGTGGTGCTCATGGTCGTTCCTTTCACTTGGTCGGCAAAGAATGGCCGCAAATCAGGCAAGTTCAAGTGAGAAGAAATGAGGCCGAAAAGCGCGGATAAATGCACCTGAAAACTGTCGATGCTTACTCGGTAGCGAGGATAAATCGGGCGGGGGGGGGCGCCGCTACAAGGCAACCTCAGCGCCCGAAAATGCGAGCTAGCAGCCCCAGCCGCTTGGGAGCGTCTGGCCCGCTTGGCACAATCGGCTCCGGCCGCGCGAGGGCGACAATCTCAGCCATCAGGTCGGCGCGTCGCTTACCCCGCACGGCAGCGAGTTTGCTCTCCTGCTCACGCCATAGCTCGCCGTAGAGCGCGTGGGCGGTGGTGTGCGCCTTCGGTTCGCCCCATGCTACGCGCATCATCTTCCGATCGGTCTTGTTGAGGCCGAGAAGCTCGTCGCATCCGATCACGTCATAGGTGAGGTCGAGCTTGGCGAGCTGGGCGTAGGGCGTGCTCTCCAGGACGTTGAAGCCCGGCTCGCGCAACACCTCGCTATAGGGTACACTCCAACTGCTTAGCGCTGCCCAATAGTGGAGTTGGCGCAGCTCGTCGTCGAACGGCCTCCCCTCCTTTTTGAGCTGGCGAATGATCGCGCGCCGCGCGACCGCCATCTGGCTGAACGCTCCGGGCAAGGGCAACTGGCGTTCCGCCATTGCTAGACGTGCAGCCGGGTCGTCCTGCACTTCCTTGATCGCGTCGCCCCAGAACTGCCCGTCCACCTTTTCCGGCCCCGGCACTGCGGCCGTGGCGCTTCCATCCTCGTTTTCCGCCCAAACTGGCGTCCACTGCGCCTCGCCTTGCCGGCGCGCGTCGTCGTCTGTTTTCGTGTCAATCCAAAGCATGGGCGATCTTTTCATGCTCTTTTAGCGGGAAGCGGCATCGCGCCTGATGCTCGCTCCCGATGATCGCGCAACACGCGCTGCACGGTCGATCGCGATACGCGAAACAAACTGGCGAGCTGGGCAGGGGAGCCTTGGCCGGACTCTGCCTTGGCAATGATCTCGGCGCGCTGCTGGCCGGTGAGGCTCGGCCGGCGTCCAAGGTGCCTGCCGGCCTTACGCGCGTGTGCCAGCCCGTTCATGGTTCGCTCGCGGATCATAGCACGCTCAAACTCGGCGAACGCGCCTAGCATCTGCGTCATCAACCGACCTGGCGCGGTAGTGGTTTCGATCGCTTCCGTCACCGATCGGAATCCCGCGCCCGCGGCGGTGATCGCCTCCAGCGTGAACAGGAGGTCGCGAAGCGAGCGCGATAGCCGGTCGAGCTTCCACACCACGAATACGTCACCGGGCTTCAACGCCCCGATCGCGCGCGCCAGCTCGGGGCGGTCAGCCCGGCCGCCTGATGCCTCCTCCTGATAGATGGGATCGCACCCGGCATCGCGCAACGCGCGAAGCTGCGGGTCTATGTCCTGGGAGTCACCTCGGGATACGCGGGCATAGCCGATTTCCATGCCTTCATTCTGGCACGGGTTTGTGACACCTGCAAACCCTTGAAAAAGCTAGGGCGGGATGCCGGTGTCACAACCGTCCGAGACTGTTGAAAAACGCGTGCTTGCGACGACGAGGAAGGCGTGATTCACTCCTGCCAGGCGGCGGGAGTATGGACATGATGGGTCGGCAGGTGGCGCAAGGCGCGCTGTTCTACGGTTTCCGGC
>Ga0265296_1003541_pt1 | contig 14353 bp, 13 predicted proteins | sample MunlanPumphouse1_FD_189073 | JGI IMG/M metagenome (GOLD analysis project Ga0265296, IMG submission 189073) | Groundwater microbial communities from a municipal landfill in Southern Ontario, Canada - Pumphouse #1 | ecosystem: Environmental > Aquatic > Deep subsurface > Groundwater | place... | reverse complement strand
GAACAGCGATTCTACCTCAAAGACGGCGAGAGCGCGTATCGCGCCCTGCAAGCGTTTGGCCTCGGCATTTCCGACGCGAACTTGAGGAAAATACCCGTGGGGCTCGAAGAGCGCGCTGAAAGAAACGACTCTGACGGCGACGGGCTTGATGACCGCCTGGAAGAGGCGATTGGCACGGACAAAAACAAGCCCGATACCGATGGCGACGGCTTTAATGACGGTGAAGAGATTAAAAAATTCTATAACCCACTGGGTTCAGGGAGTTTGAGCCTTGATTCAAGTTTTGCCAATAGTTTGGACGGTCGGATCGTTCTCCAGGTGCAAAACCGCGGCCAAGCCTGGTATATCCACGATGGCAAGCGTTACTACCTCAAAGACGGCGATCTTGCCTACCAGATCATGCGTTTCTTAAGCAATGGCATTACCAACAGCGATTTGCGGCAAATAGGGGTGGGAGCGTTGGAATAATTTATGGTATCAAGATTTCAATAATGAGCGTTAAGTAGCGTATCATGTGGCGACTGGTAGCTTTTATACCCCATCAGTAGAAGCCAGTTTACGCCAGCACTACGCCAGTTTACGCCATTAAAGTTCCGAAGGTTAATTTATCCACAATGGTGTGAAAGCACTGTAAATCGTATACTAAGACGAGAAGGAGCGAGAACTTTACTTTTACGGGTGATTTTCAATTAAGTATGGCACGTAGGCACGTCATTACGGGAATTGACTTTGGTTCAAGCGCTATTCGCGCGGTTATGGGCACGACGCAGGGACAAGACCAGCAGTGCTCTATTATTGGCGTTGCAGAGGTTCCTTCCGCAGGCATTACCAAAGGAGCCATCACGAGCATTGAGGATACGGTATCAGCGCTTTCCCTTTGTCTTGAACAATTAGAGCGCATGTCGGGGGTGCCTGTCGAGAGCGCGTATGTCGGCATTGCGACGCCGATGATTACTTCCATCCCTTCTCACGGGGTGATAGCGGTCTCTCGCGCGAACGGTGAGATCCGAGAAGAAGACGTAGAGCGGGCGATTGAAGCGGCGCAAGCAGTCGCTACCCCACCCAATGCAGAAATCCTTCATGTGATTCCTCGCTACTTCACGGTTGACCAGCAGACCGGCATCAAAGATCCTGTTGGCATGACGGGAGTGCGTTTGGATGTGGAAGCGAAAATAATCCAAGGGCTTTCCAGCCAGATCCGCAATGTGACCAAAACCGTATTCCGCGCGGGGATCGATATTGATGACATCGTATTCTCCATACTTGCCGCGGCTGAAGCGACCTTGACGCCGCGCCAAAAAGAGCTGGGGGTGGCGATCGTGAACATCGGCTCGGCGCTCACGAGCATGGCGATATTTGAGGAAGGCGACCTGCTTGCGACTGCGGTCATTCCTATCGGAGGATCCCATGTGACGTCAGATGTGGCGATCGGGTTGCGTACCTCGCTTGAGGTCGCGGAGAAATTGAAGCTTGAATACGGTCAGGGAATCGCGGCGGAAGTGTCAAAGCGCGAAGAGGTGAACTTAAGCGAGTACTCGGATACTGAACATGAACGCGTATCGGTGCGGCAGATCTGCGATATTATTGAAGCGCGGGTAGAAGAGATATTCGAACACGTGGATCGGGAACTGGTGAAATACAACCGTTCCGGCATGTTGCCTGCAGGGGTAGTACTCACCGGCGGGGGCGCCAAACTTCCAGGGCTAACCGAGGTGGCGAAACGCGTATGCAGGCTCCCCAGCTCCTTGGGGCTCCCCGTGAATGTCATGAGTCCCATTGACAAGGTGCAAGATACCACGTTTACCACTGCAAGCGGTTTGGTGAGATGGGGGTTTGAGCTTTCGAAAAACGCAGGGAACAGCCATTTCAAATTCTCTCAAATTTCTTCGTTTAAAGACGCGCCTCGCCATGTACTGCATTGGTTCCGGTCGCTACTTCCTTAAAATAGATATCTGCGTATATCCGCGTTAAAGCCAAGCGTGACAATCCGCGTCTATCTGCGGTTTGTTTGAACACTAATATTGTTCAATACTACTGATAGGGAAGGGGATTGTGTTATCCACAGAAGATGGTATACTAAGGGCAATCTATTTTTCCACAGCTTCTCATTAAGAAGTCCTCGTATCGGAATTTCAATAATGAGCGTTAAGTAGCGTATCATGTGGTGCCTGTTGCTTCTATACCCCATCAGTAGAAGCTAGTTTACGCCAGCACTACGCCAGTTTGCGCCACTAAAGTGCAGGGTTTAATTTATAATATCCCATGGGAACTCATTTACGCGGTTCGCCGCACCAGCGTATGGAAGTAAAACCCGCTCTCGAGACGTTCGCAAAGATCAAAGTCGTCGGTATCGGTGGATCCGGCGGCGCCGCCATTAATAGGATGGTAGCCTCGAAGGTGCGCGGGGTTGATTTTATCTCTATCAATACTGATGCGCAAGCGCTCCATCACAATGGCGCGCCCAAAAAGATACACATCGGCCAGACCGTGACGCGGGGATTGGGCGCGGGCATGGACCCTGAACTGGGCAGAAAGGCGGCAGAGGAGGACAGTGAACAAATCCATGACGCTTTGAAGGGCGCTGACATGATATTTATCACCTGCGGCCTCGGGGGCGGCACCGGCACCGGCGCGTCTCCCATAGTGGCAGATCTCGCACGCGAGGTCGGCGCGCTCACTGTGGCGGTCGTCACGAAACCATTTTCATTTGAAGGCGCGCAGCGCCGCGCGATCGCGGATCGGGGGTTGGACGAACTCGTGGGCAAAGTTGACACTATCATCACTATTCCGAACGACCGCATCTTCCAGGTGGTTGATAAGAAAACGACGTTGCTCGCGGCGTTTGAAACGGTGGATGACGTGCTCCGCCAGGGAGTGCAGGGGATTTCAGACATCATCACGGTTCCGGGTCTCATCAATGTGGATTTTGCAGATGTGCGGGCTATCATGCGCGATGCGGGTACTGCACTCATGGGGATCGGGCGCGGCACCGGAGAGATGCGCGCGGTTGACGCGGCCAAAGCCGCCATTGACTCGCCTCTTTTGGAGGTTTCCATTGACGGCGCACGCGGCATACTCTTTACCATATCCGCAAGCCCCAACCTTTCCATGAATGAAGTTTCCGAGGCGTCCCGCGTCATTACCGCATCCGCTGATCCCAATGCGAAGATCATATTCGGCGCAGTGATAGATGAAACCTTGAAGGATGAGGTAAAGATTACCGTCATTGCCACTGGGTTCGGCCCTTCTCTCACGAAATCAAGCACCCATACCCAGGAAGCAGGAGCCGGACGCTCCCAGCAGGGATTCGTGAGAACAACCGCTCCCAGCGCCACAAGCCGCGCGGTATTCCAGGAACGCCACCCTCTTCCGCCAAGCCGCGAAGAAGAAGCGCAAAAGATAAAAGAAGAGGAAGAGCTCGAGATTCCCGCCTTCATCAGGAAGAAGATGAATTAAGGTAGTTAAAGATTAAAGGAGAGAAATATACCTTATTAATAAGGCTCTTCAGACATTTGTGCGGGTAGTTTGCAATCCCTTAAAGTCATAAGGTTCGCAGCGGACTCCCCTCTTAAGGTAAGAGGGGACGAAGGGGAGTTATAAGTTTGGCGCATAAAAGGCATAAGTTCGCCAAAACAAAAGTATGCGCGCACCGTTCATAACTCACCCCAACCCTCCCTTACCTTAAGGGAGGGAACGGATGAGCCGCTCACGGCGCCTATAGGAAAGTCGGAAGAACCATTAATAATAACAAATCCTATGATGCCAGAAATAGAATCAAGCAGCGATGTAAGCGTTGGGCAAACTATCACGAAAAACGCGGAAACAGGGGAAAGGCTTCGTGCGCAGCTTCAGGAGTTAGCGGGCAAAGTATATAAAAAAATGGAGGACATACGTGCACAAGAAAATGCAAGGACTGATCACCCGATGGCTATTATGCTAATGCAAATAGAAAATTTAAATAAGGCAATAACGGATCAATCACTACAAATAGACAACATTAGTCCAGATGCGCAAAGTGAACTGGTAGACATATTTAATATAAGAGATTTGCAACTAAATTTGGAACGAGCATTAGACAATACGAATGACAAAAGCTGGAGTGATCCGCTTGGAATACCGAGCGTTGGTTCAACTGTTGCGTCAAGTTACGGCAAAATTTCACCTGAAGCAATGGATTTTCTACAGGGATACGTTCATGAAGCCAGTAAATGTGTCGTTTGGCGATAGCCCCTTGCCCGCTATTGGGCAATCGTTTGGGGAATTTGTGAACACTAATTATGCAGATAAACGTGAGGTATCAAGAAGATATGAAACCCATTGTAAATTTAGTAAAGATACTGCAGGTGAGGCTGCAGGTGAGGCCGCAAGGTTGACTGCAGATATGGCTAATGAGAGGGTGGAAGGTCAGACGGTAAAGCGTGTAATACCGCCAGTATGTTATGGAGAAGAGCTCCGATACCAAGGACACATCTATCTAGAGGATAAGAAGGTAGAGGCAAAAGGCTAGGAGATTAGTCTGAAAGAGTAAGTTTTCCACAGGAAAACCCCCGAGGAGGGGGTTTTGATTTTCTCAACCAGTAGTGCTATAATGAGAGCACTACATACCATATCTTGTATCTCTCGAGGTTAAGGCGCAGTAAGATATACTAATTTGCGCGGATACGCTATCATTACACTACTGACTTCAAAAGAGGAGAGATCAGAGCGGCTGATTTGCCCCGTTACCAGAACGCTACAGAGTGGTTGAGACCGTAGATGTCATGCCAGAGGCAGATACGCATTTGGTGGAAATGGCAACAACCCCGAAGGGGAATGATGGCCAACGCAATAGAGGTGTTAAGCCCATGGTAACGGGGTTAACGCAGGATTTCCATAAAAATTACTTGAAGAACAGTATAAATACCTATTCGAATGAATTGCCCCGTCTGCAACTTCCATGATACTCGGGTACTTGACTCCCGTGTCGCGGCAGACGGGCTTTCTATCCGCAGACGCCGCTCGTGCCTTAAATGCAAGTACCGGTTTTCCACGTATGAGCAGGTAGAACTCCTTGATTTTACCATTATCAAGCGGGACGGACGCAGGGAATCGTATGACCGCAAGAAACTCGAGGAAGGCGTGCGGAATTCTTTGGTAAAACGCTCCTATACCGAGGAAGATTTCCATAAACTTATCAATGCCATAGAGCGGGATATCCAAAAAACGAAGAAGAGGGAGCTTCCTTCGGTTGTGGTAGGGGAGCTGGTAATGCGGCATCTTGAAAAATTTGATAAAGTGGGCTACATCAGGTTCGCTTCCGTGTACCGCCAATTCGAAGATGTGCGCCGTTTCCAGCGGGAATTGTCACGGTTAGTCCGAGAGCGCCCCAGAATGGGGAAGAAATTGCGTACGAGGACATCGAAGGCGTTTAAGGTTAAGAAACGTTTTAAAAAAGTATAAATATAGAGAATAATATTCCTTAATTCTATTTCTTTTATCCCGCTCTCTTTTTATGTCCGAACCCACACTTCTCGCCGCCACTCTTCGCACCCGCACCATGAGCCAAGAACCTCCTAGCATTAAGGTTGCAGGCGTTCCGGGAAACGGGGATAGCGAAAAATCAACCCTTGTCCCTTTAGAGAGCGTGAAGGCGGGGAAGAGCAGCGCGCAAGGCAAGACCCAAGGGTTGTCATTCAAACGCCGTTGGACTAAGGAAGGCGTGCACCCTTTTGAGGCAGAAGGAATAGTATGGGAAAAAAGGACTGCCAAGATTACCAATGAGAAGGGGGAGCTTATTTTCGAGCAAAAGGACGTGGAAGTCCCCCAATTTTGGTCCCAAACCGCCACCAATATAGTTGCCCAGAAGTATTTTCGCGGGAAATTGGGCACCTTAGAGCGTGAATCAAGCGTAAAGCAGATGCTCACGCGCGTCGCCCATGCGATTGCGGGATGGGGGAAGACAGGGGGTTACTTTGCCACGGAAACGGATGTGCAGGCGTTTGAAGACGAGCTTACCCTTATGCTCGTCACCCAGCGGTGCGCCTTCAACAGCCCCGTATGGTTTAACGTGGGCGTGAAGGACCCGCCGCAATGTTCCGCTTGTTTTATCCTCTCCATCAGGGATTCCATGGATTCCATCCTTGAGTGGATACGGGAGGAAGGCATGATTTTCAAAGGCGGATCAGGCTCGGGCATTAATTTAAGCCCCTTGCGCTCTTCTAAAGAAACGCTTACTGGCGGGGGGATTGCATCGGGGCCGATTTCATTCATGCGCGGCGCAGATGCGTCCGCGGGCGCCATCAAATCAGGGGGCACCACGAGAAGGGCCGCAAAAATGGTGATCCTTAACGCCGACCACCCTGATATTCTGGAGTTTATCCGCTCCAAAGCAGAGGAGGAGAAGAAAGCGTGGATTTTGGGGGAGCATGGGTATGATATGTCCTTGAATGGCTCTGCCTGGCACTCCATCCAGTTCCAGAACGCCAATAATTCCGTACGCGCGACCGATGCGTTTATGCAGGCGGTGGCAGAAAAAAAAGACTGGCATGCCCGCAATATCACTGACAGCGCGGTCGCCTGGACGAAGCCTGCAGGCGAAGTCATGCAGGAAATAGCGGATGCCGCATGGCAGTGTGGAGATCCCGGCATGCAATTCGACACCACCATCAACCGGTGGAACCCCTGTCCCAATTCCGGCAGGATTAACGCGTCAAATCCATGTTCCGAATACATGTTCCTTGATGATACTGCCTGCAACCTCGCCTCCTTGAATCTGATGAAATTCCGCAGGGAGGACGGGGAGTTTGATCCAGGCGCGTTCGCGCATGGCGTGGAAGTTCTTATCACCGCCATGGAGATCATTGTGGGCAACTCCGGCTATCCCACGCCGACCATTACCCAAAATTCATTTGATTTCAGGCCATTAGGGATAGGGTACTCAAATTTGGGTTCAGTGCTCATGACGCGCGGCGTGCCGTATGATTCGGACGAGGGAAGAAACTACGCGGCTGCGGTGAGCGCGCTCATGTCCGGGCAGGCCTATCGGCAGTCCGCGCTTATCGCGCGGGAGCTTGGGACTTTTAAATATTATCCGGAAAATCGCGAACCATTCCTCAATGTCATAAACATGCACCGCACTGCCGCATGGGAAATTCGTGAGGAAGGCGTGCCGGAAGACCTCATGGCCGCGGCCCGGGTGTCATGGGACGAGGCGTATGAGCGCGGTTACCAAAATGGCTTCAGAAATGCGCAGATTTCAGTGGTAGCACCTACCGGCACCATTTCATTTCTCATGGATTGTGACACTACCGGCATTGAGCCGGAGATCGCGCTCGTGCGGTATAAGTGGCTGGTGGGAGGCGGCATGATCAAGCTCGTGAACAATTCAGTGCCCGAAGCGCTCCGTCGCTTAGGGTATCTAGAAGACCAGATTCGCGGGATTATGGCCTTTATCGAAGAAACCGATACCTTGGAAGGAGCGCCGTACCTTCAGGAGAAACACCTGCCTATTTTTGACTGCGCGTTCAAGGCGCAGCGCGGCACGCGCACCATTCCGTACATGGGCCATGTGCGGATGATGGCGGCAGTGCAGCCTTTTATATCCGGCGCCATTTCGAAAACGGTCAATATGCCAGAGGACGTGACGCCCGATGATATTGCGCACGTGTATATGGAAGCATGGCACTTGGGTCTGAAAGCCATTGCGATTTACCGCGACGGGTGCAAGAAGACCCAGCCCCTGACGACCAAGAAGGAAGCAGAAACTGGCAAAGTATTAGAAGAAAAAGCAGCATCATCAGGCCATGCGGCTGTGCCGGAAATTTTAGAGAAGGTGGTGGAGCGCCCTTTGCGGAAGAAACTCTCTGACGTGCGGAACGCCATTACGCACAAGTTTACCATTGGCGGGCATGAGGGGTATCTCACCGTGGGACTGTATGAAGACGGTTTGCCGGGTGAAATGTTCATTACGATGAATAAGGAGGGATCCACCCTGTCAGGATTGCTTGATTCATTCGCGGTCGCGATCTCATTCGCTTTGCAATACGGCGTGCCTTTGAAATTCCTGGTGAAGAAATTCGCCCACGTGCGATTTGAGCCTGCGGGATATACCAGCAATGACCGCGTCCGCATCGCGAAATCCATTGTTGACTACATCTTCCGATGGATGGCATTCCAATTTTTATCACCTGAAGATCTCATGTCGCTGGGGTTGCAGACTCTTGAGGACCAGACGAACGGCGACGTGCCTGCCGCGCTTCCGTTGCATGTTAAGGGAAATGGGAACGGGAACGGAACCGGGAATGACCACGAACACAAAGGCCTGCAGAGCGAAATGCGCGACACCGCCGCGTATGCGCCTGCCGCGGCCGCCGCTCCTTCCGCGCAGGGGCAGATCATGGTGGAGGAAAATATCGCCGTATCGCTCACCCGCATGATCCAAAACCAGATGGATGCGCCGATCTGCGCCACCTGCGGCTCCATCATGGTGCGAAACGCCAGCTGCTATAAATGTTTGAACTGCGGCGACACGTCGGGGTGCTCTTAAGACGCAGATTCACGCACATCCGCTTACCCCTCTCCCTTTTAGGGAGAGGTTAAGGTGTGGGTTTTAATCCTCTAGACAAGTGCAAGAAATCGGCGCAAAATATAATTGCACTTACTTTATTGTGCCACTCGGGTCTTCGCCCGCGCGTTTAGCATTTAATATAGAGAATTTATGTCTTACCATGGTGATGCATCCAGTGAGGTGGCGGCAGCGTTGGCAGAAGAAGAGGCAGCAAAGGCACAGAGATTGGATCAGCAAAAGAGAGAATTAGAAGAAGCAAAAGCGACTGCTCAAGCCTTTTTAAAAAGTTGGCAAGGTAAAGTAGAGGGAAAGACCAAGGCATGGCAAATGGCAGTGGATGCAATGTCTGGGGCAACCGCGACGGTGCATACCGTTGATAGAGCTACCGATCATGAAGTCAAAGCAGAAGAAGTAGAGAAGAGATTTCAGGAGGAAAGGTCTGGGACAAGGGATTCCATAGCAGGTAAAGTGATTACTGAGCGTCAAGGTGAGTATGACGAAGGACAGCCTACTGGAGTGTTAAGAAAAGATAAATCCGCTGTAATGCCTGCGCTAGTCAGGGGCGAAAGAGCAGCATGGGAGGGGATCGACGCAACATTCGCTGAGATGGATAAAACTTTGCGGAGCGAACTCGATCCCCGTGCGCGGGATTTTATTATAAAAGAATATGGTAGGGATGGAGCAGAGGCGGCTGCAGCAGTTACAGCGCCAAGAGCGGAAAAGGTAAAGGAGGATCCCTTGTTAGACATTAAAACTATTTATAGTAATTGGACCCTTGAGAGATCGCAGGCAGAGGAAGAGCAGGCAATGGACGAATTCGGCAAAGGACCAGAGATAGAGAAGGCGAAAAAAGCAGATCAGGCCATGTTTGCGGAAGCAAAAGCGTCAGTGCCGCGGCTCCTCAAAACAATTCCTCAATATGATGACCTAATTCAAGGTAAAGGAACCATTAAGTCATTTCCATGGGATGAGCAAAGATGGGGAGCAGGATCATGGGAGATTTTACAAGGAATGCAGGAAAAGGCAAGAAGAATCTTTCAAATGGCAGATCTTGCGCAAACGCCAGAAGGGGAGAAGGAGCATGCCCATCATGTATCGTTTGAGAAATTGCGCGAATATGCTGGATTATTTACTCGTTATTGTCAACAACTACAAACGAAGATGGATATTAACCAACCTGGTTCCACGAATGAACTTCTCAAGGCTGCGATTGAGCTCCATCTCTATGAAGCAAAACAAACACTAGCTTCTCTCCAACAGTTCCTTGAAGCGCAAGAAACGAATTTGGATTCGCCTCTTAAGAGAGAAAAGATTGCAGGCAAAGACAAGAATCTCAACCAGTTCGAGCGTACCGTTAGTGATCTTAAAGAGGATATTGATAGGTTTGAAAGTGATCAGAAAATACTTTATGAGACCAAAACTGGACAGAAACCTCAATTTACGATGCATGGTTCACGTAATGAAGCAGAGTTTCAAATTATGATGCATGATATGATAGCTCGTGGTTATAACCTTGATGTAAGAGACGAGCAACTAGTTGCGGAATTAAAAAAGTTTGGAATTACTCTAACATTTGATAGTAAATATTCTGATTCATTCCGTATTGACGGCGATAAGGCTCTTTCATCTTTTCTTAAGCCCACCCATACTGCCGAAGCGTGGCAAAAGTTTTCACAGGAGAGACAGGAAAAGCTATGGTCTACTGGCCTTCCGTCAGATTTAATTTCCGCACAAGAAGAGACTGCGATAAGAAGTGAGAAAGGTAGTGGTGCGGATGAAGAGATTGAAAAGTTACGGGTGGAGCGTTATAACAAGCTGCTCTTATATCACGGCGGCATGCAGGAAGGTGCGCGCGAGCAGGTTGAGAGAGAGGTCAAGGAAGCAGCAGCAATGGCGGAAGAAGAAAGGAAGCGAGTATCAGACCAGAAGCTTATTGAACAGTTCCATACTGATTGGGATGTAAAAATAGGTGCATTGCACAACATACGTGCCGACCTAAGGCGGTTAGAAGCAGAGAGAGAAAGTAAATATTCGGCGACAAGCGAATTAATAAATAAGTTGAATGAAAAATTTAAAGCGTTAGATGTGAATGTGGAATTATTAGTGACTAAGGAGTATTCACAGGAAAATTTAGGACATCAAAATTCGCGGTGGCGTAAGCTTTTGGCAGAAATAGATACGAAATTTGATGCTGATCGTGGAACGTTAGGTTTTACGGAAAAACCAAAGTATAAAAATGCACGGAAATTAGTAGAGGAGGAACAAGTAGGCATTCAGCAGAGCCTAGAAGAAGTATTGAAGTATCACGAAGGTACTGTGTTGCCAAAATGGAAAGAGTGGGATAATCTCTTTATTGATATCAAAGAGATATACAATAAAATGAATAATCAATTGAAAGTTTCAAAAATAACCTCTTTTGAAGATTTTATCAAAGAGACAGAGTAGATATTATTCAGAGTGGAAATTAACACGCGGGGTCGATGAGGCTCCGCGTTGTAATCAGCGCGCATGCCCCGAAATACAACATCCAAGAGGGAGGCGGGAATCTTTAAGCAGAATATAGATGGAGTACTACTGGATGAGGATTGACCGTATTGCAGATTTTTACATAGCCTCCCTCACTGATCGCCAAACGTTATCTACAAATTTTACTATGATTCAATACACCAAGGTCGCTTTCATGTTAAAGCTTACTTCAATGCCAACCACGTTTGGCGTTGGATGTTGATATACGGGGTATACCCATAAAGAGAAATGCACCACAGGGATTAGTGATGGTCTACAACGGCGACGGAAATGTAAGTGTCCACTGGGGGCATGTCTTCACGATTGAAACCCCCTCTTTTAGTCTCCCCCTCACAGGGGAGAACATTGTCGCCGTTTGTCCTCCCCCTCCGGCAGGGGGAGGATGGAGGCGGGGGTGTCAATAGGCAGTGGACACTTACACGGAAATTTATTGACAATAATACATATTATAGTTATGATTAAAGTATGTAAAATAATGTGTAATCAATATGCCCATTCCTTTAGAAAAAACTATACCGATCACGCAGGCATCGAGAAAATTAGCTCAAATCATCAAGCAACTTCCTCGTGAGAAGTATTTTTTCATCATGAAGAATTATAAGCCGGTGGCAAAAATCAGCGCGGTGGATGAAGAAGATGCCTATCCGATTGACGCGCTTGAAACGTTAAGGGCACGCGCATGGGGCTCTCATACCAAAGAGATTCAGGACGCCTTTGCGCAGTTGGAGAACGTGTCCGAGCGAGAACTCCCTTTGCTCCTTCGGAAGCTATAACCTATGTATCTGCTGGATACGTCAGTGCTCGTTGATTATTTGCGGAGATACGCCCCCGCGGTTGCATATTTGGATTCGCTCTTGAGCAAAGCGCAGGACGAGCGGAGCGGGGGCGCGGCGGTGTCGTTCGCCACGGCGCTGGAATTATATGCCGGGGTGCGGACGAAACGCGACCAGCAAATCGCCTCCTCTTTGCTTGCGCACTTTTCGGTGCGTGCCGCCGATAATGCGATCGCATCAAAGAGCATCGCGATCATGCAGGAATATCTTCATGCCACGGGACTCGATATTCCTGATTGCATTATTGCTGCCACCGCAATCGTGAAAGGATATACACTGCTTACGAGAAATGTGAAGCATTTCCAGCCTATTGATCGCGTGAAGGCGGAAACGCCCTATTGAGAGCGGTATGGCGCATTCAGCGAAAAAGTATGAGAAGGGATTCATCATCGTTTATTATGGCGACGGGAAAGGGAAGACTACCGCCGCCTTGGGGCTTGCGATGCGGGCGTTGGGGCGGGGCATGAATGTGGCGGTGCTGCAGTTTATCAAAAGCGATCCGGGGGTGGGGAAAGGCATAACGTGGACGAGTGGCGAAAGAATTTTCGCTCAAGTGTTCGTAAGATACAAGATACAAGATACAAGATACAAAAATCGTATTGGGAAGTTATATGTAAAAACAACAGGTGAAGGATTTGTGGGGATACAGGGTGACGAAAGGCCGTTTGAGGAGCACAAAGCGGCGGCGGTGAAAGGATTGCGTTCTGCGGAAGAGGCGCTTCGAAAAGGGAAATTTCACGTGGTGATCCTTGATGAAGCGCTGCGCGCGGTGGAGGAAAAATTATTTTCTGCCAAAGATTTAATGAAAGCGTTAAGGAATAAAAAGAAAGGAGTGCATGTGGTGCTTACCGGGCACCATGTAGCAAAGGAAATTCTCGAAATCGCAGATCTCGTGACAGAAATGAAAAAAGTAAAGCATCCTTATGATAAGGGAATACTTGCAAAGATTGGTATAGATTTTTAAATACTATAATCCCACTAGATTCTAGATTCAAGCTTCTAAATTTTTCATGTAAATATTATGAAACGCAAAGAAGGAATTTTACGTTTGTTAGTGATTTTATTCCTTGTTTTAGTCACCGCGGGCTGTTCTTTGCCGTGGCAAAAGGAAATACAGAAGCAAGAATCAGCGGAGCAGGCGACCGTGCAGATGGTGACTTTGAAAATCACGAACAAGGACGCGAAAACGTATGAGTACCCGCTGGTGTATCAGGGCAATAGCACGGCGCTTGACTTATTCAGGTTGGCGGGCGTGCCGGTGGAAATGAAAACGTATGATTTCGGCTCGTTTGTGGAGTCCATCAGCGGTGTGAAGGGCGAACAGGGGCGCTGGTGGATCTATTACCTGAATGGCACGACAGGAACGATTGCCGCAGACAAGTATATGGTCAAGCCCGGCGATGTGATAGAGTGGAAGTATGAGGAGGAGAAAGAAGGACTGTAATGAGAAGCACCAATTTCCAATGACCAATGACCAATAAAATCCCAAATCCAAATTCCCAATATCATAATTGGTCATTTGGGTAATTGAGTATTAATTGGGCATTGAGATTTGGACATTGGGCATTGATTTGATATTTGAAATTTGGATTTATGAAAAATGCAGTCACGGTAATGAAATTCTTTCCCTATTTTCTCGTGTTGTTGGGTGCCGTGGCCAGGCTCTTGCCTCATGCTCCGAATTTTACTCCCATCGCGGCATTGGCACTCTTTGGCGCGGTCTATTTGAAAAAACGCGACTCGCTCTGGGTGCCCTTAGCGGCCATGTTTCTTTCTGACATTCTGATCGGCTTTTATCATTCATTAATCATGGCGTCAGTGTATGGGAGTTTTGTACTTGTGGGGATTTTTGGAATCTGGTTGAGGCGCTTCCGCAGTGTCATCCCCGACCAGGATCGGGGATCCAGTAATAAAAAAAAACGATTTCACGGTTGGTGGCTGCGTGTTGGTGGCGTTGCATTTTTCGGCTCGACTTTCTTTTTCCTGATCACCAACTGGGCAGTGTGGGCGTGGGGTACACTCTACCCCAAAACACTGGACGGTCTCTTCTTGAGCTACTGGATGGGTTTGCCCTTTTTCCGAAATACGCTTTTCGGGGATCTGTTTTATGTCTCTCTCTTTTTTGGCATCGCTGAAACTGTATATTGGTGGAATAGAAGTGCCAATCATTGGAGTACCATAGTAGCAGATAATCAGAGAGAGTAAGTAAGAATTATGGCGTAAAAACAGTCGATTAAAAAAACGTCCGTACATAGTACGATCGTAGCTAATGCGGACGTTTTTAATTCTCATTATAGCAGGTAAGTTGAAAAAATGAGAGTGATCGTTATAGCTCACAATAACTGTTACCAAGAGAATAGCGGATAGATCAGAATTGGGTTACCGTAGCCGTCTATGACTATGGCAACCAAGAATGAAATCTTCTCCCGCTATCTGGGGGAATACCTCA
>Ga0265296_1003540_pt1 | contig 14356 bp, 15 predicted proteins | sample MunlanPumphouse1_FD_189073 | JGI IMG/M metagenome (GOLD analysis project Ga0265296, IMG submission 189073) | Groundwater microbial communities from a municipal landfill in Southern Ontario, Canada - Pumphouse #1 | ecosystem: Environmental > Aquatic > Deep subsurface > Groundwater | place... | reverse complement strand
CGCGTGTTCAGACCTGGGGCATCTCACCTTCGCTGCGCTGCTCCTCGGCATGAGCCGAGTCTTGCAGCTGCCTCGGATGGATTAGCCCAACGGTATGCGAGGGCTGACCCGTGCTAGCATCGGCGGCGTGAGATACCGTGGTGCAGTCATCAGGCCCCCGAGCGAAGCCTCCAGCCTCATCGTCCAGGTCACCTACGGCTGCTCCAACGGCACCTGCGATTTCTGCGGCACCTACCTGGACAAGCCGTTCGGGGTGCGGCCCTTCGAGGAGGTCGTCGACGAGATCATCGGCCTGCCGTCGAGCGACCGCCGGCGCGTGCGACGCGCGTTCCTCGCCGACGGCGACGCCCTGGCGCTCAGCCCCGGCAAGCTGCAGGCTCTCCTCGACCTTCTGCACCGGGCGCTGCCCAACCTCGAGCGCGTGAGCAGCTATGCGAACGCCGGGAACCTCCTGGCCAAGAGCGTCGAGGAGCTGACGGCGCTGCGCGCCGACGGCCTCGAGCTGCTGTACCTTGGCCTCGAGTCGGGCGACGACCAGACCTTGGCTGAGATCCACAAGGGCGTGACGGTGGCCGAGCAGGTCGAGGGCTGCCGGCGGGCTTCGGAGGCCGGCATCCAGCTCTCAGTGACGGCCATCCTCGGGCTCGCCGGACGCGAGCGCTCGCTCGTCCACGGGGCGGCCACCGGGGAGGCGCTGTCGACCATCGACCCGCACTACATCGGTATCCTCACGCTCATGCTCACCCCCGGCTCAGCGATGGAACGCAAGGTGGCCAGCGGAGAGGTCGTGCTCCCCGATTCGTTGGGCATGCTCCGCGAGCTTCGCGAGATCGTTGCCCACCTCGAGGTCGCTGATTGCCTCTTCCGCAGCAACCACGCCTCCAACTACCTGCCGGTCGGCGGCCGCCTGCCCGAGGACAAGGCGCAGATGCTGGCGGCGCTCGACAAGGTGCTCGCGGCGCCCGAGGCGGTGCGGCTCCGCCCTGAGAGCTGGCGCCTGCTCTAGGCGCCCGCGGAGAGCCCCGTCAGAGGTCGCGCAGATGCGAGCCGTAGCCGCGCTTGAAGTGCGTCGAGGCGAACTTCTGGAGCTTCCAGTCGGGAATCCGGCACTTCGGGCAGGCCTCCGCGTACCACTTGTTGCGCAGCCAGCGAGCGGCCCGGCTGGTCTTCGAGTCGTGCACCACCATGTGCTTGTTGCAGTGGGTGATGATGATGGCGTAGGCGCCGCGGTCGTCGAACTCCTTGATACCGTGCAGGATGCCGCGCCGCGAGGGCCACAGCTTGACCTTCTCGACGAGCCGGAAGAGGGGGACCTGCTTGCGGTAGTACCGCGCTTTGTTGGGGTCGGTAGGCATCGAGCGTCCGAGTCTACCACGAGCGGCAGGACCGGCGAGCGCCACGGCGAAAGTGCAGCACAGACCTGCGATGAGCGAGGAGGCCGCTGATGCGCCGCACCGTACCCGGCTCCGCCCGACCGCGCCCGAGGGCCGTTCTGGCCGCCGTGCTGGTCACGCTCGTCGCCGCCCTGGCCGCCTGCGGCGCGGAGCCCGAGCCGACCGCGACCGTGACCGTCACGGCGACGCCCCCGGCCTCTGCCGGCGCCACCGGGACGCCGGTCGCCACGCCCGCCCCGCCGACCACGTTGTCGCTGTACTTCCTGCGCGGCGAGAAGCTCGGCGTGGCCGAGCGCCGCGTGCCCTCGACCACCATGCCCGCCACGGCGGCCTTAAAGGCCCTCTTCGAGGGACCGAGCCCGGCGGAGGCCACGGCCGGGCTGAGCTCGCAGGTGCCGCCGGGGACCAAGCTGCGAGCCCTCAGGATCGAGGGCGGAGTGGCGACCGTCGACCTCTCCGCCCGCTTCGCCGCCGGCGGCGGCTCGCTCTCGCTCACGGCCAGAGTCGCCGAGGTCGTGTACACGCTGACGCAGTTCCCCACGGTGAAGGCTGTCGATTTCCGCCTCGAGGGGGCCGCCGTCTTGGCGCTCGGCGGCGAGGGCCTCATCCTCGAGGCGGGGCAGCGCCGTGCCGACTGGCGCGAGTTCGAGCCGCTGATCTTCGTCGAGAAGCCCGGGGTCGGCGCCGTGCTCAGCAGCCCCTTCGTGCTCTCCGGCACCGCGAGCGTCTTCGAGGGCGCCTTCATCGCCCGCCTCGTCGGCGGCGGCAGCCGGCTCGCCGACGTCCCGGTGCAGGCCACGCGCGGCGCCCCCGGGCGCGGCCGCTTTCGCGAGACGATCGCGTTCGACACGACCTCCGCGAGCGGCACCGTGGTGGTGTTCGACCAATCCATGGAAGACGGTTCGCGGCAGGACGAGGTACGCATCCCCGTGACCTTCGCGCAGTAGCCGCCTCCGCGCGTCCCGAGGCTGAGGGCGCCGACAGACGGCGAGCGGCAAGAGGAAGGCGAGAAGAAGAGCTGGCGGGGAGTGCGGGAGTCACACCCGCCTACGTGGGTTTAGAGCCCACGCTGATCCTTTCGATCGACCCCCCGCGCCCGGCGATTGTAGCACGCAGCCGGGCGGCGCGCAGCGCCTGGGTCGGCGCGTGGAGCGGAGGCCGGCGCGCGGGGCGCGAGCCGGTGCGCGGCGTCAGACCAGCGCGCGCGCCGCCATGACCGCGACCCCTATGGCGAGCGGCTCGTGGATGTGGCGCGGCCCCAGAGCCTCGCGCGCCGCAGCCGTGAACGCCGACGGCAGCCCCGGCACCGCGGCGGCGACGATGTGCCGGGCGGCGCCGGCGTCGATGAAGTCCGGCGCCGGCGTGGCGTCGAAGACCAGGTCGCAGAGCTCCAGTCCCTCGGCGAGGCTCAGCGGCCGGATCCTCAGGCCGCCGTCGAGCGCCTCCCGCAGGCGCGCCGCGTCCGGCTCGACGACCGCCACAGAGGCGCCCCGGCTCACGAGGCGGCGAGCGGCGGCCCTGCCCACGGGCCCGAGGCCGAGCAGCAGCACATTCCTTCCGACGAGGCCGCCGGCCGCCGCCTCCAGTGCCGTCACGTAGCCGTCGGCGGTCGCCGGGTCGTCGTCGACGCAGCGCCCGCTGCGCAGGTTGAGGGCGATGAAGCGAAAGTCATCGGCGAGGAACACGACCTCGGCGGCCATTTCCGCCGCCTCCTGGAGGCCGCGGATGTCAGGCTGCGTCGTCACCCAGGCGTCGCAGTGCAGGTGGCGGAGGATCGTCACCACACACTCGCTGAACCTGGGGATGAACCCCTCACCGCTGGAGAAGGGCACGGCGGCCATGCGCGTCCCGTGCAGCGGCACGCACGCCGGCGGATCTGCGGCGGTGCGCAGAGCGAGACCGCGCAGGCCGAAGTCGGCGAACGATCGCAGGCCCTCCTCGAAGGCACGCAGATCCTCGATGAGCCCGCCGACGTCGTCTGCGGTGAGCCTGGTCACTGGTGCTCCGCCTCCTCGCCTCGGCGCTCCTCCACTTCGGGGAGGAGCTCCAGGTGCTCCTTCTCGGCCAGCAGCTCGGCCGCCCGGGCGGCCTTGGCGCGAGCCTCTGCGACGCTCACGCCGCGGGTGATGAGCGTCGCCGCCCATACCGGCGCGCCGGGGTGGTAGTCGGTGAGCGCCTCGTCGACGCCGAAGAAGCCCGGCACCAGCTGCAACGGTGCGGCGCTCCCCATCACGTGCTCGCCGCGCACAGACAGTGTACCCCCGCGCGCGCTCAGGTGCTGGTACACGCAGGCGGCCCTGGGGGCGCGGGCGACGTGGGGCGGCGCGCCCTCGAGGACGGTCCGCGCCAGCAGTTCCAGGATGTTGAGGCCGCTCGACCAGTACACCGCGGTCGGCGTCTGGCTGGGCAGGCGGGCGTCGATCTCGAGCAGCTTGGGCTCGCCGCCGCGCACCATGACCTCGACGTCCATGAGGCCGCGCAGGCCCAGCCCCTCGGCCAGGCGCACGCCCGCCGCGTCGAGGGCGGCCAGCGCGCCGGGCGCCACCGCGGCATCCCAGGCGCAGGAGCCGTCGGGGCCGGCGGCCGCAGGCCCTCCGGCCCCGGCCTCGCCGACCGGCGCCACCACGCGTTTGCAGTCGTAGGCGGCGTCGAACTCGAGGCCGGTCACCTGCAGGGGCACCGCCCGGCCGCCCCAGGCGAGCACCTCGAGCGAGAGCGACGGGCCGGCCACGTACTCTTCTACGACGACCTCGTGCCCCTGCCGCTCCAACCGTGCCCGGGCGGCGGCGAGCTCAGCCTCGTCGTGGACCAGCGCCACGCCCTCGCTGCCGCTGGCGCTGCTCGGCTTCACCACTGCCGGGAAGCCACACTCGGGCCATGCCGCGGGCCGCGGCACGTCGAGCTCGGCGAAGAGGCGGCGCGAGGCCAGCTTGGACTCGGTGGTGCGGTACGACTCGAGGTCGAAGAGGAGCGGTACGCCCCACGCCGGGGCGTGGTCGCTGAGCCAGGTCAGCGTGGCGAGGTCTTCGCAGGCGGGCAGCACGGCGTCGCAGGAGCGCACCAGCGAACGCGCCAGAGCTTCATCGGCCGTGATGTCGGCGACCACGTGGCGATCGGCGATCCCAGCCGCCGGCGGAGCCTCGCGGCGGTCCACGAGCACCGTCTCCCAGCCGGCCTTGGCGGCCAGGTACGCGGCCTCCGTCCCCTGGAGCTTGCCGCCGACGACCAGCAGCTTCACGAGGGCGGGTTGGCGACCCGCGACACGGCCGCCAGGCGCTCGCGGTACTCCTCCACCGAGGCCGCGCGCAGGCCCAGAGTGTCGAGGTAGGGCAGCACGCCGGCGACCGTCCTGTAGCCCGCGTCGATGTCGAGCTCGGACTGCGACACGCCGGCCAGCCCGCTGGTAGGCGGGACGATGGAGGTGACCACGTTGGCGCCGGCGTTGAGGCGTCGCTCGAGACCGCGGATGCCGTCCACGTCGAGCGAGGCGGGGATGAAGCGCTCGGGCATCGCCAGGCGCATGGCGGCGATGGTGAGCAGCTCCGCGCTGTCGTCGGAGGGCGGCGTGTCCTCGAGCGGTGTTCCGGCCTGCGGCACGAAGGTCATCACCCGGACCTGCTCCCAGCCGGCGTCGCGCATCTGGACGATGGATCCGGCACGGTCGGCGGGGGTGTCGCCGATCCCGGTGAGGAGGCCGTCCTCCACGAGGAGCCCGGCGCGCCGGGCCGCGCTGCGGGCGGCGACGCGCGCCGAGTACGGCTGCCCCACGCGCAGACGCTCGTACAGCTCCGGCGTGTGCGTCTCCTGATACAAGGCGTACCAGTCGGCACCGCGGGCGTGCAGGCCCTCGAGGACGCCATCCGGCACCACCCCCGGCGACACCATCACCGGGAGCCCCGCCTCGTCGTGGACGGCGCCCACCAGGTCGAGCAGGCCGGCGTAGCCGGGGTCGTTGTGGATCGCCGGGTCCTCGCCCATCGTGAGGTCGAGGAGCACGACTCCCGAGGTGGCAAGATCGCGGCAGATGGCGACCACCTCGGCGAGCGACTTCCGGTAGCGCGGGCTCTCGGAGTTGCCGGCGCGATAGAAGCAGAAGGCGCACTCGTTGCGGCAGTACGTGGAGAAGTAGATGAAGCCGTAGAGATAGACGGTGTCGCCAGTGTGGCGGCGGCGGGCCTCCCGCGCCGCGGCGAAGACGCTCTCGGCAGCGTCGCCGCGCGCCTCGAGGAGCGCCGTGAGGTCGCCCACGCCCAAGGCATCGCCTTCCAGGGCGCGAGCGCAGAGACCGGCGGTCTTGGACTGATGATCCACGGAACGTCCCTTCGTCCTCTGGAGCCGCTCAGGAATGCGCAAAGCGGCCGCAGCCGCCCGCCGAAGTGTAGCACGGAGCGCGGCCGGGTTTCAGCGGAACTGGAGCACGTCCCCGAGGGGCCGGCGGGCCGTGGCCGCGGGCTCGGTCAGCGGCCGGCCCATGGGCACCACAGCCACGAGGCGGGCCGGCGGCGCCACCTCGAGCAGCCGCTCGATGGCGGGCGCCGCCAGCACGGGCGCCGTCATCCAGCACGAGCCGTAGCCCAGAGCGTAGGCCGCGGTGCACAGCACCTGGACCGCGGCCCCGATGCTCTGCAGATCGGGCCGCGCCCGGAGGCGGTCGTGCTCGGCGGTCGCCAGGCCGCGACGAGCGAACAGCTCGTCGGCACGCGAGGCGTAGGGCAGGCCGAACACGGCGATGACGAGCGGCGCGTCCGCGAAGAACGTGGCGTAGGCGCGCAGCGCCTTGATGTCGGCCGCTTTGCCAGCCGCTTCCGGCCAGGCCGCCACGCCGTCCAGGGCGTCGTTCACGGCGACGCGCATGCCCTCGCGCAGGCCGGCGCTCTCCACGGCGACGAAGCGCCACATCTGCGCATTGCCGGCGTTGGCGGCGCGCACCGCCAGCTCGACCATGGCGCGCACGTCCTCGCGCGGCACGGGGTCGGGCCGGAAGCGGCGGACGCTCGTCCGGCCGCGCACGGCGTCGAGAAGGCTCGCCGCGGCGAGCCGCTGATGTGGGTCGTGGCCGGCGTCGCTCATGGACCCATGGTACCAGACGCGGCCGGCGCCCCCTGCAAGCCCCGGCCCCGCTTCAAGCCGGCCCTGACTCAGCCTCAGCCGCCCGAGATCGGCGGCACGATGCGCAGCACGTCGCCGTCGCTGAGCGCCGTGCCGAGGCCGTCGAGAGCGCGCATGTTGCGCCCGTTCACGAACACCCCGGCGTACATACGCCCGTCGTCGCGGTACAGGCGCTGGCGGATGCTGGGCTCGGCGGCGATGGCCTTCTCGAGCGCCTCGCCCACGGTGGCCGCCTCGACGGCGACCGCGGTCGCGCCGCCCACCGTGGATGCCCCAACGGGCATCTTGACCGAGACACCGGCCACGGTCAGACCGCCGCCGGCTCCCGGTCCATCTTGTCGACCTTGAGGTCGACGGCCAGGACGTATTTGTTCTGGCAGAAGGCGATGCACTGCGGGTCGCCGTCGCAGAGGTCGCACTTGAAGGCGACGTGGCGCTCGGGGTGCTCGTGGATCACGTCCGTGGGGCAGACGTCGTAGCACTCGCCGCAGTTGGTGCACTTGCTCTCGTCGACCACCAGCACGCGACCCTCGACGGACCCACCGGTCTTCTCCCTGCCGGCGAAGTCGCCCTGGGGCGTGACCGTGATCGTGCGGGTGACGATGGCGCCCAGGGAGCATGCCTCCTGGCACTTGGCGCAGGCGGTCTGCAAACAGGTGTGGCCCTTGATGGCGGCTGTGGTCGGGTTGACGTCAGCGAAGAGCCGCGCCCGCGACGGCTGGAAGCCGCCCTCGTGGAACGCCGAGCAGCCGAGCTCGCAGAGGTGGCAGCCGGTGCACTTCTTGCTGTTGATCATCACGTGGGGCATCGGATTCCCTTCCTAGAGGCGGACGTCGACGCCGAGCTCGGCGAGCTTGGCCTCGGTGGGCACGGCGTCTTCGTCCCATCCGCGCAGGGCGTAGTACTCGCTCATCACGCGGTTGAAGCGCTCCGTGCCGATCACCTTGCCGGCCGAGGGTCCGTCGGCGAACGGCTTCTCCAGCATCGCCCAGGGGATGGAGTCATCCTGGCGCGTGAGGCCCTCGCGGACGTTGAACAGGCGCCCGAGGTTCCAGACGCGCTCGCCGACCTTCTCGAGCTCCTCCCGGGTGACCTCACGCCCCCAGACGTGCTTCATGAGCTGCCGCATCTGGTCGTAGTCGATAGCCCAGAAGTCGCACCAGATGCCGCTGAACTTGAAACCGTAGTGGTTCTGGAAGTCGATGTTCCACTGTGCCTTGCTCGTGTCCAGCGTGTCAGGCGGCATCGTCCCCTCGACCACTTCGGCCCCCACCGGGAAGGAACGCATGTGGCAGCCGCCGCGGTCGGAGCTGGCGTAGGCAATGGCCATGCCGAACGTGCCGCGAGGGTCGTACCCGGGGGCCTCGAGGTTCTTGACCTCCATGGCCAGCTCCGGGTGCCCGTACTTGGCGGCCAGGGCGCGGGCGCCCAGCGCGAGCTCGGCGCCGATGCCCGAGCGCGTCGCCAGTTGCTCCGGGACCTTAAGGTAGCTCTCGATCTCGCCGAAGCGCACGCCGAAGTCGTGGATGCCCTTCTCGGTGAGGTCCATGGCCAGGGCCAGCACGTTGCCGGTGGAGATGGTGTCCAGGCCGTACTCGTCACACAGGTGGTTGAACTTCATGAGCGCGTCGATGTCGCCGACCCCGCAATTGGCGCCGCACAGGGCGATGGTCTCGTACTCCGGGCCTTCGCCTTCGACCTCATCGTTGCGGTGGAAGTTGCGACACGCCAGGGCGCACTGGTAGCAGGCACGTTTCTTGACGCGGATCTTCTGGAAGGCTTCGGAATTGAGGTTGTCGGCCTGCTCGAAGGTCCCGGCGGAGTAGTTGCGCACCGGCTGGCAGCCGCCGTCGCTGGTGAGGCTGACGAGCACCGGCGTGCCCTCTTCGTGCACCCAGTAGTTGTCGTCGGTGAGCACGTAGTCGGTGTTGATGCGCTCGATGTCCTCGAGGAACGCTTTGGCGTCGCCGACCGTGACCTTGCCGGTGCCGGCGACGGCGATCGCCTTGAGGTTCTTGGAGCCCATGAGGGCGCCGGTGCCGCCGCGGCCGGCCTTGTGGTACTGGTCGTTCGAGACGCAGGCCCAAGGCAGCTTGCTCTCGCCGGCCGGCCCGATGGAGAGCGAGGTCATGTGCTCGTCGAAATCGCGGCGCAGGTTGGCCTCGATGTCGGCCGTCAGCATGCCCGCATACTTCCCGGCCGGCACGAACGAGACCTCGTCATCCTTGATCCAGACCATCGTGAGCTCAGGCGAGCGACCCTGGACGATGATGAGATCGTAGCCGGCGTATTTGAGGATGGAGCCGAACGAGCCGCCGCAGTAGCTGTCGAGGATCGTGCCGCTGGCGGGGCTCTTGCCGCCCAGCACGATGCGCGAGCAGGTGCTCACGTTGGTGCCGGCGAACGGGCCCGTGGCGACGATGAGCGGGTTCTCCGGCGCCCAGGGATCCATGCCCGCCTCCGTGAGGTCCCAAAGGTAGCGGAGCATCAGACCCTTGCCACCGACGTAGAGCTTCGCCCACTCCATGTTGAGCGGCTCCACCGTGGACGTCCGGGCACTCATGTCGATCCTGAGCACTCTGCCTTGGTAGAAGTCCAATTCGTCCTCCTGAAAACGTCCATACGTGTCTCCGCCGCCCCGGCGCGAACCGGAGTGCCCCACTGCCGAGCTCGAGAACGGAGGGATGGCATGCCCAGCCATTCTAGCCAAGGCCCGAAGGCGGGGCAAGAGCCCGAAAACAGGCCGCTTGCAGGGCAAAACGGAAGCCGAAAGCGGCAAAACGGAGCCGACTTCGACGCCGGCTTGGCCATTTCGGCCCCACCGGGCGGGCGGGCCAGACGCCGGGAGCGCGGCTGCGGCAGACGCCGGAAGGGTGGGCGCGGGTCTCGGGCGCGGGCGTCCCGCGCCGAGGGTCGGGGGAGCCCGGCTGCGTGCGGCCGGCGCGCCCGGCGCGCAGGGGGGACCGCCCTCAGGCGCGCCCCGGCGCCTCCGGCAGGTTCTTGATGTTCTCCGCCTGCTGCCACTTGGCGTAGTTGTCGACCATCGCGTCGAGCAGCTCCTTCATGAAGCGCGGCGACAGGTTGACCCGGCTCACGACGACGCCGTTGAGCTCGTCGGGCGCCTCGTTCTCATGGTCGAGCCGCACGAAGGTGATCGAGAACTCGTAGTCCGAGTGGCTCACGTTGGCGAAGTTGGCGTACACGCCGGCCATCATCTCCGGCGTGGCGTGCAGGTTGATGTGCCTCTCCTCCTCGTCCACGAGGAGCCTCCTCCCGGGCGCGGCTCCGGCGGCGTGCCGCCGCCCCGCCGCGCCGTCAGCTCTGTATGCGCCTCGCGATGGCGGCGGCCATGCCCTTCGTGCCGGCCGAGCCGCCGAGGTCGTAGGTGACGTCCTTGCCCTCGGCGACGACGGCGGCGATGGCGCCCTCCATGCGGCGCGCCGCCGCCTCCTCGCCGAGGTGCTCGAGCAGCAGCACGCCCGAGCGCAGCAGCGCCATCGGGTTCACCTTGTCCTGGCCGGCGTACTTGGGGGCGCTGCCGTGCACCGGCTCAAACACCGCGGCGGCGTCGCCGAAGTTGGCGCCGGGCGCCACGCCGAGGCCGCCGATGAGCCCGGCGCACAGGTCGCTGACGATGTCGCCGTAGAGATTGGGCAGCACGAGGACGTCGTAGAGCTCCGGCTTCTGCACCAGCTGCATGCACATGTTGTCGACGATGCGGTCCTCGAACTCGATGTCGGGGTAGCGCTCGGCGACCTCGCGCGCGACCCGCAGGAAGAGCCCGTCGGTGCACTTCATGATGTTGGCCTTATGCACGGCCGTCACCTTGCGGCGTCCGTGCTTGCGCGCGTACTCGAAGGCGAAGCGCACGATGCGCTCGCTGCCCTTGCGGGTGATGATCTTGATGCTCTCGGCGGCATCCTCGCCGACCATGTGCTCGATGCCGGCGTACAAGTCCTCGGTGTTCTCGCGCACCACCACGAGATCGATGTCGTCGAAGCGGCTGCGCACACCCCTCATCGTCTTCGAGGGGCGCAGGCAGGCGTAAAGGTCGAGCTCCTTGCGCAGGGCCACGTTCACGCTGCGGAAGCCGGTGCCGACCGGGGTGGTGATCGGGCCCTTGATGGCCACCTTGGTGCGCCGGATCGAATCGAGGACGTGCTGCGGCAACGGCGTGCCGTACTCCTCCATGACCTCGAGCCCGGCGTCGTGGACCTCCCAGACGATGGGCACGCCGGTGGCGGCGATCACGGTCTCCAGCGCCGCCGCCAGCTCCGGCCCGGTGCCGTCGCCGGGGATCAGCGTGACTGTGTAGGTCATATCGCCCCTCAGCTTTCAGGCAGCGCGAAACCGCCGTGTTTCTTCACGTGGGCCACGAGGCCGCCGTCCCCGAGAATGGTCACCATCACCGGGGGCAGCGGCACGAAGGGGATGACGGCGCCGGTGGTGAGGTCCCTCACGGCACCGGCGCTCAGGTCGACTTCGAGCTCGTCCTGTTCGCCGATGCCCGACGTGTCGCACTGCAGCACCGGCAGGCCGACATTGATGGCGTTGCGAAAGAAGATGCGCGCGAAGCTCTGCGCGAGCACCGCGCCCACCCCCGCCAGCCTGATGATCCGCGGCGCGTGTTCGCGGCTCGAGCCGAGGCCGAAGTTACGCCCGCCGACGACGAAGTCGCCCGGCTGCAGCCCTGCGGCGAACTCCGGGCGCGCGTCCTCGAGCACATGCTCGGCCAACGCCGGCAGGTCGGTGCGCAGGTGGAAGAGCCTCCCCGGCGCGATGTGGTCGGTGCTGATGTCGTCGCCGAAGAGCCAGGCCTTGCCGCGCAGGGCCGCTTCGCTCACGCGATCCACTCTTCTTCGCTGATCGCCACGCGGTCCATCACGGTGCCGGGTTCGCGAGCCCGCTGGGGGTCACGTTCGGGAATGGCCTCCAGGACGTCCATGCCTTCCACGACGCGTCCGAAGACGGCGTGCTTGCCGTCGAGGTGTGGGGTGTCGGAGTAGGTGATGAAGAATTGCGAACCGTTGGTGCCGGGCCCGGCGTTGGCCATCGAGAGGGTGCCCGGGCCGTCGTGCTTGAGCGCCGGGTGGAACTCGTCGGCGAAGCGGTAGCCGGGGCCCCCGCGGCCGCTGCCGGTGGGGTCGCCGGCCTGGGCCATGAAGCCTTTGATGACGCGGTGGAAGGTAACGCCGTCGTAGAAGCCTTCCCGGGCGAGGAAGACGAAGTTGTTCACCGTCGCAGGGGCCTTGTCGGCGTACAGCTCGATGACGATGTCGCCCCCGCCGGTGCTGATGGTGGCGGTGTAGCGCTTGGCGGTGTCGATGGCCATCGCCGGCGGTGCGTCGTACTGCTTGGCCATGGAGTCTCCTTTCTACAGATGCTTGCGGGGATCGGTGATCTCGCCGGCCACGGCCGTGGCGGCCGCGGTGGCCGGCGAACCAAGGTAGATGGACGCGGCGGGGTTACCCATGCGCCCGTGGAAATTGCGATTGGCGGTGCTCAGGCAGACCTCGCCGTCGGCAAGGATCCCCTCATGGATGCCCACGCAGGCGCCGCAGCCGGGGTTGGTGACCACGGCGCCGGCGTCCCAGAAGACGTCGAAGAGGCCCTCGGCCGCGGCGGCGCGGGCCACGGCCTGCGATGCCGGGGTGACGATGAGCCGGGTGTGCGGCGCGCGGTGGCGCCCCCGCAGGAGGCGCGCCGCCGAACGCAGGTCCTCGAGGCGGCCGTTGGTGCAGGTCCCGATGAGCACCTGGTCGACCTTGATGCCCTTGAGCTCGGCCGCCGGCGCGGTGTTGTCGACGGTGTGCGGCCGCGCCACCATGGGCACCACAGAGGACGCGTCGAGAGCGACGCGGCGCTCGTAGGCGGCGTCGGGAGCGGCGGCCAGCGGCCGCCAATCGCCCTCACGCCCGTATCCGGCGAGAAACGCACGCGTCGTCGCATCGCTCGGCATGATGCCGGCCTTGGCACCCGCCTCCACGGCCATGTTACTGAGCGTGAGACGGCCGGCCATGGGTAGGGCGTCGATGCCCGGCCCGCCGAACTCGAGCGCCTTGTAGGTGGCGCCGTCGGCGCCCAGGATGCCGATCAGCGTGAGCATCAGGTCCTTGGCCTCGACGCCCTCGGCGAGGGAACCCTTGACCTCGATGCGGAACGTCTCGGGGACCCGCAGCCAGGTCCTGCCGCTGGTCATGCCGACGGCGACGTCGGTGCTGCCCATGCCGGTGGCGAAGGCGCCGAGGGCGCCGGCCATGCAGGTGTGGGAGTCGGCGCCAATGACCACGTCGCCGGGGCGGGCGTAGCTCTCGGCGACGCGCTGATGGCACACGCCCATCTCGACGTCGCTCAGCGTGGCGCCCGAGGCGGCGCAGAAGGCCCTGATCGTCCGCTGCGCGTTGGCCAGCTCGCTGCGCGGCGCCGGCGCCGCGTGGTCGATGAAGAACACGCAGCGAGGCGCTTTGAGGGCGCCCACCCCAAGCTCCTCGATCTGCTGGATGGCGAGCGGGCCCGTGCCGTCCTGGGCGATGGCGAGGTCGACGCCGGCGACCACGATCTGCCCGGGCACGACGCTGTCGAGACCGGCGTGCGCGGCGAGGATGCCTTCAGCGAGCGTGGCGCCGCTCACTCGCCGGCCTTCGTGCCGGCCACCACGTCGGCGGCGCGGTCGCCGATCGGCACCGCGTCGCCGAGGCGGCCGAGGTAGTCCTGGTAGATGTACATGAGCTCCTTGTCGAACAGCGCCCGCTTGAGCTCCACCGCCGTCTTGCGGACCAGCGCCAGGACGCCGTCGCAGTCCGCCCGCGTCAGCTCGAGGCCGAACTCCTGGAACTTGCGGTAGATCGTGCGCGAGCCGGAGTGCTTGCCCACGACGATCTGGCGCTCCAGGCCGACGTCCTCGGGAGCGAAGGCCTCGTAGTTAAGAGGATTCTTGATCACACCGTCGGCGTGGATGCCGCTCTCGTGCGCGAAGACGTTGGTGCCCACGATGCTCTTCCAGGCCGGTATCGTGCGCGCCGAGGCCGCGGCGACGTATTCGCTGAGCTCACGGAAGCGGCTCGTGTGCAGCCCCACGTCGACCTTGCCGAGGTACTTGAGCGCCATCACGACCTCCTCGAGCGCCGCGTTGCCGGCGCGCTCGCCGAGGCCGTTGACGGTCGTGTTCACGTAGGTGGCCCCGGCCTTGATCCCGGCGAGGGCATTGGCCGTGGCCATGCCGAAGTCGTCGTGGGTGTGCATCTCGATATCGAGGCCACCCTCTCTCTTGAGGAAGCTGATCACGTTGAAGGTGTCGAACGGGTCGAGGATCCCCAGCGTGTCGCAGAAGCGCAGGCGGTCGGCGCCCTCCTCCTTGGCCGCCTGGCCGAAGCGCATCAGGAACTCGAGGTCGGCACGCGAAGCGTCCTCGGCATTCACCGACACGTAGAGGCCCTTGCCTTTGGCGAAGGCCACGCATTCGCGGATCTGGTCGAGCACCCACTGCCGCGACTTGGCGAGCTTGTGTTCGATGTGGATGTCGCTGGCCGACATCGAGATGGCCACGGCGTCGACGCCGCAGTCCAGCGAATGCTTGATGTCGTCCACCACAGCGCGGTTCCAGGCGAGGACCGAGGTGTCGAGGCCCAGTTTGACGATCTCCGTGATCGTGGCCTTCTCGTCGCCGCCCATCGCCGGGATACCGACCTCGATCTGATGGACACCCACCTCGTCGAGCAGTTTGGCGATGCGGATCTTCTCGTGGTTGGAGAACACCACGCCGGCGGTCTGTTCCCCGTCGCGCAGCGTGGTGTCGTCGATGCGCACCGCCGGTTCGGCTTGCCTGGCTCGGGCGATGACGAAGCTGGAGAGAT
>Ga0265296_1003539_pt1 | contig 14364 bp, 15 predicted proteins | sample MunlanPumphouse1_FD_189073 | JGI IMG/M metagenome (GOLD analysis project Ga0265296, IMG submission 189073) | Groundwater microbial communities from a municipal landfill in Southern Ontario, Canada - Pumphouse #1 | ecosystem: Environmental > Aquatic > Deep subsurface > Groundwater | place... | reverse complement strand
CCACGGTCCGCACGCCCCGGATCAGGCCGGCGCGCACATCGGTCAACTGGACCGCCGTGGCGAAGACCAGGCAGGTGACGGGGATGGAGAACCATTCCTGTTCGATCAGGTCCTGCAGGAAGCCCAGACCGATGACTCGGAACAGGGCCGCGCCGAGGAACAGCAGCAGCCAGAAGGCGCCGGTGAAGCCCAACGACAGGGCCAGTTGCACGCCCGCCTTCCACGCCGTGTCGAAATAGTCGTCGAAGTCGGCGATCCAGCGCCGCGCTCCCACCGCCGGAACGATCAGATGATGCGCGATGAACAGTGCGGCGGCGGCGAAGGCGATGACTGGGAAGCGGAGATAGGGCGGATAGAAGGACTCGCGCACCTGCTGCGCCGCATCGTGCCAGCCCAGCAGGATCAGCACGGCGGCGGCAATCAGCCCCCATACCGCCAGTCCCCTTACCGACAGCCGCCCGACCCCGGCCAGCAGCATGACCGGCGTAAAGGCCACGGCCAGGATCAGCGCCCCGAACAGCGGCGGATGCGTCGCCGGCCATCTCAGCGCATCTTGCGCCGCACCGCTGCGATAGAGGGCGTAGAGCAGCAGCCCCTGAACCAGCCCGATGCCGAGACGGGCGACCGCCAGCCCCCGCGTCCCGCCCAGCGAGGCGCGTCCGGTCTGGTCGTTGAACGGGTCGGTCATGGCGTGGCCCCTGCAGCTTTGCAGGCAGGGTGGACCGGGACAGCGGCAAGGGGAAGTGCCCACGCCTTCCCAGGTATTGGCGCCTCAAGAATCCTTCTCCCCTTGCGGGAGAAGGTGGCAGCCGAAGGCTGACGGATGAGGGGTCTCGCCACGCCTTGAAGACATGGCTGTGGCCGCCGTTGCGCGACCCCTCATCCGACCTCGCTCTGCTCGGCCATCTTCTCCCGCAAGGGGAGAAGGACGGGAGTGTCTTGCGCCCGACAGCCAGCTTCCCCACAACTTGACCATGAACGCCCCCATCAAGACCCCCGACCTGACCGACGCCCCGCTGTGGGACCTGTCCGACCTCTACGCCTCGCGCGAGGATGCGCGGATCGCCGCCGACCTCGACCGCACCAAGGCGCTGGTGGATCAAATGAACGCCTTCCAGGGCCAGCTGATCGGCCAGCGCGGCGCCCCGGCGGCCCTGGGTGCGGCGCTGGATCAGACCATCGCCCTGTACGAGCAGGCGGCGGACGTCATGGGCGGTCTAGGCGCCTACGCCTTTCTCGCGGCCTCCACGGCGCGTGACGATGCGGCCACACAAGGGTTCGAGGCCAATATCCGCGAGAAGATGACGGTTATCGCCACCCCCACCGTCTGGCTGACGCTGGAGATCAACCAGCTGGACGAGGCCGAGATCGCCGCGGCCCTGAGCGCCCATCCCGCCGCGTCGCGCTGGTCGCCCTGGCTGCGCCGGGTGCGAGCGATGAAGCCGCACGAGCTGTCCACCGAGCTTGAGACCTTCATCGCCGAGCGCGGCCCCATCCAGGCCCAGTGGCCGCGCCTGTTCGACGAGACCCTGGCGGCTTTGCGCGCGGACGCCGACGGCGAGAGCCTGACCCTGTCCGAAGCCCTCAACCGTCTCAGCGACGCCGACGCCGCCAAGCGCGCATCCGCCGCCGAGGGCCTGTCGAAAGCCTTCGCCGACAAGGCCCAGACCATGGCCATGGTCATGAACACCGTCGCCGCCGACAAGGCGTTGGAAGACAAATGGCGCGGCTTCAAACGCCCCGCCGACAGCCGCCACCTGGGCAACGAAGTCGACGGCGAGAGCGTGGACGCCATGGCCGAGGCGGTGGCCGAGGCCTACCCGCGCATCTCGCACCGCTATTACGCGCTGAAAGCCAAGGCCATGGGCCGGACGACGCTGGATCACTGGGACCGCAACGCCCCGATCGAGGCGACGCCGCCGCGCACCTATGACTGGGCGCAGGCGCGCGAGGTGGTGCTGGCCAGCTTCAATGACCTCGGCGGCGACTTCGCCGAGCGCGCGGGCTGGTTCTTCGACCGGCCGTGGATCGACGCCAAGGCCCGACCCGGCAAGCAGTCCGGCGCCTATGCCCACCCGGTGACGGCGGACCGCCACCCTTACGTCTTCCTGAACTGGATGGGCGAGCGGCGCGACCTGCTGACCGTGGCCCACGAACTGGGCCACGGGGTGCATCAGACTCTGGCGGCGGCTCAAGGCTCGCTGCTGGCCGCCACGCCCCTGACCCTGGCCGAGACCGCCTCCATCTTCGCTGAGGGTCTGACCTTCGACCGCCTGCTGGCCGAGGCGACGCCCCAGGACCAGCGCGCCCTGCTGGCCGGCCGCATCGAGGACGGCCTGAACACGGTCGTGCGCCAGATCGCCTTCCACCGCTTCGAGACCCGCTTCCACGATGAGCGGGTCGCCGGTGAGGTCTCGGTCGAACGCATCGGCGAGATCTGGATGGAGGAACTGGGCGCCAGCCTCGGCCCGGCGGTGACGCTGAACCCCGGCTATGAAAACTGGTGGGCCTACGTCAGCCACTTCGTCCACTCGCCCTTCTATGTTTACGCCTACGCCTTCGGCGACCTGCTGGTCGCGGCCCTGATGGAGACGAGGGCCAAGGACCCGGCTGCCTTCACGCCGCTGTATCGCGATCTGCTGTCGGGCGGCGGGGCGCACACCTATGTCGAGGCGCTGAAACCCTTCGGCCTCAACCCCCGAGACCCGGCCTTCTGGACCATCGGCGCCAAGCGGCTGGAACGGCTGGTCGATCAGTTCGAGGCGTTGGGCTGAGGCCACGGATCTCCGTCATCCCGGCCGAAGCCGCAGGCGGAGCGCCGGGACCGCCAGAAGCGCCACGGTCTGCTCTGGATGATTTGAAGCACGGCGCCTCCTGCGGTCCCGGATAGCGGCTGCGCCGCTTCCGGGATGACGCAGAGTGAGCGACGCCGTTGACACCCGCAGTCCCAGCGTAAAGCGTGGGGGCATGAAACACCTGTCCCGCGCCCTCGCGCTCGCCGCCGTCCTCGCCCTGCCGACGACGGCCTTCGCGCAGACGCCGCCCACCGCCAACCACCGCGCCCTGGCGGCGGGCTACAAGGCGCTGACGATGTGCAGCGCGCTGCACACGGCGCGGGAAGCGGGCGCGACCCGCACGATGGCCAGCGTCGAGGTCAACGAACTGATCGGCATCTATCCCGAGCTTCAGCCCCTGGTCGCGGCGATGACGGTCGAGATGTCGGGCGATGTCGTCTCCGTGGACTGGGACGAGGCGGCGCCGGCGCGCGTCGCCATCCACACGCCGGGACGCGGCTGCGTCATTCAGCCGATAGGCTATGTCGTCGGCAGCGCGCCCGTGCGGACGGCGCAAACGCGGCGTGCCTCCGCGCCGGCCTTGCCGACGGGCCAGGCGCAGGGCGATGCCGCGGCGCTGGACGCGGCCATGGCTCAGGCTTTCGGCGGCGGCTTCGGCGCGGGCAGCAATACGACGGGCGTGGTGGTGCTGCAGAACGGCCGGATCGTCGCCGAGAAATACGCCGACGGCTTCGGCCCCAACACGCCTCAACGCACATGGTCGGTGGCCAAGAGCCTGGCCGGGACCCTGATCGGGGCGGCGGTCCAGCGCGGCGAGGTCGATGTGAAGGCTCCCGCCGCCATCGCCAACTGGCAGGGACAGGGCGACCCGCGCGGCGCCATCACCCTGGAAAGCCTGATGCGGATGGCGTCCGGTCTGACCAGCGACACGGCGGGCAACCGCACCGACGCCCTCTATTTTGGCGGGACCACGGTTGATGAGCAGGCACCGGGCTGGCCTCTGCTGGCGCCGGTCGGCTCGACCTATCGCTACGCCAACAACGACACCCTGCTGGCGACCCTGGCCGTGGCCCCGACGTTCGCGGCCCATCCGCCCGCCGAACTGTTCGACCGTCTGGGCATGATCCACACCTTCGCCGAAACCGACTGGCGCGGGAACTACATCCTGTCGAGCCAGGTCTGGACCACGGCGCGCGACCTGGCCCGCTTCGGCCAGCTCTATGTTCAGGATGGGGTGTGGGAGGGCGAGCGCATCCTGCCCGAGAACTGGCGCACCTTCGTCTCGACGCCCTCGGGACCGCAGCCGCCGAGCGGCGCCTTCGGCTATGGCGCGACCTTCTGGGTGATGAGCCGCTCGCCGGGCGTCCCCGCTGACGCCTTCGCCGCCTTCGGCAATCGGGGTCAGTATGTGGTGATCGTGCCCAGCCGAAAGGTCGTCATCGTGCGACGCGGCGAGGACCCGACGGGCAAGGGTTTCGACGTCGCCGCCTTCGCCCGCGACGTTCTAGCCGCGCTGGATTGAGGCCAGCTCTTGAGCGCTGCGCCCCGACCGCTATAAGTGCCGTCGAAATCTCGACTCTTTTTCGGAAGACCTGAATGGCCGACCAGCACGCAGACCACGCCGAACACGCCTATGTGCACGGCGCGATGGAAATCTCGGAACAGGTCTCGACCTGGCATCTGTTCATGGCCATGGCCAAGTGGGGCTCGCTGGCGACCGCTGCCCTGCTGCTGATGATCACCGTCTGGTTCGCCGTGGGCGCAGGCTTCATCGCCGGCCTGATCAGCGGCGTCGTGGTGTTCGTGGCTGGCTTCTTCGCCCTGCGCGCCAAGCCCGCGCACTAAGTTTCGCGCCGCGTTAGCGGCACCGCGAACTATGGAAAGCCCGTCGAGCCTCATGCTCGGCGGGCTTTTCTTTTGGTGTTCTGGCATGGTGACGCAAAATCCTGCCCCTTGTCGCCGCTGCATCAATGCGTGGCGCAAGGAAACTCCGAAGTTGCAGCAATTTCGGCTTTGACGCGCCCTTCCGCTTCGTCCTAACGTCTTGGCTCTGGGGACTTGGGAGGGATTCGCTTGGCTGTCGCCATCGCCGTGACCCGCGAGCGCCGTGAAGGCGAAACGCGTTGCGCTGTAACGCCGGAAACGGTGAAGAAGCTGATCGCGCTGGGCGCGACTGTTTCGGTCGAGGCCGGCACGGGGATCGGCTCGTCCATTCCCGACGCCGACTACGCCGAGGCCGGGGCCACGGTGAAGCCCGACACCCGCGCGGTGCTGGAGGGCGCCGACATCGTGCTGAAGGTGCGCGGGCCGACGGCGCAGGAGACCAGCGCGCTGAAGCCCGGCGCCATCGTCGTCGCCATGCTGGACGCCTATCGCGAGAAGGATACGGTCGAGGCGCTGAAGGGCGCCGGCGTCACTGCCTTCGCCATGGAGTTCGTACCGCGCATCACCCGCGCCCAGGTCATGGACGTGCTGTCGTCCCAGGCCAACCTGGCCGGCTATCGCGCGGTGATCGAGGCGGCCTACGCCTTTGGCAAGGGCTTCCCGATGATGATGACGGCGGCGGGCACGGTCGCCCCGGCCAAGGTCTTCGTCATGGGCGTCGGCGTGGCGGGCCTGCAAGCCATCGCCACGGCGCGGCGTCTGGGCGCGGTCGTCACCGCCACCGACGTTCGCCCCGCCACCAAGGAACAGGTTGAGTCGCTCGGCGCCAAGTTCCTGGCCGTCGAGGACGAAGAGTTCAAGAACGCGCAGACGGCGGGCGGCTACGCCAAACCGATGAGCCCCGAGTACCAGGCCAAGCAGGCCGTCCTGACAGGCGAGCACATCAAGAAGCAGGACATCGTCATCACCACGGCCTTGATCCCCGGCCGCGCGGCGCCGGTGCTGGTCAGCGCCGAACAAGTGGCCTCGATGAAGCCCGGTTCGGTCCTGATCGATCTGGCGGTTGAGGCGGGCGGTAACGTCGCCGGCGCCAAGGCGGGCGAGGTCGTGACCACGGCGAACGGCGCCTCCATCGTCGGCTACACCAACCTGCCGGGTCGGATCGCGGCGGACGCCAGCGCCCTCTATGCCCGCAACCTGACGGCCTTCGTCGGGTTGATGCTCAAGGACGGCGTCGTGACGCTCGATCTGGAAGACGAAATCCTCAAGGCCGCTGTCGTGACGCACGGCGGGGCTGTCGTGCATGAAGGCGTGAAGGGATGATCGGACCGCTTCTCCGCAAGTTCCTCAGCATTGCTGCGTGGGGGCTGATCGCATTCGGCCCCTTGCTCACCTTGATGACGCTTATCGATCTGGCCTCGAGCCCCGGCGGGCTTTTGCAGGGGGCGTTGAGGTCCTCAATCAGTTTGGCGGTGGGTCTTGTGTCGCCCATTGTGAATGGCGGGTTGTTGCTGGCACTGATCAGCATCGATGCGCGTATGGAACGGAAGGCCTGAACATGGAACACGTCGATCCCACCGTCTTCCGCCTGGCCATTTTCGTGCTGGCGATCTTCGTCGGCTATTATGTGGTGTGGAGCGTGACGCCCGCCCTGCATACGCCATTGATGGCCGTGACCAACGCCATTTCCAGCGTCATCGTCGTCGGCGGCCTGATCGCCGCGGCGGCGCTCAGCCCTGAGGCCGCCGGCCCGAACGCCTGGATCGCCAAGGGTGCGGGCGTGGCGGCGGTGACGCTGGCCAGCGTCAATATCTTCGGCGGCTTCATGGTCACGCGACGGATGCTGGCCATGTACAAGAAGAAAGAAAGGCCCAAGGCCTCGTGATCTTTTCGCCCGCCCTGTTCGCCTATTACGTCTCCTGGGCCGCCACCGGCCTGGGCGTGGCCCTGTGGATCTGGAGCTGGGTGCGGGTCAAGGACCCCATCGGCAAGCTGCGGTTTCAGGATTGCGGCGTGGTGCTGGTCTTCGCCGCCGTGCTGACGCGGATCGTCATCCAGGACCGCGAGATGACGCTCTTCGACTGGGCCATGATCCTGCTCGGCCCCTTGTTCATCGCCGCTGCCCTGTGGCGGCTGTCCCGCACCCAAAGCCTGACCAAACGCTAAGAGTAATCGTGATGAAGACCACCCTGATTTTCGCCGCCGTCCTGACCGCCGCCGTCGCCGTATCCAGCGCCGCCTCGGCCCAGAAGACGGAAGAAGTCGGCCAGAACCCTTACGGCGGCCTGCACTGGTCCGTCGCGGCGCCTGAGGGCGCGACCTGGGCGCTGCAGTGCCAGTTCGCGCCCGTCACCGTGCGCGGCATCCACATGAACCGCATCAACCACACCGGCACGGACCGCATGGCCGGTCGCCTGCCGGGCGACAACGGCAGCTGCCGCCTGACCAAGACGGGGGGCGAGGGCGGCGTCGGCGTCGCTGTCGTCAAGAACGGCACGGCCACCTCGGCCGGCACCCGCGACGCGGCGACGCCGGCCGTCGTCAACGTCTTCTGACCTGAAATGACCGACTGACATGACCCTGGGGGAGGGGATCTGATGAACGCATCTTTAGCCGCGCTGGCCTATCTGGCCGCGGGGGTCCTGTTCATCCTCTCGCTCAGGGGCTTGTCCAGTCCCGAGACCAGCCGCCGGGGCAATAGCCTGGGCATGATCGGCATGGGTCTGGCCGTCGGCGTGACCCTGCTCACGCTGGCGACCTCGGGCGCGCTGGACCTGATGACGTTGGCCCTGATCGGCGGCGGCGTCGTGGTCGGCGGGGGCGCCGGCGCGCTCATCGCCAAGCGGGTGCCGATGACGGCCATGCCGCAACTGGTCGCGGCTTTCCACTCCCTGGTCGGTCTGGCCGCCTGTCTGGTGGCGGTCGGGGCCGTCTATGCGCCCGACGCCTTTGGCATCATGACCGCAGAGGGCGGCATCAAGACCCTGTCGATCGTCGAGCTGAGCCTGGGCGTGGCCATCGGGGCCATCACCTTCACTGGCTCGGTCATCGCCTTCGCCAAGCTGGACGGCCGGATGAGCGGCTCGCCGATCCTGCTGCCGGCGCGGCACCTGATCAACATCGGCCTGGCCCTGGGTCTGGTCTTCCTGATCGGCGTGCTGATCGGCACCGGCGGCACGGCCATCTGGGCCTTCTGGGGCGTCTTCGCTATCGCCCTGATCCTGGGCGCGACCCTGATCATCCCCATCGGCGGCGCCGACATGCCCGTCGTGGTGTCGATGCTGAACTCCTATTCCGGCTGGGCCGCAGCGGCGCTCGGCTTCACGCTGGAGAACATCGCCCTGATCATCACCGGCGCCCTGGTTGGCTCGTCGGGCGCCATCCTCAGCTACATCATGTGCAAGGGCATGAACCGCAGCTTCATCAGCGTCATCCTGGGCGGCTTCGGCGGCGGTGACGCCGCAGCAGCCGGCGGCGCGGGCGCGGTCGAGACCCGTCCCGTCAAGCAGGGCTCGGCCGAGGACGCCGCCTTCATCATGAAGAACGCCTCCAAGGTCATCATCGTGCCCGGCTACGGCATGGCCGTGGCCCAGGCCCAGCATGCGCTTCGCGAAATGGCCGACAAGCTGAAGGAAGAGGGGGTCGAGGTGAAATACGCCATCCACCCCGTCGCTGGCCGGATGCCGGGCCACATGAACGTCCTGCTGGCCGAGGCCAACGTCCCCTATGACGAGGTGTTCGAGCTGGAGGACATCAACTCCGAGTTCTCCTCCGCCGACGTAGCCTTCATCATCGGCGCCAACGACGTCACCAACCCCGCCGCCAAGACCGACCCGCAATCGCCCATCTACGGCATGCCGGTTCTGGACGTGGAGAAGGCGGGAACCGTCCTCTTCATCAAGCGCGGCATGGCGGCCGGTTACGCCGGCGTCGAGAACGAACTTTTCTTCCGCGACAACACCATGATGCTGTTCGCCGACGCCAAGAAGATGGTCGAGGGGATCGTGAAGGCGCTCTAGGGCGCGGGCGGGATTGGCTTCGCGCGCGAACACCGCCATCAACGGCGCTGAGCGTAGGGAAGGCGATACGACATGTCGGGACAGGAGGAGATCGAGTTCAGCGCGGACGAAGTCATCGCCAACCTGTCGCTGGCCCCGCATCCCGAGGGCGGGCATTTTCGCACCATGGCGCGCGATCCGGGCATGGCGGCCTGCGGGTCTGAAGCGTCCACTGACTATCGGCTGCTGACTGGCGAGGCGGGCGAATGGCGGCTGGTCGAGGCGACCGAGATCTGGGCCTTTTACATGGGCGCGCCGATGGCGCTGGAGATCGTCACCGATCAGGGACTGCGCCCGCTGGTTCTGAGCCCTGACTGTCCGCAGGCGGCGGCGCCGCAGGGCGCGTGGCGAAAGTTGCGCAGTCTGGGCGACTGGACCTTGGCCAGTTGTTCGACGGCGCCCGGTCTGGCGGCGGATGCCGTGGAGACGCCCAATGTCTGACCTCAAGACCCAACCGACCGACGCCTCGGTCGAGGACTTTCTGGCCGCCGTCGAACCGCTGCGGCGACGCGAGGACGCCCTGGCCGTCTGCGCCCTGATGCGCGAGGTCATGGGCGAGACGCCGGTCCTGTGGGGATCGTCCATCGTCGGTTTCGGCCGCTACACCTACGTCAATTCGACTAAAAAGCCGGCCGACTGGCCCATCATCGGCTTCTCGCCCCGCAAGGCGGCGCTGACCGTTTACATCATGCCCGGCTTCCAGGCTCGGGCGGACCTGCTGGAGTGTCTGGGGCCGCACACGACCAGCGTGTCCTGCCTCTACATCAAGCGTCTGGATCAGGTCGACATGGGCGTGCTGCGTGACCTGTGTGAATGGTCGGTGGCCGAGATGAAGCGCCTCTATCCCTGATCGGCTTGCGGCGCGCGGGACCCGCGTATAGCGAAAGCCATGCGCCATTTCCTGATCGCCGCCGCCGCCCTCTTGTCCGCCTGCGCCACGGCGCCGCTGACCGCCGTCGAAACGCCGGTCGAGACGGTCGACCTGCTGCTGACCTCGGCCACGGTGGTCGATGTCGAAAAGGGGACCGTCACGCAAGACCAGATGGTGGCCGTGCGGGGCGGGGACATCATCGCTGTCCTGCCCGAGGGCGAGGCCCGCCGCTATCGCGCGACGCGGACGCAGGACCTCGGAGACCGCTACGTCATGCCGGGCCTGTGGGACATGCATGTCCACTTCGGCGGCGGCGAGACCCTGATCGAGGAAAACGCCGAGCTGATGCCCCTCTATGTCGTCAACGGCGTGGTCGCGGTGCGTGATGCGGCCGGCGACCTGGCGCAGCAGGTGCTGGACTGGCGCGACGCCCCGCCCACACCGGACAGCCCGCGCATCTTCACCTCCGGCTCCAAGATCGAGGGCATCGCCCCGGTGTGGAAGGGCGTGATCGAGACCGGCAGCGAGGCGGACGTGGACGCGGCTCTCGACCGGCTGCAGGCCCTGCGCGTCGATTTCGTCAAGATCACCGACAACACCCTGAAGCCCGAACTCTTCCTCTACGCCGTGCGAGAGGCGAAGAAGCGGGGCATGAAAACCTCGGCCCACATCCCGGCCAGCATCACCGTGCTGGAGGCCGCCGAGGCGGGCCTGTCGTCGATCGAACACCTCGACTACGCCATGAAGGCGGGCTCGAAGGATGAGGCCGCCATCGCCGCCGACTATCTGGCGGGGAAATACACCTACGCCCAGACCATGCGGCGCTATGCCGACACCTTCGACGTCGAGACGGCGCGGCGGGTCTATGCGCGGTTGAAGGAACTGGGCACGGCGGTGTCGCCGACCCTCTATGGCTCGACCACCTTGGCGAACCTTGATCTGGACGACCATTCGCACGACGCCGGGCTGGCCTATGTCGGGCCGGGCATCCGGGCCACCTATGACTGGCGCGTCCAGCGCGCGGCCCAGGCCACGCCGCAGCAGGTGGCGGACCGCCACTTCGTCAAGGATGTCACCGCCCGCACCCTGCCCATGCTGCGCGACGCGGGCGTGGTGATCCTGACCGGAACGGACGCGGGCTTCCTTAACTCGTTCAACTATCCGGGCTTCTCGCTGCACGACGAGATGGCATTGTATGTGAAGCTGGGCCTGACCCCGCGCGAGGCCTTGATGGGTTCGGTCGTGGACGGGCCGCGTTTCCTGAATCAGGGCGAACGCTACGGCGCCGTGGCGGCGGGCAAGGCGGCGGACCTGCTGGTGCTGGAGGCCAACCCGCTGGCCGACATCAGCGCCACGCGCGGTGTCCACGACGTGGTGCTGCGCGGCCGCTTGATCGACGCTCCGACGCTGGAGCGGATGCGCGGCGAGATCCGTGCCCGTGTCACGGCGCGCGAAGCCGCCGCACGCTGAGGCTTACGCCGCCAGACGCCAGTCGGCGCGTGCGGCCGCGGGGGCGTGGAACTCGTCCCACAGGGCGTCTTCGTCGGAATAGCGGCTGCTGGCCGAGGCCGAGATGACGTCCACGACCTGTTCTTCCTGACGGTCCCAGATCACGGCCAGATCGGAGGCGCCGTCGGCTTCGCAGGGCACGATCATGTAGCGGCTGGCGAAGGTCGGGCGGGCGGGCTTCTGAACGGTCGGGGCGGCGGTGCGGGCGAAGGCCATGTCTTGAACTCCTGAAGCGATTGCCTCTTGCTGATGTTGAGAGGATGCAGCAGCATTGCGTCAAGTTCGGACGTAGACTTGTGGAGAAGTTTCAGTGCGGCACGACAAGGCGGCGATGGTCATCGATCTGGCGCGCGGAATGGCGGCCAGCGCCGAGGGGCTGACGCTGAACGAAATGGCCGGGCAACTCCGCGTCGGTCGGCGCACGGCGGAGCGTATGCGTGACGCGGTCCTGATGCTGTTCCCTCAGGTGGAGGAGGTGTCAGACCCGCCGACCAAGCGCTGGCGCATTCGCGGCGGCCTGTCGGCGTTCGAACAGGCGCCGACCGCGACCGAGATGCTGGAGCTGACCAAGGCGGCGGCCGGTCTACGCGGCGCGGGCGAGGCGGGCCGGGCGGCGGCGCTGGAGGGTCTGGAGCGCAAGGTGAAGGCGGCGATGCGCTCGACCACCCTGAACCGGCTGGCCCCCGATCTGGAGGCCCTGGTGCGGGCCGAGACCATCGCCGTCCAGGCCGGACCGCGACCCTCGGCCGACGAATCCGTTCTGGCCGAGATTCGCGGGGCGGTGCTGGCGGGCCGACCCTTGAGCTTCATCTATTCGCGACCGGGCGCCGAGGCGCGCAGCCGCAGCGTCGCCCCCTGCGGCGTCATGTTCGGCCGGGCCAACTATCTGGTGGCGGCGGACCGCGAGAGCGGGCGCATTCAGACCTTTCGCCTTGATCGCATGACCTCGGTCGAGGCCGGTGACGGGGTGGCGACACCCCCCGCTGATTTCGATCTGACGGCCTTCGCCAGCCAGTCCTTCGGCATCTATCAGGACGAGATCGAAGACGTCGTGTTGCGCGTCACGCCGGAAGGCGCGACCGAGGCGCGCGGCTGGCGCTGGCATCCGACGCAGACGCTGAAGGATCAGCCGGATGGTTCCGTCGTGGTCCGCTTCCGAGCCTCGGGCATGCGCGAACTGGCCTGGCACCTGTTCAGCTGGGGCGAACAGGTGACCATCGAGGCGCCGCAGAGACTGAAGGCGGTGATGGCTGGCGAGCTGGCGGCGGCGGGCCGCGCCCTCGCACGGGCGCAATCCTGAGCCATCGGTAAGGTGACAGAGGGGGCGGGCAAGCCATAGCGTGCAGAAACCTGGCTCCTGCCCACCCGTCATCCTCGGCCTTGTGCCGAGGATCCAGAGACTCGAGGTCGGCTATTCCAGCCGCTACGCCTCGAACCGCCAGCGGGCGCGTTTATGGTTCCTCGGCACAAGGCCGAGGATGACGAGGGATAGGGGGCAACGACCCATGATTCGATACTGGAGTGTTCCTTGCGCCTGAAAGCCTTCGCCGCCGCATCCGTCCTGACCGCCGCCCTGCTGGGCGCTTGCGCCGCCGCGCCCCTGCCGCAGGGGACCTGGGACGCCCGCGCCGCGCCGGTGGTCGAGGTCACGCGCGATGGCGACCACTGGACGGCGGACTATGTCTTCAACCGCGACGCTCCCGTCTGGGCCTTCATGGACTCGGCCCTGGTCGTGGACGTGCGCCAGCCCTGGCGCCCGAGCCAGTGGAGGGTCGAGACGCCGGGCGTCGTCATGGAGCGCCGCGGAAACTACGATGTGATCCGTAGTCTGGATGGCGGCCCTGTGCCCCGCCACGTTCGTTTCTCGATCCAGCCGAAGGCGGTCGATCTGGAGGCGGAATACGGCACGCTGACCTTCTCGGACGGCGCGGTGGCGCTGCCGACGCGCCAGTTCGACGTCTTCGCCCTGGCATCGGTCGAGGCGGCCGAGGCCATGCCCGCCGACCTGAACGGGGTCGATCTGGAGGGCGGCCCCTCGACGGTGACCTGGCGCGACACCGCCGGGCCCGTACTGTTCAACGGCGAGCGACGCGCCCAACTGACCACGACGGGCGAGCGCTCCTACGTCCTGCTTGGCCGGGCGCGCGTGACGCCCGGCGAAGGGCTGACCACGGTCATCGACCCCAACCTTCCGGCCTGGATCGGCGAGGAAATTCGCAGCTTCGCCCCGCACGTCGGCGACTATTACCAGAGGCGTCTGGGCAAGCCCGGCGTCGGCAGTGAGACCTCGACCGTCATGGTCAGTTGGAACGGCCCGACCGAACGCCTGTCCAGCATGGGCGGCAGCGTCCTGCCCGGTCTGATCGTCATGCAGTTCGAGGGTGTGGGCGTGATGCGGCCCAACGAAGAGATGCTGGAACGCTCGCGCTGGTTCATTGGTCACGAAAGCGCGCACTTCTGGCTGGGTCAGGCCGTGCGCTATCAGTTCGCGCGTGAAGCCTGGATCACCGAGGGCGGCGCCGACCTGATGGCGGTGCGGGCGCTGAAAGCGTTGAACCCCGCTTATGACGACCGTGCGGAACTGCAGACCGAGGTGGACGACTGCACCGACCTGGCCCGGAGCAAGCCGGTGGCTGAGGCGGGCGACCGGGGCGAGCACAGGGCCTACTACGCCTGCGGCGCCGTCTTCGCCCTGGCGGCGGAAGGGGCGCAGAAACGGCGCAACGGCGGCGACTGGTTCGACTTCCTGCGTCCCGTTCTGGCGGCCAACCGTGCGGACGGCGTCCTGACCCGCGCCGAATGGCTGGACGCCCTGACGCGTGTTTCAGGCGACGCGTCGCTGGCCCAGACGATTGAGCGGCTGCTGGATCAGGGCGCGACCGACCCGGCCGCCGATATCGCCAGTCTGTTCCGCAAGGCGGGGGTTCCGCACCGGGTGGAAAACGGCAAGGTTATCCTGATCTGATCGCTGTTATTTGATCGGGATCAAGGACCGATCCTCGGCTCAGGCGTTTTATCGTCCTGGAACGAGAGGAGGTCGCGATGACCTGGTCCAGCCTGATCGTCTATGTCGATGACGAGCCCGACAACATCCAGCGGATCGAGCAAGCCTGCGGGTTGGCCAAGGCGCACGGCGCTCACCTGATCGGGGTGTCCGCCTGTGCGCCTGAAACGCCGCTGGCCGACGCCTATGGGGCGGGCATCCTCCTCGGCGAAGTGCTGACCGAGCAGCATGAGCGCGCCGAGA
>Ga0265296_1003538_pt1 | contig 14372 bp, 14 predicted proteins | sample MunlanPumphouse1_FD_189073 | JGI IMG/M metagenome (GOLD analysis project Ga0265296, IMG submission 189073) | Groundwater microbial communities from a municipal landfill in Southern Ontario, Canada - Pumphouse #1 | ecosystem: Environmental > Aquatic > Deep subsurface > Groundwater | place... | reverse complement strand
GCAGGCACGGGCTCGCCCCCGCCGCCGCGTTCCGCCGCCGCCGCCCGGCCGGTGCGCCGCCCGAAGGCCGCCGCTTCCAGCAGGGAGTTGGACGCCAGCCGGTTGGCCCCATGCACGCCGGTCGCCGCGCATTCGCCGACCGCGAACAGGCCGGGCAGCGTTGTGCGGCCGTCCGGCCCGGCGGCGATCCCGCCCATATGATAGTGGGCCGCCGCCGCCACCGGAATCGGCGTCTCGCGCGGGTCCAGCCCGGCCCGCATGCAGGCGGTGAAGACGGCGGGGAAGGCCTCGGGGAATTCGTGACCGATGGCCGCCCGGGCGTCGAGGAAGGCGCCGCGTCCCTCCGCGCATGCGGCGTGGACGGCCCGGGCCACGATGTCGCGCGGCTGCAGGTCAGCGTCCGCCGCCGGACCCAGCAGGAAGCGGCCGTCGCGGTCGATCAGCCGCGCGCCCTCGCCGCGCAGGGCCTCGGTCGCCAGCGGCATGGGGTCCAGCCCCACGTCGATGGCCGTCGGATGGAACTGCACGAACTCGGGATCGAGAATCTCCGCCCCCGCCGTCCAGGCCAGGGCCATGCCCTCGCCCAGCAGGGCCGCGGGGGTGGTGGTCTGCGCATAGAGCCCGCCCGCACCGCCGGTGGCCAGCACCACGGCCGGGGCCATGACCTCGATCGTCCGGCCGCCGCCGCGTTCGATCAGCGCTCCGCACACGCGGCCGCTCGCGTCCTGCATCAGGCCGCGCAGGCGCGCATCCTCCCACACCTCGATATGCGGCGCGGCGCGCACCGCCGTCACCAGCGCCGACAGGATCGCCCGCCCCGCCCCGTCGCCGCCGACGCGGGCGACCCGGGCCTGGGAGTGGGCGGCTTCCAGGCTGACGGCGAAGCCGCCGTCGGCCTCGCGGTCGAACGGCGCGCCCAGGGCCGCCAGCCATTCCACCGTCGCCCGCCCGTCGCCGGTCAGGGCGCGCGTCGCCTCGACCTCGACCAGACCGGCGCCCGCCGCCGCCGTATCGGCCGCGTGCAGGGCCGGGGCGTCGTCCGCCGACAGGGCCGCCGCCACGCCGCCCTGGGCCCAGGCCGAGGAACAGGCTTCCAGCAGGGGGGCGGGCGTGACCAGCAGCACCTTGCGCGGCGCGGCCTCCAGCGCGGCCGACAGCCCCGCCAGTCCGCCGCCGATGATCAGCGGCCCGTCATGCCGGATGCGGCTCAACGGCCGAACTCGAAATAGCCCGCGCCTATGGCCAGCGCCTCCGGCAGAGATCCGGCGATCGGCATCAGTCCGGCCAGCGCCACGCCGGCGCAGCCCGCGGCCACCGCCAGGAACAGACCGACGCTGCGACCGGCCTCGGGCCAGGTCAGCCGGCGCCCGTCGGGACGCCAGACGCCGCGCCGCAAATGGCCGATCAGGGCCAGGGCGAGGAAGACGGCGAAGATGTAGCTGCCGTTGGTCACGCCCCAGATGACGACGATCAGGCCGATGGCGGCGATCACGGCCTTCTCGACCATGGGATGGATCAGGGCCAGCACGGGCCCCAGCGCCTTGGAGCCGTCCAGCGGCGGCGCCGGGGCCAGGTTCACCAGATTGATCAGGGCGATGATGAACACACCCTGCAGCCACATCCCCTGTCCGGTCGCGATGTACAGGCCGAAGAAGGGAATAGCGGCCAGCAGGCCGAACGCCGGCCCCGCCAGCGACACCAGCACGCCGTGCCATTCGCTGGCCGGCAGGCGCTGGCTCTTCGCCACGCCGCCGAGGAACGGGATGATGTAGATTTTCGCGGGGCCCATGCCGAGCGCGTTCATCGCCAGCACATGGCCGTATTCGTGCACCAGCAGGCCCCAGATCGCCGCCACGGCGATGACCCAGCTGCCCGAGACCCACCAGATGAAGCCGCCCAGAAGCAGGGTGGACACTACCGCCCAGACCGGATGCTGGCCCTTGTCCAGCGGCGGTTCGCCCGCCTGCGGTCGCGCGATTTCCCGCTCGACCGGCGCGGCCGGCGGCAGGTTTTCCCAGGGACCGGGGCGGCGGGGTTGATCTGTGTCTGTCATCGCGCAGACGTGGCCTTCTCCGGCCTCAGCCACAAGGCCAGCAGGGCGAGAAGCCGCAGGCTCCTGGGGTCGACATGGGCGACGATCCGCACGGGGGCGACGTAATGCATCAGATCAGCTCCACCGCGACGTGGTGTTTGGCCTTGAACAGGTCGTAGCGGGCGGGGACCGCCGGCGGCGGCAGGTCGATCATCCGCTGCACCGCCAGCCGGGCGCGCTCGGCCATCTCGTCCGGCACCGTCACCTCGAACTGCATGTGCAGCAGGCAGTCGCGAATGTTCTCCAGCGTGATCCGCTTCATATAGGGGCACATGTTGCACGGGCCGACGAAGCTGACCTCGGGCACGTCGCCCTGGATGTTGGCCGCCATCGAGCATTCGGTGAGCAGCACCACCTGTTTCGGCTTCCGGCTGGTGATGTAGTCGGTCATGGCCGCGGTCGAGCCGGCGAAATCGGCCGCCGACAGAACCTCCTCCGGGCATTCGGGGTGGGCCAGGATTTCCGCGCCCGGATAGGCCTCGCGCATCTCGGCGATGTCCGAGGCGGTGAATCGCTCATGCACGATGCAGCGACCCTTCCAGGCGATGATGCCGATGTTGGTCTGGGCCGCGACGTTGCGCGCCAGGAACTCGTCCGGGATCAGGATCACCCGGTCGACGCCCCACTCCTTCGCCGCCCATTCCACCACCTGCACGGCGTTGGCGCTGGTGCAGCAGATGTCGGTCTCGGCCTTCACGTCGGCCGTGGTGTTCACATAGGTCACCACCGGCAGGCCCGGATAGCGCTGCTTGATCAGCCGCACGTCCGCCCCCGTGATCGCCTCGGCCAGCGAACAGCCGGCCTTCAGGTCGGGGATCAGCACGGTCTTTTCGGGCGACAGGATCTTCGAGGTCTCGGCCATGAAATGCACGCCGGCCTGGACGATCACCTTCGCCGGGGACCGGGCCGCCTCCTTGGCCAGACCCAGGCTGTCGCCGACATAGTCGCCGACGCCGTGGAAGATTTCCGGCGTCATGTAATTGTGGGCCAGGATGACGGCGTCGCGCGTCTTCTTCAGCGCATTGATCTCGCTGATCAGGGCGGCCTGCGCCGGCCACTCCATCGGGGTGACGTGATCCTTGACCTTGGCCCAGACCGGCGCGGTCTCCCGCTCCAGTTCCTTCGACAAGCCAAACATGCCGTCCGCCATCACTCATATCCTCCACTTATGCTCAAAGTTAGCATAAGTCGCGATGAATGTAGGACGCTGGCCGGAAAACGCAAGCCGGATGGCCGATCCCGTCGATTATGGGAAACACGATCTTAACCGGAACAGACTGCAAGAGGATGGACTCACCGGAGAATCCCATGCGCCTGATCCCCCTCGCGGCCGCCGCCCTGTTTCTGTCCGCCGGCTCGGCGATGGCGCAATCGTCCGAACCGGGCGTCGCCGTCGGGGCGACGGCGGGAACCACCGGTCTCGGTGTGGAGGTTCAGGTCAAGGTCGGGCCGATCTTCACCCTGCGGGGGTCGCTGGATCGCCTGACCCACAGCGCCGACGAAAGCTATGACGGGATCGACTACAACGCCGACCTGGCCTTCGACACCGTCGGCGGCTTCATCGACATGCATCCGATGGCCAACGGCCTGCTGATTTCGGGCGGCGCCTATATGGGGGACCGCGACATCGACCTGGCCGCCACCCCGACCGGGCCGGTCGAGATCGGGGGCCAGACCTATACGCCCTCGCAGGTCGGAACCCTGAACGGCGCGGTCAAGCTGCGCGACGTCGCCCCCTTCGTCGGCATCGGCTGGGACGACACCTTCTACCGCCGCGGCCGCTGGGGCTTCCGCGCCGTCGCCGGCGTCGCCTGGAGCGACAAGCCCGAGGTCGCCCTGACCTCGACCGGCGGCAGCCTGTCCAACGATCCGACCTTCCAGGCCCGCCTGCGGGCCGAGTCCGAACAGATCACCGAGGACACCGAAGGCTACGGCCTGTTCCCGGTCGTCCAGGTGGGATTGAACTACAAATTCTAGGCGACGGTGCGGGCGCTCGCGCGCTCATGCTCCAGCAGCCAGCGCTTGCGCTCGATGCCGCCGGCATAGCCCGTCAGGGTCCCATTGGCGCCGATCACCCGGTGACAGGGCACGATCACCGCGATCGGGTTCTGGCCATTGGCCGACCCCGCCGCCCGCACCGCCTTCGGCGAGCCGATCGCCGCCGCCAGCTGGCCGTAGGTCCGGGTCTCGCCATGCGGAATGGCGCGCAGGGCCGCCCAGACCGAGCGCTGGAACTCCGTGCCGTTTGTGCGGATCCGCAAGCCGTCCAGCGCGGCGACGTCGCCCTTGAAATACGCCTCGACCGCCGTCCGCACCGCTGACGGCGCACGGCCCTCGACCAGCGCCGCCCCGGGCCAATGCCGAGCCAGCAACCGCGTCATCCGCGCCTCGTAGCCGGCGAAGTCCAGCGCCCGCACGGCGCCCTCTGCGTCGGTGACCAGCAGCACCTCGCCCGTCGGGGTGGGGACCCGGTCCAGGGTCAGGGTCTCAGGCTGCGCGCTTGGCATCGTCTCTCTCCATCCGTTGGGCGCCGCTGATCCCCGCCAGCGCGAGATGCAGCGCCCCATAGGCCCGCCACGGCCGCCAGGCTTCGGCCCGCGCGGCGAGGGTTTCATCCTTCAGCCGGTCGCTCGGCGCCTCGAGATCCTCATCGATCCAAGAACCCGGCAGCCGCAGCCCCGGCCGCGCCTCGACCAGCGGCTTCAGCACCGGATCGGCCGACAGGTCGCGGGCGATGGCGTCCGGATCGGCCGACAGGTCGAACACCCGCCGCACCCGCGCCAGCACCCCCGGCAGGACTTTCAGATCGGTCGCCTCGATACAGATCGAAACCTTGCCCGCTTCGCCCGGTTCGACCGAGACCGAGCCCCCGGCCCCGTCGACATCGGCCGTCAGCCGCCGCGACCAGCGCCGCCCCTCCACCGGATCGCCGCGCGCGGTCAGGGCCGCGAACATCGCCGCCCAGTCATAGGGGGGGCGGTACGACAGGCTCAGCCGGACCCCGCCCTCATGCACCCGCTCGCCGCGCCGGCGCAGGGCCGAGGGCGGGCGTTCGTACAGGGCCTGAAACGTCTCGTTGAAGCGCCGCACGCTGCCGAAGCCCGAGGCCAGCGCCACCTGGGCCATGCTCAGATCGGTCTGGTGGATCAGCGCCTTGGCCAGCAGCACCCGCCGGGTCTGGGCCACGCTGACCGGCGCCGCGCCCAGATGCTGACGGAACAGCCGCCGCAGGTGCCGCTCGCCGACCCCCAGCCGCGCCGCCAGTCCGTCGACGTCGCCCTCGTCCAGCGCGCCGGCCTCGATCAGGGCCAGGGCCCGGCTGACCGTGTTCGACGTCCCTCGCCACGCGCCCATGTCAGGCGCTGTCTCGGGCCGGCAGCGCAGACAGGCGCGGAAGCCCGCCTCCTCCGCCGCCGCCGCCGTGAGCACGAAAACCATGTTCTCCCGCTTCGGCGTCCGCGCTGGACACACCGGCCGGCAGTAGATGCCCGTGGTCTTGACGCAGCCGAAGAACCGGCCGTCGAACCGCGCGTCCCGCGTCAGCACCGCGCGGTAACAGGCCTCCTGATCGAGTTCGTCGGCGTTTTCCATGGCCGCAGAATGGGCCCGACGCCGCGCGATGTCTCGCGGTTTTCGGACACTGCAGGACTCACCCCCGCGCCATCCGCCACAGGTTGGCGAAGACGCTGAAGACCAGGCTGATCGCCGAGATGGCCAGGGCCCAGACCATCACCACCGACAGGGTGTCGGCCACCCCGACCAGGTCCCGCGCCCCGTCGCCCAGCGTTCTCAAGGCCTCGACATCCAGCGTGATCCCGTTTCCGGCGACGCGGGCGGTCTCGCCGTCGCGCCCGGTCAGGGTGAACCAGTGACCCGCCTGGTAGATCGCCCACGTCAGCCACAGGCCTCCGACCGCGATCCCCAGCCGCGCCACGGCGCGCAGCCGGACCGCATGGGGGCGAACGAGGCTGTTCAGGTCGACGGACATCTGGATCAGGGCGTAGATCAGGATCGGCGCGAACAGGATCGACCAGATCGGCGCGGGCGTCACCGTCGCCTCCGCGCCCAGCAGCCGGACATGCGTCAGGCCGGGGAAGTGCAGCAGCCCTACCCACCACAGCGAGAACATCCCCAGGACGATGAAGGAGAAGGCGTATTCCGCGCCGGGCCAGGCCTTGGCGGGCCGGAGCCTCCACGTGCGCCTCGCCGTCTGCGCGCCCGCCACCGACGCGCCCCAGGCGGCCGGATCCGACAGGCCGAAGGCGCTGAGGTCCTTCACCCGCCACTGCGTCAGCCATTTCGGCCGGATGTCATAGTGTTCGAAGATCGCCGCCGCCAGGGTGGCCGCGCCGATCAGGGTCAGGCCCGAACCGAAGAAGCCGTGGAAGGCCTGGGCGATCGCCCGTCCGCTGTCCTCCGGCCCGCTGATCAGGTGGATGAACAGGCCGATCGCCTGCACCGCGAGCAGCACCAGCAGCCCCGCCTTGACCCCGAACAGCCAGTAGGGAAACAGCTCGGGCCCCACCAGCGAGTCCGGCCCCTTGCGGTAGCGCGCCGCCACGACCAGCGGATGGCCGATCTCGCGCAGGATCGCCTCCTGCTCGTCCTCGGTCAGCGGCCGGCCCAGCTCCTCTTCCTTCGCCTCGAACCGGCTCAGGATCAGGTCGCGCAGTTCGGCGACGATGTCGGCCCGTTCGTCCTGCGGCAGCTGCGCGGCGACGGCGTTCAGATAGCGGTCGATCATATCCATGGCTTTTCCCCTTCAGCCCGATCTCAGAGAATCTTGTCGAGCGAGGCGTTGATCCCCCGCCACTCGTCGGTCAGGGCGGCCAGCATCGAAACGCCGCCCGGCGACAGGACGTAGAAGCGCTTCTTCCGCTTCTCCTCCTCGCGCCATTCGCTGTTCAGCAGGCCCTGGCTCTCCAGCCGGCGCAGCAGCGGATAAAGGGTCGATTCCTCCATCTCCAGCCCGTCGGCGGCCAGGGCCTGACGCAGGGTGTAGCCGTACCGCTCGGTCCTGAGGCAGGCGAGCACCGCCAGCACCAGCGACCCGCGCCGCAGCTCCAGCCGCATGGATTCATAAAGGTCCGGATCGAGGCTCATGCCGCTTCCCTACGTCTCACATAGTGTGTGACGCACAGTGTATGCCGCATACTGTGTGAGGGAGTCAAGCACCGGCGATCACCGGTCGGTCATTCGGGAATGCGCGCGCCGTCCCAGGCGAAGACGCCGCCGCTGTCTGCGGGCGTCAGGCCGTCGATCACAGCCAGCAGCCGCTCCGCCGAATGGTCGGCGGTGAACAGCCGTTCCGGCCTGACCCCGCGCTGGAACGGCTGGCTCAGGGTCGTGTCCACCGTCCCCGGATGCAGCCCCGCGACCACCGCCTGCGGATGGGTGCGCCCCAGTTCCACCGCCAGATTTCTCAGCACCATGTTCAGCGCCGCCTTGGAGGCGCGATAGCTGTGCCATCCGCCCAGCCGGTTGTCGCCGATCGACCCCACCCGCGCCGACAGGGCGGTGAACACCGCCCGCCGGTCGCGCGGCGTCAACGGCAGAAAATGCCTGGCTGTCAGCGCCGGCCCCACGGTGTTGATGCGGTAGTCGCGCAGCATGTGCTCGGCGTCCAGGGCGCGATAGCCGCGCTCGGGCTCGAACCCGTGGTGCAGCACGCCCGTGGCGACGAAGACCAGCGTCGGCGGCGGCCCCTCCGCGACCCGCGCGGCGGCCTCCGCGATCGACGCCTCGTCCTCCAGATCGAAGCCGGTCTCCGACCGCGACAGGGCGTGCACGACGGCGAACCGCCCCGACGCCCGCAGCAACCGCACCGCCGCCGCCCCGATCCCGCCCGACGCCCCGACGACCACCGCCGCCTGTTCCTGATCATCCATGGCTCACCAACGGCTTGGCGGGCCCCATGGTCAAGTCACCGGCGCGACGCCGGACATCATGCCTCAGCCTCTGCGAAGGCACACCCCAACTCCAAACATCCCCGCGAAGGCGGGGAGGCACGGATCGGGGGCGCTAGGCCGCCTTCGTTTTCGCCGCCGGCTTCTTCGCCGGAGCAGCCTTCTTCGCCGTCGGCTTTTTCACCGGCGCCTTGCCGCCCGCCGACCCCTTCAGACTGGCCCGCAGGGCCTCCATCAGGTCGATCACATTGGTGTCGTCGGGCTCGGGCGCCTCGACCAGGCCCTTGCCGCCCTTCTGCTTGGCCTTGATCATCTCCTTCAGGGCGTCGTCATAGCGGTCGGTGAATTTCGACGGATCGAAGTCCGCCTCCTTCTGGCCGATGATGCGGGTGGCGATCTCGACCATGTCCTTGTCGGGCTTCACCGCCGGGATGTCGTCGAAATAGTCCGCTGTGTCGCGCACCTCGTCATGCGGCCGCAGGCTGTAGGCCACCAGCCCCTTGCCCCGCACCTCCAGGGCGATCTGCCGCTCGCGGCCGCGCAGCACCAGACAGCCGATGGCGATCTTGCCCGCCGCCTTCATGGCGTCGCGGATGACGGCGAAGGCCTCGGCCCCGACCCCCGTCTCGGGCACCACATAGAAGGGGTCGTCCCAGTACAGGCGGTCGATGGCGTCCTCGTCGACGAACTGGTTGATGTCGATGGTCCGGGTCGACTCCAGCTTGACCTTGTCGAAGTCGGCGTCGTCGAACAGGACGTATTCGTCCTTCGACACCTCATAGCCCTTGACCAGCTCGGACCGCTCGACCGGCCCGGTGTCCGGATCGGTCGGCACCATGCGGATGCGGTTGTTGGTGTCGGGGTTGATCAGGTGGAAGCTGACGTGGCTCGCGCTCGACGTCGCCGTGTAGAGGGCGACCGGACAGGTCACCAGCGACAGCTTCAGATGTCCCTGCCAGGTGGGTCGGGCGGCCATGGTGCAGACTCCGTGTTGCGCGTCCACAACGCAGGCGGGCGCGAGGGGTTCAGCCAGCGCTCTCCCTCCCCCGCCGGGGGAGGGCGGCTGAGCCGAAGGCGAAGCCGGGTGGGGAGGGCCATCGAGCCGCTCCCACCCTGTCGTCGCTGCGCGCCGACATCTCTCCCTCGAGCGGGAGGGAGAAGCCAACATCCCCACTGGACAGAACCCGCGACCCGGTGTGTCCTGACGAGTCCGGCGCAAGAAAAACAACAAGCCGGCGCGAGTGAGGAATCATGTCCAACCGACCGAGCCACATCCGGCTCAACTCCCACCCCGGCGCAGGGACCGTCAGCCGCTTTCCGCTGAACTGGGGCGCGCCCACCGCGCAGGAGCGCGGGCCCGTCATCGGCACGGTGAACTCCGGCAGCGACCGCAACGCCATCGGCGCCCACGGCGGGGCCTATTCGGTCTATCGCGCGCTCGCGGTCTCTTCGGGCGCCATGAGCGCCAACAACCGGCCCGACCTGACCAACACCTCACCGACCACGCCCATGGGCCCCTTCCCCCAGTGGACCGACGCCTCGAAGATCGTCTCGCTCGATCCCTGGGGCGCCCGCGTCGCCGAGGACTTCGCCGACGAACTCCGCGACGGCGTCGACATCCGCCCCACCATCGCCGTCACCCGCGCCCGCCTCCAGCTCGGCGAGATCGGCGAGGCCATCGCCGCCGGCCGGCTCAAGGCCGACGGCCAGATCGTCCATGAAAGCGGCGACGTCGCCGTGACCAAGGCCGCCATCGATCCGGTCTGGTATCTGCCCGGCATCGCCGAACGTTTCGGCGTCACCGAGACCGCCCTGCGCCGCACCCTGTTCGAACAGACCGGCGGCATGTACGCCGACCTCGTCACCCGGCCGGACATCAAGGTCTTTCTGCCCCCCATCGGCGGCATCACCCTCTATATCTTCGGCGACCCGGCCGCGATCGCCGACCCGGCCCGCCGTCTGACCTGCCGCGTCCATGACGAATGCAACGGCTCCGACGTCTTCGGCTCGGACATCTGCACCTGCCGCCCCTATCTGACCCACGGCATCGAGGAATGCATCCGCGAGGCCCAGGACGGCGGCGCCGGCCTGATCGCCTATAACCGCAAGGAGGGCCGGGCCCTCGGCGAGGTCACGAAATTCCTCGTCTACAACGCCCGCAAGCGGCAGCCCGGCGGCGACCAGGCCGCCACCTATTTCGAGCGCACCGAATGCGTCGCCGGGGTCCAGGACGCCCGCTTCCAGCAGCTGATGCCCGACATCCTGCACTGGCTGGGCATTACGAAGATCGACCGCTTCGTTTCGATGTCCAACATGAAGCACGACGCCCTGACGGAATCCGGCATCGAGATCGGCGAGCGGGTGCCGATCCCCGACTACCTCGTGCCGCCCGACGCCTCGGTGGAGATGGAGGCCAAGAAGGCGGCCGGCTATTTCAGCCCCGACGCGCCGCCGTCGGCCGAGGACCTGACCCGCGTGGTGGGCCGCGACCTTGAACAGTTCTGACACACAGCAGGCGCACAGCCTGCTCACCGCCGCCGCCGTCCGCGAACGCGCCCATGAGATGCTGGCGATCGGCGTCGCCGGCGGCCTCGATCCCTGGCGCGTCGACCTCGACCGCCTGCCCGAGGTCGCGCGTTACGTCGCCGCCGTGATCCGCGACCGGTATCCGACCCTGGCCGTGCCCTTCCACGCGCGCTGGCGGCATTTCGCCGTCGACGGCGTCGACCAGTGGGGGCCGGCCGCCGGGGTCCGCGACTGGCTCGACCCGGCCTCCCGCGCCCGGGCCGAGTTCGACCTCGCCATCGTCTCCGTCCTGCTCGACGCCGGCGCCGGTCCGGACTGGTCGTACAAGGACGCGGTCACCGGCCGCATCCTGACACGGTCCGAAGGTCTGGCCATCGCCTCGCTGCGGATGTTCGAGGCCGGCGCCTTCTCCATCACCGAAGACGACCCGTGGCGCGTCGACGCGGTCGCCCTCACCTTCCTGACCGCCGCCGATCTGGCCCGGGGCTTCCAGGCCTCCAGCGACAATCCACTGGTCGGCCTGGACGGCCGCGCCGCCCTGCTGCGCCGTCTCGGCCAGGCCTGCCTCGCCCAGCCCGACCTGTTCGCCCTCGAGGACGAGCCCCGCCCCGGCGGCCTGTTCGACGCCATGGTCGACCGCGCCGACGATCAGGATCGCCTCCCCGCCCCGACCATCCTCGAGGTCCTGCTGGAGGCCCTCGGCCCGGTCTGGCGCGACCGCCTCACCCTCGGCGGCGTCGACCTGGGCGACTGCTGGACCCACCCCGCCATGAAGCGCGGTGACGCCACGGACGGACTCGTGCCGATCCACAAGCTGTCGCAATGGCTCAGCTATTCGCTGGTCGAACCGCTGCAGACTGCGGGCGTGCAGGTCACCGATCTCGACGGCCTGACCGGCCTCGCCGAGTACCGCAACGGCGGCCTGTTCATGGACCTCGGCGTGCTGACCCTGAAGGACCCCGCCGACGCCGAAAAGCCGTGGCCGGTCTCCGATCCGCTCGTGGTCGGCTGGCGCGCCATGACCGTGGCCCTGCTGGACCGGATCGCCCCCATGGTCCGCGCCGAGCTCGGCGTCACGGCCGGGGCCATGCCCCTGGCCAGCGTGCTGGAGGGCGGCACCTGGGCCGCCGGCCGCCGCGCCGCCGCCGAACGCAGACCGGGCGGCGGCCCGCCCCTGACCATCCTCTCCGACGGGACTGTGTTCTGATGCCGACCAAGCCTGCCTTCAAGATGGACGGCGTCACCGTCGTCTCCCACCCGCTGGTCGCCCACAAGCTCAGCATCATGCGGGCGAAGGACACCTCGACCGCCCGGTTCCGCCAGCTGTTGCGCGAGATCTCGACCCTGCTCTGCTACGAGGTCACCCGCGACCTGCCGCTGGAGGACTATCCGGTCGAGACTCCCGTCGGCCCGACCACCGGCCAGCGCATCGCCGGCAAGAAGCTGGTCTTCGTCCCCATCCTGCGCGCCGGCCTCGGCCTGGTGGACGGGATGCTGGAACTGGTCCCCTCGGCCCGCGTCGGCCACATCGGCCTCTATCGCGAGCCCGAGACCCTCGACGCCGTCGAATACTATTTCCGCGCGCCCGACGACGTCGCCGAGCGCCTGTGCGTGGTCATCGACCCCATGCTGGCCACCGGCAACACCGCCGTCGCCGCCCTGGAACGGCTCAAGGAGCGCGGTGTGACCAGGCTCCGCTTCGTCTGCCTCGTCGCCTCGCCCGAGGGCCTCGAACGCCTGCGCGGCTGGCACCCGGACGTGCCGATCTGGGTCGCCGCGGTTGACGAGCGGCTGAACGAGCACGGCTACATCGTGCCGGGTCTGGGCGACGCCGGCGACCGGCTGTTCGGGACGCGCTAGGTCAGACGGCCATCCGCTCGCGCGGCGCGGCCGCCGGGGTCCCGGCCGCGAAGGCGGTCATCTCGGCGATGGCGGACAGCAGCACCGCCGGCGAAATCGGCTTGGTCATGTGCATGTCCGCGCCCGCCGAACGTCCCGCCGCCACATGCTCGGCCGCGGCGTTTGCGGTCAGCATGATGATGGGCGTCCGTCGCCCGCCTGACGCAGCCTCGGCGGCGCGGATCATCGCAACGGCCGTCAAACCGTCCATCACGGGCATCTGCATGTCCATCAGGATCAGGTCGAAGGTCTGCAGGGCGTGGGCCGACACCGCCTGAAGGCCGTCCGTCACGGCGGTGACCGTCACCCCGCTGTCGGCCAGGATGATCTCCACGACCTTCAGATTGGTCGAGTGGTCGTCGGCGACCAGCAGGCTGAGCTGACGCGTCCGCGCCGCTTCCGCCACGACCTCGGCCAGGCTCGCCAAGCTCGTCTCGACCCCGGCGCTGCGGGGCAGCGGCAGGTCGAACCAGAACCGGGCGCCGACGTCCGGCGCGCTGTGGCAGTCCAGCGACCCGCCCATCATCTCCACCAGACTGCGCGAAATGGCGAGGCCCAGGCCGCTGCCGCCGAACCGGCGGGTGATCGAGCCGTCCGCCTGCTCGAACCGGTCGAACAGACGCGTCTTCATGGCCGGATCGAACCCGACCCCGGTGTCCGCGACGGTGAAGCGCAGCGCGCCATCCGCATTGACGCCCAGAGTCACGCGGACCTCGCCTTCGCCGGTGAATTTCACGGCGTTGGACAGCAGGTTGCTCAACACCTGCCGGACCCGCACGCTGTCGCCCAGATAGTGGCCCTCGGCGGCGGGGTCGATCTCGACCTCCAGCCGGATCCGCTTCTCCTCGGCCCGCATCCGGCACAGGGCCACGACGCTGCGCGTCAGGTCGCCGGCGTCGAAGGGCGCGGCCTCAAGCGTCATCTGGCCCGCCTCGACCTTGGCCAGGTCCAGGACGTCGGACAGCAGCCGTTCCAGCATCTCGCCCGAGGCGCAGATCACGCCGGCGGCTTCCTTCTCGCGGGGCGGCAGGTCGGCGCGGTGCAGCACATGGGCCATGGCCAGGACGCCGTTCAGCGGCGTGCGGATTTCGTGGCTCATATTGGCCAGGAACTCGCTCTTGGCCACGCTGGCCGCCTCGGCTTCCTGCTGCTTCTGCACCAGGGCCAGCGTCGTCCGCTGCAGCCGACGGTGGCCATGCCAGGCGTTGACGCCCGAACTGACCGCATAGGCCATCAGCAGGGCGAGCGCTGTGAACAGGCCGATCTTCTCGACCGACGCGCCGCCGACGAAGGGCAGGATTGTCAGGGCGATGACCGGCGGGAGGCCGGACACCAGCATCTGGGCCAGCGAACGGTGGCACCCTCTCACCACGTACAGCAGCACGCCGGCGATCAGGCCGACCCCGGCCGCCTTGGCGTACTCGCCCGGCGCCATCCACCACAGCGTGCCGATGGTGACCCAGGCGCATGTCGACAGCAGGGTGGCGGCCAGTCTCAGCGTCCGGAACAGGACCGGCCGGCGCCGCTGGTTCTCCCGATCGGTCGCGATCCACAGGGTCAGATCGCCCGCCACATACATGGCGGCCCAGACCATGAGCACCGAAAACGGGATGGCCGTCAGGCCTGACAGAAAGACGATCACGCCGATCGCGGCGCGGGCCCCGGCCTGACTCCGCGTTTCAGCCGCGGTGCGGTCGAAGGCCTCGTCAAACCCCAGTAAACTCTGACGCATACGTTACGCCCCCTTCAGGGAGCAGCAAGCGCCACAAGCCGTGAAGTCAACGTTAAGCTGCGATTCCCGCCTGAAACAGGCGACGCGCGAACGCCTCTAGGGTCCGTACTCAATAAGTCCTGGCTCGGCGGCAGGTGTTCTGATTCAAGGATTCTGGAAGGAGTCTTTGAATGCGGAAGCTCTATTGGCTGGACGATGAAGCGTGGGCGCGGATCGA
>Ga0265296_1003537_pt1 | contig 14377 bp, 10 predicted proteins | sample MunlanPumphouse1_FD_189073 | JGI IMG/M metagenome (GOLD analysis project Ga0265296, IMG submission 189073) | Groundwater microbial communities from a municipal landfill in Southern Ontario, Canada - Pumphouse #1 | ecosystem: Environmental > Aquatic > Deep subsurface > Groundwater | place... | reverse complement strand
TTGTGGTGGGTCTCGTACTTGTCCTTGAGCCCGCGGAGGATCGCGATCGTGTCCTCGACCGTCGGCTCGTCGACCAGCACCGGCTGGAACCGCCGTTCGAGCGCGGCGTCCTTCTCGATGTACTTGCGGTACTCGTCGAGCGTCGTCGCGCCGACCGCCCGCAGCTCACCGCGGGCGAGCATCGGCTTGAGCAGGTTGGCCGCGTCGACCGCGCCCTCGCTGGCCCCGGCGCCGACGATCGTGTGCAGCTCGTCGAGGAACAGGACGATCTGGCCCTTGGCGTCGGAGACCTCCTTGAGCACGGCCTTGAGCCGGTCCTCGAACTCGCCCCGGTACTTGGCGCCGGCGATCATCGAGCCCATGTCGAGCGAGATCACGCGGCGGTCGCGCAGCGACTCGGGCACGTCGCCGTCGACGATCCGCTGGGCCAGGCCCTCGGCGATCGCCGTCTTGCCGACGCCCGGCTCGCCGATCAGCACCGGGTTGTTCTTGCGCCGGCGGCTGAGCACCTGGATCACGCGGCGGATCTCCTCGTCGCGGCCGATCACCGGGTCGAGCTTGCCTTCGCGGGCGGCGTCGGTCAGGTCCTGGCCGTACTTCTCCAGCGCCTCGAACTTGTCCTCGGGGTTCTGGTCGGTGACCTGCTGCCCACCCCGGACCTCGGTGACGGCTTCGAGCAGCGCCTCACCGGTCGCCCCGGCCCCGCGCAGTGCCTCGCCGGCCTTGGAGTCGTGGGCGGCGAGCGCCAGCAGCAGGTGCTCGGTCGACAGGTACTCGTCGCCGAGCGTGCGCATCTGCTCCTCGCCGGTGCGCAGCACGGCGACGAGCTCGCTGGACGGCCCGGAGGCCTGCCCGCCACCGGTCACCGTCGGCAGGCTCTCGACCGCGGCCTGGACGCTGCGGCGGATCTGGTCGACCGGGACGCCGAGCTTCTTCAGCACGGATCCGGTCAGTCCGTCCTCTTGGTCGATCAGCGCGAGCAGCAGGTGCTCGGGGCCGATCTGGGGGTTCCTGCTGCGTTCGGCCAACTGGCTTGCCGCCGAGATGGCCTCCTGCGTCTTGATCGTGAAGCGGTCGGGCTGCATGTCGTCACCTTTCGGGAGGAAGCTGGTGCGACGTCACTACAGGCTACGCTCGCGGACGAATCCCCGGCGTGCCAACATCTCAGTCGCTTTGACTTAGATTTTGGACACACGGAGGACTGATGTCAAGCGTGCGGTGCGCACACGGCGCCGGACGGCCGCCCCGATCAGGCTTCGAGTCGCCCGACGCCCGCCGCGGTCAGCGCCCACGTGCCGTCCGGCAACCGCTCGACGTGCCCGCGCTCGACGAGGTCGGCCAGGTTCAGCGGCGTGCGCATGTCCCCCGCGCCCCGGCCGATCGCCTCGTCGATCGCGGCGACCGGCACGCCGACCCCGGCGCGTCCGTCCGCCAGCCGCCCGAGCGCGGTGGTGACGTGGACGAGGTCGCGGGCGCTCATGGAGAGGTTCTACCGCGATCGTGGCGGCCGTACCGGCGTCGGGCTCGACCGCCCGGCGTGCTCGAGCCCGACCAGGGCCATGCATCGCGTGCATCCCGTCGACCTCGAACGGCGTCGCAACCGAACGCGACCGAACGCATGCGAGGGGGCGTCAACGGCCGTCGCCGCTCTAGGCTCGGAGGGCGTGCCTTCCCCTCCGGCCAGCTCGACGTCCTCGCCCCCGCCGGCGCTCCGGCCCCGGCCGACGGTGCTCCTGGTCGGGCTGCTGCTCGCCTTCGTCGCCCTGCTGGCCATCGTCGTCTCGGGTGACAACGCCGTGACGCGGGCCGACGCCTCGATCATCGAGTGGACCGCGCAGCACCGGCCGGCGTGGCTGGTCGACGCGGCCCGTGTCGTGACCCTGTTCGGCCACGGCGCGATCCTCGCGGCGATCGTGGTCCTGCTCTGCGTCGGACTGGCGTGGCGTGGGGCCCTTCCGCCGCGGGCCGCGCTGCTCCCGCCGCTCGCGCTGGCGATCGGCGGCGGACTGAACCCCCTGCTCAAGGCGATCGTCGACCGCCCGCGCCCGCCGGTCGACCTGCGCGTGACGACCGAGCTGTCGAGCGGCTTCCCGTCCGGGCACGCGGCGCAGTCGGCGAGCGCGTACCTCACGCTCGCGCTGGTGCTCTGGCTGTGGGGCCGCGGCGACCGCCGCTGGCCGTCGCTGCTGCTCGCCGCGCTGGTCGTCGCGATCGGGATCACCCGGGTGATCCTGGCCGTCCACAGCCCGACCGATGTGCTCGCCGGCTGGGCCTGGGGCACGGCGGTGGCGCTGACCGTGGTCGGCGTCGTCGGCTACGCCGGAAGGTCCACGGCGGCCGGGGCGTCGCCCGCGTCGCCGGACCACGAGGCCCCGCCGGCCGCGTCGCCGTCTCCGTCCGCCAGCTCCCGCCGAGCGACGACCAACGGAGCCAGGAACGCGGCCGCGTAGACCACGCTCAGGACCAGGACCAGCGCGGCGTAGGGCAGCAGCAGCCACGAGCCGAAGGCGGTGTCGAGCGCGTTGAGCAGGCCGAAGACCGCCTCCAACAGCAGCGTCACCACCACGTAGACCGCGCTCACCACCACGCCGAGCAGCAGCGTCAGCCCGAGCAGCGGCCAGAAGGCGCCGGCGGTCAGCCGCCAGGTCCGGCCGAACGACGCGACGCCGAGATCCTCAACGAGCGCGACGACCGGCACCAGCAGCAGCCGGACGCCGACGACCGTCGCCAGCGCGATCCCGACCAGGCCGCCGAGGCCCATCACCGACAATCCGCCGGCGCGGTAGAGGGCGCGGGCGACGAACCAGCCGACCACCCCGACGACGGCGAGCACGGCCAGGACGATCAGGGTCAGGCCGAAAAGCCGCGGCGTGGCCCGCAGGCCCTCGCGCAGCGCGGCGCCCGTCGGCAGCTGCTCCTCGCCGGCGTCGGCGCGACGGGCCGCCAGGATCATCGTGGCGTAGGAGGCCGTCGTGAACCAGAGCACGATCAGGCCGCCGATCCCCGCCAGGATCGCGAAGGTCGTCCACTGGCCGTCGGTCAGCGACGCGACCTCGCGGGTCTCGAGCGTGCTGTCGCCGAAGAACGTCGACTCGCGGACCTGCTCGGACGTGGTCGCGATGTCGCCGAGCAGCAGCAGGCCGATCAGCGTCAGCAGCACCACCGCCACCAGCGCGACGACGTGCAGCAGCACCGCGGGGAGAACGATCGGCCGGGGCTGCCGGCGGAGCAGGGCGAAGCCCCGGTCCAACGTGGCCCCGACGGGCAGGACACCCGCGCGCGAAGGCGCCGTCATCCGCGCCGCCGCGGAGGCGAGACGCGCACCAGGTCGGTGCTCCGGCTGCCCCGGAACAGCACCAGCTCGTTGCGCTGGCGCAACGCATCGATCTGGGCCTGCATCTCGGCCCGCAGCTGATCCCGCATCTGCACGGTCTCGCGCTGCAGCTGCTCGAGCCGGGCGGTGGCCTCCGCGTAGCGGCGCTTCTCCTGCTCCAGCTCGCGCTCCAGGTCGAGCACCTGCTCGACCCCGGCCAGGTTGAGGCCGAGGTCGCCGGTCATCTCCTGGATCCGCCGCAGCCGCTCGACGTCGCTGTGCGAGTAGAGCCGCGTGCCCTTCGGCGAGCGCTTCGGCTCGATCAGCCCGCGCTGCTCGTACATCCGCAGGGTCTGCGGGTGCATCTCGGCCAGCTCGGCGGCGACCGAGATCATGAACACGCCACGGTCGGCGTCGACCTCGATCGTCGCGGTGAGGCGGGTCTCGGTGCGGGTACGGCGAGGGGTGGGCATCAGCGGTCGACCATCTAGCTCTCGCGGAACAGCCTCTCACGACCGGCTGCCGGAAAGAGGTCCCCGAACTGGTGGACCGCGTCGCGCTGCTCGTCGGTCGACGGCTCCGGCACCTCGATCACGAAGCGGTAGTGGATGTCGCCACGCGGCGGCTTCGATCCGCCGCCGAGCCGCGCCGGCCCCTCGCCGCGCAGCCGCTGGACCGTGCCGTGCTTGGTCCCGGGCGGCACCCGCAGCTTCTTGCGACCGCTCAACGTCGGAACTTCGACGTCGGCACCCTGGACCGCCTCGGCGATCGAGAGCGGGACGACAACCTCGAGGTCGTTGCCCTTGCGCGTGAAGACCTCCGACGGGTTCACATGGGTGACGACGAAGAGATCGCCGGGAGGACCGCCGTTGCGTCCGGCCTGGCCCTTGCCGGCCAGCCGCACGCGCGAGCCCTCCTTGACCCCGGCCGGCACGTTGACGCGGTACTTCTTGGTCGCGTGGACGGCGCCCTCGCCGTTGCAGGTGGTGCACGGGGTCTCGATCACGGTGCCGGAGCCGTGGCAACGGCCGCACGGCTGGCTGATCGAGAACAGTCCCTGACCCTGGGACTCGACGCCCCGGCCCTGGCAGCGCGGGCAGACCGACGGGCTGGTGCCCGGCTTGGCCCCGGTCCCGGCGCAGGTGTTGCAGGTCGCGGTGGTCCGCACGCTGATCGGGATCTGCGCGCCGTCCATCGCCTGGCGGAACGACAGCGTGACCTCGGCCTCGAGGTCACGACCGCGCTGCTGCTGGGAGCGCGTCGGGCCGCCGCGGGTCGACGAGCCCGAGCCGCGCCCGGTCGCCTGACCGAAGACCGACCCGAGGATGTCGCCGATCCCGCTGTCGCCGAAGTCGAAGCCCGCCCCGCCGGTCGAGAACGCGCCGCCGAGGCCGCCGAACGCGCGGGCCTTGTCGTACTCCTTGCGCTTCTCGGCGTCCGACAGGACATCGTGGGCCGCGCCGACCTGCTTGAACCGCTCCTCGGCCGCGGTGTCCCCCGGGTTGCGGTCCGGGTGGTACTCACGGGCGAGCTTGCGGTACGCCTTCTTGATCTCGTCCGGCGTCGCCTTCTTGTCGACGCCGAGAACCGCGTAGAGGTCCGGGCCGTTGTCCTGTCGGGTCGCCATGCGCTAACCCGCTACTACGACCTTGGCGGCCCGGATCACGTCGTCGCCACGGCGGTAGCCGGACTGGTAGACGATCGTGACGGTCCCGGGCAGCACGCCTTCGGCGGCCGGAGCGGTGGTCATCGCCTCGTGGAACCGCGGGTCGAACTCCTGACCCGTCGGGTCGAACGCCTCGATCCCCGCCTGCGCGAGCGCGGCGTGCAGCTCGCGGTGGACGATCCGCAGCCCCTCGATCAGCTGGGCGTCGCCCTCGCTCGACTCGCCGACGTGCTGGATGGCCCGGTCGAGGTTGTCCATCGCGGGCAGCAGCTCCTTCGCGAGCCGCGTCACGCCCCGGATCTCGCCGGCCGCCGCGTCGCGACGGGCGCGCTTGCGGACGTTGTCGAGCTCGGCGACCGACCGCAGGTAGCGGTCCTTCCAGTCCGGCTCCTCCTCGACGGCCTCGGCCTCGACCGGTGCGTCGTCCGCGGACTCGGCGTCGCCCTCCGCGTCGGCGGACGGATCGGCCGACGGATCGGCGTCGTCTTCGGGCGTGGGCTCCTCGACGGCGTCGGCGTCGATCGGCGGCGTCGCGTCGGTCGGGATCGTCGGATCGACGACCAGGCCCTCGTCCTCGACGGCGGGCTCGGAGGGGTTCGGGCGCTCGGGCTGCTGGGCGGTCATGCGGGGCTCCTGCGGACGGGGTGCGGTGCGGGCGGTGCGGGTGGGGCTCGGGGGCCGATCAGCGGGGATGGGCCTGCCCGCCCCGGCCCGGCCGCCTCCGTCACGCGGGGGTGGCGGAGGCGGCAGCGGGGTGGCGGGCGGGCCCGATCCTGGCCGTCGGGCTACTTGTCCTCGTCCACGACCTCGGCGTCGACGACGTCCTCCTCGTCGGACGAGGCGGCGCCACCTTCGGCCTGGCCATCGCCCTGCTGCGCGGCCTGCTCGGCCTGCGCGTTCTGGTAGAGCTGCTCGGAGACCTTGTGGAAGGCCTGCTCGAGCGCCTCGCGCTTGGCGTTGATGTTGGCGACGTCCTCGCCCTCGAGCGCGGTCCGCACGTCCTTGATCGCGGTCTCGATCTCGGTCTTCGAGGCCTCGTCGATCTGCTCACCGAGGTCCGAGAGCTGCTTCTCGGACTGGTACGCGGCCTGCTCGGCGACGTTGCGGGCCTCGGCCAGCTCGCGAGCGGACTTGTCGGCCTCGGCGTTCGCCTCGGCGTCGGAGACCATCGACTGGATCTCCTCGTCGGAGAGCCCACCGCCGGCCTTGATCTCGATCTTCTGCTCCTTGCCGGTGCCGAGGTCCTTCGCCGACACGTTGAGGATGCCGTTGGCGTCGATGTCGAACGTGACCTCGATCTGCGGCACGCCACGGGGCGCGGGCGGGATGCCGGTCAGCTGGAACTTGCCGAGCGACTTGTTGTACGACGCCATCTCGCGCTCGCCCTGCAGCACGTGGATCTCGACCGACGGCTGGTTGTCGTCGGCGGTCGAGAAGATCTCGGACTTGCGCGTCGGGATCGTCGTGTTGCGCTCGATCAGCTTGGTCATCACGCCGCCCTTGGTCTCGATGCCGACCGTCAGCGGGGTGACGTCGAGCAGCAGGACGTCCTTGACGTCACCGGCGAGCACGCCGGCCTGGACCGCGGCGCCGACGGCGACGACCTCGTCCGGGTTGACGCCGCGGTGCGGCTCCTTGCCCGTCAGCTCCTTGACCTTCTCCTGCACGGCGGGCATGCGGGTCATGCCGCCGACCAGCACGATGTGCTCGATCGAGCCGGCGCCCTTGTCCTTGGCGTCGTCCATCGCCTGGCGGACCGGGGCGACGAGGCGGTCGAGCAGGTCGCCGACCAGCTCGGTCAGCTTGGCGCGGGTCAGGCGCACGTCGAGGTGCTTCGGGCCCGAGGCGTCGGCCGTGATGAACGGCAGGTTGATCTGCGTCTCCTGGGCGGAGGACAGCTCGATCTTCGCCTTCTCCGCGGCCTCGAACAGGCGCTGGAGCGCCATCGGGTCGTTCTTCAGGTCGATGCCCTGGTCCTTCTTGAACTCCGCGGCGAGCCAGTCGACGACCGCCTTGTCGAAGTTGTCGCCGCCGAGGTGGTTGTCACCGGCGGTCGACTTGACCTCGAAGACGCCGTCGCCGATCTCCAGCACCGACACGTCGAACGTGCCGCCGCCGAGGTCGAAGACGAGGATCGTCTGGTCGGACTCCTTGTCCAGGCCGTAGGCGAGCGACGCGGCGGTCGGCTCGTTGATGATCCGCTTGACGTCGAGGCCGGCGATCTTGCCGGCGTCCTTCGTCGCCTGGCGCTGATCGTCGTTGAAGTACGCGGGGACGGTGATCACGGCGCCGTCGACGGTCTCGCCGAGGTACGCCTCGGCGTCGGCCTTGAGCTTGGCGAGCGTGATCGCCGAGACCTCCGGCGGGCTGTACTGCTTGCCCTCGGCCTCGATCCGGGCGTCGCCGTTGGGGCCCGCAACGACCTTGTACGGGACGATCGACTCCTCCTCCCGGACCTCGGCCTCCTTGCGGCCCATGAAGCGCTTGACCGACGAGATCGTGTTCGTCGGGTTCGTCACGGCCTGGCGCTTGGCGACCGCGCCGACGAGCCGCTCGCCCTTGGCGAAGGCGACGACCGACGGGGTCGTGCGTCCGCCCTCGGAGTTCTCGATGACGGTCGGCTCGCCGCCTTCGAGGACGGCCATGCAGGAGTTCGTCGTGCCGAGGTCGATTCCGATGATCTTGCCCATAGCGTGTCCTCTGGTTCTGCTTCTACGTCGATGGGAGTCCCACTCGCCCTGCGCAGCCCGGACCGATGGAGGACGGGGCAGGCGGGTGGGTAGGACCCCAGTTCTCGACAGACTATCAGCGGCTGTCGAAATCTGAGTCAAGTTCTATCAGATCTTGTGAATGTGACCTAGCGGGGATGGTCACATTAGGGGTCTTCAGGCGGACGCGGGTCCAGCGCTGCGGGGTTCCGGTCTTCGGTGTGCCGTGCAGCGCAGAGCGCGGTATGCGGGTCGGACGCTGCGGGGTTCGGGTCCGTGGCGTGCCGTGCAGCGGGGGACTCGCTATGCGGGTAAGGCTATGCGGGGCTCGTCGACGCGGCCAAGCGTGCGGCGGGAGACTCGGCCCTCGGTCGGGCCCCGAGACCGAGTCCCAGGGCCAAGGCGCACCTGATTGCGCACTCGACCTGATGGCCGCGGCGCGTGCGTAGGCAGCTCGCCCTAGACGTCGTTTCTGCGCACGCGACGGCCGCGAGACGCGAGTGCGCAGTCCGACGGTGCCCCGATGCCGCTCGCGACCTGCGGTGCGCGACCCGGCGGAGGGCGCCCGACGCGGTCAGCGAACCCGGACGGGATTCCCCGGACCGCGGTCCTGCGCCGCAGGACGAACGCCGGAGCGCAGCGCGAATCCCGCCGCCTACCAGGGGTACGGGGCGTAGTCCTTGAGGAAGACGCCGTGGAGGTCCTCGCCCAGCTCGCCGCGGACGATCGGGTCGTAGACGCGCGCGGCGCCGTCGACCAGGTCGAGCGGGGCGTGGAAGCCGTCGTCGGCCAACCGCATCTTCTGCGGGTGGGGACGCTCGTCGGTGATCCAGCCGGTGTCGACGGCCGTCATCAGGATCCCGTCGGACTCGAGCATCTCCTGGGCGCTGGTCCGCGTGAGCATGTTCAGCGCCGCCTTCGACATGTTCGTGTGCGGATGGCCCGGGCCCTTGTAGCCGCGCCCGAACTGGCCTTCCATCGCCGACACGTTGACCACGTAGGTGCGCCGCGCCGACGACGCGCGCAGCGCGGGGCGCAGCCGGCCGATCAGGATGAACGGCGCGGTCTGGTTGCAGAGCTGGACCTCGAGCAGTTCGGTCGCGTCGACCTCGTCCACGGTCTGGACCCAGCTGTTGGTGTGGTGCAGGTCGGGGACCAGTCCGCCGGCGTCGATCGCGGTGCCCATCGCGACCCGGTCCGGCGAGGCCGAATTGGCCTGCAGCGCCAGCGCGCTCAGCGCGTGCGGCGTCGGCGCCCAGTGCCCGCCGGGAACGACCGCCGCGGCGTGCGCCAACGCCGACCGGTCGACGTTCGACATCCCCTGCGTGCCCAACGTCGACCGGTCGGCGTTGGCGGGGTGGTCGAGGGCCGCGGCGGGAAGCGACGTCCCCGCGCCAACCGACATCCCACCGACCGACGCACCGTCGCCACCGAGCGACCCGCCGCCGGCGACGGCACCCGAACCCGCGTCCGGCCGCCCGAGCACGACGAACTCCGGCGTGCCGCGCCCCGGCAGCGCCTCGAACGGGGCCGCCTCGGCGTCGGCCAGCAGCGCGTAGGCCTGCGGCGAGCGGCGGACGGTCTGCGCCGCGTTGTTGACGAGGATGTCGAGCGGGCCCGCGGCGGCGACCGAGTCGGCGAGGGCGATCACCTGGGCGGGATCGCGCAGGTCGATCCCGACGATCCGCAGCCGGTCGATCCAGTCCGCGCTGTCGGGCATCGCCGAGAAGCGCCGCGCGGCGTCGTTGGGGAACCGCGTCGTGATCGTCAGGTGCGCGCCGTCGCGCAGCAACCGCAGCGCGATGTACATCCCGATCTTCGCCCGGCCGCCGGTCAGCAGCGCGCGCCGGCCGGCCAGGTCGGTGCGCGCGTCGCGGCGCGCGTGGTTGAGCTCCGCGCAGCTCGGGCAGAGCTGGTGGTAGAAGGCGTCGACCTGGCGGAACGCCTGCTTGCAGACGTAACACGCGCGGTCCTGCTGGAGCACGCCGGCGATCGCACCGCGCGCCGACGAGACCAAGGGCAGGCCCTGGGTCTCGTCGTCGATCCGCCCCGGCGCGCCGGTCGCGGTCTTCGCCGTCACGGCGGCGTCGTGATCGAGGATCGCCTGGCGCTTCTCGTTCTTCCGCCGCTGCTTGACCGTCTTGTACAGCCGCGACGTGGCCCGCTGGACCGCGAGCGCGTCGGGATGGTCGAGCGGCAGCTCGTCGACCGCGGCCAAGACCCGGACCGCGATGTCGAGGTCGGCGGGGTCGATACCGAGGCCCACGGCATCGGGATCGGGCGTCGCCGCGACCGACGGTGCGTCGACGGTCGGCGGAGCGTCGGTCGTGGGGGCCGCGGACGGCGCGGCCGAATCGGGTGCGTGCATCAGGAATGAGGCGGGTCGGAGTCGCTCGGCACCGCGTGGGCACCGACCGGAGGACGACCGCAGATCGCACCGCGCAGTCGCCATCCAGGGTAGCGACGACACCACCGAGTCCGCGTACGACCGTGCAGCGCCGTAGGCTCCCAACCGCCCATGAGTACCGCTCCAGATAGCTCCGCCACCGGCTCGGCCCCGTCTCGGACGCCGCTCCAGCAGTGGCTGGTCGACCTGCCGCTGACCCCGAACGCGATCTCGCTGGCGGGCCTGATCGGCAACCTGGTCGCGGCCGTGCTGATCTGGCAGGAGCACTTCCTGCTCGCCGGCATCGCGTTCATCCTCGGCTCGGTGATGGACACCCTCGACGGTCGCTACTCGCGGATGTCGGGCAAGGGCACGACCTTCGGCGCGTTCCTCGACTCGACCCTCGACCGGATCGAGGAGGGCATCGTCCTGGTCGCGGTCGTGATGGTCTACGCCAAGCACGGCGACGACCTCAACGCGGGGATCGCGGCGCTCGCGGCGGTCAGCTCGCTGCTCGTCAGCTACACCCGCGCGAGGGCCGAGGGCCTGGGCCTGGACGGCAAGGCCGGAATCGGCAGCCGCGCCGTTCGCGTCGTGATCCTCTCGGTCGGCCTCTGCCTCGGCGGCGAGGAGCTGATCGGCGGCGTCGACCTGCTCCCCGCCTCGATCTACGTGCTCGCCGCGCTCGGCGTCTTCACCACCGCACAGCGGATGTGGCACGTCCGGTCGCAGCTCATCGAGAGCGCGCCCAAGAGCGACGGTCGGTAGCTCCGGCCCACCCGGCGGGCCGCGCTACGGCCGGAGGGCCTAAGATCCCCGGCTGTAACCGCCCCCCCGATCCGGGGTTTGTGGCTCTGGGCTTCCTCCACGCATAGGCGGAGGCCCAGAAGGTGGCGCCTCGCCCTCTGTCTGAGGTTGCGTCTCCGCAGCTGGCTTCAAACGAGACTAGGACTTCGAGAATCACCGTGAGCAAGACGCCTCCGAACGGCAACGCCGCAGCTTCCGACGGCCCGAGCGACACCGGTCGCTACCAGCGCGACAAGGTCCGCGTGGCGATCATCGGGGTCGGCAACTGCGCCAACTCCTTCGTCCAGGGCGTCGAGTTCTACAAGAACGCCGATGCCTCCCAGCAGGTCCCCGGTCTGATGCACGTCGACCTTGGCGGCTACCACGTCAAGGACATCGAGTTCACCGCGGCCTTCGACGTCAACGAGACCAAGGTCGGCAAGGACCTCTCCGAGGCGATCTGGGCGTACCCGAACGACACGATCAAGTTCGCCGACGTGCCGAAGCTCGACGTCCCCGTGCACCGCGGGATGACGCACGACGGCCTCGGCAAGTACCTGAAGCAGAAGATCACCAAGGCGCCGGGCGAGACCGCCGACATCGTCAAGATCCTCAAGGAGACGAAGACCGACGTCGTCGTCTCCTACCTGCCGGTCGGTTCCGAGCAGGCCACCAAGTGGTACGTCGAGCAGGTGCTCGAGGCCGGCTGCGGCTTCGTCAACTGCATCCCGGTCTTCATCGCGCGTGAGGACTACTGGGACGGCCGCTTCAAGGAGAAGGGCCTGCCGATCATCGGCGACGACATCAAGTCGCAGGTCGGCGCCACGATCGTCCACCGCTCGCTGGTCCGCCTGTTCCACGAGCGTGGCGTCAAGCTGCAGAACACGTCGCAGCTGAACGTCGGCGGCAACATGGACTTCTTCAACATGCTCGAGCGCGAGCGCCTCGAGTCGAAGAAGATCTCCAAGACCAACGCCGTGACCTCGGTTGCCGGCCTGGATCTGCCCGCCGACCAGGTCCACGTCGGCCCGTCGGACTACGTGCCGTGGCTGACCGACCGCAAGTGGGCGCACATCCGCCTCGAGGGCAAGGCCTTCGGCGAGGTGCCGCTGAACATCGAGCTCAAGCTCGAGGTCTGGGACTCGCCGAACTCGGCGGGCGTGATCATCGACGCCGCCCGTCTGATCAAGATCGGCCTGAACAACGGCGTCGCCGGTCAGCTCGACGGCCCCTCGTCGTACTTGATGAAGTCGCCGCACAACCAGCGTCCCGACGACATCGCGCGCCTCGACACCGAGAAGTTCATCGCGGCCAACAAGGGCAAGAAGTCGGGCAACGGCCCGGCGGTTCCCGCCCAGGCCTAGTCCCACCGGGACTCTGCAGGTAGGACTTCGAAGCGGCCCTCCGGGGCCGCTTCCTCGTTCCGGGGCGGTCGCGTCGCACCTCGATCGACTCCTCGACGCGGTGCTGTACAACCGGCACCACGAACGTCCGCTCCAGCACCCTCGATCGACTCGTCGCGTACGCGCCTCGATCGAGGAGACGATCCGTGTGCCTCCCGGCGGCCTATCCTGATGACGTGAGCTCCGCCGCCCCCCTGGCGATCGCCCAGGTAACGCCCTACCCGCTCGAGTCGTCGCATCCGGTGACCGCGCACGTGCTGCGGCTCGCCGACGAGCTGGCCGACGCCGGGCACCGCGTGATCGTGCTGGGAGCCTCCCGCGATCCCCAGCGGGTCGCGGCGACCCAGCGGCTGCTGCAGGACGCGCCGCAGAGCGCGCTCCCCGAGCCCGGAGACGCCCCGACGATCCTCGCCGTCGGCAGCGCCCCGCTCAGCGCCACGGGGATCCCGGGCACCGGCCGGGCCCCCGCGCTCGCCGTCGACGCGACCCGCGCCGTCGAGGACGTGCTCAGCTCGCTGCCGCTGGACCTGGTCCACGTCCACGAGCCGTTCGGTCCGTCGATCTCGACCGCCGCGCTGCGCCACAGCCGCTCGCTGAACGTCGGCACCTTCCACCTGCCCGCCGAGCGGTTCATCGCCGGGATGGGCAGCGGCCCCGCGATCGGTCGCAAGCGCTCGGAGCGCCTGCTGGGCCGCCTCGACGACCGGATCGCGACCAGCTCGACGACGGCCTCGCTGGTCGCGCGGAGCTTCCCGATCAACCGCGGCTACGCCCCGCGCGTCCCGCCGCCCGCGACGCTCGGCCGCGAGGTCACGGGCACCAACGGCACCGCCCGCCCGCTGCCCGGGGCGCCGTCGCCGGCCGCCGCTCCGTCCGAAGCGCACGCCGACGGCCCGGCACCGCTGCACATCGTGCTGCCGTGGGACGAGGAGCGCACCGCCCGCCGCACCGCGCTGCGGGCGATCCGCCGGCTGGGCCTGGACCGGCCGTGGCGCGTGACCGTGCTCGTCCCCGACGACGACACGACGCCGTTCGCGCTGCCGACGATGACCCCCGAGCGACGCGCCCGGATCGTCCTCGCGTCGAGCGACGCGATCCCGGACGACGCCGACGTCGTGGTGCTGGCCTCGGCGGGGGCGCGCCCCGCCCCGCACGTGCTGGTCGACGCGCTCGCCCGGGGGGCGGTGCCGGTCGCCAGCGGGATCGACGTGTACGAGGAGCTGACCGACGGCGGGGCGCGCGGCCCGCTGTTCGGCGTCGCCGACGTCGACGTGCTGCTCGCCCAGCTCGAACGGCTGATCGCCGAGCCGCAGACACTCGAGACGCACCGTGCCGCCAACCGCGAGCAGCCGCTGACCGAGGACGCCTGGGACCCGTACGTCGGCTGGCTCGTCGACCGCTACGACGCGCTGCTGGCCCGCCGCCACGATCCGGACCGGTTCGATCCCGAGCTGCTCGCGCGGCTGCGGGCGCGGCCGCTGATCGACGTCGACCTGCACATGCACACCGACCACAGCCACGACTGCGCCACGCCGGTCGAGGTGCTGCTCGATGCCGCCCGTAAGCAGGGCCTCGGCGCGATCGCCGTGACCGACCACAACCTGGTCTCCGGTGCCCACGAGGCCGCCGCCAAGGCCGCCGAGTACGGGGTCAAGGTGATCATCGGCGAGGAGGTCAAGACCGCCGATCAGGGCGAGGTGATCGGGCTCTTCATCGAGGAGCAGATCCCCAAGGGCGTGACGCTGCAGGAGGCGATCGCCGACATCCGCCGCCAGGGCGGGCTGGTCTACGTCCCGCACCCGTTCGACCGGATGCACTCGGTGCTCGACTACGAGAACATGCTCGACGTCGTCGACGAGATCGACGCGGTCGAGATCTTCAATCCGCGGATCGCGATCAGCTCATACAACGAGGAGGCGGCCCGCTTCGCCCACAAGTACCGGATGGTCGCCGGGGCGGGATCGGACAGCCACGTCGCGCAGGGCCTGGGGTCCGTGCGACTGCGGATGCACGACTTCGACGGACCCGAGGAGTTCCTCGCGTCGCTCTCGATGGCCGAGATCAGCACCAAGCTCGGCACGCTGGCCTACGTCCAGGCGCTGAAGTTCTGGGAGA
>Ga0265296_1003536_pt1 | contig 14379 bp, 23 predicted proteins | sample MunlanPumphouse1_FD_189073 | JGI IMG/M metagenome (GOLD analysis project Ga0265296, IMG submission 189073) | Groundwater microbial communities from a municipal landfill in Southern Ontario, Canada - Pumphouse #1 | ecosystem: Environmental > Aquatic > Deep subsurface > Groundwater | place... | reverse complement strand
ACCCTTTTAGCATAAGTCACTGGAATAGGCCGTTCTGCTTCCGTCACCACTACTACTCCTGCAATAACTAAAGCACCGGCTGCGATAAATAACAGAAGAAGTGGAATCTGAGAAACATCAAATTTAAAAATAAGCTGACTGACTTCTGCTGGAATTCTGGAAACGATACCGGCAAAAATTAATATAGAAACACCATTTCCTATACCAAATTCAGACATAAGTTCGCCAATCCACATTATTAACATCGCACCCGCAATAACAATAATTATATTACTGATACGATCAAAGGCCGTTAAATTTACTAAAATTTTCTGGCTCTCCAAAATAGCTAAAAGACTAAAACCTTGAATAGCAGCTAGGGGAACTGTAAGTAATCTTGAATATTGAGTAAATTTCTTCTTACCCGCTTCACCTTCTTCGTGATAAATTCTCTTGAGCGCAGGAATCATAATGGTCAAAAGTTGCATAATAATGGAACTAGTGATGTATGGACCTACCCCAAGCATGATGATAGAAAGATTAGAAAGTCCGCCACCGGAAAATATATTCAAAATACCAAAAAATTGGTTGTTGGTGAGAAAACGACCGAGTTCTACAGTATCAATTCCCGGTATTGGAATAGCAGAAAGTAATCTAAAAAGAACCAAAGCAAAAAGCACGAACAATACTCTTTTTCGTAGAATTGTGTCAGTCCAAATTAATTTTATTTTACTTAAAAAATTTTCCATTATACTTTACAAACTTTATAACTTTCTACTTTATAATTATATGTCTTCCTTTGATACTGAGACGCTTTCTGATTTCTGAAAAACTTTCTTTTTTCCCATCAACCAAAAGAACTTTATCCAGCGCTAATTTAAACGGTTTCTTTTTAGACTGGAATTGATATCCACGATTCTTCGGTAATTTCTTAATGATATCACGAAGTTCTGGGCGACGCTTGTTGCCCGCTCGAGCCGTTTGACCCTTGCCCCCTCGGCCAGAAGTTTTAGCGTGTTTGCCTCCGCGACCTACCAAGCGGTCTTTTTTATTCTTATGTTCTCTTTTTAAGTTATGTATCTGCATTTAATTAATCGTTAGCTTCTGGTAATTTCCCTTTTACTTCAACCTTCGGTTCAATAACGATATTTTCAACTACCGTTTTCGTATATTTTGAAGAAATTTGAGAAAGCGCCTCCATCACTGCCTTAGCATTATTTAATTTATTTTTACTACCAGAAAAAATTTTCCCGGTAATATCTTTCATGCCAGCCAACTTAGCAATATCACGAACTACTGTACCTGCTACCAATCCGCGTCCTTTGTTTGGCATAAGCACAATATATGAACTCGAAAATTTAGCGGAAACTTCGTGTGGTAGAGACATTGTTTTAGTCAATTTTAATCTAACCATATTTTTCTTAGCATTTCTAACAGCTTTATTTATAGCCAAAGAAGTATCACCCGCTTTTCCTAAACCAAGACCAATAGAACCTTTTTTGTCCCCTGCTACTAAAGCCACACTGAAAGAAAATCTACGTCCTCCGGCTACCACACGAGTAACACGACGAATGCTTAAAATTTTCTGATCGAATTCAGGTTTTGGTCGATTAAACGATCCAGATCTACGATTATTCTTTTTTTTATTTTCTTCGTCTGCCATATATTTTTATTAAAATTTAAGTCCGGCTGCTCGCGCCTCATCAGCTACTAATTTTATACGTCCTGTATATTTAAATCCATTTCGATCAAAAACAACTTTATCAATCTTTATTTTTTTACAAGCCTCGGCAATCATTTGGCCTACTTCTTTAGCTCTTTCCGTTTTTGTGCCTTTGGTCATTTTAACATCACTAGCTTGAGTCAATGTTTTCTTTTTTTGATCATCAATAATTTGAGCATAAATAAATTTATTAGAACGAAATACAGAAAGTCTTGGGCGTGCTAAAGTACCAAAAATCTTTGCTCGAATTTTTGTTTTTAATCTTATTCTTTTTTCATCTTTCTTTTTCATATGTTTTACGCTGTTTTCTTACCTTGTTTTCGTCTAATAACTTCATCCTCATAACGCATTCCTTTGCCTTTATATGGTTCTGGTTTTTTCAGAGCGCGAATACCTGCTGTAAAACTTCCGACTAATTCTTTATCAATTCCTGTAATTGTAATCAAATTTTTCTCGGCTGTAGCGGTAATTCCTTCTGGAATAGGAACAATAACTGGATGAGAAAATCCTAAAGCAAAATTAAATTCTTTTCCTTTTACTTCAGATTTGAAACCAACTCCTTCTAAAATTAATTTTTTCTGATAAGGTGTTTCTACTCCTTTTATCATATTTTTTATAAGTGAAGCATAAGTGCCCCACAAAGCTTTGGAAAATTTATCATTTCTTTTTATATTTAAAGTTATTATTTTATCTGTAATACCTGCCTGTCCGGTAGGCAGGTTAAAAGTAATATCATCACGAAAAGTTTTGGTGAGAGTTCCTTTTGGTCCTACCACTTTCAAAACTGCACCACTTTTTGTGACTTCTACTCCCTTCGGTATTTGTATTTCTTGTTTGCCTATTCTTGACATATAATTTTATTTTCGACGTCGGACATCCGGAATCCTTTGATGTCCGACGTCTGGATTACCATAATTTAAACAACGCTTCTCCTCCGACCTGTTCTTTTCTTGCCTCCTTGCCCGATAAAATTCCTTTAGGTGTTGAAAGCACAAGCAAGCCTGAACCATTTCTAACTGAATGAATATCTTTCATACTAAAATAAACGCGTCGAGATTGTTTGGAAACTCTCTCCACCTCTGTAATTTTTGGTTTTTTATCTACATAAACTAAAGTCACTTCCAACATCGGAACACCTTTTTTAACTTTCTTAGAAGTCGCACCGACATACCCTTCTTTTTTCAGACATTCTGCGATAGCATTTTTCATTTTGGAATGTGGAAAAGAAACAGACTCCTTGCCTGCAAGACTTCCGTTCTTTAACATTATTATCATGTTTGAAATTGAATCCATGTTTGTTTTACCAAGAAGACTTCCTAACTCCTGGAAGCATTCCTTCATTAGCTAATTCTCTAAAGCAAATACGACATATGCCAAAATCTCTCATATAACCATTTCCTCGCCCACAGCGAAAACATCGATTTTTCTGTCGAGTAGAAAATTTTGGTTTTTTTGCTGCTCTAGCTTTTACTGATGTTTTAGCCATAAATAAATAATATTGGGAGAGCTTTACAATATCTCACTTTCTTTCTTCATGCCTTTAAAATAAAGGCCTAAAGGAGAAAAGTGGATTAATCAAAGCCATATTCCCTTGTTATTATACTAACAAAATAACCCTAAATAGTCAAACTACTATTTCTTCTTTGTATCCTCTTCCTTCTTAAAGGGTACTCCAATTAGTTCAAAGAAAATTTTACCTTCTTTTTTATTTTTAGCTGTAGAAACTAGAGTGATAGCCAAACCAAAGACATCTTTTATATCCTCATCAGCTGTTTCTGGGAAAATGGTGTGTTCTTTAATTCCGATAGTAAGATTACCAACATTATCTACTGCTCCCGGATTAATACCACGAAAATCTTTAGTACGAGGTAAGGCAACATTGATAAGTTTTTCTAAAAAAGCATACATTCTCTTTCCACGCAAAGTAACAATAACCCCAATCGGGTCTCCTTGTCGAACTTTGAAAGAAGCAATAGATTGTTTAGCCCCTCTTAGGGCCGGTTTCTGGCCGGTAATTTTTGCTAAACGTTCTGCTATGGCGTCATTTTTATTTTTATCTTTTTTAATAGCCGTTCCTGTTCCAACATTCAAAATAATCTTCACCATTTTAGGCGCAGCCATACTGTTTTTATAATGAAATTCCGTTTTCATTTTTTCAAAACTTTCTATTTCTTTTTCTTTAACAGTTAAATGTTTCATGATATATTTTTAATCTATTTTTTTAACATTAGAAGCGTGTAGGGGCATGGCGACACTTATTTTACTACCTTTTTCTCCTGATTTTTTAGGACGCTGATGTTTTTTCATCATATTAATACCTTCCACTACTACTTTATTTTCTTGCACCAAAACTTTGACAATTTTGCCTTTTTTGCCTTTGTCTTTTCCTGTTATCACCATCACATTGTCTCCCTTTTTTATTTTCATCTTAATTTTTATTATTTTTATAAGCTATAAGCTAAAACCTATAAGCTATTTATATTACTTCCGGCGCCAAAGAAATTATCTTCTGAAATCCTTTTTCCGCAAGTTCTCTTGGCATTGGTCCGAAGACACGTCCAGCTTTTGGATCAAGTTTTCCTTTTTCTAATAAAACTACCGCATTATCGTCAAAACGAATATAAGATCCATCCTTTCTTCTATAAGCATTTCTGGTGCGTACTACTACTGCTTGATGCACATCTTTTTTCTTTACCGCCTTTCTAGGGCTGGCAATCTTCACAGAAATAATAACCAAATCACCCAGAGTAGCATATCTCTTTTTCGAACTGCCCAAAATCTTAAACACCTTTCCTACGGTGCCTCCAGCATTATCTGTTATTTTTACTAATGTTTCTGTTTGAATCATGATGTTATTTTAATTTGCTAACTACTTTAAATCTTTTATCTTTGGAAATTGGTCTAGTCTCAGTTATTTCTACTTTGTCTCCTATTTTGTATTTATTTTCTTCGTCGTGGGCTTTATATTTTTTATTTATTTTATAAAACTTTCCATACTTGGGATGCTTCACAAAACGTGAAACAGATACCACTACAGTCTTGTCCATTTTATCTGAAACTACAACACCACTTAAGGTATTCCCCTTTTTCATTTCAATATCTTCTTTTTTGGTCTTTGTCTTCATATTTTTAATTCACAACTTTATTTATAACTTTCTACTTCTTGCGATTTATTTCTGTTAAAACTCTAGCTACCTGTTTTCTTAAAGTAACAGACTCCTTAACATTTTTTGATTTTGCGCCTTGAGCCTTAAATCGTAAAACTCTCATACTTTCTTCTAAATTAATGAGTTTCGTTTTAAGCTCATCTATTTTCATCCCTTTTAAATTTTCTTTTTTATCTTTCATTGTTTTTTCTAAAGCCTAGTGCCTAGAGCCTAAGGCCTATTTTATATATTATGCTCTCTTGAAACAACTCTGGTTTTAACCGGTAATTTAGTACCAGCTTTTCTTAAAGCCTCATGAGCTGTTACTTTATCTACTCCATCTACTTCAAATATAATACGTCCAGGATAAACGTCAAAACAATATCCTTGTGGGTCGCCTTTTCCTTTTCCCATTCCCATCTCTGCGGCTTTAGCGGTAAAAGGTCTGTCTGGGAAAATACATACCCAATATTTACCGGCTTTGGTTAAAGTACGGGAAATAACTTTTCGAGCAGATTCAAGTTGGTTTGATTTTATTCGAGCTTGAGTCAAAGCTTTAAGGCCGTAAGAACCAAAAGAAAGTTTTATACCGCGAGTTTCCGGAGAATTCGCTTTTGGGTTACTGCGTTGTGTCTGCCATTTTCTAAATTTTACTTTTTTGGGGAATAACATAATATTGGGATTATTTTTTAAATTCTTTACCTCCAGCACCAAAAGTATGAGGTTTTTTATCAGCAAAAATTTTACCACGATAAATCCAAACCTTTATACCCACATCACCATACGGTAAATGTGCTTTTTCTCTTTTGAAATCAATGTCCGCACGGAAAGTTTGAAGCGGAATACTTCCTCGTTTCAACTCTTCCGTGCGAGCAATTTCAGCTCCACCTAAGCGACCAGATAACACTACTCTGACTCCTTGCACTCCATGAGCCACCATCACTTTTTCAACAATTTGTTTTACCACTCGGCGATAGGGCAATCTTTTTTCTAATCCTTCAGCAATCATATATGCAACAATCGCAGCATCTGCTTCTGGATTTGAAACTTCCACAATCTCTAATTTGAAATCTTCTGATTTAGTAAGTTTTAATTTTTCAATCTTCTTTAAGATATCATTTTTTAATTTTGTGACACCTTCTCCATTTCGGCCAATAATTAAACCAGGTCGAGAAGTACGAATAACAAAACGAGTGGTTTTTTGATTTCTCTCAATTTCAATTGAAGAAAGATACATCCCTCTCAATTTTTTTTCCAAATATTCACGAATCAAAACATCCCCTTTCAAATGATCACGGTATTTTTTAGGGTCGGCAAACCAGTGAGATTTCCAATCTCTTAACATTATCAACCTATGCGCATATGGATGGACTATTTTTGACATAATTATTTCTTTTTCGTTTTTACCACCTTTGGTTTAATAACTTTTTTATTTTCCCCGCCTGCATCGCTATGCGAAGCATTGCGGGCAGGTTTTTTAACAACTTGTATTTTTTCTGCCAAAACGAGAGTCACGTGACTGGTACGCTTGTTTATTCTGTGTCCTGTTCCCATGGCTGCCGGCATCATTCTTTTCATTACAATACCTTTATCTACTCTCAATTCTTTTATAAATAAATTTTCTTTTGCTACGCCCATTTGAGTAGCATTAGCTACGGCTGAAAGTAAAAGTTTTTTAATCGGAAATCCTGCGCGCTTTGCCAAAAAATCTAGCTGGGCAATAGCTACTTCTACATTTTTTCCTTTAATCAATCCCGCTACTAAACGGACTTTTCTTGGAGCTTGTCTGTAATTTTTTAAAAAAGCTTTCATGGTTTTGTGGTGTTAAACTCGTAGTTATTTCTTAGCGCTAGCTGCAGCTTCAGTAGCAGATTTAGCTTGAGTTATTTCGGCCTCTTTTTTCTTCTGTTCAAGTTCTTTCTGCATTTTTCCACCGTGTTTCGTAAATTTCTTTGTCGGAGAAAATTCTCCTAATCTGTGTCCAACCATGTCTTCAGTCACCAAAACTTCAATATGGGTCTTGCCATTATGTACTCCAAAAGTAAAACCCACCATTTCAGGTGAAATCTGACAAGCTCTTTTCCAAGTCTTAATCATGGGGGTCTGAAGCGGGTTTTTACCCACTATTTTTGCCAATAGCCCTTCATCCACATATAAACCTTTTTTGATTGATCTTGTCATAAAAAAAGCTCCTAACGAGCTTGATGTCATCATATCAAAATACAAAATAAAGTCAAATTTTTAAACGGGCATTAAATTTACTAAGTCATTTAAAATCTAGTTGCAGGATTTTGAATATGTTGTGTAATATTCTTATAAAAATAAAATAAGCCCGATATAAATATCGGGCTCACAATTCTTTTCAAATCTACCTTACTCTACTCCAACAAAATATTTTAGAATGGTTTTATTATAAGGATTATTAGGATTGGGATTCGAACATACCTTTAAACCACTAAACCCAACAATTATAGAATATGAATATGTATTGGTTGAATTATCTCTCGGATCCCTGATAGTTAATTGTTGTTCATTTTTTAAATTTTGAATAACAATAAACCAAGAATCGTTAAAATAGATTAAATCCGTTTTTTGTGCAAGAGATAAAACCTCTTTGTTTCTTTCCTGAATTTGTACTTGTAGTAAAGGATGGGATGATTTTTCTGTTAAGAGGATAACTGAGAAAAATCCAAATACAAAAATTGCAAATACGAATACTGCTATTTTCAAAAGTTTCATAAACTACTCCTTGTTTGTTGAAATTTATTTAGTGTATTAAGAACATCTTTAACAACCCATATAATAGCATTTCTAATTTATTTTGTCAAATTTTTTCCAAACTAAAATCTCTACAAGAACACACAATGTGTTTATGCTATAATGCTTTTATGAATAAAATTAATATTTATATCGATGGAAATAATCTCTATCGTTCAGCTAAAGAGCTAGGATATGATATAAATTACAAAAAATTTAGGGGGTGGTTACGTCAAAAATATAATCCAACGAATATATATCTTTTTATAGGACTTGTACCGAGTAGAACTTCTTTTTATGAACATCTTCAAGAATGTGGTTTTATTCTAATTTTTAAACAAACAGTTTCTGTTGGTGGAACAGTAAAAGGTAATTGTGATGCAGAACTTGTACTTAAAACAGTTTCCGATTTTTATACAAAATCTTTTTCAAAATGTATTTTAATTACAGGTGATGGAGATTTCGGTTGTCTCGTAGAATTTTTAAAAGAAAATAATTCAATAGAAGCAATTTTATCACCGGATGAAAATAAGTGTTCGATTTTATTGAGAAACAAAAATATAGAAATTTCCTTCTTAAATGAACTTTATCATAAATTCTCTAATAGAGTTTAAAAAGAAAAAGCCCCCAATGTAGACGTATCTACATAAGGGTCTTTTCCATAGTGATACAGATATTGTATTACAAACGTATTACGAAAGTCAAGCCTATTGTGCTTTCCTAGACTTACCTATCTTTCGGCGAGAAACTATAAATAGATTGGAATATTTTTTAGGGGTACGGGTTTTGCGTCCGCCGGTAACTTTACCCCACATAGTCTTTGGGCGTTTGGTTCCACGGCCTTGTCTACCTTCTCCACCTCCATATGGATGATCCACAGGATTCATGGCAGTACCACGGACTGTTGGTCTAATTCCCTTCCAGCGACTACGTCCAGCTTTTCCATAATTTTCTAAATGGTGTTCTTCGTTTGAAACTGTTCCGATAGATGCCCAACAATTTTCATCAATTTTTCTGACTTCCGATGAAGGCATTTTCAAATTTGTATAACCGTCAGCATTAGCAACCACTTGGGCAAAAATTCCTGCTGAACGGCCAATTTTAGCGCCACCTCTTGGTTTAATTTCAACATTATATACAAAAGTTCCGACTGGAATATTTTTCAAAGGCAATCTATTGCCGACAGTGAGTTCTGCTTTTTCTGAAACCATAAATGACATTCCTGGCTTTACAGATTTTGGAATTACCACATATCTTTTTTCTCCATCTTTATAAACAGCCAAACCGATAAAGGCGCTACGATTTGGATCGTATTCAATTGATTTAATTTTTGCCGGCACATCTTTTTTATTATAAAGAAAATCAACATCGCGGTATAAACGCTTATGTCCTGCACCTTTGTGTCGCATAGTAATACGTCCGGCACTGTTTCTACCAACGGAACGTCTAAAACCATAAGTAAGAGATTTAGTTGGTTTAGTTTCGGTCAAAAAATCCCGATAATTAATATTGGTCATCTGACGTCTTGATTTACTTGTGGGTTTGTATGTTTTCATATTTAAATAAATTCTATTTTATTTTCTTTCTTTAAATATACAACTGCTTTTTTGCCTCCTCCTCTTGTTCCTTTTTTACCCTTAGAAATAATACTCTTATGCGGGACAGAAAGCATATTTATTCTTACCGGTTTTACTTTATAAAGAGCAAAAATTGCTTTTTCTACTTCTTTTTTGTTGGCAGATGCTGCCACATTAAAAATATAAATATTCTGAGCAGACATATTGCTTGCCTTTTCTGTTACTCTTGGATTTTTGATTGTTTTTAAAATAATGTCTCTCATAAATTTATCCTCTTGATTCTAAAAATTTTACGCTCTCTTCTGGATTTTCTATTAAAAGATATTGATACTGCAAAACATCAAGTGGATTAAGATTTTTAACAAAAACTATTTCCAATTGAGGTAGATTTCTGAAACTTTTTTCTGTTTTGTCATTTCGTCCAAACAAGGCGGTCAAGACTCGAGGTTTTTTGGAACCAGCAAGCGGTTTGAAACCGGAAGCTTTGGAAAGATTTTTCATAATTTCTACTGCTTTTTTTGTTTTTGCTTCAGGTAAGGAAAGTGAATCCACAAAAAGTATTTCGCCGTCTTTCATTTTTTTAGAAAGAACAGAAAACAAAGCCTGAGCGCGCATTTTCTTTGAAATTTTTCTTTTATAATTTTTATCAGAAAGCGGACCGTGGGTAACACCTCCTCCAACCCAAATAGGACTGCGAGATGACCCATGACGAGCACGTCCTGTGCCTTTTTGTTTCCAAGGTTTTTTACCTCCACCTCGAACTTCTCCGCGATCTTTAGTATCAGCTGTGCCTGCGCGTTTATTTGAACGCATTCCCTCTACTACTTGATGCACTAAGTCGGCTCGCCATTTTGCACCGAAAACTTTTGCGGGTAAAGCAATTGTTCCAGTTGAAGTTCCTTTTTGGTTGTATATTTTTGCTTCCATTTTTTTATCGACTTACTATTTCAACTAAACTCCCACGCTTTCCAGCAATGGCTCCTTTTACCAACATGGTATTATTTTCTTTATCTATAAAAATAACTTTCAGATTTTTTTGAGTAATGCGATCTCCACCTGTTCTACCCGCCATTCTCATTCCTTTCGGAACGTGCGTACGCAAACCTCCCCCAATACTCCCCGGTTCCCTCTCAGAATGTTTCTGGCCGTGAGAACGTGGGCCTCCATGAAAGCCATGACGTTTAACAACACCCTGAAAACCTTTACCTTTGGAAACACTTGAAACTTGAAGTTTGTCACCCAAAGCAAAAACGGAAACATCAATTACATCTCCTTCTTTCACTTCACTTTTATCTGTAGGTTTCAACCTAAATTCTTTTAAAGTTTTGTAAAAAGCTCCCTTCATTGCTCCAGCACTAGATTTTGTAACTCTTTCTTTTTTTTGAACACCAAAACCTACCTGCACAGCATTATAACCATCCTTGGATCTTTCAAAAACTTTGGTGACAGTTATTGGTCCAGCAGAAACAACAGTTACTGGAAAAACCTGCCCCTCGGGAGAAAAATACTCAGTCATATTTTCTTTTTTGCCAAGAATGAATTTCATAAATTTTGTGGCGTTAAGCTCGTAGCTATAACATCTTTACATCAATATCCACTCCGGATGGAAGAGATAAATTGGTAAGCGCTTCAACCGTTTTTGCGTTTGGATTTATAATATCAATTAATCTTTTATGCACTCTTATTTCAAATTGTTCTCGTGTATTTTTGTAAATAAAAGATGCACGATTAACTGTATATTTTTTTATTTCAGTTGGTAGCGGAACCGGTCCAACAATTTCTGCATCGTAACGCATCGCTGTATCTATAATCTGTTTCACTGACGCATCCAAAATCTTGCTCTCGTAAGCACGAACTCGAATACGAAGCACCACTTTACTATCTTCCCCACCAGTCCGAACAGCTTTTTCTTTTTTGACAGAAACTTTTGGAACTTTCGGCGCTTTGGTAGTTTTAACTACTGCAGTTTTCACCGCTTTAGGCTTTTTTGTTTTTAATTCTTTAGTTGCCATGCAATTTAATCTAAGATTAACCTAGAATTTTTGTAACCACTCCAGCTCCAACAGTTTTGCCTCCTTCACGAACAGCGAATCTTTGTGATTCTTCAAGAGCCACTGGAGTAACCAATTTAACTGTAATTTTTACTGTATCTCCAGGCATAACCATTTCTGTCCCTTCGGCTAAAGTAACATCTCCTGTCACATCGGTAGTACGAATATAGAACTGAGGTTTGTAACCTTTGAAAAATGGAGTATGACGTCCACCTTCTTCTTTTTTCAAAACATAAATTTCGCAAGTAAAATTATCATGAGGAGTAACTGTGCCTGGTTTTGCCAAAACTTGTCCGCGGGTAATATCTTCTTTTTTAAGACCGCGAAGTAAAATTCCGGCATTGTCTCCTGCCATACCTTCTTGAAGATTTTTGTTAAACATTTCAATGCCGGTAACAGTTGATTTTTGAGTAGGCTTGATTCCAACAATTTCTACTTCTTCACCAACTTTTACGACACCTCTTTCGATTTTACCAGTGACCACTGTGCCACGGCCTTCAATTGAGAAAATATCTTCAACTGGCATAAGGAAAGGCTTAGTAACATCTCGAACTGGAATTGGAATATAAGTATCAAGAGCATCTGTTAATTCAAGAATCTTCTTTGCCCATTCATCGTTCAAATCTTTTGCTTCAAGAGCTTTAAGAGCAGAACCTCGAATAATTGGAGCAGTTGCCCCATCAAAACCTTGTTTAGTTAGAAGTTCACGAATTTCTTCTTCCACCAAATCAAGCATATCTTTATCGTCAACCATGTCGCATTTGTTTAAGAAAACAATCATCTTAGGCACACCCACTTGTTTAGCAAGCAAAACGTGCTCACGAGTTTGTGGCATGGCACCATCAGTAGCAGCCACCACCAAAATAGCACCGTCCATTTGAGCAGCACCAGTGATCATGTTTTTGATGTAATCAGCGTGTCCAGGGGCATCAATGTGCGCATAGTGACGAGCATCCGTAGCATACTCGTTATGAGAAATGTTAATAGTAATACCACGAGCTTTTTCTTCCGGAGCATTATCGATTTGATCAACGCCACGAAGTCTGACTGTTTTACCAGCCATGTTAAGCACATGCAATATAGCCGCAGTCAAAGTAGTCTTACCATGGTCAACGTGACCGATAGTACCGACGTTTATGTGCGGTTTATCTCTTTTAAATTCTTCTGCCATAATATTTTTTTAATAATGAGAACTCAGTGTACGAGAACCAGTCACTAAGGCCTTATTACTAACTTGTCCGCCTCTGGCGGGGTTAATTAAACTAATAATAAAAAATGCAATAAAGTGCTATTGCCATCATTCGCGAATCATGTAAAACATAAAGTTTTCCACGATATCACTCACTTGGCAATATAAAAACTGCAGAAAGTGCAGTTGTTAGTATAGTAGCAAATTGAAGAAAAATGTCAAACCCTTTAAAACACGAATGCCCCAAGCAAAATTGCTGGGGCCGTCTTTATTACTTTCTAAAATATTTTAACAAACGATTTAGTTTTTTAACTTCTCGTTCATCTTTTTTTATTTCCTCAAGAAGTGTACCTATTTCTAAATTTTTTATTTTTATCCTTCTTTCTGAATATCCAAGATCCTCTTCTAAAAAAGGAATTACTCTCTCCTTTTTCTGATAACCAGATAGAACACCATTTACAACAAGAATTTTTTTAGGATTACCAGAATATCTTTCTGGCAACTCTTTTACAAGATATTTAGGAAATTTTGTTGCCATGATTGGCTCCTTTAATTTGTGAACAAAATATTTTATTTACCTTAAACTACCACTTTCAATAAATTTGTCAAATTTTATTTTTATTTTCTTCAATCTTTTTCAAAACTATTCTCACTAATTTTTCAAGTTCTTCTCCTATTATTTGCGGATCTCTAGACTGAAAAGGAAGTCCTTTTTGAAAATTTTTTAAATCTTCCAATAATCCTAATTCTCGTAATCGTTTCGTTGCTTCAATAGTTAGCAATTCTGAATTTCTGTATTTACCTAACTGTTCACTATTTAAAGCAGTATCAACTGAATCATTCAGTGCGCTCATAAATAAAAGCTTTCTATCTCGTGGAGATAATTCAAGAGGAGTTATTTTTTTCTTAACAATTTCTCCCTCAATCATAAACTAAGTATATCAAAAATTCTACTTCCTTGCTGCGATGATAGTTTCAGATATCTTGTGCCCTTTACAATGAGAAAGAACTCCTAAATAAGAATTTATTGATTCTTTTGATAAATTTGCTTTGGTTTTTCTTAAAATTCTTTTCTTCGTGCTATTTCGCAAAACTATATAATGTGGCAAAACAACATATCCAAGAAAATCCACCCCTTGTGAGACTTTTCTAATTTCGACTTTTTTGGGATGTAATCTTAATTTGAGTTTTGTTTCTAAAAATTCAGAAATCTTAGATATAAGGGATTCAAAGAATTTTCGACTGTCTGAAACAATTATAAAATCATCACAGTATCGTATGTAATGCCTTGCTTTAAGTTTATGTTTCATAAATTGATCAAATTCATTCATATATACATTCGCAAAAAGTTGGCTCGTCACATTACCAAGGGGCAACCCTTTACTTTTTTCTTTTTCAAAACTTTTTATAATATTTTTAACAAGCCATCGAGTTTCTGGACATTCAATTTTTGTAAAGAGAATATTTTCCAAAATTTTATGATCTATTGAATCAAAAAATTTTGCAATATCACATTTCAAAACCCATATATTGCGAGTATAATTTTGTGTTTCTTTTCGTAAAAATGATTCTAATTGTTTTACTCCAGCATGAGTACCTTTATTAAATCGGCAAGCATATGAATCATATATAAAAGATTGATCATAAACACCATAAAGTTGGCGAAATAAAGCTTGATGAACTACCCTGTCTCGTACTTGAGCTTTATGGATATGTCTGCGTTTTGGATCATAAACATAAAAAGGCACATACGGTTCGTTCATATATGTTTTTCGACGAAGAGAAAAATGAAGATCTAAAATATTTTTCTCTAGATTAAATTCAAATTTTTGTATATCAGGTTTTTTATTTTTTCCACGCCGAAATTCTCGCCAAGCGGAAAGAAGATTGGAAGTTGAAATTATGTGATAGAATAAATCACTATGAGTACCCCCCCCCCCGCAATTCCAACAATATT
>Ga0265296_1003535_pt1 | contig 14382 bp, 10 predicted proteins | sample MunlanPumphouse1_FD_189073 | JGI IMG/M metagenome (GOLD analysis project Ga0265296, IMG submission 189073) | Groundwater microbial communities from a municipal landfill in Southern Ontario, Canada - Pumphouse #1 | ecosystem: Environmental > Aquatic > Deep subsurface > Groundwater | place... | reverse complement strand
AGGGGGCTGCCGGTGGTGCTGGACATTACCTGCATACTTGAGCCAGGGTGCAGGCCTGTCAGGATCTCGTCCTGGGAGCGGCCTGCATAGCGTATCTTTACAGGCACCTCAAAGACAGGCTCAGCTTTTATTACTCCTTCCAGACGGGAAATGGACAGCAGTTCGTTTTCCCTGACCGGTTCGGTGAAGCGCACAAAATAATCATATTTTTGTGAGAAATATTCATTAATCATGACGTCTACGGTGTCCTGGTAGAAGAACGACACTACCATCATACCGGTGGCGAAAATCACGCCCAGCATAGTAACCGCGGTGCGGAAACGGTTGCGGAAGATGGTCCGCAGGCCCATCTTCCAGGTGGTGCCCAGCCTGCGCCACAGCCAGGTCCAGTTCTCAAGCATGATTTTGCCCGCCCCCCGGGGCGGCTCGGCCTGCATGGACTCGGCGGGCATTATGGCCAGCACCCCGCGAGATGCGATCAGGCCGGCGATGGCGCCCACGCCGATACTCAGGGTAAAACCGTATAACAACGCCTGAGAGCTGACACTGCTGATCACCTCTGGCAGGTTGAAGAACATGGCATAGACTCCAGAAAGGAACGAAGCCAGCAAAACCCCTGTTAAAGAACCCAGCGTAGCACCTAGCAGGCCTACCAGCACAGCATAGCTGGTGTAGTGCCACATGATTTGCAGGTTGTTGTAGCCCATGGCTTTCATAGTCCCGATCTGTGAGCGCTGGGCTTTGACCATCCGGCCCAGCATCACAAATTCAATCAGGGCAGCAATCCCCAGGAAGATGGAGGGCAGAAACCGGGCCATGATCCGCAGTTGGTCCATCTCTCCCCCCAGGACTGCATCACTCAACTGCTGTTTGCGCGGGTAGCTGGCTAGGTTGCCGTAGGGCTTCAGGATATCCTCGACTCTGTCAGCTATTATATTTTCATTAGCCCCTGGCGCAATCTTTATTACTATCTGGTTCACCTGCCCGGAGAGGTTCAGGATCTCCTGGGCCTGGTTGTGAGGCACCATAAAAATGCCAAAACTACCATACTCGGGGATTATGCTGGCTGCGTCTTTCATTGGATATATGAACTCAGGGGCTGTGGCTGTGCCGACAACGGTTAAAGAAACCTGCCTGCCCTCAGCCACGATCGTTACCGTATCACCAGGGGACAGGCGGTTGGTAGTGGCATACTGGGGATCCAGCAGCACTTCCGCTCCGCTGCCTTCAGGATATTTTTCGAAAAGACGTCCGGAGAGTACATGCAGGCGGTTTACTTCCGTATTCATGGGCAGGGGGTAACTGGTCAGGCGGGCAGTAGCCCTTCCACCATCCGCCCTGATCACTGGCACATCGCTCTGGATGCGCCCGGTGACCTGGGTTACACCGGGGACCGACTCAATCTGCCTGAACACTCCCTCGGGCGCCTTGATCACATGGAAATAGTAATCGGCAAAATTGTACTCCCGGTAAAACGAGTCTTTCGAATGGATCATATTGTAGGACAAAGTGCTCATGGATATATAGAGCATAATGCCCACCATCACTACAGCTGTTACCGCCAGGAACTGTCCCCGGGTGGTTTTGATAGTCCGCCATAATTTTTTGGCCAGGATGCTCATTACCACTCAATCCTTTCCGGCGGCAGCGGGGTCTCGTTCTCGATAATTTCAACGATCCTGCCGCTGCTCATGCGCAGCACCCGGTGCGCCATAGCGCCAATGGCGGCGTTGTGGGTGACGATGACCACAGTGCTCCCGTGCTCCATGTTGACGTGGAGCAGCATTGCGAGGATCAGCCTGCCGGTCTGGGAGTCCAGGGAACCTGTAGGCTCATCGCACAGTAGCAGCCGGGGGTTTTTGACCACCGCCCGGGCGATAGAGACACGCTGCTGCTCGCCTCCGCTCAGCTGGGCGGGGAAGTGGTCAATGCGCGTTTCCATACCCACCTCTTGCAGGACTTCAGCCGTGGGCAGGGGATTGTCCACCAGGTTGGCCGCCAGATCCACATTTTCCTCGGCGGTTAAATCGGGAATCAGGTTGTAAAATTGAAAAACAAAACCCACAGCGTTGCGCCGGTAATGGGTGAGCCGCGCCTCACTGGCCTTACTCAGGTTTTCTTTACCGAAATAAACTTCCCCGCTGGTGGGCAGATCCATACCGCCCATGATGTTGAGCAGGGTGCTTTTACCGGAACCGCTTGGCCCTAAAATAACCAGCAGCTCACCAGCGAATATGTCCAGGGAGGTTTCCTTTAAGGCTTCAACGGTAACTTCACCCATAATGTAAGTTTTGGTGATTTGTTTTAAGCTCATCAAAACATTTTTCGTCATTTTCCTGCACCTTTGAACTATATTCAGCAAAAATCTTGTTTTTTCGTTATCCAGGTAATTATATAGCGTAAACAGTAGTTTTTCAAATGAAAAAGGTGGTTTTACTTGCCCCTGCTAAACCCCTTGCCCAGCACCTCACTGGCGTCGGAGATATACATAAAGGCATCGGGATCGACTTCGGTCACTATGCTTTTCAGCCTGGCTAGCTCGAACCTGTGCACCACGCAGTTAACAACTGTTTTCTCTTTTTGGGTAAAGCCGCCGGCGCCGGCAAAATAGGTAACTCCCCGGTGCAGCTCATTAATAATTCTGCCGCCGATTTGAGAGGATTGATTGGATACGATAATTACCGACTTGCTTGTGTTCAATCCTGTAATTACCACATCAATGATTTTTCCGGTTACAAACATCGAGATAATGGTGTAGAGCCCGGTATTAAGGGGGAAAAACAATAAGGAAATGGTGATAACCAGGAGGTTTGAGTAAAAGGCTACCTCACCGATGCCAAGACTTTTTTTCTTTCTTAAAATAACAGCCACGATATCAGTGCCGCCGGTGCTGCCCTGGCCCCTGAATACCAGCCCGAAACCAGCGCCGCTTATAGCCCCGCCGTAAATGGCCGCCAGGATCAAGTCAATCTGGGGGATAGGCAGGTACCCTTGTGTCGCCGGTAGTTGAGCGCTTAGGGCGATTGTCCCGGCCAAACTGTAAAATAAAAAACTCCGGTTTATTTCCCTGGCCCCCCACCAGAAAACCGGGATGTTTAAAAGGATAATGCTCAAGAAAATCGGGATCTTGAATAAATAAAAGAGAACCAGCGCCAGCCCCGTAATGCCGCCCGCCAAGAGGCCGTGCGGAATATAAATGGTATTAAGACTAAGCGCGACTAACAGTGTTCCGGCCAGGATCAAAAGGAGATTTATTATTATAGATTTTAAGGCTCCCGCCGAAGGAAAGTGATTCTTTATGCTCTGGACAAAATAACCCGTGCTCATTTTAACTCCTTCAATTAATGAAGGGGGACAGGTCATTAACTTATTTACTCATGTTTATATTTTTATGTATTGAAAGTAAATAAGTTAATGACCTGTCCCCCTGCCGATTAGCGGATGATGCTTAGTTTGCCGTGGAGTGCCAAATGAGTAAGTACGAACATGGCGTGGGACCAGTTCAGGGGCAGCACCCAGGCCGGCCCGCCATTGTTTTTATCAGCCTGTTCCGGCAGAAGCAGGTGCTGGTTGGCCTGCGCCAGGCACCAGTTGTAAAGTTCCTCAGCCCTGCCGCGACTGCCGCTCATGCAGTGATAGATGGCCAGCCAGAGTGTTGTGATCAGCCACGGGTTGCCGCCCCGGTAGCTGTCCCCCTCGTAACGGTGCAAGCCCCCGACATTGTGGTCCCACAGTTTTTCTTCTATGGCCAGGGCTGTCGCCCGCATCCTTTTATCCGACGGCCCGAGCACCGCGAAAGGAAAGGCCAGGCCCAGCAGGGCAGCATCAACCCGCCCGTCTTCGCCAACCCAGTGAGTCTCATAAAGGCCGGTAGGGTCTTTGGCGGTAAAAGCTTTTTCTCCCCGGCTCAAGGCATAATCATGAGCGTCTTTAAAAGTCCTGCGGTTCACCCCGCGCATAAAACTGTTTTGCGAATCTGACCACTGGTGCTTTAAAATAGCTTCCCTGACTGTTTCTGAAGCTTCCCGCCAGAGTTTTTCCTTGTTTCTTTCCTTCCTCAGGGCGGCCATTTCCGAAGATGCTTGTAAACCGGCGTAAACCGCCGCGGCCGAGTAAGTGCCCTGGGATAGTTCATCTTCCCAGGGATCGAAGCTGGGAGCAGGGAGCCCGTTTTCCTCAATGCTGTTGGCCAGATATGCCGCTCCCGCCTCCAGGGAGGCCCAAATGTCAGCCGCAAAGTCAGGATCTCCTGTAAGCATGTAATGATGCCGGTAGCCCCATAATACCGAGCCAACCTGGTCGATTTGTTTGCCCCAGCCGGGAGCGACCGCGCCGTCTGTAAAATAGCGCTGCTGCCAGCTTCCGTCCGGGTCCTGGATTGATCTGGCGAAGCTGTAAAACCGGCCGGCAAGGTCATGGAAGCCCGCTTCGTCCAGAGCAGCGGTGATGTACACGGAATCCCTCGGCCAGCAGTAGCCGTACCCGCCGCTGGCCTGGTAACAGGGATCAAATTCAGGCGCTGCGATTGAGGCGCCGGTTTCCTGATCTGACAGCAATTTCATGGTGAGGAGGGATCTCCTGAAGGCCGGATCTCCGGGTTTTCCGTTTTGCTCATCCGGCGCCAGCCAGCCCTGCCAGTATTGTTTTGTTTTTTCAAGCCACTGGCTGCCGGTTTTTGAAGCAGCCTCGGCCAAAAGTGAGCGTACCTGATTTTCTTCATGGCCTGCCGCCAGGTAGAGTGAAAAAGATTTTGACTCGCCCGGCTGAAGATCGCCCAGATCCCAGGCCATGCTGGCCGCGCTCTGCAGGATATTGTCACGGGTTCCCCACAAAAAGCCCTTGGAAGCATCCTGGTACGGGTCTGAGGGAGCACCCCGCCTGCCGCACTGGTAACCGGCCAGGGGATAGCCAGCCCCGGCCAGGGCCAGGTAAATGTTTCTCCGGAAAAACACCAGGGAGTTGTTGGAAAAATCGACATAAGCGCCGTCATAAAGGGCTGATTCCTCGATGTCAAAGGCGCAGTACACAAAGAAATTTATTTTTTCGCTCTTTTCCCCTTTGTTTTTAAACACATAATACCTGGCCAGGATATCATGATGCGGTAAAACAAAGTCGTTTTGAACCGCGGTCAGGTGGTGCGTCAGGCTGGATAGCGTGGTTTCCAAAACATTTGTGTCTTCCAGATAACGCTGGGAGGACTCCCAGATGTTTAAGTGAAACCATTTGGTGAAACCCTGCCATTCAGGATAAGCTATCCGGATACCCGGCCAAAAGTGGCCGAGGTGCTGGCCGTAATCAATATGAGGCCAGAAAAGCCTGAAGATTTCCCCGTTAGCCCTGTGACAGGCCAGCATTTTTGAATTGCCAATTATCGCCGCAGGCATTTCAGGAGATGTTTTCTGGTTGCGAATTTTACCCACCGCCAATTTTTGCTAAAATATTTATCTTCATTATATAAGAATTCAGGCAAGAGTGAATGTGCTAACATTATTATGCTCTCTTTAGCGTCCATAAATTTTTAAAAGGTTCAAAAAAACAAAAAAACCGTTTATCAGTCATGCTGGGACTGGATAACGATTTTTTGCCTTGGGTATGGTAATTACTCAGACTACCCTGAAAATAAAAATCACTGCTTGCATCCCGGCTAAATGTAGGTGCGAATTCATTCGCACATGACCCAATAGATATGCAGTATATAAGGATTAGCAGAAAGCCCTTAAACTGCTGCGCAGTTTTTGTGCGATTGAAATCGCACCTACATCGATTTTCATCACCTGATGGTGCTGCGTTAGCGGTATGGATGACTTTATCTACAACCTGGGTAATTTACTCTTTCCTTGAACTTCTTTGCAATAATACCTGCAGGAGTTCTTCATGGATCAGCCCATTTGACGCGGCGATGGACAGGTACCGCTCCAGGCTGAGTTTGCCTCCGTCGATATCCGTAACCTTGCCGCCTGCTTCTTGTACCAGAAGTGACCCTGCCGCTACATCCCAGGGCATGAGCGGGTTTTCCCAAAAGCCGGTCAACCTGCCGCAGGCGATGTAGGCCAGTTCAAGGGCGGCGGAGCCAAGCGCCCTGAGATTTGAGCAACTCTGGGCCACTTTGTGATAATCAACCCCGAGCAACCGCCCACTGTAAGATTTGTTTTCAGGGTACCCGGTAACCAGCAGGGCTTCACTCAGCATTTTTCGCTTTGCGTCTACCCGTACGGGTTTACCGTTTAAAAAGCACCCACAACCCCGGGCGGCGCTGAAACACTCGTCACGGAGAGGGTCATAAACCACTCCGGCCACAACTTCTCCGTTAAGAATAAGACCTATTGAAACACTGCAAAATGGTATGCCATAAACAAAGTTGGTTGTACCATCCAGTGGATCGATACACCAGGCGTAACCACCCGGTGCTATAGCCGCCGTGCCGCAGCTTTCTTCACCGATAATGTCATGGCCGGGAAATTTCTGACGCAGGCTGGTAATAATCAGGGTTTCAGAGGCACGGTCGACCTCTGTTACCAGATCTGAGGGCCAGGACTTGTAGCCCCTCTCAAACTTACCACCGAACTTGTCCCTGATTATTTCACCCGCCTGCCTGGCCAGGCTGGCGGCGGTTTCAAGATAAACAGTGTATCCCATTTTTGCTCCTTTAAGTTGCCAAAGCTATATTAAATCTTAACATATTTTTCCCTGAAAGTCCCGTTCAATTAGACATAGCTAACGCGGTACCAGCAGCGCGATGGAAACCGTAGGTTCGATTTCAATCGAACAACGATCAGAGCCACTTATCCCGATCTTGCAAGAGTCTGGCGCAGGTGAAGATAAAGAAGGCGGCCTCAGCGCAGAACCAGTTGCCGGACTTGGTATCGATATATGCTTCCCGGGCGTAACGGACCTTTTCGTAAGCCTTGCTGTAATCACCGTGCAGGCAGGCGTAAAGGCCGAGGATCATCCAGGGATAGTCAGGCGGCCTGATGGTTAGCCAGTTTGTTTGGTTATTGTTAAAAAGTTGATAAAGACGGGCGCCTCTTTCCTGGCCCGGTTCAATTAAACCGTACAGCACAGGAAATACCTGGCAGGCTGCGTCAGGGTAAAATTTTTTCCAGTTGACTCCCGGTCTGATCCAGCCTGTTCTACTGGGATAGTAGCAGAAATTCAGCCGGTTCCAGAGAAACCTTTCAATCCCGGTGGCTATGGCCTCCGCCATGGCCTTAAAATACGAAACTTCCCGGTCACCCAGGCAGGCCAGCAGTTCGGCAAAGTCCGCCAGTCCCCTGTAGGCCTCGCAGTTATCCATCAAGTATTTTACCCTGTAACCGGCCAGGGCAAAAGTAAGGCCGTCACGGTCCATTAAATTTATGATCACCCTGGCCACTCTTTTTAAGTCAGGCAGGTTTGCTTTGACCCAGCCTGTCTGTCCGGCCTTTTTATGGTAATGAAAAGCAAGGGAGAGGAAGGTTCCGGCGTAGGCATCCTCGGAATCGGGCCTGGCAGTCTTGAAATTCAGGTCACTATCGTAACTGTAATCACGGATGGTGCCGTTCCTTTCCAGGTGGCGCAGGTACCAGTCAAGGTAGCGCTCCACGAAAGGGAAGCAGGAAGGCTCTTCAATCATGGCCATGGCGGCGAAATTTGAGAAATAGGGCATCACCCCGGCCTGGTCCGGGTATCTGGCAATGGCGCCGTCCGCCCTGTGGCCCGGGCTGAGGATCTGACAGCTTTTGAGCCAGTAAATCTGGGCAACCATATTACTGCTGAGAGCGTATATTATTTCAGCCGCTTTACTTTGATATTCCATATCCTTACACCCCAGTAATCTTAATCTGTTATATAATATGGAAGGATAGGAAAGGGGTCACACCGGATTTGCCGCAGGATACAAAAGTCACTGAGAACTAGTCAGAGAGTGATTAAAGGGTCGGCTGACATGTGGAAAGGAGACACATTTCGGACAGAAAAAGAGCAAAACCGAATGGTATCAGTACCATTCGGTTTTATATTGGTGCAATGGACTAATACTCCCACTCAAACTTGTCAACCGCGGGGAACCCGTCCAGGGCTTCCCGCATTATTTCGCAAATCCTCGCCAACCCTTCAGGGGTTCTGGCTTCACACCGGGCAACCAGCACCGGCTGGGTGTTGGACGCCCTGACAAGCCCCCAGCCGTCTTCAAACAGCACCCTTACCCCGTCAACATCGATAACATCATAGCCGCGCTTAAAATAATCAACCAGACCTTCCACTACACTGAATTTTTCCTGATCCGGGCAGCTTACCCTTGTTTCAGCAGTTGAATAGTATTTGGGTATTCCAGATAGTATTTTGGAAAGCGGTTCACTTGAATTGGATAGAATTCTTAAAACTCTGCCGGCAGCGTAAAAGGCGTCATCAAAGCCGAAAAATTCATCGGCAAAAAACATATGACCAGACATCTCCCCGGTAAAAACCGCTCCGATTTCCTTCATTTTGGCCTTAATCAGCGAGTGTCCCGTTTTGTAAAAGAACGGCTGGCCGCCCAGGCGGACAACCTCGTCCACCAGGGACTGGGAGCACTTGACTTCGATTATTGCTATTGAGCCGGGGTGTTTGGCCATGATTTCCCGCCAGTACAAGCACATCAGAATATCTCCCCAGATGATTCCCCCCGACTCGTCCACCACGCCGATCCTGTCGGCGTCACCATCAAAGGCTATGCCCAGGTCCGCGCCATTTTCTGTTACAGTTTTTCTCAGTTCCTTGAGGTTTGCCGTCTTGACCGGGTCAGGTTGATGGTTGGGAAATGATCCGTCTGACTCACAGTACAGCGGAATGACCTCGCAGCCCCACGCTTCCAGAACTTGCAGTGCAAATAGCGATGCGGTACCATTGCCACAGTCCACCACGACTTTCAACTTGCGGGGGCCGAGCTGTATTTTTTCTTTGAGCATCGCCAGGTAGGGAGGCGCTACATCAAGCTCTTCCAGCTGTCCGGTGCCTGAAGTGAAACTCCCCGCAATCATAATGTCTTTCAGCTTTTGAATTTCATCACCATAAATGGTTCCGCCCCCAAGGGCGAGTTTAAAGCCGTTTTCGTCCGGCGGGTTGTGGCTTCCTGTTATCATAACTCCCCCGTCTATGCCTAAGTGAACCCTGGCGTAGTAAAGGATTGGGGTGACAACCAGCCCTATGTCGATGACGTCACAGCCAACTGCCAGCAGGCCGCTGATAATAGCGTCCCGCAGCCGGGCCGAACTCATCCGGTTGTCCCGGCCCACTAAAACCTTGTTGGATCCGGATTCCTTAACATAAGTACCAAAGGCTTTTCCAAGCAGTTCCACGGTTTCGTTGGTCAAATCCCTTTCAGCAACGCCGCGGATGTCATACTGGCGAAAAATTTGCGGGTTTATTACCGTCATTTACAAACCTCCTTTTTATATGTACAGATCAAAGCACCTTGTCAAACCCTTGATCATTCAATGCCTGCACGACCTTTTTTATCTCCTGTGCCCGGTTTTTATGGCAAATGAGCAGGCTGTCATAGTCGTTAATAATAATCAGATCTTTGACTCCCAACAGCGCCACAGTCTTGTTCTTGGAGGTAACATAGGTATTGACCGTATCCAGCAAGACCCCCTCGCCGAGCAAGACGTTGCCTCGCTCGTCCTTTTCAGCGTATCTTTCCAGAGCGGTCCAACTCCCGATATCATCCCAACCGAAGTCACATGGAATGACTAAAACATCGCCGGCTTTTTCCATTATGCCATAATCTATAGAGACCTTAGGTAGTTCCGAATATATTTTTTCAATCGTTTTTTGGTACTGGTCTGTGCCCAGGCTGTTTTCGATTTCCTTAAGCCCCGCGGCAAGCAGGGGTATGTGTTTTTCTATCATTTCACGGATTATGTCGGTACGCCAGACAAACATGCCGCTGTTCCAGAGGTATTCACCGCTGGAGAGGAACTCCAGGGCGCGTTTGTGGTCTGGTTTTTCCAGGAAACGGACAGCCCGGTAAGACGGTATTCCGGCGAAGGTGTCAAACAACTCACCACGGTGAATGTAGCCGTACCCTGTTTCAGGGCTATGGGGGGTGATGCCCAGGGTGAATATTTGCTGTCCACGGCCAGCGGTGACTACAGCGCTTTTCAAAACTTCCTGAAAATTACGTACGTTGCCGATATAATGGTCGGCCGGCAGAACAATCATGACCTCCCGGGGGTTTTTCTGCCCCAGGACCAGGGCGGCCAGCCCGATTGCCGCGGCCGTGTCCCGGCCAAACGGCTCGATAATGATGTTTTCTTCGGGCAGTTGCGGGACCTGTTCCAGGATGATGTCTCTAAATTCCGCACCGGCCACGACATAGGTGTCCGATATTCCGACCAGGTCCTCGATCCTTTCTACGGTCAACTGCAGCATTGTCTTTTCGCCGATGAGGTTTAAAAATTGCTTCGGCTTGGCCATTCTGCTCCGCGGCCAGAACCTTTCTCCCCTGCCGCCTGCCATAATAACTGCGAAAGGCACAGTAATCCCCCCTTCCATTAAATACAATTATACCATACAGGCTGGAGGTATATACTAGGATTGGGAGAATTACTTATCATGAGTAAATATTTAACACAATAACCCTTTATCTAAGAACTTTTTTGAAACGCCAACTGAAAGAGGCAATAAATATGAAACTATATCCTCTTATTTTTGAACCAGTATTTAAAGAAAGAATATGGGGCGGTTCTAGATTAGAGCAAATTTTTAATTGCCAAACCCCAAAAGGACATATTGGGGAAGCCTGGATTGTATCAGATTATCCTGAAGGTAAAAGCCCAATCATGAACGGGGAACTTTCTGGAAAATTTTTAAGTGAAGTAATGAAAACACACCCAGACTGGTTTTCCCATTTCCATTTAGAAAAATTTCCACTCCTGGTTAAGCTGCTGGATGCAAATGATGATTTATCTGTTCAAGTGCATCCCAGTGATGAATATGCTATGATAAATGAGAAGGGTGGAAGTGGTAAAACAGAATGCTGGTATATTATAGATTCGACGCCTGATGCCGCGATAATAATCGGTCATCGTGCCAAAGACAGGAGAGAATTTGCGGAACTAGCAAGAGAAAATCGGTGGGATGAATTGTTAGTACGAGTTCCTGTTAAAGCAGGAGAGTTTTTCTTTATTCCCAGTGGTGTAGTACATGCTTTAGGAAAAGGGATTCTATTACTGGAAGTGCAGCAAAGCTCAGATACAACTTATCGGATTTATGATTATGATAGAATTGGACTTGATGGCAATAAGAGGGAATTGCATCTAGAAAAAGCTATTGATGTTATTGATTTTAATATGGGATCTGATCAAGTTAAGCCTTCTGTAGTTCGGGAAAACGATCTTTTGAAAACAATACTAATATCATGTAATTACTTTACTGTTGAAAAATGGATAGTTGAGAATATGCATGTTTTTGAGTCATTAAAGGTGTTTGTGCTAATTTATATAGTTGACGGAAAAGGACAGCTAATATATGAGGATGGTTTAATACACTTGATCAAAGGCAGTAGTATTATGGTTCCGGCTAACATGGGTGAATATAAGATTCAGGGTAGAATTGAAGCAATCGTATGCTATATTAATACATCTATTGTGTAGAAAGTTAAATGGGTTTAAATAATTCAGGTGGAGGTATGCAATGAAGATAGCCATGCTTTCTCCCATAGCCTGGAGGACTCCACCGGTTGGGTACGGACCCTGGGAGCGGGTGGCGTCGCTGCTGACCGAAGGACTTGCCATCAGGGGTATTGACGTGACTCTTTTCGCCACAGCCGACTCTGTAACACAGGCTAAGCTCCACGCCATCGCGCCGGCGCCTTATGAGGAGGACAAGACACTTGACCCAAAGGTCTGGGAGTGTCTGCACATATCCGAGCTGTTTGAAAGAGCGGGGGATTTCGATTTAATCCACAATAATTTTGATTTTCTGCCCCTCACTTATTCAGGGCTGACGGACACCCCGGTGCTCACTACCATCCACGGGTTTTCATCACCGAAGATCCTTCCTGTATACAGAAAATACAACCAAAAGACTTACTATGTATCTATAAGCAACGCCGACCGCTCGCCGGAGCTTGACTACATCGCCACGATCTACCACGGGATCGACCTTGAAAACTTTACTTTTCAGGAGATGCCGGGGGACTACCTGCTTTTTTTTGGTCGCATTCACCATGACAAGGGGGCCGCAGAGGCTATTCAAATTGCCAGGCAGACCGGGATGAAGCTGATTCTGGCTGGTGTTATCCAGGACAGTGATTATTACAGATCGGCGGTCGAGCCCCATCTCGACGGTGCCAGGATAAGGTATGCAGGTGTCGCGGGGCCGGAGATGAGAAATAAACTGCTTGGCGGAGCGAAGGCGCTGCTCCACCCGATCAATTTCAATGAGCCCTTCGGGCTCTCTGTGGTGGAGGCTGGCGCCTGCGGGACGCCTGTCGTGGCTTACAACAGGGGCTCTATGCCGGAGATCATCGAAAACGGGGCCAACGGTTACCTGGTAAGCGACGTTTATTCCGCGGCAGAGGCGGTGCGCAGCCTGGAGGCGATATCCCGCCGGAAGTGCAGAACGATAGTGGAGGAAAGATTCTCAAGAGAACGCATGGTGGATGATTACCTGGGCGTTTATCATAAAATTATCGGACAAAAATATTAGATACAGGAGGATTTGTAGTGAACTCTAAAAAGAGGGAGCCGGTTGTCAAGCGTTACGCCGGGAATCCGATCCTGACCAGGGACGATGTGCCCTACCCCGTGGCCACGGTTCACAACGCGGGTGTAGTGAAAGCAAATGGCCTTTATACGATGCTCTTTCGCTCGCACCTTTTAAACGGCCGCTCCATCCTGGGTCTGGCTGAAAGCACAGACGGCTATTCCTTTAAAGTACGGCCTGAGCCTTTCATGGTCCCGGCGCGGGACGGGATTTTTAGCGAGTACGAGGAGTACGGCGTTGAAGACCCGCGCATCTGCCTGATTGACGGGGATTTTCTGATCACCTATAGCGCTTATTCCAGGCACGGGGTGAGAATCGGTTTGGCCAGGACCAGGGACTTTGGTTCCGTCGAGCGGATTGCCCTGATCACGCAGGTGGACCGGCGCAACATAGCGCTCTTCCCGCAGAGATTCGGCGGGCGTTACGTCCGGCTGGACCGTCCCCACTCCGAAATAAGCCCCTGGTCCATGTGGATTTCCTACTCATCAGACCTTGTTTACTGGGGAGACTCAAAGGTCCTGGTAAAGCCGGTCAGCTACCACTGGGATGAAATGAAAATAGGCCCCGGCGCCACGCCTTTCAGGACGGAAAGCGGCTGGCTGAACATCTACCACGGCGTCTTTCATACGATGGACGGGGCTGTTTACAGGCTGGGCGTGATCCTGCATGACCTGCACGACCCGTCGCGGATCCTGGGTGTGTCTGACGATTGGATTCTCCAGCCAGAAGACCCCTGGGAGATTACGGGTTATGTGCACAACGTGGTGTTTACCTGTGGTGCAGTTCCGGAGGAAGACGGCACAGTGAAGATTTACTGGGGTGGCGCGGACAAAGTCATGTGCGTCGGCACGGCCCGCATCAGTGACCTTGTCGCCATGTGCCTGGAAAAGCCAAGGAGCCCCATGTAAGCTACAAGCTCCTCCATCCGGCGGCTTGACCACCTTGCCGCAGATCCGCCAAAACCGGCATTCGGTTGTCCCAACGCTTAATTCGGTATATAATTCTAATTGAACATTTGTATTAATAAAAAATATAAAATTTCGACAATGAGAGGGGAAAATTATTGCATCGAAAAGAAATAAACCCGTGTTTTATCAGTTCATATGTACCGAAAGAGTGTGGGATTGCTACATTTACGCATAATTTATTCACTTCCTATCAAAACCTGTATGCATCAACCGGGAAAATTACAGCGGTAGATGGACTTCCCTCGGGTGAGTATCCCACGGAGGTCGATTTTGTCTTTGACAAAAATAAAGTATCAGACTATACCAGAGCCGCCGGGCACATTAATGCAACTAATATACAGGTGGTCAACTTGCAGCACGAATTTGGCCTGTTTGGCGGCCCGGAGGGCCGCCATGTCGCACGGTTGCTGGAAAAGCTGAAAAAACCGGTCGTGACGACCATTCACACGGTACTGCAACAACCTACCCTGGGTTATTATACCTCCCTCATCGAGGTTATCCAACGCTCCCAGCGGGTAATAGTTATGAGCAATAAAGCGATAGAGATCCTCAGGGAAACATACTACGTGCCCCCGGAGAAAATAGTGATGATACCACATGGCGTGCCCGACCTGCCGTTTGTCGAGACGGAGCCTTTTAAAAAGGAACTGGGCCTGGCCGGCCGCTTTGTGCTCCTTTCTTTTGGCCT
>Ga0265296_1003534_pt1 | contig 14383 bp, 15 predicted proteins | sample MunlanPumphouse1_FD_189073 | JGI IMG/M metagenome (GOLD analysis project Ga0265296, IMG submission 189073) | Groundwater microbial communities from a municipal landfill in Southern Ontario, Canada - Pumphouse #1 | ecosystem: Environmental > Aquatic > Deep subsurface > Groundwater | place... | reverse complement strand
GACAACAAGCAGATTTTTCCTCTCCCTGTATATTGATAAGCCAATCTCACCGCCTCAGACATATTATTAACGAAAAAATGTCTTGGTGATTGCTTGGGCGAAGCGAGTCGAATGGCCTGCCAGATTTTCCCTCCGGTCGTAGGAAATAAGATTACATTCTTTATTTTACTTTTTAAAACCGCTTTTGCCAAATCTTTAAAATCAATACCCCTGTCGTATCCGCCAAGCATTATCGTCTGAACGTTGTTGCCTAATTGCTTCATTGCGGCTATGGTCGCTTCAGGTATGGTGGCTATGGCGTCATCGTAAAAGGTAATTCCCTTAAATGTTCCCACTAATTCCAGGCGGTGCGGCAGGGGTTTGAAGTTTTTAATCGTTTTTTCAATTTTTTCTTTTGGAATTTTAAACAGCTCCCCCACTGCCCTCGCGGCATTCCTGTCCAATTCGTAATACTCCCCTTTTATCGGAATAATTTTTGCTCCGGATTTTTTGGCAATTTCCCTGACAATTTTATTCCCGGAATTGTAAATTAAAAAATCGTCTTTCGTTTGGTGGAGAGTAATATTGGCTTTGGCTTTAACGTACTCTTTAAAGTTTCGGTAGTAATCTAAATGTTCTTGATAAATATTTAAAAGAACGGCAATGTGAGGGCTTTTCCTTAAATTAGTCAGTTGAAAGCTGGATAATTCATAAACATAGACGTCTTTTGGCGTAGCTGAAAATAATAAATTCAAAACGGGTTTTCCGATATTGCCAACTAAATGAGCTTTCAGTCCCCCATTTTTTAAAATATCATAAATCAAAGAAGTGGTTGTGCTTTTTCCTTTAGTGCCCGTAATTCCCACAATAGTCCCCGGGCAATTATCAAAAAATATTTCCGTTTGAGTCGTAATTTTACCGAGGACGGGCCTCGGTAAAATTTTAAAGGGAATCCCCGGCGATTTAACAATAACATCGTAATTTTTAAGCTTATTGAGATAATTTTTATCAAATTTTTTGTCAGCTATACCGATTTTTTTCTCGGGAAACAATTTTTTCAAAAATAAAAGAGTATCTTTTCCCTCCCTAGCAAATCCGAGAATTATGATTTTTTTATTTTTCAGTTCGTCCAGTTTCATCTTATTAAAATTGTGTCAATAGAAATGGCGTTTTTTTTAACCCTTTGGCCTTTTGCTTGCTTAATTCAAACGCCAACCGGCTTTCTGCGAAAGTGCCTACGCATTCAAGGGGCTTGATACTCCCCTGCCCCAGTAAATCTTTCATTACGGACAAAAGTTTTTTATTTTGGAAAATATCTTTGCCGAAAATTTTCAGAAGCTCTTTTTCTTTTAAAAACGGATACAAGCTCATATAGACGAAAAGACATTTCGGGCAGTTGCCGCACCACCTTACTCCCCTATTATTGCAACTGGAAAAACCGGGAAATATTTTGGAAATTTTGTAAGTATTTTGGAAATTTCCAGCTCTCCGTATTTTCTGGTAAGGCTGAAATAATTAATATTCCTAGCCAAATATTTTTTACAATAATATTTGAACATTTTTTCAAACTCCGAGCTCTTTGCCCACTGATGATTGATTATTTTGCCCAGATATTTTATATTTCCCTCGTTAGCGCTTTTTTCGTTGGAAAAAGCGATGTTTTTATAATCAAAAATCACCGCGCAGAGCACTGATATAAAAGACAGTAAGCTCGTAAAAGGCGTATGGCCATTTAGATATCCCTTTTTATTTAAATCAAGCAGTTTTTTATCAATAAGCCGTCTGACTATAATTTGTTTTTTAATTCCCGAAACCTTAACCACTTCTTGAATTTTTTCTATCGGATTTACTGTAAACAAGGCAATTTCCTTTTTTTGTGCCCTAAGCTCCTCTAAGGTAACGATTGAATCCCTGCCCCCGGCAAACGGCACTAAATATCTATCTTTTAATTTCACGAGAACCGTTCTCGTAGAATTAATGAGAACGGTTCTCCTGGAATTTATTTTCAAAAAATTTTTACCTCGCCAGTCAATTTTGTTTTCAAAGAAAAACTGGCCCATGCCGTTTATTATCAAGTCCTTCCACCAGTCAATTTGTTTTTTGTTTAAATAGCCGGCCTTAATTTCAATTAAGGGAGAACAAGTGGCCTTCCAGTAACTGGGAATTTCCATTAAACCCAGGTGAAAGATTAAATTATCTAATTTTTGGAGATCCGATCTCCATTTTTTGAGATCGGATTTCGACAGATCGATTATTATTTTCGGCTGGAAAATAATGTCGGGCTCAATTTTAAAATAAAAAACAATCTCCAGGTTATTATCAGAGATCTTATAAGAATATTTCTCGTAAATAAATTTAGAATATTTTTTTCTTAAGTTTTGGAATTTGAATTTTGTCATTTGAATTTTAGCCTAAAAGCCGGATTGCAACCCCTAAGACGGCCAGCACTGCGCCGATAATCCAAAAACGCATTGTTACCTGCGAAGCCGGCCAGCCCTTGGCTTCAAAATGATGATGAATAGGAGTAGACAGCCAGATTTTTTTATGCCGGAATTTTTTAGACAATAACTGGAATATTACGGATCCTGTTTCTAAAACTAGCAATCCGCCGATAATCGGCAGAACCGCCACGGAATCGGTTAGAAAAGCGACTACGGCCATAGTGGAAGTCAGCCCTAAAACGCCTGTTTCTCCCATATAGAATTTAGCCGGCGGAATATTAAACCACAAAAAAGAAAACAATGCCCCTAAAATACTGGCGGAAAAAATCGCCAAGTCAATTTTCCCTTGGGAAAAGGCGATAATGGAAAAAGCGGCAAAAATTGAAGCAAAAACCCCGCCCGATAATCCGTCTAATCCGTCAACCACTCCCGAAGCCCAGGAAGCCACCATTACCATAATGAAAATAGGAATCATTAAAACGCCGACCGTTAAATCAATTCCTTCTGGAAAATTAAACAACAAAGGAATGTGTATAGTATCCCAGCCGAGCTGGAAATAAAACCAAAAACCGCCAATAAGACCGATTGAAATAACAATCATCAGGCGGCGCAAAAAACCGATGCCGCCGCCGACATATTTTCCTTTTCCGTAAACAGTGAAGATATCGTCAACTAATCCGACAATAGACGCCACCACCAGAGTAAATAAGGGCAGCCACGTTTCAGGGCGAGTAAAAAAATTCAACTTGCCGAACCACCAAGGCTGAGCCAATTTTGATAAAATTAAAAATATAAAGATAATAAATAAAACCGATAGCCAAATTACCAGTCCCCCGCCCCTGGGTACGGAAATCTCCCTTTCTTTGTGTAAAGAATAAAAAACTGGGGCTTCTTCGCCGGTAATTGTTTTTTCTCTGGCATTTTTTTTCCAGAATTTAATTTTATACAAAAATTTGACCAAAAAGAGGCCCAGTAAAAAAGCAAATCCCGCGGTCAAAGCCGAAATCAGCAATAAGCGAATAATATCAAAAGTAAAAAGTGTCATCTAAGAAGTGGAATACCAAATATCATTTGTCCATTCCCAATTAACATCCATGCCGCCTAATATCCAGATTTTATCTTTAAAAATAACGGCAGAAGAATCTTCTCTGCCTAACCACAGGGGATCGTTTTTGGTTTTTTCCCAGTTTATTCCATCTTCAGAATACCAGATGTCATTTTTATCACCATTGGGAATATCGTTCATTTTGCCGATAAGCCAGAGCTTATTTTTAAAATCTAAAATATTGTGGCCCTGTCGAGGTTCCCACGGCGGATTGTCGGTTGCTAAAACCCAATTTTTTCCGTCTTCGGATCTCCATACGTCCTTAAAAATCATGTTATTTAAATTCATGCCGCCTATCAACCATAATTTATCTTTAAAAACCGTTACCGCGTGGTCCCAGCGCGGCGCCCATTGAGCGCTGGAAGTAGCCTCGGACCAGTTTATTCCATCTTCGGAATACCAAACATCGTTTTTCGTTTCCCTTTTATCATACTGCACTCCGCCGATTAACCATAATTTATCTTTAAAAACAGCTAGTGAGTGGCCTTCTCTTGCCGGCCATGCGGCGCTTGATGTCGCTTCCACCCAATTAATTCCATCTTCGGAATACCAAACATTATTTTCATATCTTACCTCGGGCCCCCATCCTCCCATCAGCCATATTTTATCTTTAAAATTTACAACCTGGACAGATCTTCTGTCTCCCCAGGGAGATTTTTCAGCAATAAGTTCCCAGTCCTGGCCATTTTCCGAAGTCCAAACATCGCTAAAATGCGGCGCTTCCCAATATTTAACAACGCCCTTTTTTATTAGAGAGTCGTTTCCGTTTAATCCTCCCATCAGCCACATTTTATCTTTAAAAACTACCGTCGCATGCGAATCTCTCTCTGGCCAGGGGGCGCTAGAAGTCGCCTCTTCAAAAATTAACGAACTGGGATCGAAAGTATCTTTTTTTTCCTGCCTGCCGGCAGGCACGGCAACTTCAGCAGATAATTTTTGCGAAAGATTTTTAATTAAGTAAAAAGCGCCCGCAGAGACTATGGCGGCCAGTAAAATAAAAAATAACAATTTCAATAATAAATTCTTTGAATCCATTTTATTATAATCTTATCCAATCAATTAGCTTTTGCATTTCTTTGATCCGGCCTGCCTCTTTTTCGGTTCCTAAGATTACATTTATAAAAATATTTCCATTTTCGTTTCGAAAAACAAAAAGAATGCAGCCGCCCGCATTTTTTGTGAAACCGGTTTTTCCGCCTATCAATTCTTGACTAGTGCGCAGATTTAAATTTGAGAGGCCGTTTTCTATTGAACTGTAATTACTGCTTTGCGCGGAAAATTCAAAAATTGAAGGCAGGTTTTCTAAAATATATTGAGCCAATTTTGCCAAATCTTCAGCTGTTGAATAATTAAAATCAGTGAGAGAATTTTTAGGATCAAGTCCCGTGGAATTCACAAAATGAGTATTCGGCAAACCCAATTCTTCCGCCCTTTGATTCATTTTATTAACGAAATTTTCAACTCCAATCACTTCGGAAATAGCATAAGTAGCGTCATTGCTTGAATAGGTAAGCATTAGCTCGAAAAGTTTTTTAAAGGTATATTTTTCTCCTTTTTTCAAATTGCCAAAATTAGGAGTATCTCCTTGGTCCGCCGCATTTTTTGAAATTATCAAAGTTTTAGAAAAATCAAAATCCTCAGGATTTTCTAAAATAATCAGGGCGGTCATCAGTTTTGTCAGAGAAGCCAGGGGCAGTATTTCTTCGGTATTTTTTTTAAATAAGATTTTTTCCCTGCCGGACTTCATTATCTCAATCGAGATAGCTGACTTAGCTTCTAGGCTTAATTTGGGTTTTTCCGGTTTTGGAGGGATTTTTACTCCCGATAAATTATTGAACGGTTCGGAAATCTGGGCATAAAAAAACTTTTCCAGATTTCCCTGAAAAGCATCCATCCCCCAGAAAATCGGTAAACTAATCAAAAGAGGAATTAAAAAAAATTTAATGTTTTTTGACATGTTTTTTCGGCTGCAAAAGCGACAATCTCTGATCAACTCTTTCCATATCCCTCGGGAATAAGCTGGCTTCCCGGACGTTTTCCAATCCGAGAATCTGTTTTACAACCCTTTCTGCCCCAAAAGCAAATCCTCCCTCTGGCGGCATTCCATACTTAAACGCCTGCAGATAAAATTCAAAATTTTCCGGTTTGTTTCCCCATTTTTTAATATTGGCTATCAGTTTTTCATAATCATTGATTCTCTGCCCCCCTGTTGTTATTTCCAACCCGCGGCACAAAAGGTCAAAACTTAAGGTGTAATCTTGATCGGTGAGATCAGGATAAGTGTAAAATGGACGTTTTTTTGTCGGGTAATGAGTTATAAAAACAAGTTCCGAGCCGTATTTTTCTTTGGCAAAATTACATATTTCTTTTTCGTCTTCCGGCTCCAGATCCATCTCTTTTCTGTTGTCGCGTTTCGTTCTTTCGAAAATTATTTGCTGAGCTTCTCTCATTTTTATCCTCGGTATTTTATCGGTTATTTGCGGAATAACAGCTTCGAGCGATTTCAATTCCCCCTTGCAATTTTTTTGCAGGTTGGAAAAGATATTTTTTATTATTATCTCGCAAGTATCCATTAAATCCTGCCAGGATTCAATAAAGCCCATTTCCGCGTCTAAACTGGTGTACTCGGAAAGATGCCGAGTGGTCGTACTGGGTTCAGCCCGAAAAATATTCGTTACGGTAAAAACTCTTTCAAAGGCGCCGACTAAAATTTGTTTATATAGTTGCGGGCTTTGAGCCAAATAAGCATCGTAGTCGTAGTAATCAATATGAAAGACCTCCGCTCCCCCTTCGGCATTGGCTGGCACAATGACGGGTGATTGGAATTCGTAAAACCCCAAGTCCTCCAGCGTTTTTCTGAAACTTCTTATTGTTTGTTCTTTGATCTTAAAAATAGCGCTGATTTTTTCATTCCTCAAAGTTATCGGCCTAAAATCTAAAAGAGTCGGCAAGGTTACATTCAGATCTCTTAAGTCAAAAGGCAAGGGATCTGTTTTGGCTAGGATTTTTATATTCTCGGCACTTAACTCTACTTTGCCGGTTTCAATTTCAAGATTTACCATTTTAGCCGGCCGTTCTTGAATAACGCCTTCAATTTCCAACACCCACTCTTCGTTTATTTCTTTAACCAAATCCGGAGCGCAAACAATCTGCAAAATTCCCGTTCTGTCGCGCAAATCTAAAAAAACTATTTTCCCGTGATCCCTTCTGGCGTTCACCCAGCCCTGAACCTTAACTTTTTGGCCGAGATATTTAATTGTTTCCGAAATGACCGTTCTTTCCATAACGAGTTTTTTATAATAAAAAACGAAGTTGAAGATGAAGTCGCCACTTCATCGCCCGATTATCTCAAATAGCTCCTTACTTTGTCTACGATTTCCTGCGGAGTGTAATTGGTTTTTATTAAATAATCTTTCACCCCCAATTCAAGGGCTTGTTTTTTAATTTCCGGGTCGTCAAAATTAGAAAAAGCTATAACCTTGGTCTGGCCGATTTCCGGCTCTTTTCTTAGCCAGGTTAAAAAAACAATGCCGTTTTCCTTGAGCAGCAAAACGTCCAGAACAATTAAATCCGGCTTCTCTTTTTTTGCCAAGGCCAAGGCCTCTTTTGATTCAAACGCCCAAACCACCTCAAAACCGGCCTGAATAAATTTCGCTTTATACATCTCTCCTAAAATTTTCTCGTCTTCTATTAAAAGTATCTTCTTCATAAACCGAGCTTTCGCGAAGCGAAAGCGAAGGTGAAGATGAAGAGAAATCTCTTCATCGCCATTATTTTACGGGTAACTCTATGTAAAACGTACTCCCCTTTCCCCTGCCTTGGCTTTCAGTCCAGATTTTACCTTTATGTATTTCTACGAATTTTTTAGCAATATAGAGTCCGAGTCCAGCTCCCTCCGTATAAAGTCGCGTTCCAGCGGAGCCCCGGGAAAAACTCTCAAACATTTTTGACATTTCTTCTTTTGTCATACCTTCTCCCGTGTCAGACACGATAATTTTCAATTTTAAATTTTCAATTTCCAATTTTATGGTAATTCCTCCACCACGGGTGTATTTTATCGCATTATCCGTTAAATTCAATATCACCTGTCTTATTTTATCTCCGTCAATTAAAATTTTGGGCAAAGCGATTTTTGGTTTTTCAAATTTCAGATAAAGGCCTTTTTCTTTAACAATATTTTTCAACTCTTCAACTACGCTGGTGATTATATCTTCAACCGAGAGATTCTCCATTTTAATTTCCATTCTCCCCGCCTCAATTCGAGAAATGCTTAATAAGTCATTTACCAGTTTTATTAATCTTTCATTGGAAGCGCCGACATTTTTTAAGGCCTTGGTAATGCTTTTAGGCACTTCGCCGTAGGTCTTGTCCAAAACCATTGAAATATAACCCTTAATGGCGGTTAGGGGCGTCCTTAATTGATGGGATGCAATAGAAATGAACTCTGATTTTGATCTGCTTAACCTGTCTACCTCTTCGTATAATCTCTGCAACTCCTCGCGTCTTTTTATTTCATTTAATACACTTTTAATCAAAAGATATCCGAAAAGCAAAAAAGCTATCAGAAGCGCCACTTTCCAAATATATTCAAAATTAGTTTGTGAATCCGCGACATTAGCAGAAAGTAAGATGGCGATAGCGCCAACCAATAAACTGGTTAAGACAATCCTGATTTCAAAGAGACGATAACGAATAATTGCGACAGTCGTGAAGAAAATAAAGAATATTAAACTATATGTTCCTAAACGGCCCATAGATAGAGGAATAAAAACAATTTGAGGCAGAATTAGATTTAAAACAATAATGACGACGGCCGTTATCGTTAATCCGGTTAAGATATAAAGATGTTGGATTCGTCTTATTCCGATCGAATTCCTGTAAGAAAAAGCCAAAGCACAGCAACCAAATCCGATTGAACCAATTATAAATAAAGCATAGGGCAAAAATAACCAAGCAGTGTTAAATACAATAACTTCATTTATTAATCTAATTTCTTTAATTAGATAATTTGAAAAAGAAGAAAGAACGAAAATAAATACTATGATTAATAAACCGTTCTTTATAGATTTTTTAAAAGAAAATTCTGAAAAATTAATGCAAAATAATAGAAAGAGAAAGGCAAGGAGAGGTGCGGTCGCAAAATCTAATTTTAAAAAAAATGAACGCAGCGGTAATTTAAAACTGGCGTTCTCTAAATAATTACTAGCAATCCAAATAGTAGAAAACAGCGTCATCCAAAAAAACGACCGATTTACTTTATCGTATGATTTTTGGGTCAAAACTAAAAAAGCAAGGACCAGATTTAATATTGCAATTATTATGAATGACCACCAGCTGAGAATCATAGACAAAATTTACCTTTATAATATAATAGCATAGTGGATATTAAAAGAAACATTAGGAAAGTCGATTATAATATAGAATATTCTCATATTTATACTGATGAGGAATTTGGATTTAAACAAAGAAAAAGCATAGAAATTCTTAAAAATATCATAGAGAGATTAAAGCGAGAGAAAAAAAGTTATGTTTTAACCGTCTTAATTGATGAGTATAATCCAATTAAATCTACGCTAAATATTAAAAATTTCTTTGACTATTTGGGAAAATTTAAAGCAAAACCGGACTTTATTTGTTTCGAATCCCGATTAGTACCGTCTTACAAATTGCTTCTTCAAAAAATGGTTCCGTCTTTATCTAAGGAGTATGTAAAATATATCGAAAAACATAAAAAAATTCCCTGCTCGTTATTGATCGCTATCTGGTATCTTAAAAGACTCGGCTTAATAAAAACACGCAAAGAAGAGTTAAATTATCTTGATGAAAACCCCGTAAAGAATTTTATTGCTAAAAAAATTATTACAATCCTACCGCAAAGATACCGCGAAGTGGAAATAAGAGTATTAGAAATTATTGCCTCCACTAATTTTAAAAGACGCCTTAGCGATATATCTAATATATATTTTTAATTGAATTAATAAAAAATGAAGCCCTGCTAAAGTTATTAGCGGGGCTTTATTCCATATTTTTCCTCCTCCATTCTGTTTGACAATCGCAACTTACGTCCGAAAAACGCTTAGTGTTACGAAATAAATTGTATTCTTCCAGTATTTTAAGGATTTGGATGTCGCATTTGCCGCAATTATGCGGGATGGCGATTGGCGCCGGCTCATCGATAAACGAACCAATTTTGACTGGTCCTAGGTTTGCTGTGCGTCGGACAACCTCGATAATGGACCAAAGCCAAGGCGGCCGAAACTTTCCCTCGCGATAAGCTTTTCCCATCAGCGTACCTTCCTGAATAAAGGCGCATGAGAGAGAAACCTCGTCCGAACCTGCGCTAAAAGCGTATTCTATGGTTTGTACAGCTTCTTCAATCGCCTCTTTCTCAGAAAGACCGAGCGGTTTTAGAAATACGTAGGTTAGTACGCGAATTCCGTTATCCTTAAGAAGTTTTACTGCTCGTTCATAGTCTTGGCAGGTAAATCCCTTGTGGATGAAAACTTCGCGTACCACATCGCTTACCGCCTCAAGGCCTAGACCGATTTCCAGAGATTTGAATGAGAGGGCCTTTTTAAGCGGGATGATAGTTTCCGGCCGTACAAACTCTGGTCTAGATTCGACAAACAAAGTAGAAATTATCTGATGGCGGCTTATGTCTCGACATATGTCCAGCTGGGTCTTTAAGGGGATTTCATGCGGGTTAAGGAAGCTTCCTCCATTGTAGATATACACAGCTTCGGGTTTCTGGGAACGACTAAGAAGTTCAGCTATTTTATATAGTCCGAACATGTCGTTTGCAGAGAATTTCCATTTTGCATTCAATTCTTCCAATTTCCGATTAAACCCGCACATTGAACAACCACCAGAGGTCTTATACCAGACACAGCCTCTTCCGGGCAATTCGACAATCAACCTTGTAGCGATCCGTCTCGTAGACTGGTCGTATATTTTGTCGACCAAGAAAAATCCTTTATTCCCAATCAGTAAAGGAAGAGCTCTTTTCCCTAGGAACGGGATTCCGGCAATTTTTCCTGCTAAATTTAGCAGCATAACTCACCTCCCTTGCTATATATTCAGAAATCGTCCGAGAAGTTCCTCGCTACAAGCGCCAACAATCTTTCCAAGAGTAAAGCCGCTGATCTTTCCGAATGGGTTCCTTCGAACCATGAGAACGCCAAGATTAGACGATGGTTGATCGATTACATAGTTCGGTAGCAATTTTACTATCGAGAAGCCCGCGCTCTCATAGAGGTGGATTTCCGGATCAATGGAGCGACCGTTTCGGCGCGAAGCGATGTATTCCTCTGGATTAATGCCGAGATGTTTATGATACCCTGGCATCCTGGCTCCGAGATAAATGGCCCGAAGATTTTTTTGGAATACTATCCGACCCGCACCAATCATTAGTCTATCAGCTATTCCCATGCCCTTACCCTGAAATTTCTTCAAGACCGCAAGCCCAACACCATAAAGATCGGTTCCATCGGAACGATTGGTTGTTCGAAAAGTTCCACTGTCGGTTATTTCGTTCCAGCTGAAGTTCCGTCCTTCCCACTCCGCGTAATTTATACGTAGAGTAAACAGTGACCCAACGACTTTTTCTTCTACTGCGGCTACCAATTGGCCTCGAGGAAATATTCCAATGCGAGACCGAAGTACTCCTTCGCTGGCTCGGAAATTTGGCCAAATCTCTTCATCAATATGAAGAAGATCTGGCAAGTCGTTTTCAGTTGCCTGTCTGATCTTTATTTCGCTCATTAACAGACCTCCTTCAGATTTTTATTTTCTATATTAACGCAATTAACGCGATAATTGCGATTGTTAAATTAAGCTGCCATTATAATAATAATTAAACCTAATTTTGTCAACAAAGCGAGTTCCGCAAGGCGGAACGAAGCTTGAAGATGAAATCGCTACTTCATCGCCTAAACAAAAACTCACGCCAGATGGCGTAAGTTTTTTATGTCTTATTAAATAGAAATTACATTCCGGGCATTGAAGGAGGTGTTTGGGTTGGGGGTTGAGCTGGCGGCTGTTGAGGAGGATTCATCGGGACTTGCGGTTTTTTTGACTTTTTCATATACCAAATACCTCCGACTACCGCTATGATGCCGATAATTATGTAAAGTAAGGTCATGCTATTGAAAATTCCTAATAACTAATTTTAATTTCGACTTTATATTTTTATTTTCCCTTTTTGCAGAGCAATAGTCAAGTTATATATATCCCCTGCTCCCATAATCATCAGTACTTCTCCATTTTGCACATTTTTTTTTAAGAATGATTCAATTTCATCTTTCGGCAAGTAAACAACATTTGCTTTCTTAACAGCCTTAACCAGTTTTTCCGAACTTACCTTATTTCTTACATTTTTTTCTTCTCTTCCGGCAACGTCGTAAATATCGGTAATTATAAGTTTGTCTATCGGCGATTGCCGAAAAACCTTAATAAAATCTTTGAATAAATAATGGGTCCTCTGATATTGGTGGGGCTGGAAAACGCACCAAATTTTCTTTTTGGGATATTTTTCCCGGACGGCTTTCAGGGCGGCCATCGCTTTAGTCGGATTATGGCCGTAGTCGGAAATAAGAACAAACGGCTTGGTCTGGACTATTTCGAAACGCCGCCAAGCGCCCTTGTATCCAGACAGGGCCTCGAAAGAAATTTTATCGGGAATTTTCAAGGTCCTTGCGCAGGTTAAGGCCGCCAAAGCATTGTAAATATTGTGTTCCCCGGGAACTTTCAAGATTTTCTTTAGTTTTTTCGCCTCGGGCTGTTTTAACGAATAATTTTGAATTTCGAACTGTAATTTTGATTTTTGATTTTTGATTTTTGAAATATTTTTATCATCTCCATTCGCCACTAGTACTCCGTCTTTTGGCAGATGCCTGACATATTTTTTAAAACTTGAAATATAATTTTTAAGATTTTTATAATAATCCAGATGGTCGGCCTCAATATTGGTTAAAATAATTATTTTAGGCCAGTAATTTAAAAAAGACGCCATATGTTCATCCGCTTCTATAACTAAATATTTTGATTTGCCTGCCCTGAAATTGGAATCGCCGAATTCTTTAAGTTTGGTGCCGATAATTACGGTGGGGTCGAAACCGGCCTTAATTAAAATTAAAGAAATCAAAGCGGTAGTTGTGCTTTTTCCGTGTGTCCCGGAAACAGCGATGGTAAAATACTGTTTAGTTAGCTCTCCCAGCGCTTCCGGATAACTCATAAAGTTGGAGATCGGATCTCCAACTTTGACAGCGGGGCTGTAAATAATTAAATCGGCGTCTTTTTTTGTTATGTTTTTACCAATAGAAATTTTTGCTCCTAGTTTTTCAAGCGCCTCGGTGATTTCTGAAGACGCCAAATCAGAGCCACTCACTTTGTGGCCCTTTGCCAAGTAGTATCTCGCCAAAGCCGAGACTCCGATTCCGCCGATTCCGATGAAGTGTATTGTTAGATTTTTAGCGGACATGATTCTAAGATTGTATAAGTTGGCCCTCCGGGTTTTAATTCGCTTTCCATTACTTCAATTGAACTCACTTCAAAATTAAAATGAATATCTTCGTTTATTTCCGGCCTTTCTTCGGGTTCCATTTGCTTAAATTCCCAAATTTTAATCCGGGCTAAAGTTATATGGGGAGTATATCCCCTCCCCTGCTCTTTATTTAATTCAGCTGATAATTTGCCCAATTCTTCTGATTTTTCGCCTTCGGCCCAAATCATTTTAGGCGAGCCCTTTGGCGGCCCGTAAATTATCTTTTTCAAATCAATAAAAAATGGTTCTTGTTTTTCCGCCGTTTCTTTTGTAAGATTTAAAACCTCTAAAAGCTCCTCTTCCGTAGTGTTGCCCAAAAATGCCAGGGTAATGTGCAGATTCTCTTTTTTCGTCCACCTGGCGGGTAATTCCGGCCACTTAGATTGGTAATCGGCCAGTTTTTTCTTAATATCCTCGGGCAAATTGATGGCAATAAAAACTCTCCGATTCATGGATTTATCATATCCCTTTTAAGCTAAAAGAAAAAGAGACCGCTCTTCGATGGGGCGGTCTCTATGATAATTTGGTTTTTGGTCCCTGGGAGGGGGTTTGAACCCCTGACATCAGCAGTCGCCATGGACGACTGTATCTATGCGCCAAGAGCGCATAATGCTCTCCCTGACTGAGCTACCCAGGGACATTTTAGAAATGTACTAGGCCCCTTCAGGTTTGGAGAAAATCGGTTCTCCCGTCCGAACAAAGTGAGTGCCGAAACGATTGTGAATGCCTTGCCAGTAATCCCGGTTCTCTTCAAACGTGTACGTATTAACTGCGGAGCAATGATCTTTAGGGGTTAGTTTTTTATTGCATAAAGAGCACTCTATGTCTTCATTTTCTGACATATTGACCCCCTTTCATTATCTTGCCGGTTCTTCGACGATGTTGCCACCCCTAAGAAAGGCCTTATTTCCGGCTCCATCCACAGCCGGGGTATCCTTCTTAATGTACAGACACCCACAAATATCGCAAGGATAAGTGAGTATTGAAGAGCCCACCATTCCGCATCCAACTGGGAGAGAAACTGGATTATTTAGGTCTAGTTCACCAGAACAGCCTTTTTCTTGGCACATTATCTTCAAACCCATCTTTAACCCCCCTTATGATTTATGGTGAAAATTTCACATCTAAAATAAACGTAATATATATTTATATTTTGTCAATCATTGCTCTTTTTAAAGCAGATAAATAATGCTAAAATCAAATAAGAATATGTAAAGAAAGGAGGTGAGTCAGATGGCGAAAGGTCTTTCACAATTTAATCTTGGAACCAAGTTTTCCGAAAACCCCGATGAAACCGGATTTCAAATTGGATTGGAT
>Ga0265296_1003533_pt1 | contig 14386 bp, 15 predicted proteins | sample MunlanPumphouse1_FD_189073 | JGI IMG/M metagenome (GOLD analysis project Ga0265296, IMG submission 189073) | Groundwater microbial communities from a municipal landfill in Southern Ontario, Canada - Pumphouse #1 | ecosystem: Environmental > Aquatic > Deep subsurface > Groundwater | place... | reverse complement strand
AAGCTTCACTTACAAAAAAGCGTTAAAGCTGCACATTCAAAACATCGGTAAAAGCGGGATAAACAGGAAAGCGATGTTCTTTTTTGACGGAGCATTAAAAACGTAAGAGCGGGATTTGGATGATTTGCCTCGGAATCGAAAGCACGGCGCACACCTTCGGCGTGGGAATCACGGATGAAAAGTGCAGGGTTCTCGCGAACGAAAAAAGCGTTTTTTGCGCGGAAGCGGGGGAAGGGATAAAACCGCGGGAGGCCGCGGAGCACCACGTTGCGAACGCGAAGCGCGTTATAAGCGAGGCAATCGGGAAAGCGGGAATTTCAGCGAAAGAAATCGGGCTGATTGCATTCTCGCTCGGACCCGGACTCGGGCCGTGCCTCGAAGTCGGCGCCACTGCCGCGAGGGCGCTGTCCTTGAAATACGATTTGCCGATAATCGGAGTGAATCACCCGATTGGCCACATTGAAATCGGGAAAGCGAAAACGAATTGCTCGGACCCGATTGTGGCATACGTTTCCGGGGGAAACTCGCAGATAATCGGCTATGGGGAAGGCAGGTACAGGGTTTATGGAGAAACACTCGACATCGGCGTCGGAAACTTATTGGACATGTTCGGAAGGAAACTCGGAATCGGTTTTCCCGCGGGGCCGGTTTTGGACAGGATGTATTTTGAAAGCAGTGAAATGATTGAATTGCCTTACACTGTAAAGGGCATGGACCTGAATTTCAGCGGTCTCTACACAGCGGCAACAAAAAAAATAGGGAGTACAAAAAAGGAGGCGCTTGCGCACTCGCTCCTGCACACCGCGTTTGCAATGGTGACCGAAATAACCGAGCGCGCCCTGGCGCACACAGGCAAAAACGAGGTTCTTCTTACGGGGGGGGTTGCGGCATCAAGGGCATTGCGCGAAATGATGCAAAAAATGTGCTCTGCGCGCAAGGCAAAAATGTTCGTGCCGGAACCGGCATTGTGCACTGACAACGGCGCAATGATTGCATGGCTCGGAATCCTCATGCACAAGGCGGGAAACAGGATGGCAATCGGGGAAACTATTCCAATACAGAGGTTCCGCGCGGACCAGGTGAACGCGAACTGGGTGAAAGGCAAAAAGGGAAAGTTTCATTGAAAAATTTCCTTCAGCACGCCTTCAAGGCTTCCTAGATTTTTTATTATCCTGTCCGGATTCGCGGCCGCTAACGCCTTTCGCTTCGTGTTTCCGCTCAGAACCGCGATCGCCTTTGTGCCCGCCGCCTTTGCGGCGATTACATCATAAATATTGTCGCCCACGAAAACCGCCTCGCACGGCTTCACCCGAAGTTTCTTCAGCGCAAGAATTATTCCGTCCGGCGCCGGCTTCACTTTCGCGGAGTTCTCGCGGCCGATTACCGCGCCGAAGCGCTTGAGCAAACCGAATTTTTTCAGGGAGACACGGACTGCATAAACTGAATTCCCGCTTACCACCCCCAACTTATAATTCCGCGAAAGCGATCCGATTGCGCACCTCGAAAACGGGAGAATCCCGCTTTTTTCCGCACCCTCGATTTCCATTCTTTCAAGCATTTTCAGGAAACGTTTCCTTTTCTTCAAAGGCAGCTTCTTGTAATTGAGGTTGGCTTCAACGAAATAAGCCAGACTTGATTTGAGGTCGTCAATGTCGGGGCATTTATCCGGGAAAAATTTTTCCACCTCTATTATCACCTTGCGCCAGTCCACATCAAGGCGGAGAATCGTGCTGTCCAAGTCAAAAATCACGGCACGCGTTTTCATTTCATCGCCAATTTTGCCAACCTTAATTGCACGGATTCATTTAATTCAATTGCGCCGGTTCCTGCCCGAATAAAACACGAAGTAAACTGGAAGCGAGGCGAGGATTATCGCGCCACCGACGAAAATAATCGGGACATTGAAGCCCGCAATGTCCATTGCCCCGGAAATCTGGAAGAGCATGAAAACGCTCAGAATGCAGCCAAGAACTCCCGTAACGGGAATTCCGGCAACGCTGAAGGGGACCCTGAATTCGCGCCTCGCATCGGGCTCGCGGAAGCGCAATGCAATGAGCGAAGCGTTGACCGCAAAGAAAATAACGAAGAGCCCGAGATTCGTGAGGGCGGCAATCTGGCTTATTCCGCCAACGAAAACGAAGAGAATCGAAATTATCGCCGCGGAGGCAATCGCGACGTAAGGGGTTCCCGTAATCCCATGAACTCTTGCAAAATGGCTCGGGAGAATGCCCTGCTTTGCCATTCCATACACGCGCCGCGAAAACGCGACGAGCGAAACAAGCAAGGTGCTCATCGTGGCAATCATAGCGATTATCGCGAGCACCCCGATTACCTGGCCGCCTGTTGCCCTCTGCGCAACCAATTCCATCGGCGCGTTCGACTTGGAAAGCTCCTGCCACGGGACAACGCTCACGACCGCGAGAGAAACCGCAATGTAAAGGATTGTTGAAATCGCCAAAGCCAAAAGCAATGCTTTGGGGATGTTCCTGCGCGCATTCTTCGTTTCCTCGGAAAGGTTCGCGACGTCCTCGAAACCCAAGTAGGCGAAGAAAATTAGCGCGGCAGCCGAGGAAATCGGCGCGAGCATCCCGAAGCCCTGAAGGTTTCCCGGCACTTCAAGGTAATTCACGCTTCCAAAGAAGGGGATTGCAACTGCGATTATCGCAATCAGGCCCAAGACCTCTATCAGGGTGAAACCGATGTTGAGTTTCGCGGATTCCTTTATTCCCCAAAAGCTGAGCAATGAAAGCGCCGCTACGAGGAAAATTGAAATCACGAATCCGGGCAAGCCGATGAAGGTCCGCGCGTAGCCCGCGAATCCCACTGCAACCGTTGAAATCGTGAGAATGCCGGCGTAAAGCGTGGTCCAGCCGATGAGGAAAGCGACTTTCTTTGACCTGAAGGCGTTTTTCGTGTAAACGTATTCCGCGGCGGCCTTGGGCATCATCGAGCTCAATTCCGCGTAACTCAATGCGGTAAACATTGCGGTTATCGCCGCGAAAACGAATGAAAGCCAGACCGCGTTTCCCGCGATTCCGGAAGCGCTTCCAATCAACGCGTAAATTCCGCCGCCCACAATCACTCCGACGCCGTAGGCGGACGCCTCAAACAGGGTAATGCTTCTCTTGAGCGCGGGCAAAATACCAACTCACACTTTGAGGCCGAACCGCAGGTAAAGGTAAGCCAGAACCACCAAAACGAAGCCGATGAGGTTTTCGGGATAGGGAATCACGTTTATTCCCGGGGCGAGCCACACCGCAATAGCGATTACGATTACGAGTTCGAGGAAAAGCTTTCCGATTACAAGGGGATTTTTCGCCTTCTCGAATTTCTCCTTCGCCTTTTCTTTTATCGCAACGGTCGCGCCGGAATTCAATTCCCTGAGGCTCACGCTTTTCTTCCGCTTCATTCAAACGACTTGGAAAAAACTGTAAATAAGCTTACCTATTTTAATGCGATTCAAGGAAAATTGTTTCGAGGGGAAGAATTTGGCTCGGGAAAAAATAATTTCAATGGGCGCGGAAGCGATTCTCTTGAAAACCGAATTCTGCGGAAAGAAGGCACTGCTCAAGCTGCGAAGCCCGAAGGAATACAGGGACAAGGCGCTTGACCTGCGCATCAGGACGCAGAGAACCAAAACCGAGGCACTGATGCTGCACAAGGCAAAGCTCTGCGGGGTAAGGACCCCGATTGTTTATGCGGTTTCGCGAAAGGAATGCGGAATCACAATGGAATTCATTGAAGGAAGGAAGCTCAAGGACTGCCTTTCGGGGAAAACCCTCTGGGCGTGCCGCGAGGCGGGAAAATTGGCTGCAAAACTGCACGGCGCGGGAATAATTCACGGAGATTTGACAACGAGCAACCTGATAATCGCTCCCGAGGGGGTTGTTTTCGTTGACTTCGGCCTTTCGGGCCAGAGCAATGACCGCGAGGCCGAGGCGGTCGACCTTATCGGCTTCAAGAAGACCTATTTCGCAACCCACTGGCGCTATCCCAAGGGCTGGAAGGAGTTCCTCGCGGGTTACGACTCGGTTTCCAAAGCGAAGTGGATGGAAGAAAAAATCGCTGAAATAGAGGCGAGGGCGAGGTATGTCTGAGGCGGAATGCCTTGGCAAAGCAACCTATAAAAAGCTTGCGTGCCACAGGAATTACAGGCAATTTGCTTCAACCAATTGCTGATTTTTAGGCTCAGGCTTTCTCATCAAGGTGGACAAATGGCAAAAATGCATTCGGGCGGAAGGGGAAAAAGCCACTCAAAGCCCCCGATGTCGAAGGAATCCGCGGAATGGGTGGAATTCAAGCCCCTTGAAATCGAGGAACTGCTGCTTTCGCTCGCAAACAAGGGAAAAACCCCCGCGGAAATCGGCCTCATTCTGAGGGACCAATACGGCATTCCGAAGGTGAAAAAGCTTCTGAAGAAAAGAATCGAGAAAGTGCTTGCGGAAAAGGGAATGACAGCGGAATTCCCGAGGGATTTGCTTAACCTCATAAGGCGCTCGGTGCAGTTGAAAAAGCACATGAACACAAACAAAAAGGACATGACCGCAAAGCACGGCTACCAATTGACGGTTTCAAAGATAAGAAGGCTTACCGCGTATTACGCGAAGCAGAAAAAACTGCCCCCAAACTGGCGCTACACTCCCGAACAGGCGGAACTGCTGGTGAAATGAATAATGAAATATTCATTTTCGCTTGAAAACGGAAAAAGGAAATCCGCTTCAAAGGGAAACAGGCCGATGAGGGAAATAATCGGGATTGCAATAAAGGAAATCGGGTGAAAAAGGATGGCGCAAATTGCTGACGAGGAAACCGAGTCCGGAAAGGAAAAGCCGAAGGCGAAAGCCGTTGTGAGGCAGACCAAGAGGAAAGGCTCGGAAGTATGGAAGAAAAAGAAATGGTTCTCCATAGTGGCGCCGAAGGTATTCGAAAGCCGCGAGGTTTCGGAAACCGTTGCCGAAAAGCCGCAGGCGATAGTCGGAAGGACGATAACGATGAGCGTCACGGAAATAGTTCCGCAGGCGAGGAAGCAGGCGATTTACGTCAAATTCAAGGTTACAAGCGTGCAGGGCCAGAAGGCATACACCGAACTCGTGGGCCACGAAGTAAGCCACGGTTTCCTGCGAAGGTTTGTGAGAAGGCACACGAGCAAAATTGACGTTGTAAAGGACCTTAACTGCAAGGACGGAAAAAAAGTCAGGGTTACCGCGACGACGGTAACCGCAAACAAGATTCCCAAGCAAAAAGAAACGCTTGTGAGAAAAGAAATGGCGGAAATTCTTGCCGGAATGGCAAGCCAGAAGGCCTCTGAGGAATTCATCCACGAACTGATTTTCGGGAACGCGGTAAACGAGTTAAGCCAAAAATTAAGGCCTATTTGCCAGGTGAAAAGGATTGAGTTCGCAAAGTCAAGGATAGTGGGAAAGCAGGCGAGGCAAACCGCCTGAAACCACGAACACCAATCAATAAATTCGGCAAAGCCAAAAAGTTGTTTGAATGCAATTTCCAATTCTTGACGAAACCGTCAAAGTCGCAATAGTGCTGGCAAGCCTCCTCTTCCTTTCAATTTGGGCTTACAGAAAAAAGTCACTGGACAAGGAAGGGGTATTGTTCGCGAACATAATCGGACTGCTTTCATATTATCTTGCGGGCCTCGGGGCCTATGCTGTAATAGTAATACTTTTCCTTGTAACGGAATTCTCGACAAGGTTCGGAAGAAGGTCAAAGAAGGTAACCTACGAGAAAAGGAATATTTCAAACGTGCTCGGAAACCTCGGCGCTCCGATAATCTCATTAGTGCTGGGCTCAAAGATCGCGTTCTTCGGCGCTGTTTCCGCGGCACTGGCGGACACAATGAGCTCGGAAATAGGGGTCACGAGCAAAAAGCCCCCTGTTCTCCTGACTGACTGGTCAAAGAAAGTGGAAGCGGGAACCGACGGCGGAATAACCGTGAAGGGGACGCTTGCGGCAGTGGCGGGCTCCGCGATAATCGCGGCAATCTCGTATTACTTCCTGCACGGCCTGATCCAGGCAATAATAGTTTTCATTGCGGGCGTAATGGGGCAATTCGCGGACAGCTTCTTCGGCGCAATGTTTGAAAGAAAAAATAAGCTGAGCAACACGCAGGTGAACTTCCTCGGAAGCGCCTCGGGCGCGCTCATAGCGTTCGCATTGGGCACGCTAATTTAATTCCTTTCAATTCCAAATGAAAGCGAGCGGTCTTTGTGTGGCTTGACTTTTACATCAGGATATTCCTCTTCGCCTTGCCGATGTACATTGCAAACGCGGGCGCAATGCTCGTGGGCGGAAAAAAAAGGCTCGACGCGGGAAAAAACTTTTCGGACAAAAGGCCTGTTTTCGGCCCCGGAAAAACATTGAGGGGAACGGTTTCGGGGATAGTAATCGGAACCCTCGCAGGCGGCGCGTTTTACTTCACGTTTCCCGCGGAAACAATGCAACTGATGAACGCGAATTACCTTTGGTTATCGTTCCTGCTTTCATTGGGCGCAATCGCAGGAGACATAGCGGGGAGCTTCGTAAAGCGCAGGTTCGGCATAAGGCAGGGAAAGCCCGCGCTGTTTCTAGACCAGCTTGACTTCATTGTGGGTGGGTTGGTGTTCTCGCTGGTTGCCGCGAATCCCGGCGCGCTTGAAGCCGGCTTCCTGCTCGTGGTCACAATGGTTTTCCACAGGGCCGCGAACTTCGTGGCGTACCGCGCGAAGCTCAAGAAGGTGCCGTGGTAAAACCGAAGAATCAGTTTCTTTCCTGCGCCTTCGCCGCCTTGCGCGCTTCCTCTTTCGCGAGAAGGAATTTCGCTATTTCACCGTAAGCCGGCCTCGTAATGGTTATCCCGATGAGCACGCCGGCAATCGTTGTTATCGCGAAGCCCACGAGCTTGGACATTCCGCCCCCAAGAATGACAATCGGAAGCATTGTCGCAATGGTTACCGCGGCGGTTGAAAGCACGAGGAAGAAGGCGCGCTTGACGCGGCTCGTGAGGCTGACGTGGGAATCCGCGTAGGATTTCTTGAGCAATTCGTCGGTAATTATTATCTGGTCGTCCACTCCCGTTCCCACGGCGGCAATTATCCCGGCGACTGCTGCGATGTCCAAATTCCATTTTATGAGGGAGGCGAACGCCAAAACCAAGTAGGCTTCGCATAATGTCATTGCCATTATCGAGGCGCTCAGGGAAACGTGCCTGTACCTGAGGAAAATCACTATTGCGACCGCGACTATTGCAAGCAGCCCCATTATGAGCGCGATTTTGAAGAATTCCTTTCCAAGCGAGGGGCTTATGGTTTCCTTTGAAATGCTTTGCACTGGAATCGGCAGTGAGCCGGATTCAAGCAAAACGGAAAGCGAAGTGAGCTTTTCCATTGCGTCCGTTGTGGAAGTCGCTCCGCCGCGAATGTACAAATCGGAGAAAACCTTGACTTCGGAAACATTGGCCTTGTCCATGTTCGCAATGTCCTCTGAAAGCGAAATAATCTGCCTTAAGCCGGCCGTGTCCCAGCTCCAGGGAACGCCATTGCGGAACTGGACTTCCTTTACGGTGAAACCCATTCCAACCAGCTTTGCCCTGGTTTCAGAATCAATCGTGGAGGGAACCATTGCATTGGGATTCGTTTTTGCGAGGCCCGAAAGCGAGGCTATCTGCTCCGCGGAAAGGTTCTGGTCGTAAACGAAATTCGGGGTCATTATGCTGTTCAATACGTCATCGATTTTTGTTGCCGCGGGAATGTTTTCCGCAATGCTGCCCTGCAAGTAGAGGTCCTTATCCGTGTCATACAACGGCTTCGGGTAAATCAAAACCGCGTCAATTGGGCGGTCAATGAAAAAATAAGTTTTGTCGCACTCGTATTGCGAGGTTCTGGCCTGCGCGTCAAAACCCGTTCTCACGCATTTGTGGAATGCGGCCTGGGCGAAGCGGCTAGCTGCCTCGTGCTTCAAAGTGAAGGGGAGGCGCCATTCATAGAAATCCCCCTGCTTGAAGAAACCGTAGCCCTTCTGGGTGTCCTTTGTTATCTGGATGAAGTCCGCCCCCGTGAAAACCACGTTGCCGTCCAAAACGCTTTCAAAGCGCCCCTGCTTTCTCAGCAATGATTCCATTTTTGCGATCTGGACGGGATTGGTTTCAGCGACCTGCGCGATTATGAATTCGTCTCCGAAACCTGAAACCTTGGTGTCCTTCAATCCGGTGTAGTCCAGGCGCTGCTGGATTATCATTTCAATATTCTGCAATTGGGATTGCGAGGAAACCTTCTGGGAAAGCTGTATCGTGAAAAGGGTTCCCCCGCGGAAGTCAATGCCGAAGTGCATTCCGTTGAAGGCGATTATTGCGGTGCCTATTACGAGCGCGGCAATCAGCAATATAAAACGCCAGTTTTTCAGGAAGCTCATTGCGTTGTTCCCCCTTTTGCCTTCAATTCCTTTTTGCGCAATTGCCTTTCAACATACCACAGCAGTATTGGCGCGTTCATCATCCAAGTGCTGGGAATGTCCCCAAGCAATCCGAAGAACAGCACGACTCCGACTTCGTAAATCATTGTGACCTGATAAAAGTATGAAAGGAGGAGCATTACGCCCAATGCGGCGAGCGCCGTAAAAGTCATTGTCATTCCGGTCCACATCGATTCCTGAGCCTTCTCGCGGGGAGTCGCGTCCTTCTGCTTGAGAAGGCGGCCGGTGAGCATTACGTCCGTGTCAATCGAGTAACCCACAAGAATCAGGAGCGAGGGGATGGAATTCAATGAAAGCGGGATTTTCAGGATTGCCATGAACGCCAAAGCGCACATCACGTCGAATGCCGCCGCGAGAAGAACCGCAAGGCTCGGAATGATTTCACGGAAGAGCGCAAAAATCACTACTGTGAGAAAAATCATGGAAGCCAATGCGACCCAAAGCGCGTTGTTCCAGAATGCCTCGCCGATTGTGGGGTTCACTTCCTTTATCTGGAATGATTCCGCGCGCCGGATGCCGAGCTCGGAAGAAATTATTTCCTGAAGCCCCGCCTGAAAGCTTTCCCTCGCGGAATTCTCGGAGTCCTGCGCGAACACGAGAAGCGCCTTCAAATCAGTGGGCTTCGGCGAACCGCCTTTCTGGTAATCGGAGAGAATCACGAGCGCGGAATCCAGGTCCGTTCTTGAAGCGCCCGGATTGGAATCGAATTCTGATTGCGCCCTTGAAATCAACGAGCGGGCGGAAGAAAGGCCCGTGTTCTCGGAATACTGGATTAATGCGCCCGTGCTCGCCGGGCTTGAAACCGAAGTTACGGTCAAATCCGAAAGCGAATACTTTGCGTCGATTGCCTGCTTTAATTTTGCGGCGTCAACCATTGAAGGCGACTTGACTATTATGAGGGTTCCGCCCTTTATGTCAATTCCCTTCGGCACTCCGGGGTAAACGGCTATGAGGAGGCCGAATACAATGAAAAGTATTGCCGGAAGCAGGAGCATTGCCTTGTAATTGCCTTTGTAAAAATTGAATGGCATGAATTCTTTTCGCCTTGGTTTTTTCCGGATTCCAGCCTTGTTTTCCCTGTTTTTTGCCTAGGTTTCGCTTCTGTTTTTGCCGCTTAAAAGCCGTGGCCTTCCGTAATGCGGGGACAAAAGAATAAAACAGGATAACCATTAAAATACTTGCGCGAAGCGCATTCGGGGATGAATGGAATGAAGGCGGAAATGGAGGGAATACTGGAAACCGCTTTCAGGCGCGCGAGAATGAAAACCGCGCAGGGAAAGAAGCCGCGCGGAATCAAGGGCGAGAAAACGATTGAAATCAAGAAAATCGAGGTTTCAAGTGAGTACGTGAACCTGAGGCTCAACGACCTCGAAGCGAAAATCCCGAGGATAAGCGAAATGGATCCCTTCCACCGCGAATTGCTTGAAAGCGTGATTGGAAACGAAAAAATCAAGAAATCGGTTTCGCATCTTGTGGAATCCCAGAAAATCATAAACCGTGTGAGAAGGAAATGCGTGAAGGAAATCCATTCCACGAACGATTCAAGGAAAATCCAGGCGATACGGAAGCAGTTTTACGGAAGAATGGCTTCCGTTCTCCGCACCGCGGAGGAAAGCCACGGTTTCCTCACGAAAGCCGCCTCCGAGTTAAGGAAAATGCCGCGCATGGACTTTGAGAGGCCGCGCATAATAATAGCGGGAATCCCGAACACCGGAAAAAGCACCCTGCTGAAAAGGCTCACGCGCGCGAACCCCGAAATAGCGGTTTACCCCTTCACGACAAAATTGGTGCAAATGGGGCACCTTGAGGAAAAGCGGGGAAAACTCCAATTGATTGACACTCCTGGATTATTGGACAGGCCGAAGGAACAGCGCAATGAAATCGAGAAGCGCGCGATTTCCGCGATAAAGCACCTGGCGAGCGCGATTGTTTTCGTTGTAGACCCGACGGGAAACTGCGGCTATTCGATTGGGGAGCAATCCGAATTATTCAAGTCGCTGAAAATCGAATTCGAAAACCGCTTCATTGTCGCGATAAACAAATGCGACATCGCCTCGAAAGAGGAAATCGCTTCCGCGAAAGCAGCGTTTGAGGGCAGCGAAATAACGCTTGATGGAAACGGAATGCACTCCGAACTGCTGGACAGGATTTTCGACCTGCTTGGAAAAAAAGAGCCTGAAGGCAATAAAAAATATTGACGTTTAACGGCAAGGGTTTTATTGAAATCACGGCAAATATCGAAAGGGGAAAATATGGGCAGTTACATAGAATTGAATGATACTTTGCAATTGACAACGGAGCAGGGCTTTCCGAAGGAGTTAGTTCTGGAAAAACACTTGAAAAAGCCTTTCGAGGCCGAGGATTTCAAAGGAAGAATATTTGAATTCAAAGACAAACCCAACGTGAGAATTTTTCATCCTGCCCCAAACAGGGTTTTTCTCGTGCACAACATAAACGGAAAATGGCTTTACTGGGGGCACTGCCTGATAATAGAACAGACAATTCACGCCGGCACAAAAACAACCTCGGGCAAGTTCACGATAACGAAAATATACCCGCCAGAGCATCAGAAGTCAATGAGCAAATATGAAGTTGACCCCGGGAACGGGTTCTTCAAATAATGCGCTTGAGTGCCGGCTGCGCTGGCTGCCGGGAACCCTTTATAAAGGTTTCTTGGAAGAAACTAATACAGTCTTTTGAGGCCTGAATTGGCCGACCACTGAAAAGAAAACCTCATTTTAGGTGAAGCGAATGCCGCAAAACGAAAGCAAGGAACAAATGGTTGCGGAAGAAATGCGCGCCGTAAAGGAAATCATGGAATCCATAGTTTCGGACACAGGGGTTCCGAGGAACATACGCAAGGCGGTCGATGACTCCAAAATAAAACTCGGGGGCGCCGAAGAAATAGCGCACAAAATAAGCTCCGCAATATACCTGCTGGACGACATAAGCAACGACATAAACATGCCTTCGCACACGCGCACCGACATTTGGCAAATCATCAGCGAGTTGGAATCAATTCGGGAAAAGGCCAAGTGAAGGAAATTTTGTGGCGCAATCATTATTGAACGAAAGCGTTCCGGCATCGGAAATAATCGCGTACGCCTCGGGCAGGGGCATTCTCGTTGAAGCCGGCGCACTGGAATTGCTGCGCAACCGGCAGAATTACCGCGAAATAATAGACGAATTCGTTTCAGGCCAAAAGGCAATCGTGGGAGAGCGCGAGTTAAGGGGCAAATTAGTGAAAAGGGAGTCAAGGCTTGCAGCAGTGGAAAAAACGGTTTCAATCGAGGGAAACGTCTTCAGGCCCGTTGCAAAAGAAATGGATTCGAGTTTCCGGGCGCTCGAGGAACTCAACATAACCAACCAGTCGCGCTCCACGGGAAAGGTGGAGAACTTCCTCGAAATGTTCCGCGACAAATACGATTTTTTGTCGCAGGTCCTGAAAAAGCGCGTGGGGCTTCAGCCGAAGCCGTTGGCGCGGCTGGAAAGAATGCCAAAGGGAAGCGAAATAGAAGCGATTGTAATGGTGCGCGAAAAGCGCCTGAGCAAGAACGGCCACTGGGTTTTCGTAATCGAGGATTTGGAAAACGAAGCGGTGGGATTGGTGCTGAAGGACGCGGGAAAATTGTTCGGGCAGGCAAAGCAGGTTCTGCTGGATGAAGTCATTGGAATAAGGGGCCAGAAGGCAAACGACGAAATGATAATAATAAAGGAAATAATCTGGCCGGACCTGCCCCAAAGGCCGATGCGCTTTTCGGAAAGGGATTTGAGCATTGCCGCGTTCTCCGACATGCACGTGGGCTCAAGGCTTTTTTTGGAAAAGGAATTCAACAGGTTTTTGTCCTGGCTCAACGGAAACGCGAAAAGCGAAAAGGAAAGGGAAAAAATCGGGAAAATAAAGTACATCGTGATTGCCGGCGACAATGTCGACGGAATAGGGGTTTATCCCTCGCAGTATGACGAACTCGTAATCAAGGACATTTATGCCCAATACGGGGCGCTTTCCGAATTGCTTGAGCAGATTCCCGAATACATTGACGTGGTCATCTGCCCCGGGCAGCATGATGCCGTGCGCTGGGCTGACCCGATGCCCTCCATTTCAGAGGAATACCTCCCGAAACTGCATGCCCAAAAAAACTTTCATTTCATTTCCAGCCCCGGATGGTTCGAAGTGGAAGGCCTTACGGCATTCGTGTTCCACGGCGCTTCATTGCACGACATCAATGCCGCGCTTCCAGGAATGGAAACCTCGAAGCCGCAGGAAACAATGATTGAACTCCTGAAGAGAAGGGACCTGATGAGCAGTTACGGCCTCAAAAGGCCCTACGTGCCCGAAAAAAAGAATTATTTGCTGATAAGGCACGAGCCGGATCTGGCATTTGTGGGGGAAACCCACTGCGCGGGAATCGCGGAATACAGGGGCTGCACAATCATAAGCCCAGGAACGTGGCAGGGCCAAAGCTCGCACCAGGTCGAATTGGGAATAACCCCGAATCCGGGAATTTTTCCCGTAATAGAACTCAAGACGAGAAAAATAACCGAAAACCATTTTTACAAGGCGGGCGATGAAGAATGATAAAACAGGTCAGGGTAAAAAGGGAGCTTTCCGTGATTGCGGACAATCGCACAATGAATTACTTCCGGATTGTTTCGGGAAAGGCGTGGGAGCAATTCGATTTGGCGCAGAACGCAAAGGCCCTGAGCTTTGACCCGAAGCCCGAAGTCGAAACCATTCCGGTAAGCGACATCGGCTCGAGGACGGAGGCGCTTGTGGGGCCGGAGGGAATCGCGGACAGGTACAGGCTCGTGCTAAAGGAAAACAAGGGGGACCGGCTCAAAACCGAATTCCAGTTGTTCGGGGAAATGCTCGAGCAGAAATGGTGCAGGATTCCCGACAGGGAAAAGCGCTTGGAGCAGGCAATAAAAACGTGCCTCATGATTGAAACCGAAGGGGTCGTGGTAAGCCCGCTTGACGGGCTTCCTATGGTGAAAATTTCCAAGAACTTTGACAACACGGAATACGTGGACGTTTATTACGCCGGCCCCATCAGGGCGGCGGGGGGAAGGGCGACCGTTCTGCCATTGCTTTTGGCGGACTACGGAAAAACAATGATGGGATTGGACAGGTACAAGCCCACGGAAGAGGAAGTTGAAAGGTATGTCGAGGAAATAGGAATTTACCAGAACGAAATAGTTACAAGGCAACTGCAATTGAATGCGGATGAAATAAGGGCGCTCATAAAGGGCTGCCCGGTATGCGTGAACGGGGTTCCAACCGAAGAACGCGAGGTCTCGGTTCACAAAGACCTGGAAAGGATTCCAAGCAACAGGGTTCGCGGAGGAATGGGTTTGGTTGTGGCGGAAGGCCTGGGGCTGAAGGCGAGCTGGGTAATGGATACTGCAAAAAAATTCGGAATGGACTGGAGTTTCCTTGAAAAGGTAATCAAAGTCGAGAAGACCGCGGAAAAAATCACGAAAATAAAGCCAAACTGGAAATATTTGGACAGGATCGCCGCAGGAAGGCCCTTGCTCGCGTACCCCTCGGAATATGGGGGATTCAGATTGCGTTATGGGAGGTGCAGGAACACGGGAATAATGGCAAAGGGAATCAATCCCGCAACAATGCATCTGCTCGACGACTTCATTGCGGTTGGAACGCATGCGAGGGTGGAAAGGCCGGGAAAGGCAACCCAATTGTTTCCCTGCACGAGCATCGACGGCCCAACGGTATTGCTTGAATCCGGCGAAGTAATGCGCGTAAACGACTACGAGACTGCAAAAAAAGTGCGCGGCCAGCTCAAAAAAATACTTTTTCTGGGGGATTTGCTCGTAACTTACGGCGACTTCAGGAAACTCGCGGAACCATTGGTGCCCGCGGGATACGTCGAGGAATGGTGGGGCCTTGAAGCAAAAAAAGCGTTCG
>Ga0265296_1003532_pt1 | contig 14387 bp, 19 predicted proteins | sample MunlanPumphouse1_FD_189073 | JGI IMG/M metagenome (GOLD analysis project Ga0265296, IMG submission 189073) | Groundwater microbial communities from a municipal landfill in Southern Ontario, Canada - Pumphouse #1 | ecosystem: Environmental > Aquatic > Deep subsurface > Groundwater | place... | reverse complement strand
TAACGTTCTTCTGCAGATTCTGGATGACGGCAGAATGACAGACGGGCATGGGCGGACTGTTGATTTTAAAAACACAATTATTATCATGACCTCTAATGTCGGAAGCCAGTGGATACAGGAACTCGGCGCTTCAAGGCGTGAAGAGATGGAAGCCCGTGTTACGGAGGCTTTAAAGGCAAGCTTCAAGCCCGAGTTTTTGAACAGGATAGATGAAACGATTATTTTCCATAATCTTACAACCGCGCAGATCGGCGAAATAGTGGGAATCCAGATTAAAAGGCTTCAGGCAAGGCTTGCTGAAAGGAATATCGAACTTCTCCTGTCGGATGATGCGGTAAATCTGATCGTTAATGAGGGATATGATCCGGTTTACGGCGCCCGTCCGCTAAAGCGCGCAATTCAGAGATACATAGAGAATCCTCTCTCCATGGAGATTCTGAAAGGTGCAATCCGGGATGGCGGTTCTGTAAAGGCGGATGTTAAGGGGGATAAGATTGTTTTTGAACTAATCTGAAGAGTCCGGTTTTGTTGCCGATACCTTATCAAAGACTTCGTCTATGACTTCCGTCCGGAGTTTTTCAGTTGCCCGTTTGATCTCTTTTTCGGCTTCCTGTTTTGCTTTTTCAAGAATCAGTTTGCTTTCAATCCCGGCTTCTTTAATGATTCCGGCTTTTATAATTTCCCCCTGTCTTGTGATATTTTCTTCAGTATTGGCCAAAAGGGATTTTTTTTCGTTTATTATCCCCATCGTTTTCTCGATCTCACCGGAAATTATTTCTTTTTCCGTTTCAAGGCGGGAAAGCTCAGGGGATTTGACTTTTTTACGGCCTTTTAAAAAAGCCATAAACGGTTTTGCGGCGAATTTGGCAAGGAGTAAAACAACAATAAGCAGATTGACCCACACTATGAGAGAATCTGATTCCATTTTAAAATCCTTTGTATTTTTTAGACCTTTGCATAACACCCCGTTAAAGGCCGGGTCGGGGTATGGGCTTATGCGAGCCTTTTTCAGTATAATAAACAGTTAAACAAACAGCAATATAATCCGGCGGGCTGTTTTTGGAAAATAGAAACAATGAGGACAGCAGCATGATATATTCCATTGGGATATTTACAACCATGCATTGCTTATGGTAGTTTCGGCTCAGTGCGTTATGGAAAGGAGCGGAATCAAGAATGCTTTTTTCGGCATCGGAAAAACTTAATAAATTTTACAGCCATTTTTCAGGCGACGATAATGTTCTCATAATAATCAATGCCGATCCGGATTCTATTGCAAGCGCGATGGCTGTAAAAAGACTTTTATGGCGCAGGGTTGCGGGTGTGACCATCTCAAGGATAAATGTTATAAAACGGCCGGATAATCTTGCAATGATAAAGCTGCTCGGAGCTAACCTTGTCCATATCGAAGAAATAGATAAAAATAAATATTCGCGCTTTGTGATTGTTGATTCCCAGCCGGAGCATAATGAAGCTTTTGCGGGGTTTAAATATGACGTTGTTATTGATCACCATCCGGAAACGAGTCCGGATGCGGAATTTCTTGATATACGTCCAAGGTATGGCGCAACTGCAAGCATAATGACCGAATATCTGAGGGCTGCAAGGATAAAGCCCTCTTATAAACTTGCAACAGCTTTGTATTATGCCATTAAGACCGATACCAGCAATTTTGAGCGAAAGGCTTTGGTTGAGGATGTCAGGGCTTTCCAGTTTCTTTTTCGCCATGCAAATATCCATATAGCTAGAAAAATTGAGCAGGCGGAATTAAGCCTTGATTTTTTGAAATATTTCAGGAATGCCCTCGAAAGCATGCGAAAGCGTAAAGGGAGAATATTTGTTCATATCGGGCACGTAATCAATCCGGATGTTTGCGTTCTGCTGGCCGATTTCTTTATCAGGATCAACAATATAAAATGGAGCATAGTCTCGGGTGTGTGCAATAATGTTCTCGTTGTTATTTTCAGAAATGACGGTTTGCGCAAAAATGCCGGCAGTGTGGCAAAAGAGAGTTTCGGCCACATCGGTTCTGCGGGAGGGCATAAGAGTATGGCGAGGGCTGAAATTCCGGTTTCCGCTTTAAATGAGCACGCGGATCTGAAAAACGATGAAATGGTATTAAAGTGGATAATAGCCCAGATAGAAAAAAAGGCCGACAAGAAGTAAAAATCTCAAATCCGTTCGCATATGACTTTTTACGAAATCATCAAATAATGGAAGCGGACAAAACAGATATAACGGTAACTATACTTGGCTCCGGAACCTGTGTTCCATCGCTTGCCAGAAGCTCATGCGCTGTTCTTGTTGAGACAGGCGCCGCTAAAATACTTATCGATTGCGGTCCGGGCACAATGAGGAGGCTGCTTGAAAACGGCACGAAGATATATGACATATCCCATCTGTTATTAAGTCATTTTCACCCCGACCATACAGGTGAGTTGACATCTTTTCTTTTTGCAAATAAATATCCCGACGGTTATAAACGCAAAATACCACTTTCGGTAATAGCCGGAAAGGGGATATCGGATTTTTATGCCGGCCTGAAAAAGGTTTTTGGATGCTGGATAGATCTTGAGCCGAACAGCTTGAATATAATAGAGCTCGGCGGTAGAATGAGCGTTACAGAGATAGGAGATGCCGTTTTGGAATCTGTTCCGGTCAAACATAATGAAGAAAGTCTTGCATTCAAAATAACCGGAAGAACGGGTTGCTCGGTTGTTTATTCAGGTGATACTGATTATTGTGACAACCTGGTTAATATTGCCTGCGATACAGATCTTTTCATTTGCGAATCCGCCCTTCCGGATGAATTGAAGGTCAAAGGGCACCTGACGCCTTCCGCTGCGGGTGAGATAGCCGCAAAAGCAAAGGTGAAAAAACTAATTTTAACTCATTTTTATCCCGAATGTGATAAGATTGACATTACGAAACAATGCAGGAGGACTTATCAGGGTCCGCTGATTTTGGCCAGGGATTTAATGAAGACATATCTGGCGGCCCGATGAATATTGTTGATTTCGTAAAAAGTATAAAATCCCGTCACTCCCGTGAAAATCCGGACTTTTTACGAAGTTATCAATATATTAATTTTATTAAAGAGGGAGCGGAGTGAAATATTATCCGGTTAATCTTGATATACGAAACAAAAAATGCCTTGTAGTAGGCGGCGGAGTTGTTGGAACGCGCAAGGTCATGACACTGCTTGAATGCGGAGCTTTTGTCACTGTTGTAAGCCCTGAGGCGAGCGAAAAATTATTAAGTCTTGCGGAATCGGGAACAATTGCGCTGAAGAAGCGATCCTATGCCGGATCGGACCTCGAAGGGATGTTCCTTGTCATTTGTGCGACGGATAATGAACAGCTGAATATGCAGGTCGGCAGGGATGCGGAAAAGATGAATATGCTGTGTAATGTTGCGGACCGCCCGGAGGCCTGCAACTTTATTCTTCCCGCGCTTGTGAAAAGGGGAGACCTTGTAATAGCAGTATCGACTTCAGGCAAAAGCCCCGCTTTTGCGAAAAAAATCAGAAAAGATCTCGAAAAACAATACGGTGTTGAATACGCTGATTTTTTGAAATTAATGGGAGCAATCAGAAAAAAACTTCTAAGCAACAGCCATGAGCCTGAAGCGCATAAGCCTCTTTTTGAAAAGCTTATAAATAAGAACTTTGTACAATTGATAAGGAACAATGATACGGACAAGATTGATTCTGTTCTTTTTGAAGTGCTTGGCAAAGGATATGGCTATATGGATTTGATGGGGCAGGAAGAGTAATAAAAACCGGATGAATATATAAAACGGTGTGACAGATGGATAACCTGATTACTGTAACCAGTTTGTTGTACGTCCTGAGCTCGGTCGGATACATTTTGTTTCTTTTCTTCCAGAAAGAGTATCTTCACAGGCTGGGCCAGGTTTTTCTGGCAACAGGCTTTTTGTGCAATTCGATTGTGATAGGCTATTATTATGCAAAAACAGGGCAGATACCTGTCGGAAATTTGCATGAAACACTTCTTGTTGCAGGCTGGGCTGTTGCCGGGGTTTTTTTTGCTTTTCAATACAAGTTTAGGGTAAAAGTACTCGGCGGATATGCCGCTCTTCTTGCTGCTGTGTGCGTTGTGGCATCTTTTCTTGTACCCGGCAGAATTGTTGAAACCCGTACCATTTTCAACAGTTTCTGGCTCATAGCTCATGTGGTTTCAATTTTTGTGGGCCATGCGGCTTTTGCCCTGGCTTGCGGAGCCGGGCTTCTTTATATTGCTCAGGAAAATGCGATTAAGACAAAAAAGCATGGGTTTTTCTATAAACGCCTTCCTTCGCTCGATCTTCTTGACAGCACCGGTTATGCCTCTATCGCAACCGGTTTTACCATGCTTACAATAGGGCTTATAACCGGATTTATTTATGCCAAGTCTGTCTGGGGAAGATTCTGGAGCTGGGATCCGAAGGAGGTCTGGTCCGGCATTACTTGGCTGTTGTATGCGGCGATTCTTCACGGACGTCTTACTGTCGGCTGGAGAGGTAAAAAAGCCGCCACGATGGCCATAATCGGGTTTGCTGTTGTTTTATTTACTTTTTTCGGCGTGAATTTTCTTTTAAAAGGGCATCATGGAGTATTTACACGGTGACGTGTTCTCATCGGTTGCAATAAGTCCTCGGTATGTTTGATATATATGGTTGAAATAATACTTCTTGGATTAAATCATAGAACCGCTCCGGTTGAAATAAGAGAGCGCCTTGCTGTTTCAAAAGAAGAAGCGGCTGCAATGCTTGATGCCATTAAAGAATCGGCTTCCGTGAATGAAGTCGTTCTTTTCTCGACATGCAACCGTGTTGAAATTCTGATGACGGCAGGCGATAAAGAGGATGCGGTTAAAACAGCCAAAAGGCATCTCTCAGAATTTAAAAACGTGCCTCTTTCTCAGTTCCAGGATTCAATTTATGTTCACGAAGGGGATGAGGCTGTCCGGCATATATTCAGGGTCGCAGCAAGTCTTGATTCAATGATGGTCGGAGAGCCTCAGATTCTTGGGCAGATAAAAGAAGCATATTTTAATGCAACAAAAAGAAAAACCTCAGGAGTTATATTAAACAGGCTTCTTCACAGAACTTTTTTTACGGCAAAAAAGATAAGAACAGAAACCGGAATCGGAGGTCATGCCGTTTCAATCAGCTATGCTGCAATTGAGCTGGCCAGGAAAATATTCGGGCAGCTTGAGGGAAAAAAAGTTCTGCTGATAGGCGCAGGGGAGATGGCCGAACTTGCTGTTGAACATCTGCTCAAAAACAGGGTTAAAGATATATTTGTTGCAAACAGGACATTTAAAAACGGCGTTGAACTTGCCAGGAGATTCGGCGGGAGCGCCATAAGGTTTGAAGAGATCCCCGGTTTTATTCTGCAGGTTGATATTATAATCAGTTCAACCGGTTCGCCGGACATAATAGTTTCAAAAGATCAAGTAAAACATATTATGCCCGGTAGGAGGAATCGCCCGCTTTTCTTTATTGATATTGCAGTTCCGAGGGATATTGATCCTGCAATAAATAAACTGAACAACGCTTACGTCTATGACATAGACGATTTAAACGGTGTTATTGATGAAAATCTTGAGGATAGAAACAAAGAGGCTATAAAGGGTGAAAGAATTATTGATGAAGCCGTTATAAGCTTCAGGCAATGGTTTGACAGTCTTGATGTTGTTCCCACCATCATCGAATTAAGGAAAAAAATAGACTCGATAGTAACCGCAGAGATTCAGAGAACAATACAATCCATGAATCTTCCGGAAAGTGACCGGGAAGCCTTTGACAGGATGAAAAATGCCCTGATAAACAAGATAATGCATCATCCTACCCTTTTGCTGAAACGGGACGGGTGCCATGGAGGCAATTCCGTTTATATTGATATTACACGCAAGCTTTTCAATCTTGACGAGTGACGGCTTCGTAAAAAATCAAAAATCCCGTCACTCCCGTGAAAACGGGAGTCCAGAACTACTTGAATAAATCCGCCGCGGCGGACTTTCGCGGGAATGACGAAAAAGAGAAAAATCGTACTTTTTACGAGACCGTCATGATTGATGATCACGTAAACAAATTTACTGATGGAGAACCGATTTGAAAAAAACAGCATTTCTGTTTCCGGGACAGGGATCACAAAGTGTGGGTATGGGGTTTGATTTTTACCAGGAGTTTGTTTTTGTTAAAGAGCTCTTTGAAATGGCTTCGGAAATATGCAAAATAAACATATCTGAACTTTGCTTCAAGGGGCCTATGGAAGAGCTGACAAAGACTATTAACCTGCAGCCTTCAGTAACAGCCGTAAATCTCGCGTGTCTTACAGCTGTTGAAAAGGAGGGGATAATTCCGTCTTTTTTGGCAGGACACAGCCTTGGGGAATACAGCGCCCTGTGTGCTGCAGGTGTGACTTCCCGGGAGGACGCTTTCAGGCTTGTCTATAAACGCGGAGAACTCATGCACAGGGAATCGGTTAAGCATAAAGGAACAATGCATGCGATAATCGGGCTTCCTGTCGAAGATGTTGAGCTGATAATAGCCGAAGTAAAAAATGAGGGTATTGTATCGGTAGCAAATCACAACACAAAGACCCAGATTGTCATCACCGGTGAACCGGCAGCGGTTAACAAGGTTTCAGCCCTTGCTTCAGCGAAAGGGGCAACGCCGGTTCCCTTAAAAGTAAGCGGGGCATGGCACAGCAAACTGATTAAGGGGGCGGAGGATGATTTTGAGAAGTATCTTGGAAGCATCATTTTCAGCAAGCCTGCAATCCCCGTTATTCATAATGTTACCGCTGATGTTTCCTGTGATCCTTCTGAAACCAGAGTCCTGATGGGAAAGCAGTTGTGCAGTCCTGTGAAATGGTTTGATTCAATCAAAAGACTGATGGATGAAGAGGTTGAAATATTTGCTGAAATCGGCCCGGGGAGGGTGCTTTCCGGGCTGTTGAATAAAATATTACCGAAGGATTACCCACATAAAACTTATACCGTCAACTCGTTAAAAAGCTTTGAAAATTTTATAAAAGAAGTCAAGTAGTTTTATGCTAAGCCGTCGTTCAAAAATAACCGTAACCCCAATAAATGGGATAAGTAAGTTTACGAAATTATATCCTGCCGGAAAAACGCAGGAAATAGTTTCTAACTTACTAACAGATATCCTGCTGGGGTTCCTCGCTGTCTTCAGGTTCAACCCATAATATATGCCGTTTGTTGACAAAAAGGATTTTACCGACCCCTTCCCTGTAAGAGACGTCAACCATTACAATAAAAGGGGCTTCAGATTTTGTTAAAATATCTGAGACCCTCTGATTTGAGGAAACGTTTATCTTTCCCTGAATTGTTGATCCGTCCGAAGTTTTGACGGTGATTTTCCTGTAATCCGCTTTAGTGCATATATCCTGTTTACTTTGTTCCAATTATTCACCCCTGTTATTTATAATTATAATTGAAGCTCCCCGCCTCACGACTTCGGCGCGCTGAGACCTTTGCATAACATTCCGTTATAGCCCATACCCAAGCCCGGCCTCTTAAAGTTTTTTCCCTGATATGGCGAATGTGAGTTGTTCAAAGCTCTCTCGCTCAGTCGAGCCACAGCGGGGAGCTTCAATTGAAAAAAAATTAAATTATTCGCATATGCTCCGGCATGTAAAACTATATTACATAATTTATTACGATACAATAAATAAAATGCGCTGCAAAGATTCAGAGACAGCTTTTGTATAAAAAACATCTTTACTTAATCGATTCTTTATGGTAGCTGAAACGGTTCAAAATAGAAATCTCTTAAGGAAAAGGGACTCGCTATGAAGAAAAAAGATGTTGAATATTTCGGAGAGTTTTTGACAAAACGCTTGGAAGAGCTTTTGAGTCAGGCAGATGACACCGTTTCCGGTATGAATGATCCCAAAGAAAATTTTCCGGATCCTACAGACCGTGCCGCTCTTGAGGCAGACCGTAATTTTATGTTAAGGATCAGGGACAGGGAGAGCAAGCTTATTCGTAAAATCAAATCGGCCCTTGAGCGCATAGAAAACGGCACTTTTGGCGTATGTGAAACCTGCGGCGGAGAGATTTCAATTAAGCGCCTGAAGGCAAGGCCGGTAACTTCTCAGTGCATAGAATGTAAATCCAAAGAAGAGGCCTTGGAAAAAGCTCTTGGTTTATAGTAATGACAGGGGTATAGACCTTCATATCCATTCAACTGCATCAGACGGAACATTTTCCCCCTATGAAATCCTTGCCCTGGCAAAAAAGCTTAATCTTGCTGCGATTGCAATCACAGATCATGATACAGTTGCCGGTTCCAAAGAAGCGGTCGATACGGGCATTCCATCGGAAATAAAATTTTTAACAGGAGTTGAAATCAGCGTGGCTCCTCCTTCGTCTTTTTCCTGTTCGGGAAGTTTCCATATCCTGGGCTATTCTTTCCGTTTGAATGATCCTGTTTTGAATCAGACTCTTTACACCCTCCAGATGGCCCGGAAAAACCGTAATCCGGGTATAATTGAGCGCTTGAAAAATCTTGGGCTTGACATTTCAATCGAAGAGGTTATTGAATTTGCAGGCGGCGGTCAGGCAGGAAGACCACACATTGCCCGTCTTATGACAGAGAAAGGTTTTGTCGGATCTATCAACGAGGCTTTCGATAAATACCTGGGAAAAGGAAAACCTGCATACGTTGATAAATACCGGATTGAATGCGACATGGCGATCGAAATTATAACCGGCGCTGGCGGTATTCCAGTTCTGGCCCACCCATCGCTTATAAATATTTCTAACGGCAGGAACTTTGAGGATCTGATAGTCGATTTGAAAGAATTGGGAATTAAGGGCATAGAAGCCTATTACCCTGAGCATTCAAAAGCCCAGGTTTCCTATTACGTGCAACTGGCGGAAAAACATAAGCTGCTTATCACAGGGGGTACCGACTTTCACGGCTCGTTAAAACCTGATGTCAGCATGGGATCCGGAAGAGGAAACTTTCACGTGCCTTATCTTTTGTATGAAAATCTTATAAATATCAGATAGATCGGTTAGTCTGTTTTCAATGTTTTCCAGATGAAACCAAAAGAACAATAAGGAATTTTTTAATGGAACGTCCGGATCTTTCAGAGTTAACTAACAAACTTTCATATGAATTTAATAATCAAGACCTGCTTGAAGAGGCTCTTCGGCACAGTTCGTTCGTGAACGAGCAGGCAGGCACGCAATTGCGTGATAATGAAAGGTTTGAGTTTTTAGGGGATGCTGTTCTGAATCTTGTAATAGGTCATCTTCTGATACATCGCTTTCCGGAGCTTAAGGAAGGCGATCTGTCCAGAATGCGCTCAAATCTTGTTAATGAATCACAGGTTGCATCAATTGCCCGGTCTTTGGATCTCGGCTCCTTTGTCCTGCTTGGAAGGGGAGAGTTTTTAACCAACGGACGGGGAAAAAATTCAATTCTTGCCAACACATTTGAAGCCGTCATTGCATCGGTATATCTTGATGGCGGGTATGACGCAGCATTTGGAATAATAGAAAATTTTTTTTTGCCTTATTTCGTGTCTGACGGAAAACCTGCTATAACTTATGATTATAAAACCAAGATACAGGAATTGATACAGAACGGTCAGGGATCTAAACCGGTTTACAATGTTATAGAAGAAACCGGCCCGGACCATGACAAGATATTTAAAGTGGCGCTATCGGTTAATAACATTCATACCGAAGGCTGCGGGAAAAGCAAAAAACTTGCGGAACAGGATGCTGCCAGAAAAGCGCTTGATCTTTTAATGAATAAAAAATAACGGCTTTCTACGAAGCCGTCAAAAGTGATTATCGGCTGATGCCTGAAACCGGGAAAGATTTCATAATACCTGTGTTTATTCCCCACGCAGGATGCCCCAATCAATGTATTTTCTGTAACCAGAATACCGTTACAGGAGAAAAAACGGGTATACCTTCACAGGAAGAATTGCATAATATAATAGGTACATTTTTAAATTATAAGGGGGAAAAAAGAAACAGGGTTCAAATCGGATTTTATGGAGGTAATTTTTTAGGCCTGGAAACCGGCATAATCAAAAAGCTTCTGTCTGTGGCAACAAGCTATGTAAAAAACGGTCTTGTTGAGAGCATACGGTTTTCGACACGCCCGGATACCATTGATGACTATAAGCTTGATATTGTAGAGAGTTTTCCGGTTTCTGCAATTGAACTGGGCGTGCAGTCGATGGATGATGCCGTGCTGGCGGCGGCAAAGCGGGGGCACACATCTTCAGATACAATAAACGCTGTTTCGCTGATTAAAAAAAGGAATTTTAAGACAGGCCTTCAAATGATGATAGGATTGCCTGGTGACGACGAGAGCAGATCGCTTTATACGGCGCACCGCATATCGGAACTTTCCCCTGATTTTGTAAGAATATATCCGACCGTTGTATTGGCAGGAAGCCCGCTTGCCGTGTTATATAAGAAAGGAAAATATGTGCCGCTCTCTCTTGAAGAAGGCGTGTCAATTACAAAAAAGGCATATCTTGTTTTCAAAGAAAATAATATCAAGGTTATCCGCATGGGTTTGCAGGCGACGGAGGATCTTCGGGAAGGAACTTCCATTCTTGCAGGGCCCTATCATCCCGCCTTCGGCCATCTCGTATATTCTGAGATCTTTTTTGACAACATTGCTTCTGCCCTTGAATCTATGTCTTTATCCTCGAAAGATATAACAATAAAAGTTCATCCCCGAAGCATTCCAAGGCTCAGGGGTTTGAAGAATATGAATATCGGTAAAATAAAGAGCTTGTTTGACATCAAATCCGTGCGTGTAGTTCCCGACCCGTCCCTGCCGCCCGGCGGATTCGGCATAAATTAAAATGGGTGACTCCATCCATGCTCAAACTCAGAGACCTTTACATAACACCCCCTTTTGCCCGATAGCGCTAAAGGTTAGCGCTTACGCTTCACTCCGTGTCACTAACGTGTCCTGAGTCAGGCTCAAATTTCAACGACCTAAATCAGCGGCAGGAGCGATGAGGAAAATTGATATAAACATCGGATTAGCTGGACAACAAAACAATTCCCACGAAAATAATAATCGTACCGAGGATATTAAGGCAGGTTAACGGGCATGGATCACTCGCGGGAAATAGCGCAAAGCGAAGCGGCGCACTATTTTTCGTCGAGTGTATCCAATTGTTCGGCTTCTTTTAATTTGTCGATATCGATTTTGTCTTGTGGTCTTCCGCTAGCTTCTTTTGCCCGAATCAAGTCAGATCTCGAAATAAACGGAATCTTAAAATCGTCCAATTCAACGAATTCACGGTTTTTCCATGCATCTTCAAAGTCGATTCCTGGTATCGACATCATAATATCAACCCGTAGAGGCGGTCTTCCCATCTGATAGAAATAATCCTTGTGGGTGAAGTCATCTGCGTTAAGATCTGCTAGCGGTGCCCCAAACTCTTTTAGTGCTAAATACACCGCGTTCGCATTCTCTGGGTCAGTTGCTATCCACACATCAAGGTCTTTCGTGAATCGTGGCTCGCTGTATTTCATTACCGCATAGCCACCCACAATAAGATAGCGAATCTTATGCTTTTCGAAAAGATTCAATAGTTCTTTGAAGTCGGGATTCGTCAGCATTTTTACCTCGGATCAAGAAGTAGTCATGAAGCATTTCCGTTACAGCCTCGAAAATGGCACGATCACCTTGGGACTGCCAAAAGCGAATATCAAATGAACGACTGCCATCCGTGATACGCTGATATTTTTCCTCAATTAGTCTCATTTCTTCTCCTGCCGAACGATAAGCTAACCGGCGAGCAGCTTTATCGCGCCAGTCCGGGTTGAATGTAAAGTTAGGCATTTAATTTGTCGCTGACCACCTTTGCCCCTATTTTTTACCTACGACGAAATAAGGGCGAATTTTTTCAAGTTTTTTTTGGCCAATTCCTTTTACTTTGAGGAAATCATCTACGCTTTTATAGGGACGTCCAGTGATAATTCTTGCAGCAAGAATATGGCTTATTTCCTTGATAGACTGAAGTTCTTTTTCAGTGGCGGTGTTTGGGTTAAGTAAGCCTTGTGGGGAGTTGGCTTTTTTCACTTGGTTCTGTAGTTCCTGCAATTCCCGCTCTTCACTGCGTTGTTTGGCACGAAGTTCAGCAATTCGATCAGAATCACTCTCCGACCAAATGCCAATGCGTTTTAACATAGCCGAAATCTCCAGATCACGGAGTCTTTCGGCCATTTCATTATGTGATATCTCGTTGGGCGTTTCCCTCTCTACACCGTGAGTACGGGCAAAACCATTTTTAACAAGTAGACTCGCCAAATCATTTCCGTCAGCAGTAGTGATGAATCCATATACTCGGCCTTGGGATGACCTTCCTAACGCACTTGCAAAGGCTGTATGAACAGTAAAAGGTTTAACAAGAACATGATCAACAAAGGTTTTTGCTTCGTTACCAAAATGAATAGCACGCGTTACATCAGACAATCCAAAATAACGTGTTTGTTCCCGGACCCTCTGTGCATCACTTTTAGAGGCCATTAAGGTTTCAGGACAGTCAACAAAATAAAGCCTCACATGGAAAGATTTTCCGTCAGCTTCCACAAGAAAGCTATCCCCATCATTTGCTGGATCATTTATTAATCTCGCGTTGGGAAACATTTGCAAATCAGCAGCAAATGATGGAAGAATGCCTCCAAACATCAGCACTGCCGTTACGAATAAAAACCTGATTGTCGATTGAATAAATCTTTTCATAACTTAACCCTTAACGGCCTAACGATGTGGTCAGCGACCGAGCGACCGCGAGGTCCGCTGCACCGACTTGATGTTGGCTGAAAATTTCTTTAGTATTTCCTTCCCTGCACTGGAATTAGCAAGAGAAAGGCATGTTCGTCTCAGCTCATTTACAATCTTCAATCGCTTTGCAATAGCCTCTGGACTCATATCAATCTTCATTTTCTAAACTCCTGAGATATTCGATATCATCCTGGTCCTGACCACTGCTGCGTAACGATTTCAGCAAAATCAGACCTTGTGGAGAAACCACTTTCAATGGGCCTCCTTCCCACTCGACTGTGATACGATCATCCCACGCTTTTTTTGTTTCCGGGGTTACAATAAGCAAATCCAAAACGAGATGTTCTCCTGAATCTTTATCGATTTTGGTCAATCTATGAATTTTGACGGCGCCATCCTTAAATTCCATCGGCGCGGAACTCAGTGTAAAGCCCAGTTCTTGCGCCGCCTTCTTGGTTTCCGAAAGAAAATCTGGATATATCATGATATCAATATCAAGTGTTGCTCGGAGCTTTGCATAAATGGCGATAGCCAAACCTCCGCATAAAGCATAATCGATCCCTGCATGATCTAATTTTAGAGATAGTTTTTTGAGTTCTTCTAAAAGGTCCATTTTGATCCACTAAGGGTTATTCTTACCAGCCAACAATTAATATACGTAATACATAATTCCGCTGTTTTTTAAACAGCGCCATTGATTTAATGCTTAATTATTTACACTAATATTTATCTAAAATCAAATAAGTTCTATTGAAGGCCTGCGTAAAAATTGTTTATTATCGGACTCCACCCGCCGGGTAGAAGGAGCGTCTTGCGGGGGGCATGGGGGCATGCTGTCCCAGGTTGGCCGCTTTCTTATTTTTTCGGAAAGTACTTCACATTATTCATGTTTTTAAAATCGGAATCCTGAGTCCACAGAATGGCATGGAATTCGTTTGCAGTCGCAAGGATAATGCTGTCAGCCATTGGAAGATTGTGCTCCAAGCTTAACTTTGAAGCGGCGATAGCCAGTGGTGCCGTTAAATCCACAACCGTTCCTTTTTGCATGGCAACAATTGCCTGCAGCGCGTCATTCTCACCGGATTCCCGGAGAATTACCTTGAAGACCTCATATATCGTTACCGTCAGGACAACAAGCGAAGCCGAATCATTCAAGGGCGTCAGAAAGTGCTTTGCATTAGGCTCATCAGCGAAGTATGCAAGCCAACCGGAAGAATCAACTATATTCATACCCTGTCTTCCTCTCGTTTGAATTCCGTATTTATGCCCTTGAGGAATCCACGGAGTTCCTTAATATCGCGTTCAGGTATAAGCTCGATACGTCCATTATATTCAACAACCTGCATTTTTTGACCCGGGCGGAGATTCAATGACTCCCGTACTGTTTTTGGTATGACAACTTGATATTTTGGTGATACGGTTACAGATTGCATGCTAATACCTCCATCGATATGTTTCGTATTACGATAACATGATCGATATGATTTTGTCAATTGCGGTTCAAAAAAATATCAGATAGTAATAATGATCGGGTATAACTTTGTGTTTGATTTGCCGTAAACATTCCAATACTATTG
>Ga0265296_1003530_pt1 | contig 14389 bp, 14 predicted proteins | sample MunlanPumphouse1_FD_189073 | JGI IMG/M metagenome (GOLD analysis project Ga0265296, IMG submission 189073) | Groundwater microbial communities from a municipal landfill in Southern Ontario, Canada - Pumphouse #1 | ecosystem: Environmental > Aquatic > Deep subsurface > Groundwater | place... | reverse complement strand
CCGGGTCCTTATGTTCGTGTGACGGTCGGCTGCCTAGCCTGGTTCTCACCGTCCGACCGTTCTGCGGAGACCCAGCCATGAGCACCCCGTACCCGACGCCCGACCCGACCCCCCAGACGCCGAGCCAGTTCGACGGCGAGTCGACCTACGCCGCCCCGGCCGCCGAGCCGCAGGAGCAGGACCAGGAGGTCTCGGCGATCGAGGCCGCGTCCCGTGACCTCGAAGCGGTGCTGCACGAGGTCAAGCGCGTCGTCGTCGGTCAGGACGCGATGCTCGAGCGGGTGCTGGTCGCGCTGCTGGCCGGTGGCCACGTGCTGCTCGAAGGCGTTCCCGGGCTGGCGAAGACGTTGACGGTCAAGACCCTCTCGACCGTGCTCGGCGGCGAGTTCCGCCGCGTCCAGTTCACGCCCGACCTGGTCCCCGCCGACCTGGTCGGCACGCGGATCTGGCGTCCCGACACCGGCAGCTTCGAGGTCCAGCTCGGCCCGGTCTTCGGCAACCTGCTGCTCGCCGACGAGATCAACCGCGCCCCCGCCAAGGTCCAGTCGGCGCTGCTCGAGGTGATGCAGGAGCGCCAGGTCACGCTCGGCGGCGAGACCTTCCCGATGCCGTCCCCGTTCCTGGTGCTGGCGACGCAGAACCCGATCGAGTCCGAGGGCACGTACCCGCTGCCCGAGGCTCAGGTCGACCGCTTCCTGCTCAAGGTGATCGTCGACTACCCGTCGCTGGCGGACGAGGCGACCGTCGTCCAGCAGGCGATCGGCACGGCGGCCGAGCCGCGTCAGATCATCACCCCCGACGCGCTGCTCCGGCACCGCGAGACGGTCCGCACCACCCACGCCGACCCGCAGGCCGTGCGGTTCTCCGTCCAGCTGGCCGACGCGACCCGTCATCCCGAGCGCTACGGCCTCGGCCATCTGACGTCGTCGATCGACGTCGGCGCCAGCCCGCGTGGTCCGATCGGCCTGATCCAGACCGCCCAGGCGCTCGCGGTGCTGCGCGGCCGCAGCTACGTGACCACTCGCGACGTCCGCGCGCTCGCGCTCGACGTGCTCCGGCACCGGCTGGTGCTGTCGTACGAGGCCCACGCCGACGGGGTGACCGCCGACGAGATCCTGCGCGAGATCATCGGCGCCGTCGACCCGGCGCACGAGGAACCGCTGGCGGAGGCGCCGTCCACCGCCGGTGTGGCCTGAGCGCCTGACCCCGATGCAGACCGACCTGATCGATCCCCCGGGCCGCCAGGGCCCGGGCACCGTGGGCGGCCCGGTCGTCAACGCGATCGAGCTGGCGCTGGCCCGTCGCAGCGGCGGCGTGCTGCCCGGTGAGTACCAGGCCGCCGGCCTGGGCAGCGGTACCGAGCTGAGCCAGCTGCGGCCGTACGTCGAGGGCGACGACGTCCGTCACCTGGACGCCGCCGCTTCGGCCCGTACGGGCGAGGCGCACGTCCGGCTGCACGTCCCCGAGCGCTCGCTGACGACCTGGATCGCGCTCGACATCTCGCCGTCGATGGCGTTCGGCACCGCCGACCGCCTGAAGTCCGACGTCGCCGAGGGCGCGGTCCGCGTGGTCTCGCGGCTCAGCGTGCGGCGCGGCGGTCGGGTCTCGCTGCTGCGGTTCGGCGCGCACCCGTCGTCGACCACCCTGCTGCCGCCCGCGGGCGGTCGCCCCGCGCTGGGCGCGATCGACCGCGCGCTGTCCGAGGGCGTCGCCGCCGACGGCGCGCCCGACCGCGAGGACCTGGAGACCGCGCTCGGCCGGCTGCACCGCGTCGCCCGCCGTCCGGGTCTGGTCGCGGTGATCTCGGACTTCCGCGATCCGTCGGCGTGGGAGCGTCCGCTGTCGGTGCTCTCGCGTCGCCACCGGATCGTCGCGATCGACGTCTCGGACCCGCGCGAGCACGCGCTGCCCGACGCCGGACTGCTGATGATGGTCGACCCGAACAGCGGACAGACCGTCGAGGTCGACACCTCGTCGCCGCGGGTCCGCGAGGCCTTCGCCACCGCCGAGGCGGAGCGTCGTGAGACGCTCCACGGCGCGTTGCGTCGCGTCCAGGCCCGGCACATCGACCTGTCGACCGACAGCGAGTGGCTGCGCGACCTCGGACGGGGGCTGCGATGACCGGGGCCGTCCCGCTCGCGCTGTCGCTGACGGCGCCGTGGTTCCTCTTCCTGCTGCTGCTCGTTCCCGCGGGCTACCTGGCGATCCGAGCGGCCGCGAACCGCCGCAAGCGGCACGCGGTGCGAATGCCCGCGACCCCGACCCTGATTGCGGTCGCCGCCGCCCAGCCGAGCTACCGGCGCTGGTTGCCGGCGGCGCTGATCGGCCTGGCGACGGTGCTGCTGGTGATCGGCCTGACGCGTCCCGAGCGGACCGTGTCGGTGCCGGTCGAGCGGGCGTCGATGATGCTCGTGACCGACGCCTCCGGCTCGATGCGCGCCAACGACGTCCCGCCCACGCGGATGGACGCGGCGCGCGGCGCCGCGCTGGACTTCCTCGACGGCGTGCCCCGGCAGACCCGGGTGGGCGTGGTCGGGTTCTCGTCCACGCCGAGCGTGGTCCAGGCGCCGACGACCGACCGCAACGTCGCCCGTGAGGCGCTGAACAGCCTCGAGCCGGACGGCGGCACCGCCACGGGCGACGCGCTCTCGACCGCGCTCGACGCGCTGAAGGCCGAGGGTGACCCGTCGACCCAGAGCGAGGACGACCGTCCGCCGGGTGCGATCCTGCTGCTGTCCGATGGCGCGACGAGCGCCGGCGAGGACCCGCTGGTGATCGCCGACCAGGCGAAGCAGGCCGGGATCCCGATCTACACGGTGTCGCTCGGCACGCCGGACGGCCAGGTCGACATCGGCGGCCAGACGCTGTCGGTGCCGCCGGACCCCGAGACGATGCGCGCGATCGCCGAGCGCTCGGAGGGCGAGGCGTTCAGCGTCGACGACGGCGACGAGCTGAAGAAGATCTACGAGCGGGTCGGCGCCCGCGTGGCGACCGAGTCGCAACAACGCGAGGTCACGGCAGCCTTCGGCGGCGCCGGGTTCGTGGTGCTGGCGATCGCCCTGGGTCTCGGGCTGCGCTGGCGGAGCCGGATCGGGTAGGCGTAGCGACCCAGCGAGCGCTCGACAATCCGTCCAGCCACCTGCGAGGGAGAGGGATGACCCGGTCTCCCAAGTGGGATAGTGGACGCCCCAGGTCCCCTTGTCCCCCGAGGTTGCTGTGCAGATCGAAGATCGCGTCGTCGTCGTGACCGGAGCAGCTTCCGGGATCGGCCGGGCGCTCGCCGAGCGGTTCCACGCCGAAGGCGCCCGCGGCATCGTCCTGACCGACCTCGACCCGGGAGTCGGCGCGGTCGCCTGCGCCCTCGGGGACCGGGCGCAGGCCGTGATCGGCGACGTCACGGCGCCCTCGCTGATCGACTCCGTCTGCGACACCGCGACGCGCGCGTTCGGCTCGGTCGACCTGTTCTGCGCCAACGCCGGGGTGGCGATCGACGGCAGCGAGCAGGCTGACGACGAGGCGTTCCGGCTGTCGTTCGACGTCAACCTGCACGCCCACGTGCTGGCGGCGCGCCGGCTGGTACCGGAGTGGTTGGCGCGCGGCGAGGGCTACTTCCTCTCGACCGCGTCGGCCGCCGGCCTGCTGACCCAGGTGGGGTCCGCTCCGTACTCGGTCAGCAAGCACGCGGCGGTCGGCTTCGCCGAGTGGCTGGCGGTGACCTACGGCGCCCGCGGGATCCGGGTCAGCTGCCTCTGCCCGATGGGCGTCGACACCCCGCTGCTGCTGGGTGGCTTCGACGGCCCGGGGTCGGCAGCCGCCGCGACCGTCCGCGCGGCCGGCGACGTGCTGACGCCCGAGGCGGTCGCCCGGATCGTGGTCGAGGGCGTCCGCGACGAGCGGTTCCTGATCCTGCCCCACCCCGAAGTCCAGGAGTTCGCCCGCCGCAAGATCGACGACCACGACCGCTGGATCGCGGGCATGCAGCGGTTGCAGGCGAGCGTCGAGGGCTGAGTCTGGTCGGTGGCCGGGGCGCGGTCGACGAGGGCCGAACGTCGGGGTCGACCGATCGGCCAGGCCGAGCGGACGACCCCGCGACGGCCGCCCGACGGCGCTATCCTTGCCCGTCCCGGGGCCTTAGCTCAGTTGGTAGAGCACCTGCTTTGCAAGCAGGGGGTCGGGGGTTCGAATCCCCCAGGCTCCATTAGGAAGTCGATGTTCGAACCGGCGTCCTGCGAAAGCAGGGCGCCGATTTTGCTTTCTGCCCCCGAGAGCTTGGCGTCGAAGGCCATGAACTCGCGGAACGGCGTCTTCAGGTTGACCTCCGCGATTTCCTCGTCGATCTCCAGCCGTTCGAAGATCGCCTGGTTCATCAGCCAGCATCAAGATCAGCGAGATCCGGGGAGCTCACGGGCGCCCGGGTCACCTGACGTGGGGCTTGGTCGAGCGTGAAGTCGAGGTCCGAGACGGCCCTCGCTCATTCGATACACCGAGGTGCGCTTAGTAACCCTAAAAGACGGGGCAAGTTGATCGAATTGATCGGAACGGCCCGACACCGGGTGGAGGACAGTATCGAACGCTGAACCCTTCGCTACGGGACGAGCACTGCGGTCAACACAAGGCCCAGTCCGAGAAGCGTTGCCGTAACCCATACGGGAACGGCCTTGATGAATTCGGCTGCAGCACGAACTAGGCTTGCCATGCCTTCGTAGCCGCCCCGGTACGGGCGAGAAACAGCTTCATGGCGGACGTGCAAAATGCCACCGATACACCCGACAATGATCAACAAAAATCCACACGCGATAAGCAAAATGCGTACGATTTCACTCATTAAACTTCCTCCAACCTGAACGTGGTCTGATCCGTGAGGGACGACCACGGCACCGCCGAGTTAGCCCTCATTTCATTTGCTGAGTTTGCACGCAGCCGATACCCGCTGGGAGCGTCATGAATTGCCGAACCCGTCGAATATGGCATATAGAATGGTATGCTGGGAATATCCCCAGATTCGCTCTCAACAAACCGTGTTCGCTTAGGGGAACGATGCTGGTCCCACCTGTAATGCGAACCGGGTAGATGCCCGAAAAGAAAGTGCGGGTCATTCTTATGACTTGTCGCGTCAATAACAATCTCACCCAAGACGCAGCTTGAAGAATTCAGAGCGACGGCCGGATCCTGGAGCTCAACCACCCATACCCAATTGGACGCAGACGTATACGAATGAAGCTGGACGATCTCGGGCGGGACACCGCGCAAGTCAAGATCGCACTTATAGTGAGACCCACGCGTAGCGTACGTCCTGAGGCGAAGCACCGCCGGATCCATAAGGTGATCGGGTGCCTTGGCCGAAAGCGAATAATCCCCCGCCAAGCGGGTTCTAATCGTGGCGTTCTCGGGAAGTCCTAGCATCCGAGCGAATTGCATGCGAGCCTGATATTCGGCTACATCTGCACTCATATATATGCGGCCTGGAACGGGAACAATTAGATGTTCCCACTTTCGAAAGATACCCGGCCCCCTTACAACTTCGTAAGGACTGCCCAAATCGTTGCTTCTTACAAAAAAGATCTTCCCTCTATAATCCTTTCCGTAGCCGATCAAAACGACCATGTGCTCCCCGTAAGCAAGGATTACAGGAAAACCAGAGTTAAGGTATCTGCAGACGACCTGCTGCGGACTCTGCTTCGGCTCTAGTCGGTTCAGATCGGCGACGTCGTAGACGATCGGCTTCAAGTCAATAGCTTCGAGCGATGCATGAATCTGCTCCTTGCTCAAGCCGTCACTCGGAAGTGACCGCCAAAAAGAAACACGATCGTGAGCCGCGTTTGCGATTTGCGAGAGGGTCGTTCTGGGCGTCCCGTGAGCACGATGGTGGTAGTAGGAAACGCTCCAGGCAGCCGCGTGTGCGCAAACCCCTAGCTGCGTATCTTGCTCCATGAATGGGAACCCCGAAGCAAGCCTCTCTCTACCAAAAGGACGGACCATATCGTCGATCACGCAAGACACGAAACGCACTACCTCGCGCGGCGGGCTAAAAAGGGTGCGTCCCACCGGCTGACCTGCCAGAGGTCTAACGATCACGTAGCCTAGATACGATTCCTCTTGGCCCTTAGAAACACCATCATCGTCGGCATAGAGGTGCACTCGAGAACACTTATCGCGGACATCTCGGAATGTACCGGCGTAGAAATTGATGAACTCGTCACGATAGTCTGCGTCGACATACTCGTGCTCAACGATTGCCCGGGTTGCACCGCTTCGCTGCGCCACCCCCAGAATTCGGGTAAGCGACTCATTATCCTGCGCTGTCCCGAGCTCCCCAATCAGCTCTTTAGCTTGGCTTGGCAGCGCAAAACTTGGGAGCGAAAAGGACGGACCGAGCTTCTCACTTAGAAGCGAACCCACCGGTAAGCCTAAGCTACTTTCCGGCGAACCGAGCGTTCGAGCGCTGCGCTCGAAGCAGAGCGTCAAGCCCCTGCTGGTGCCGCTCGAAACCGCGGGGGCTCAACATAGGGAGGTCGACGTCCTCCTCTACGATCTGAGCTGGATCGAAGCTGAACTTTATGGTCGTAGGATCGCGGACGATTTGCCTTCGTATCGGCCGGGTACGGCCCGCGGCACCCACGAACTCCAGACATATGATCGGGGACTCTTCCTCCGATTCTGCCCTATGGACTACAACCGAGGTGGAGCGCGAGGCATCGTCACCCGCCATCAAGCGCCTCAGCAACCGGCGCTGCAAGCTTTTCCCGAGAACGAAGCCCTTGCGATCAAATCGATCAATAAGCGTTTCGGGGTAATTCCTAGCCATTGATGCCACCCCGCCAAGACGACATATTGCGCTCTCGCTCGGCGGATCGTAGAACTGGAACGAAGTGAGAAGGTCGTCGCGACGCACTGAGGCCCAGTGCTGCTGACGATCCAGTAATTGATTTATACACAGACATCATACGGCGTCCAGCATACATCGTCAACATCTCATCGTGTCGGCTGATTCTTGAGCCGAAGCCTCCCGCGCATTTCGTCCGATGCAGATGCGATGCTACCCGATCGCCCTGAAAACATGGCGAGGACTGGGCCGACGGAGCAATAGTCAGGCTCTTGTCCGGTACGAAGCGAACAGCGCGGCCCAGCAGGCGCCCCCATCGCTCCCCCTCGGTTTGCGGGCTTGTCTTCACGTAGCACATGATCTCGCACCCCCCGGCGCGAATACGCCGGCTGGGGTCCTGATCGGCTTATCTTCTCTACCGTGTTTCTCATTCCTTTAAGGGCGTTCTGTCTAGAAACGCTCGGACCGGGCAGCGAAAGCGCCTGACTTCATCTTCGTAGCTCCCAGAGAGAAAGCGCAGAGCTCGGCCTGTGCCACTTTGTGGCATTCTTCAACCATGGCCGAGCAAAGCGGTGGTGCGGTGGGGGAGCTGATTCGCGCTGCCCGTTTGCGCGACGGGCGAACTCAACACGATGTAGCTCGAAGCCTTGGGATCTCACGACAATGGCTCCAGCGCCTCGAAAACGGGGAGTTCGCTCGTCCAGACGCGGCACGTTTGGCATCCCTCGCCTACGCGCTCCAGATTCCTCCTCACCGGATGGCCGAAGTCTCGAACGGGTACTCCGTCGAGGCCTTGCCAGATCTCGCTGCTTACCTCAGAGCAAAGTTTCAAGCAACGGATGCGCAGATTGCGCAGTTCGAACGCCTGGGCCACGTGATCTTGCGGCAGGTGCCGAACGCCGACCAGCTTTCGCTCATAATGTCCATTGAGTAACCCATCGCGGCCGCCCACTAGTTGGACAGCCGCGACTGGACGGGGCCCCGACCACCCGCGCTGGGTGATCGCCATCGGCCCCAACTGTCACCGGCGAGCCCACTACGCGGCGGACGCTAAACAGTTCAACGACAGCCTGATCGCCAAGCTCAGCGAGCTCGAGCCGTCGGAGTGACCGGCGCCTAACGTCGGATCTCCATCGCGATCCGGGGCAGACCGCCTTAGCGCGCGCCCCGCTCCGGGTGCCCCTGGGTCCGCAGCAGACGCGAGATGCCAACGCGGTGGGCCGCGACCCAGCGGTAGGCGCGGTCAGCCGGTCCGGGGAACGCCCGGACCGCCCGAGCGAGACGGCCCGCACGGGGCAGTCGCTCGAGCACGGCCGCCAGCGCTGCTGCCCCGGACTCGCGTCGGCCGTCGGGGTGGATCGCGTGCCAGCTGGCGAGCTGCTCGTCCGGCGCGAGATCGGCGAGCGTGGTCGTCGTGTGCCGCTGGATCAGGTCCGCCTCCAGCCGGTCGTGACGATCCCACCGCAGCAGCAGATCGCGCCCGTAGAGGCAGAAGCCGCAGTCGGCGTCGAACAGGACGAGCAGGCGGTCGTCGTGACGGGGAGCCTCGTCCATCCACCGAGGCTAGCGTTCGCGGACGACCACCTGACCCGGCTTCGCGAGAGACTGGGGACGTGACCGCGGATGCCTTCTACCTCCCCGCTGGCCCGGGCGAGTACTTCTCGACCAGCGCCACCGACAGTCCGTGGGAGCGAGGGAAGCAGCACGGCGGAGCGGTCGCGGGGCTGCTGGCGCGGGCGATCGACGGGACGCGGACCGACCCGGACCTGACGCTCGCGCGACTGACCGTCGACATCCACGGGCCGGTCGCGCAGGGGCGGGTGCGGATCGAGACCCAGATCACGCGCGAGGGGCAGCTGATCGAGCTGGTCGCCGCGCAGCTCTACGCCGACGACCGACTCGCCGCGTCGGCGACCGCCTGGCGGATCCGGCAGACCGACGGGCTGACCGCGGACCGGGCGACCGCGCTGCCGGCGCCTCCAGTGCTGCCATCGCCGAACGTCCAGATGTCGTTCCAGGCCGTGGCCGGTGGAACCGGCTACGCCGGCGCCTTCGAGTGGCGCGGGGTCGCCGGCCTGGACGACTCCGGAACCGGACAGGTCTGGGTCCGCCCGCTGATCCCGCTCGTCGCCGGTGAGGAGACCGACCCGATCCACCACCTGGCGGTGTTCGCCGACAACGCCAACGGCCTCTCGATGCGCACTCCCCCGCTGGAGTGGCTGTCGATCCCGCCGAGCCTCACCGTCACCGTCCTCCAGCCGCCGAGAACCGAGTGGATGTGCCTGACCGCGACGACGACGCTCGGCCCGGACGGTCGCGGGATCGCCGACGGCACGATCACCGACGAAGCCGGGCGGCTGCTCGCGACGGTCAGTCAGCCCTTGCTGGTTCGGCCGCGGTTGTCGTAAGCCCCCGCAGCGGTTACGTTCCTACCAGTCGGCATGTAACTGTCGGGCTCGTCACCGCGGGCCGGCACCGCCGCCACGAACGGAGACGCATGACACGCGCAGTCCGCGCCGGGATGGACTTCATCACCGCGCTCGACCAGGGCAGCCTCGGACGGTTGCGACGGGCCTGCGCGCCCGACGCGACCTGGTGGGTCGACTCGGGTCCCGACCGCGCCGGCGGGGACCCGCAGGTCAGCCCGAGCGGCTCGGGGCGGTTCCCCCTCCACGGCCTGATGCGGATGGACGACAAACTGCGACTGATGGGCGAGCTCGGTCCGGGGTCCTTCCCCACCGGCTGTCGCCAGATCCCCCGCCGCGTGATCGCGGGCGAGCGCGACTGCGTGATCGAGGTCGAGGGCCACGGCGTGCACGCCAGCGGCGCGGTCTACGCCAACCGTTACGGATTCGTCTTCGACGTCGATGCGGACGGCCTGATCGTCAGCGTCCGCGAGTACCTCGACACGGTCCACGCCCAGCAGGTGCTCGGGACCGACTCCGCGATCCCGCCCCGGGTCCGGCTCGAGGGCGGCGACACGCGTCCCCCGCTCGAGCCACCCGCCGCCCCCGCACCCTCCGTTGCCCGAGCCCTCGCGCTCTGGCCCGCCCTCGCCACCGGGGACGTCGACGCCTTCGAGTCCCTGTTCACCGAGACCGCGACGTTCTGGACCGACAGCGGCCGGGACCGCGAGCGCGGTCGCCTCGAGGGCCGCGGTGATGCGCGCGCCAACGGTCCGTTCCACGGCCGCGTCCCGATCGCCGACAAGCTCGCCGTGATCCGCGAGCGGCTCGCGTCCGCGGGCTACAAGACCCCCGGCGTGACCGTGACCCCGCACCGCCTGCTCGCCGACGGCGACCTGGTCGCGATCGAGGCCAGCGGCCACGCGGACTTCGGTGACGCGGCCTACCAGAACCGCTACCTGTGGGTGATCGATACCAACCACGACGGCATCGTCCAGGTCCGCGAGTACTGCGACACCCTGCACATCGCCGAGCTGATGGGCTACGCCGACGAGTACGCGGGCTGAGCGCTCAGAGCGACTCGGCGTCGATCCACGCGGCCGCGAACCGCGCCCGGGTCCGCCGCGTCGCGCCGACCAACACCACGCGCGCCGCCAACCGTGCGGTCGGCAGGTCGCTGAACGAATCGGTGGCGAAGGTCGCCCGGCCGAGGTCCACCCCGGACTGCTGCAGCGCCTCGGCCTTGCGCACGCCGATCCGATGATCGGCGACCCGCAGGCCGGCCGGACCCGACTCGATCCGCGACGCCGAGAGCAGGTCGAAGGGCACGCCGGCGGCGTGCAGCAGCGCCTCGGCCAGCCGGTGCTCGCTGGCGGTGGCGATCACGATCCTCGTGCCCTCCGCGTGCTCACGGCGGATCCGCTCGACGACCTCGGGGCGGACCCACGACGGGTCCCGTCCGATCCTCGTCCCGACCCGAGCGGCGAGGCGTGAGTACCCGTCGTCGGTCAGCCCGGCGAGCGCGACCTCGGAGATCCGTCGCAGCGCGTCGGTCCGCACGTCGGGCCGACGTCCGCTCCCGATCCACCGAACGGCCGCGGGCGTCGCCGGCATCATCCGCAACGGCAGGCGGCCCAGGTGCTCGCCGAGCAGCGCCGTGAACGAGTCCTTCCGCGTCACGACGCCGTCCAGGTCGTAGACCGCCAGCGCGGCGTGATCGGACGACGGCATCTCTACGGACTACTCGGCGCGGACCTGCGCGTTACGACTCGACCTTCCGGATCACCCGCGCCGGGTTGCCGACCGCAACGACCCCGGCGGGGATGTCGCGGGTGACGACCGAGCCGGCCCCGACCACGCTGTCGTCGCCGATGCTCACGCCCGGGCAGACGGTCACGCCGCCGCCGAGCCAGACGTTGTCGCCGATCGTGATCGGCTCGGCCCCTTCGATCTTGTCGCGGCGGGGCTGCGGCTCGATCGGGTGCGTCGGCGTCAACAGCTGGACGTTCGGCCCGATCTGGCAGTCGGCGCCGATCGTGATCGGGGCGATGTCGAGCGCGGTCAGGTTGCAGTTGACGAAGGTCCGCGGGCCGATCGTGATCCGCTCGCCGAGGTCGACGAACAACGGAGACCGGATCACCGCGCCCTCGCCGACCGTGCCGAGCAGCGCGACGAGCGTCTCGCGCGCCTCGTCGGCGTCGCCGGCCATCTTCTGGCGGTGGTAGCGATCGGCCAGCTGCGAGGCCCGCTCCAGGCGCGGCGTGAACTCCGGGTCGTCCGCGCAGTAGGGGTCCCCGGCGAGCATCCGCTCCCAGTTCGAACGCTGGTCATCCGCGAGCTGCTGATCGGCCATGTCCCGATCCTACGAAGCGCCCGAACCGGGCCGCTCCGCGTCCGTCATCCTGCGCGGTGCCCGTTCCTCGACGCCGAAGGCCCCGCAGAGATGCCCGATATCGATACCGCCCCGGAAGTCCGCGTCGATCGCGACGGCGCGATCGCCGTGCTCACGCTCGACGCTCCCGCGCGCCGCAACGCCCTGACGGTCGCGATGGCCGAGGCGATCGCCGCCGCCTGCGACGAGCTCGACGCCGACCCGACCGTCGGCGCGGTCGTCGTCCGGGGCGAGGGCGACTACTTCTGCGCCGGCGGCGAGCGGTCGACGTTGGCCGCCGCCGGGGCCGACCCCGCACACCCCGACCAGTTCGAGGCGCTGGGCACGATCTACGAGGCGTTCCATCGGGTCGGTCGGCTCGAGGCCCCGACGATCGCGGCGGTCCGCGGCGGCGCAGTCGGCGCCGGCCTCAACCTGATGTTCGCCACCGACCTGCGGGTCGTCGCCCGTGACGCCAAGCTGCTCTCGGGCTTCCTGCCGATCGGCCTGCACGCCGGCGGTGGGCACGCGGCGTTGCTCGGCCGCACCGGCTCGCGCGAGACCGCATCGGCGCTGATGCTGTTCGGCGAGCGGTTGAACGGCGAGCAGGCGGTCGACGCCGGGCTGGCCTACGCGGCGGTCGACGCCGCCGAGGTCGACGCCCGGGCGATGGCGCTGGCCGCGGTGCCCGCCGCCGACCCCGCCCTGGCCCGGCGCACCGCGAGGTCGCTGCGGACCGAGCTGGGTCCGCCCGCCCTTCCGTGGTCCGCGGCGCTCGAGATGGAGCGCTCGGCGCAGATGTGGTCGATGCGCCGGAAGGCGCTGGGCAGCGAGTAGATCCCGGCCGGGGACCGTCGGGCGGAGCCTGGACGGCGATCGAACGCCGGCGGGGTGTCCGTCACGGCAGGCCCTGGACCGCGAGCGGATCCCGGCAGTCAGGTGCCTCACGGGCCGGGAAGACCGGTCCGTTAGCGTCGAAGGCATGGAAATCGTGATCGTCGGAGGACACGGGCAGATCGCCCGCAAGCTGGGAGCGCTGCTCGCGGCCCGGGGCGACACCGCGCGGGGAGTGATCCGCAACCCGGATCAGGCGGACGACCTGCGCGCCGACGGCATCGAGCCGGTGATCGCGGACATCGAGGATCCCGAGACCACCGGTGCCTCGCTGGCCGGCGCCCTGCGCGACGCGACCGCGGTCGTCTTCGCCGCCGGCTCCGGGCCCGGACAGCCCGCCGAGCGCAAGTGGTCGGTCGACCACGGTGGCGTGGTCAAGACGATCGACGCCTGCCGTCACGCCGGCGTCGACCGGTTGGTGGTCGTCTCGTCGATCGGCACCGACGACCCGCCGACCGACGAGGACGACCCGATGACCGTCTACCTGCAGGCCAAGGCCCAGGCCGACGCGGACGTGCGGGCCAGCGGCCTGCACTACACGATCGTCCGGCCCGGCATGCTCGAGGACGAGCCCGGTCACGGCCGGATCCACGCCGCCCGTCACGTCGAGCGCGGCGCCATCCCCCGCGAGGACGTGGCGGCGACGCTGCTGGCCGTGCTCGACGACCCGTCGACGGTCGGCCGCACGTTCGAGGTCGTCGGCGGACCGGACGAGATCGTCACCGCGGTGGCCGGCCTCAGCGGCCGCCCGGACACGCTCGACGCGGACTCGTCGGAGGGCTGATCGCGCGGCGGTCGGTGGCCGATCAGGTCACCGCCCAGCAGGACGAGGATCGCGCGGCGACGCTCGGCGGGCGAGATCGGTCGGCGCAGGTATCCGGGAATCGACACGACGTCAGTCTCGGTCACCCGCGCCGCTCGATCCATGGGGAATCACCCCGACGCACCCCCGGGATGTCCCCCGGGCGGCGCGCTGCACGGTCCCGCGGAACAGCGCATCGTGCAGCACGGAACCCGCATAGCGCACCGTACGCTGCGCGGTCCTTCCACAAGGCGGACCCGTGCAGCGTGGAGCCCGCATAGCGGGTCATGGGCTGCACGGCTCCGCCCAGCGTTGGGCCGTGCAGTGTAGAGCCCGCACGGCGCGTCACCGGCTGCACGGCCCCCGGGCGAGGGAGGCCGTGCAGCGCGGGACCCGCTCAGTCGCCGGAGGCCAGGCCGCTGCGCGGCGCACCCTCGAGCTTCAGCGCGCCGTCCGCCGACTGCGACTTCGGCGCGCCGTAGAGCGCAGGATCGCGATAGGTACCGCGCTCGGCGCCGGTCTTCGGCTGCTCGACCTCGAGCGCGTCGCGCTCGGCCTGCGGGTCGTGGCGCACCCCGGTCACCGACCACGAGACCTTCGTGTCGCCCTTCTCGCTGCGCACCGCGAACGTGCCGTCGCCGTCGACCTCGCGCTCGACGATCACCTGACCGAACTTGCCGATCGGGGTCAGCTGGTACCGCCAGTCGCCACCGAGCGTGGTCGCGTAGCCCGGCAGCTTCACCGTCGCGCGGCCCTCGCCGTCGGTCGTGACGTTGCCTGAGTACTCGACCGTCAGCTCGTCGGTCTGGACCGGCGCGTGGCTGAGCGAACGCGTCGTCGGCGCGCGCGGATCGTCGAGCGTGAGCGGGTTGCTGACCGTGCCGGTGACCGACAGGTTGCCGTTGATCACGACGTTGCCGTTGAAGGTTCCCGCCCGGGTCGACCCCTGCGCGAAGATCGCCGAGCCGGTGCCGTTCGTCACCGCCTCCAGCGCGTTGTCGGCGTTCGCCGCGTTGACGTTCTCCGCGCGCACGCCCGTGCCGGTGCCGCCGCTGATCCCGGCCTGGCCGAGCACGCCGATCGCGCCGTTCGGG
>Ga0265296_1003528_pt1 | contig 14393 bp, 14 predicted proteins | sample MunlanPumphouse1_FD_189073 | JGI IMG/M metagenome (GOLD analysis project Ga0265296, IMG submission 189073) | Groundwater microbial communities from a municipal landfill in Southern Ontario, Canada - Pumphouse #1 | ecosystem: Environmental > Aquatic > Deep subsurface > Groundwater | place... | reverse complement strand
GATCCCGCACGATCCCCTGATCTACAAACTGCGCAACCGCGTCGAGCGCTGCTTCAACAAGCTCAAACACTTCCGCCGCTTCGCCACACGGTTCGACAGGCTGGCTCGCCACTATCTCGCCTTCATCCACATCGCGGCCGCCATGCTCTGGATGCGGTGAATGTCGATTCGGCCTAGCCGACCCGCCGTAGTGGAGGGATGGAAACAACAACAGCCCGTCAGGAATGAGGGTGCCCACGGAATGGCCAGGGCGTATAGGGCTGGATAGCGACGTCGGTCATGACGACGTCACTGACATAGGCCTAAAGGGCCTGGATCTTATCTGGAGTGATCCGTTCTTCGCCTGAGAGGATGGCTTGGATCGCGGCGTCTCTCAGCGCGTCGGAAAGATCGCCTATCCGAACTTCGAAAGGTCTTGATACTCTGTGCGTGGAGTCAACGCTGTGCGACCACAATGTCGTGAAAAAGCAAAAGGCCAAGTAAGGTCCGAGTATCGGATTCTTCAATGGCGTTAGGTCGCCAACTACAGAAACTCGGAACAGTCCATTGCTGCCCCCCTTAGAGGGCCTCTAGCCGGATTACTATGCAGACCGCTTATGGTCGTCTGCGTGTCTTGGCGGCAATGAAGCTCCGGTCGGTCGCCATAAACCGGTTCAACATAGGCGCGATCAGTTGGGCTGGAGCATAGGCTCGATCTCCCTCGCCAGACAGGGTCTCAGCATAGAGAACCAGGTCGCGGTGGATGTCCGCGGGCAGTTCGATCGTCATCTTGACCGGCGTGTCGTCCTGCAGGCCAGCAAGCTTGAGCGCGGACATGGTTCAGTCTCCATAGGGTTGAAGATAGAGGTCGTGAGTAAGGATGATCCGAAAAGCGAAACCCGGCCGGATGGTGAGCCTCGGCGGAATGGAGAGCCCGCGCTCGACCAAGCCTCGGCCCAGAGCGTCCACGCCGTCGCTCGTTCCGTCGCGGATGGCCCGCGCGAGCCGATCGGCCTCATCCACTTCCACCGCCGCGCTGCTGACAGCCAGCAGCGTCGTCAGCGCCGCCCATCTCAACCGCTCTCCCCAACGCTGGTCTGTGCGATCCTCCAGGCCCGCATAGCCCTGGGCATCAGACGCCATCTGATCGTCTAGAAGGATCGATCGTCCGTTCGGAAGGATGATGCGGGTCCAAGTCACCTGCATTCGGGACTGGCCCTGGGCGACCTGAGCCGTGTGGGTGCCGATCAGCCGCGAGCCCTTGGGTACAAGCAGAGTCCGACCCGTCCGCGTATCATGGACGTCGGCCGTGATCTGGCCGAGCACCGGGCCGGCGAGGTCCGACCGGATGCCCGTCACCAGGCTGGCTTCGATGACGGCGCCGGCCAGCAGTGTCCCGCCCGCATTCGTTGCGGTCGCGCCAGCGGCATTCCCTGCCGTTGATGGGCCCGTTGCGACCGCAACGCCTTCGGTGACGGGCGCGCCGCCTTGGATCAACAGCAGCGTGGAGGTGCGGGCCGCACCCGCCTCGGCGCGGCGACGCTCAAGTTCAGCCTGGCGAGCGTCTGCCCCGCGAGATTCCGAGGCCGATCCGGCAGACGAGCCGACAGGGGCCGCATCGGCCTCCGCCGCGTTGCGCGCATTGAGGATGGGCCTGCCGAGATCGCCCGGAAGCGGCGGCCCCAACTGGGGCGCCGTGTAGTCACCGGGGAGCGCGCGCACGGCCTCCGGCGGCGGCGCGGACGACCGCGTCAGCTCAACGGCCGGCGCGTCCGGCTCCGTCTTCAGCAGGCCGATGCCCACAGCAGCGGCGACAACGAGGGACAATCCGGCGACGCCGCCCATCGCCACCTTGCGTGACAGACGAAGGGGTCTGGGCGGGTCGGCCCGGAGGCGCATCGCCTTGATCGCAGGATCCTCACCCCCAGCCGTAGTGCTCATCGACCGGCGCTCCTCTTTTCGATCCGCACGGTCTGCGTACGCCGATCCGAGACGAGACGAAGCTCTGCGACATCGAAAAGACGATCGACGATCAGCCGGCGACCGAGGACGCGGTAGTTCACCAGAGCGGCGCCGCCGTTGGGATCGGGCAGGAACAGGGGCGGCAGCGTCGCCTGATCGATCGCAGCGTCGAACTCAAGGATGACCTGGCGGCCGTCGTCGAACACCCGGACCGGGCGCCAGGCTGCACGTGCTCCCGAGATCCGATAGCTGAAGTTGAGATCTTCCAGCCTCATCCTTGGCTCAGTGTCGCGCTCCGCCTGCCGCGCCGCCTGGGCTTCGAGCGCCATCAGTTCGTCCTGCGGATACCGCCAGGACACCCCCGCCATATAGGCGGAGGCCTCGGCGTTGAGCTCCAGATGGTAGGTCCGGCGATCGGTGTTGACGATCAGATTGGTCTTCAGGTCGCTCCGGGTGGGCTTTACGAGGATGTGGATCCGTCGCGTTTCGCCCGCGCCGCTTTCTGTCTGGCCGATGATCCAGCGCACCGTGTCGCCAGCCGCCACCGGCCCCTGGCTGGAAAGAACCTCTCCGGGCTGGAGGGCGATGTCAGTGACATGCCCCGGCGCGCCGTAGACCTGGAAAAGAGCGCCGGCTTCATAGGCATAGACCTGGGTGGCGTTCAGATAGTTTTCGCCTGAGGGCTGCACGCGCGCGGCGGCGTTGGCGGCGGCGATGCGCGAAGCTGGAGGCGGCGTGTCCCGCATCGCGTGCTGAGGGTTTGAGGCCAGGCCGACGCCGGGAGTTGCGGCAAGGCAGAGCGCCAGGACGGCGCCCGAGGGCTTGAGGCTGCGCATCAGTCAATCTCCTTTGACCAGTTGAAGGCGTGGACCAGGACGCCGAGAGGGTTCTTCCTCAGATCATCGGCCGTCCTCGGCGGCTGAACCGTCACCGTCAGGATCGCGGTCCACCGCTCGGTCGTCGCGAGGCGGCCATCGACAAAGCGCCGCTCGATCCAGGCGACACGGAAGGAGGAAGGCGAGGCGCGAATGATGCTGGAGACCTCGATCCCCACCTGGATGCGCCCGACGTCGGCGAACGGGTCATTGGTCCGGGCGAAGTCCGAGAGAGCGGCAGCGCCCTGATCGGTCGTGTAGTCGTAGGCGCGCAGCCAGTTGTTCCGCACCACGACAGGATCGGCGGAGATGCCGCGCACATGTTCGACGAACCGGCCGAGATGCCAGGCGATCTGGGCGTCGGACGGGGTGTAGTTCGCCTGGGCCGGCGCGATCGCGACGGGCTCGCCATGCTGGTCCACCTCGACGATCCAGGGCGTGATCACGCCCCGCGCGGACTGGACGACGAGGCCTGCGGCGAGCCCGGCGGAAAGGCCGAGCGCCATCAGGGCGGCGAGCCGCCAGTTGCGCGCCTGGACGCGGGCGGAACCGATCCGGTCATCCCAGGCCTGGGCCGCGCGCTGATAGGGCGTTTCCGGCGTCGGCGAACGCCCATAGTGGCCGCCTGGACGTTTGAAGGGGTTCATGAACGGTCCTCGCTGACAGAAACGGATGCGGAGCCCCCGCTGTGGTCGCCCGACCGGACTGCATGAACAGCGGTGGCGACGCCGTGGGCGACGGCCTGTCGGCGCTCCATTTCCCTGGCCCATCGGGGCCGGGCCTCCCTGGACCCGCCAGCCCCTCCGGGCTCCTCAGGCCCTCCGCCAGACGATGAAGCCGGCGCAGCTTGAGACTCTAAACCTGCCGGAGCAGAGGCGCCTCCCCCTCCCGGCGCCGCTTCCATCCCGGGAGAGGCAGACGAACGCTCCGGGGGCGACGATCCCCCCGACGGCGGGGATGCGCCACCACCGCCACCGCCACCGCCACCGCTGCCGCCGCTGACGCCACTACCCTTGCCGTTGCCGGAGCCTCCGCCCGGACCGCGTCCGCCGGGTGATCCGCTTCCCGCGCCTGCGGCGCCGGAGGCTGCGGAGCCCGAGCGGGCAGCCGCCACGGCTGTACCCGCTCTCCCCGCGAGCCCGGCGCCCGCGCTGGCAGCCATTCGAGCGCCTGCCGCGCCGGCCATGGCGACCCCGCCCACGGCGAGACCGGTTCCGATCACCGCGCCTGCGCTGAGTTGGGGCGCGCCTGAGATCAGTCCCGATGCGATGCCCGGACCGAAGATCGCAAGCCCGGCCAGACTGAGCGCGGCCAGGGTGGTCGCCAGAGCATCCTCCAGGGCGGGAGGCTGGCCGGCGAAATCGGTGACGAAGGTATCGAACATGGTGGAGCCGATACCGACGATCACCGCCAGGACGAGGACCTTGACGCCCGAGGCCATGACATTGCCGAGGACGCGTTCGGCCAGGAAGGCGGTCTTGCCGAACAGGCCGAAGGGAATGAGGACGAAGCCCGCGAGGCTGGTCAGCTTGAACTCGATCAGGGTCACGAAGAGCTGCACCGCCATGATGAAGAAGGCGATGATGACAATCAGGAAGGCCACCATCAGGATGGCGATCTGGACGAAGTTCTCGAAGAAGCCCGGGAAGCCGGACATCTCCGCGGCGGCGGTGAGCATTGGCCGTCCGGCGTCAATGCCGGCCTCGGCCAGCTTGCCCGGCCGCAGGAAGTCCTCGCTCGACAGTTTGGACCCTGACGCCTTCAGACCCAGGCCGGAGAAGCTGGCGAAGACGATCTCCGAGAGCCTCTGAAAGTTGCCGATCAGGAAGGCGAAGAAGCCCACGAACAGAGTCTTCTTGACCAGTCGGGCGAGGACGTCGTCCGACGGTCCCCAGGCCCAGAACAGCGCCGCCAGGGTCACGTCGATAACGATCAGGGTCGTCGCGACGAAGGCGACCTCTCCGCCGAGCAGGCCGAAGCCGCTGTCGATGTAGCGACTGAAGACCTCGAAGAAGCGGTCGATGACGCCGGTATCGTTCATGACGGGTCACGCCCGCCGAAGAAGCGTCGACGGCTTTCCGCCCAGGCGGCATGGCAACCCGCATCGGCGCCGCCCGCCTCGCCGAGACTGCGGCATCGGGCGAGTTCCGCAGACGCCGCGTTCGTCACGGGTTTCGCCGCCGGGATCGGCGCCGGCGCGCCGGGGCTCGCCAGGACAGCCGCGCCCATGGCGCAGATCGCGATGATGACGGCGGCGACGCCCAGAGGGTCGCGACGAAACAGGGCCCTCATTGATCCGGCTCACCCATAAAGCGGCGGAAGCGGGCCTGCGCATCCGCGCGAGCGGCGGTCCGATCAGCGGCGTCTAGGGCGTCCGCCCTCCCCTGGGCGGCGAGCAGCGCCGTGAGCTCGACCAGTTGGCTCGTTTGCAGGGCCAGCAACTGATTGCCGGCCTGGGCCGCCTGCAGGGCGCCGGCGGCGCTCTGACTGGCGCCGACCAGGCGGTCCATTTCCTGCCGCGTCGCGCCCAGGCCCTGGACCACGCCCGCCTGGACCCGCATCGCGTCCTCGAAACCTGCGACCGACGACCGCCAGCGCTCGCGAGCGCGCGCGACCAGATCCCCTTCTGACGCCGACATGGGGACGGCGCCGTAGCGGCTGTCGAAAGCCGCCTCGATCTCGCGCACGTCATAGGCCAGCGCCTGGGCCTCCGCGAGAAGGCCGCGGGTCCTATCGACTTGCGCCTGCAGGGTCTGGAGCGACGAGTACGGCAGGCTCGTCAGGTTCCGCGCCTGGTTCATCAGAGCGGCGGCGTCATTCTGGAGCGACTGGATCTGGTTGTTGATCTGCTCCAGGGCGCGGGCGGCCTGGATGACGTTCTGGACGTGATTGGTCGGATCATGAACGACCACCTGGGCCTGGACCGGGAGGTCGCCGCAGAGGAGGACGGCGGCGGCCACAGCGGCAGGAAGGACGGCCGACAAGCTCATAGGCGAACGCAGGCGTTTCATGACGGGTCTCCAGGAGGTTGTGGGCTTGGGGCGGTCGCAAGGAGGTCTGCGGCCCAGGGCAGGCCGCGATGGCGCAGCCAGCCCGCGCCGAAACCTGCTGGACCCGACTCGTCGAGAACCGCCCGGATGGACGCCTGATCCGTCGCCGAGGAGGCGGCGCAGAAGGCTAGGGCGACCGGACCGAGACCCAGTTCGAACAGACGGTCGCCGGCACGCGACTGGCAGTAGTAGTCGCGCTTCGGCGTCGCCTGGGCGAGGATGTCGATCTGGCGATCGTTCATTCCGAAGCGACGGTAGACGGCGGCGATCTGCGGCTCGCGGGCGCGCGCGTTCGGCAGGAAGAGACGGGTAAGGCAACTCTCGATGATCGCTGCGGCGATCGCGCTGTTGTCGATGTCGGCAAGCGACTGGGTGGCGAAGACCACCGAGGCGTTCTTCTTGCGCAGGGTCTTCAGCCACTCCCGTAACTGGGCCCCGAAGCCGGTGTCGTCGAGGGCGATCCAGCCTTCATCGACGATGATCAGGGTCGGACGTCCGTCCAGCCGCGCCTCGATCCGGTAAAACAGATAGGCGAGCACAGCGGGCGCCGCCGCTGATCCGATCAGGCCTTCTGTTTCGAAGGCTTGGACCGCGCCGACGCCGAGATGTTCGCGGTCGCCGTCGAGCAGGCGTCCCCATGGCCCCTCCAGAGTAAAGGGCGCCATCGCCCGTTTCACGGCGGCGCTTTGGACAAGGGCGGCGAAGCCTGAAAGCGTACGCTCGCTGGCAGGGGTTCCCGCGAGGCTGACGAGGGCGGACCAGACTTGGTCCTTGATCTCCGGTTCGATCGGCACGCCTTCCCGGGCGAGGAGGTCGATCAGCCAGGCCTGGGCCCAGGCGCGTTCGCCCGGATCGTCGATCCCTTCGAGAGGCTGCAGGGTCAGCCCGCGCTCGCCGCCCAGCATCGCCTCGCCGAGGTCGTGGAAGTCGCCGCCCATGGCCAGGGCCGCCGCGCGGATCGAGCCGCCGAAGTCGAAGGCGAAGATCTGGGATGCCGGATAGCGCCGGAACTGGAGGGCCATCAGCGCCAGCAGCACGCTCTTCCCCGCCCCGGTCGGCCCGACCATCAGGGTGTGACCGACATCGCCGACATGATGAGAGAAGCGGAAGGGCGTGGCGCCGTCGGTTCGGGCATGGAACAGCGGCGGTCCGTCGAGGTGGGGGTTCCAGTCGGGTCCGGCCCAGACGGCGGACATCGGCATGATGTGGGCGAGGTTGAGCGTGGAGATGGGCGGCGTCCGCGCATTGGCGTAGACGTGGCCCGGCAGGCCGCCCAACCAGGCCTCCACGGCGTTCAGGGTCTCGGCGATACAGGTGAAATCGCGTCCCTGGATGACCTTTTCCGCCTGCCGGAGCTTGGCGTCGGCGATCGCCGGATCCTCGTCCCACACGGTCAGGGTGGCGGTGACCAGGGCGTAGCCCACGCCATCGGCGCCGAGATCCTGCAGGGCCTGATCAGCGTCCGCCGCCTTGTTGTCGGCGTCGGAGTCCATCAGGACCGCAGCCTCATTGGTCATCACCTCCTTGAGGAGGGCCGCGATAGATTTCCGTTTGGCGAACCACTGGCGACGGATGCGGCCGAGCAGCCGCCCGGCGTCGGTCTTGTCCAGGCAGATCGCGCGCGTGGTCCAGCGGTAGTCAAAGGCCAGACGATTGAGTTCATCGAGGAGCCCCGGCCAGGTCGCGGTCGGAAAGCCGATAACGGTCAGGACCCGCAGGTGCGCCGGCCCGAGACGGGGCGCCAGGCCGCCGATCAGAGCCCTGTCGGCCAGAAGCACATCGAGGTGCATCGGCGTTTCCGGCAGGCGGACGGATTGCCGCGCGGTCGAGACCGTGGCGTGAAGGAAGGTCAGGGTCGCTTCGTCGTCGAGCCAGGCCGCCTGCGGCATCAGCCCCTCGATGAGAGCCAAGAGCCGATCGGTCCTATCGATGAAGCCGCGGACCTGGGACGGCCAGTCCACGCCCTTCTCCGCCTCCCCCTCATAGAGCCAGCGCGCGGCGCGGCCGCGATCCTCGGCCGGCGGCATCCAGACCAGGGTTAGGTAATAGGCGCTCTCGAAATGGGCCCGGTCGGCCTGGAAGGCGGCGCGCCGCTCCTCTTCCACCAGGCCTGAGACCGGGTCGGGGAAGAGGCTGTCGGGATAGGCGGCCGAGGCGTAGCGCTGTGCCTCAACGAAGATCGCCCAGCCGGACCCGAGCCGGCGCAGGGCGTTGTTCAATCGCCCGGCGACGCCTGACAGTTCAGCATTGGTCGCCGAATCCAGATCAGGGCCGCGGAAACGCGCGGTGCGTTGAAGACCGCCGTCCTTGTTCAGCACCACGCCGGGGGCGATCAGGGCCGCCCAGGGCAGGAAGTCGGCGAGTTGTCGCGGCCGGGCGCGATATTCCTGAAGCGAGAACATGGTCAGACGTCCAGAAGCGTCGGAAGGCGCAGGTGACGACGCGCGACCTCGACGAAGTCCGGGTCGTGGCGCGCGGCGAGGACGCCCAGGGCGTGCCCGACGATCCAGACTGCGACGCCTGCGAGCCACAACCGCAGGCCCAAACCCAGGGCGGCGGCCAGGGTGCCGTTGACGATGGCGAGCACGCGCGGCGCGCCAGCCAGGAGGATCGGCTCCACCAGGGCCCGGTGAAGGGGCGCAACAAAGTCCTCGGGGATCGGGTCAGCCATCAGACCAGCGCGCCGCCGCCGAAGGAAAAGAAGCTGAGGAAGAAGGAACTGGCCGCAAAGGCGATGGAGAGACCGAACACGATCTGGATCAACCGACGCGCGCCGCCCGATGTGTCCCCGAAGGCCAGGGTAAGGCCGGTGACGATGATGATCATCACCGCGATGATCTTGGCCACAGGCCCTTCGATCGACTCGAGGATGGACTGGAGCGGCGCCTCCCAGGGCATGGAGGAGCCTCCGGCCAGGGCGGGCGAAGCGCAGACGGCGGCCAGCGCGAGCAGGACGGCGGGATGGAGGCGGCGTTGATAGGCGATCATGAAGGTGCTCCAGAGGATGAAGTCGGAGAGGTCAGGAGGGGACGGGCGAAAGGCGATACCGGCCGTCGGCGTAGAGGCCGTCGACGGCGGCGAGTTCGACCAGCCGTCTTTCGGCGCCTCGACCGGCCATGACAGCGACGAGATGGATGGTCTCGGCGATGAGGGCGCGGGGCGGCACGAGGACCGCTTCCTGGATGAGTTGCTCGAGCCGATGGAGCGCGCCGTGCGCGGATCCGGCGTGGAGGGTGCCGACGCCGCCCGGATGTCCGGTGCCCCAGGCCTTCACCAGATCGAGCGCCTCGGCCCCGCGAACCTCCCCGATGGGGATGCGGTCCGGGCGCAGGCGAAGGGCGGAGCGCACCAGATCGGTCAGGGTCACCGCACCGTCCCGGGTGCGCAGCGCCACGGTATTGGGCGCCGCGCACTGCAGTTCGCGGATGTCCTCGATGAGAATGATCCGGTCGTCGCTCCCCGCCATTTCCGCGAGCAGGGCGTTGACCAGGGTCGTCTTGCCGCTGGAGGTTCCCCCGACCACGAGGATGTTGCGGCGCTGGGCGACGGCGTCGCGCAGGCTCTGCGCCTGCCCGACGACCATGATGCCTGCGGCGACATAGTCGTCGAGGGTGAAGACGGCGACGGCCGGCTTGCGGATGGCGAAGGCCGGCGCGCGCACAATGGGCGGCAGCAGGCCTTCGAACCGCTCCCCGGTTTCCGGCAGTTCGGCCGAGATACGGGGACGGGTCTCGTCGACCTCCTGTCCGACGTGGTGGGCCACCAGTCTGACGACCCGCTCGCCCTCGGCGGGCTCCAGGCGATGCGGCGTCAGTTCAAGCCCGCTCGTCAACCGATCCAGCCAGACCCGGCCGTCCGGGTTGAGCATGACCTCCACCACATCCGGATCCGACAGCGCGGCCAGGAGCGCCGGGCCAAAGGCCGTGCGGAGCATTTTCAGGCTGCGCGCTTGCGTGCTCATGGCGGTCCCGTCTGCGAGGACGGATCGGCGGGCGATCCGGACGGGGGCGACAAGAGAACCGCAAATCGCGGGAGTTCAACAAGGTCGAGGGCGTAGTAGGGCCCAGGCGTAGAAAGACAGGCGATCGGCGGAATGCCCGATCTCATCCCCTCGCCCCAGAACGATCAGGTCGAAGGTCAGGACGTCGGATGCTCGTCTCGCGCGCCGCCTGTGTCTTTGCGGCTGACGTCAGACGCCCGGTCGACAACCTCATCCCCTGTCGCCGCTTCGAGTTCGAACGCCAGTTCGCGCGTGAACGACCGTCCGGACGCCAGCCGGCGCCCCAGGTTTTCGACGAAGCGTTCGTAGCGATCCCGCCCTCTCGCGCGCGCCGCCGCCTGGGCGGCGTCCGGCAGCGAGGGCGTCGCGGCCATCCAGGTCCGGACGAAAAGAGCCAGCATCTCCACCGCGACCTCGAGGTCCCGTTCCAACCGGTCGGCGTGGCGATTGAGCCGGTCCAGGCGCCGTCCGAGCGCGGCCTCCTGCTGCTGGGCGGCGTCCGGCGTGAGGAAGCTGGCGATGGCCGCCTCGGCGACGGTCGACTTGGGCACGCCTCGCCGCTTCGCCTGCGCGACCAGGAGGTCGAGCAGTTCCGGCGTGAGGTAGACGGTGAGGAAGGGCTTCTTCATCGCGTCGGCCTAGAGGGCGATGCCGTCGTCAGGATCGAGCGCCGCCTGGCGGGCGACGCGCCGCATTCGGGCCTCAAGGTCGTCCGGAAGAACCGCGACGCCCTCGTCGTCGTCGAGGTCGGGCGCCAGAGGATCGCACGGCGGGTCTTCGACGACGGGCGTAGGCGCCATGACGTCAGGCGCTTCAGGATCCTGTTCCTGTCTCAGGCCGCCATCATCGGCCTCCCCCGGCTTCGATCGCTCTGCGGCGGCTGGGGCCGAAGCGGTCGCCCAGATCAAATCGGCTCCGCCCGGGATCGCGCCGCGCGACGCCGGGGGAGGAAGCACGCGCCCCTTGAGCTGACGGTCCGCATAGTAGCGCGCCTTCTTCACCCTCAGCGGCGTGCATCCCGACGCCAACACCAGGGCGTCGGTCGATGGCAGTTGCATCACCTCTCCGGGTGTCAGGAGGGGGCGAGCCGTCTCCTGGCGCGACACCATGAGATGACCGAGCCAGGGGGATAGCCGATGGCCGGCGTAGTTCCGCATCGCCCGCAGTTCGGTCGCCGTTCCCAGGGTCTCGGAAATCCGCTTGGCGGTGCGCTCGTCATTGGTCGCGAAGGCGACCCGGACATGGCAGTTGTCGAGGATGGCGTTATTGGGTCCGTAGGCCTTCTCGATCTGGTTGAGGCTCTGGGCGATGAGGAAGGCCTTCAGCCCATAGCCCGCCATGAAGGCCAGGGCGGTTTCGAAGAAGTCGAGACGACCGAGCGCCGGGAACTCGTCGAGCAGCATGAGCAGGCGGCGCCGCCCTGCCCGCGCCTGTAGATCCTCGGTCAGGCGTCTGCCGATCTGGTTCAGGATCAGACGGATCAGCGGCTTGGTGCGGCTGATGTCCGAGGGCGGCACCACGAGATAGAGGGAGACGGGCCGTTCGCCGTCGACTAGGTCGGCGATGCGCCAGTCGCACCGCCCGGTCACCGCCGCGACGATCGGGTCGCGATAGAGACCGAGGAAGCTCATCGCGGTGGAGAGCACGCTCGACCGCTCGTTCTCGCTCTTATTCAGCAGTTCGCGGGCGGCGGCGGCGATCACCGGATGAGGCCGTCCGTCACGATGGGGCGTCGTCATCATGCGCCGAAGGGTGGCTTCGATCGGCCGTTCCGGATCCGACAGGAAGGAAGCCACCCCGGCCAGGGTCTTGTCGGGCTCGGCGTGAAGCACATGGAGGATGGCCCCGACCAGCAGGGCGTGGCTGGTCTTCTCCCAGTGGTTCCGGCGTTCGAGCGCCCCCTCGGGATCGACGAGAATGTCGGCGATGTTCTGGACGTCGCGCACCTCGAGCGGTCCCGGCCGCACCTCCATCAGGGGGTTGTAGGCGGCGCTCAACGCATCGGTCGGATCGAACATCAGGACGGGTCCGAAGCGGGCGCGCCATCCGGCGGTCAGGGACCAGTTCTCGCCCTTGATGTCATGGACGAGCGCCGAGCCTCCCCAGGTCAGGAGGGTCGGCACCACCAGACCGACCCCCTTGCCCGAGCGGGTCGGAGCAAAACACAGCACATGCTCGGGTCCGTCATGGCGCAGATACCGGCCGTCCATCTCGCCCAGCAGCACGCCGTCCTCGCCCAGCAGACCGGCGGCGCAGGCGTCACGGGCGTCGCCCCATCGCGCGGTGCCGTAGGTCGTGGCCGACGCCGCCTCCCGCGAACGCCAGACCGCCATGGCGATGGAGACCCCGATGGCGACGAGCGCAGAACCCGCCGCAATCGCCCCGCCCTCCAGGAAGAGACGTGGCGCATAGGCGTCATAGACGAACCACCAGAAGAAAAGACTCGGCGGGGCGTAGACCGAATGACCAAGGACCTCGAACCAGGGCGCGCCGAGCGCCGGCTGATAGGCCAGACGCCAGGCGGTCCACTGGGTCGCGCCCCAGACGCCGGCGAGGATGAGACCGAAGACCAGGCTGATCTGGCCCCAGAGGATCTTTCCAGCGGACATGCTGTCTCCAGTTCAGGGATAGGTTGTGATGGCGGGCTCAGCGGCCGAGGGCGCGCGGCGGGCGCCATTCGATCTCGCCACGGGCGCCGGCCAGACCGCTGACCGACCGGCCCAGGTTTCGTTCCAGCGGCGGACGCCAGGGCACGAGACAGAAGCCCGTCCCGTCGTCGATCATGGCGAAGCGCCCTGAGGCCAGGTCGAGGCGTTTGCGGTAGACGCCCGAGACCGCGTCCCCCTCGGCTGTCGGGCGGAAGACGAGGCCGGTCTCATTCCGGATCCGCTCCGCCACAGCGGCGACCTCCCGGGCCTTCAGGGTTTCCAGCAGGCCGGGTGCAAAGCGCAGACCGGCGCCGCGCTGTTCGGCCAGACCCTCGGCGGCCAGATGATCAATGCGCGCTTGGCAGGCGACAACGACCTCGTCAGCGAAGCCGCCGCCCCCGGGCAAGGGGTTGGGATCCAGCAGGCGGCGGTCCAGCCAGGTCGCGCCCCTGGCCGTGACCTGGCCGGTCAGGCCGAGATCGGACACCGTCACCGTCATCGGATGGGCGCCGCGCGACGGGGGACTGGCGCGCACGATGGCGTCTACCCTGGGCTCGGGCGCCCCCGCGTCAGCGAGGGTGATGTGATGAACCCGACCGTCCAGCCCGTCGATGACGGCGAAACCCGTGCCGCGCAGTTCATCGTCCTGCCCCCGGGCGAGGACCCGTCCGACGACGACGTCGGACAAGGCCGAGGTCGCCCACTGTTCCGTTGTCCGGACGAGTTCGCGCGCCTCAACCGCCGCCTCCAGACGACCTGCCACCTCGGTCTCGCGGGCGATCCCACGTAGCCGCTCCCCGAGCCCGTTCGCGAGCCGCCATCGGCCGGGCCCTGCCGGATCCGCCAAGCCGAGACGTTCGAGCGTGCGGAGTCGATGCAACAGGGCCCCCACCCCGCTCGGGTCGCCCAATGGGCCGACGCGTCGCAGATCGACCTGGCGATCGGCGTCCGCCAGCCGCTCCAGCGTACGATCAAGCCGCGTCCAGCGTGGAGCCTCCGCATCCCGCGCCAGGGCGGCGGTGCGTTCACGCGGGTTCCGCGGTCCCAGTTCCAGCTCAGCCAGGGCCTCGGCCCGCGCCCGGATGCCCTGGCTGATATAGTCCCGACTGATGACCAGGTCAGCGCCGTCTTCAAGCCGTCCGCGGAGGACGATGTGGAGGTGCGGATGGGCGGTGTTCCAGTGGTCGACCGCGACCCAATCGAGCGGCGCGCCCAGATCCTTCTGGACGTCGATCATGAGATCGCGGGCATAGGCGCGAAAGTCCGCGAGTTCGCCCGCGTCTTCCAGCGAGACGATGAAGCGGAAATGATGGCGATCATCCTGGGCGCGCTCCGCGAAGGCTGAGGCGTCGACCATGTCGCTCCGGGCGTCGAAGAGCCGCCCCGCTTCGCCGTCGCGGGTCACGCCGTCGCGTTGGAGATAGCCGATGTGCGCGGCCAGACCTCCAGCGCTTCGACGCACCACCCGCGCCTTGACGATGACAGACCGGCGAGACCCGCCCACATGCACACTGCGGATCAGCGCCGCCCTTCCCCGCCCGAAGGTGCTGGGGCGAGCGCCTCCCTTGCCGACGCCATGTTGGGAGGGACCGCCGGCTCGGGCGACAGCGACCCTGACCTGGCGCAGCGCCGTGTCGACACTCGGCCCCGACGCGGGGCGTATCCGCCCGGGTCGGACCCGAAAATCGTCGTCACCGGTCATGACAGACGGATAAAGGCGCGAAAATCGTCGCCATTTCCGTGTGATAGGCAAATACGCAAGGTAGGCAGCAGAATTGCACCTTGCGACAATCCCTTGAGATGACGCGTGAAATTCTTCCCCCACCCCCGCCGCACCTTGCGGCTTTTATCCTGCCCTCCCTCCTTCACGTATCCAGGA
>Ga0265296_1003525_pt1 | contig 14403 bp, 14 predicted proteins | sample MunlanPumphouse1_FD_189073 | JGI IMG/M metagenome (GOLD analysis project Ga0265296, IMG submission 189073) | Groundwater microbial communities from a municipal landfill in Southern Ontario, Canada - Pumphouse #1 | ecosystem: Environmental > Aquatic > Deep subsurface > Groundwater | place... | reverse complement strand
AATTTTAGGAGTATTTATCCTGACTATGGGAATCGGCATATACGTCATTGGAGGGCGACAGCGCGATCAACAGCGACAAATCGACCATATCTGCCGGGTTCTGCCACAAGTATTGGTCAACAGCGATCCGATTCTCAATGGGCGCGATTGCTATGACCTGGAGAACCGCAATTTCCGCGATTTGGAATCATGCGAATATACGTTGTTTTTCGCTGATTACCAAAACGGCCGAGCTCTGGTGTTTTGCCACAGCACCCAAAAGCAACAATTCCTTCGCGCTTGGGATCTTCCAAGAGATTTGTTGCGCGATTGGAATCTGTTTGAATCACGGCGGTTGCCGTAGCTGAATAAGCCCCCAGAGAAAAACCATACCGCCGAGACTTCGGTCTCGGCGGATTTTTTTTGCTAATTTTTTAACTAATTTTAACTAAATCAAATACGCCTTATCATAGCGATCGCTACGCTGTGGAGTATTTGATTATTTTAAGACAATTTAAAAATTTCTTTAAATTTTTCTTCTCCATCAATATTTTGAGCAACTATTAATTTAATTTCCTTGCCCGATAAACCAAAAAATGATTTTAACAGATCTACTTCATCTTTACACTCATAAGGAATGATCCATGCGCTTTTTTGGAACAACTGAAAACCTAGTTCCTTCAACTTTCCCCTCAAAGCCTCTCTGTGTGTTCTTTTTATTTCTGCAATGTCAAACAGTAATATTCTCCACTTCTCGTCCCATTTTTTAGGTTTCTTTATTTTTAAATCATCAATTTGCATCCAACCTGCCTTTTGTTTACCTTTTTCAGTGAGCGAAATATAAATTTGATTATTTTTTTCATAAAAATTTATAAATCCTTGCTTCTTAAGTTTATAAAAAGCATCATAAACTTTTTTGTTTGGATATTTTTTCAATTTTTTTATTTCTTTTACAATATTTGTTATAAAAAAAGGCGAAGTGGCTGCAATAGTTATCATGCCGCCAATAATTAATATCGCCAAGATATCTTTAGCTATCTCTGATTTTGATTTTTTAAAATAATATTTATATTTGCTCATATATTTATAATATCACACAATAGATAAATACGCCACAGCGTAGCGATCGCTATTATATGGCGTATTTATGAACTTACATTTTATGTGTGTATTTTGCAAAAAAAAGCCCCGCAGAGAGATTGGGCGCATAGAGGTGGCAGACCCTGCAGATGCGAATGTTTCGCTTCAGCGTGATCGCGCCAGATCAATGATTGACATTTCTCGTTGGGGCTGGTCCAAAAAGGACCCATGTATAATAAAGCGGGAAGAAAAAGGTTGACCGACTGGGGCAACAAACAACAAAGGGTCTTTTTCTTCCCGCCCAGGACTCTGATTTGAAAAGAGCTATGGCTCCTTAAAACGAGGAGAGAGGCACAATGGCCGCGCGCCACGAATCTCAGCAACCTTACGAGACCACTGAAATCCTCTCTCCTCGCACTACAGGAGGAACTCAGTAATTTTAGAATACCAAAAAACAAATGATATTGTCAAATTTTGAAAAGGGCTTTTGCGTTTTGGGTGGTTGCAAGCGCAACTTCGTTAAAACTGATTTTTTTTATTTCCGCAATTTTTTGGATAACATGTTTTACAAAAATCGGTTCGTTTCTTTCAGCGCCGGCCATTGGCGGAGTCAAATACGGACAATCTGTTTCAATTAATATTTTATCTAACGGGCAATTTTTTATTGTCTCATTAATATCAAACTTAAAAATAATTCCATTAATTCCCAAATAGAAACCTAATTCTAAATATTTTTGCGCTTCCTCCCAATTTCCGGTAAAACAATGGATAACGCCGGTTAGTTTGTAGTTTGTAGCTGGTAGTGAGTAGTTTTTTAAAATTTCTATAACATCCGCGTGCGCCATTCTGCAATGAATAATAGCAGGCAAATTTAATTCTTCTGCTAGTTTTAATTGTTGCAAAAAAACTTCTTTTTGTTTTTCTTTGAATTGTTCTAATCTTGTTTTGGTTTTCGGTTTGTAATAGTAATCTAATCCGATTTCGCCAATTGCCACCACTTTTTTTGATTTTGCGAGTTCTTTATATTTATTTTTATCAAACTCTTCGCCAATTTCACTTGGATGAATTCCAATTGCGCTAAAAATATTTTCAGATTTTTTAGCTAAATCAACCGCAGCTTTTGAAGTTTTATAATTAACGCCAATATCAATGCAAACAACGCCACTTTCTAAATTGCGTTTTATAACTTCACCTCTATCAGTATCATATGCTTTAAAATTTAAGTGCGAATGCGTATCTATTATCATATTTTCATGTTATCTTATTTTTATATTATCATATAATTAGCGTAGCGATATAATTTTAAACAAAAAAAGAGGCAGGCAACACTAGGTGTTGACTGCCATAGACAATGAACTACTTTCCTTGACCCTCTTTCGAGAGATGTCCACGGAAAGAAACTCAAGAAGGGGGAGGAAACTCGGGAAGAGGCGATAGAACGAAGCCTTCAACCTCCGTTTCCGCAGCCACCTTTTGGGGTTTCTCCTCCGATTGTGGCGGAGGCGGTAGTGGCGGCGGAACGATGGGCTTTGCAGCCGCTTCGTTGCGACGAATCGCGTCAAAGACCTCGCGGCGGTGGACAGGCACTTCTTTTGGAGCCTCAACCCCCAAACGGACTTTGTCCCCCCGGATGTCAACAACGACGATTATGATGTCATCGTTGATGACAATACTCTCGTTCTTCTTGCGGGATAGTACTAACATTTCAGGATCCTCCCATTTTTAGAACTCTAGGTTGCTCCTCAAGCCGACCATGGCTTGATTAGAAGAGTTAGTTACATTTTATCAGAAAGCAATAAAATGTCAAGACCTCGCCTCGCATCCTTTTTTTGCCGCTTCTCTCGGTGAATTTACTATTCTATCTTCCGGCCAAAACATACGCCAGAAAAGCCGGCACACAATCGTTACAACCACGATAGCTACTATGTATTCCCAGTATTCCCACCACATAAAAACCTCCTCTGTCCTTTGCGAACTCTCAATGTGCTGTTTGTTTGAACCACGAAATGATCTTCGATTATTTCAAAAACCTTTTCGCAATTCAAACTATTATTACATAATCCGCGGAAACAATGCCACAGTTTTTTTTCCGCCAGCTGGCGGATTAATAGATTTTTTAATTTTTTCTGATGTTTCTGGCAAAAACGGCAAAAGCAAATCTGCAATTTTATCTATTGCGTAGAATAAATCGCTTATGACTTCTGGCTTTTGGGTTTCCCACAATTTTTGATCATTTATATATTTATCACAGTAACTTATCAACTCCCAAACTGACGCTAACGCCTCATTAAATTTAAAATTTTCTAATGATGCTTTATATTTTTTTTCTGCTCCTTTAACTTTTTCTTCCATTATTTTTGCCGGCTTTGTAACTTTGACATTTAATTTTCCGGCTATTCCTAAAACTCGCGCAACTAAATTTCCGATACCGCCCGCCAAATCAGAATTATATCTCTGCTCAAATTTTTCATAACTAAAATCTCCGTCTTCTGTTGAAGGAATTTCTCTCAGCAAATAGTATCTGACAGCATCTGCGCCATATTTTTTAACCAGTTCTAAGGGATTGATAACGTTGCCAGAGGATTTTGACATTTTTTGCCCGTTAGCCGTGATAAATCCATGGATAAAAATTTGCTTTGAATTTGGCAAACCAGCAGACAAAAGCATTGCCTGCCACATTGATGACTGCTGGCGGAGATTGTCTTTTCCAGCCACTTGGAGCCCGGGCCAAAAATCTTTAAATTTTTTCAAATTTTCAGGCCAGCCTAAGGCGGAAATATAGTTCACAAGAGCATCAAACCAGACATATATAACATGCTTGCCGTCGTTTGGGACAGAAACGCCCCATGGCATTTTTTCTTTCAGCCTGGATATGCTGAAATCTTTCAAACCTCTTTTTGTAAATTCTTTTATTTCTTTGAACCTTGATTCTGGAACAACAAAATTTTTATTTTTATCGTAAAAATCTAAAAGGATTTTTTGGTACTTTGAGTATTTAAAAAAGTAATTTTCTTCTTTAATAATTTCTACTTCCCCGTTTGAGTGTATGGGACACCTTCCATCAACTAATTCTGATTCTGTTTTTTCTAACTCACAACCGACGCAATATTTAATTTTATAATTTTTTTTGTAAATATCTCCGTTTTTGTAGCACCTGTTCCAAAATTCCTGAGCTGACTTCATATGGCGCTCGTCGGTGGTTCTGACAAAATTATCATAACTCAAATTCAAAGCCTCTTTTAATTTCCTGTTTTTTTCTGCATATATATCGCAATATTTTTGAGGATCAATTTTTTCCTGTTCAGCTCCCCTAAAAATTTTCAATCCGTGTTCATCTGTACCAGTATTAAAAAAAACATCAAAACCAATATTCCTATGATAACGAGCAATTACGTCTGCTTGAATTATTTCTAAGGCAAAACCAATGTGCGGATCAGCATTAACATATGCTAACGTTGTAGTAATGTAAAATTTTTTCTTTTTAATAAACATGTTAAGATTATTCTATACTATCAAAAATATCCTAAAAAACAATGATTTTACTTGTACATATGCTATTTGGGGCTGCAATCGCCTCATATATAAAAAACCCGTTTTTAGCGGTTAGTTTGGCATTTTTGAGCCATTATCTTTTAGATTTTATTCCCCACACCGAATATAACATAGAAAATATCAAAAAAAGGCAGTGGAACAAGTCCCTGCCTGATGTTTTAAAATTGGCTTTTGATTTTTTTAGCGGCATCATGCTTATTCTGCTGCTTTCAAATCCTTCGGCAGGCTCAGGACAGGCGATAATTTTCATTGCTGCTTTTTTTGCCATACTGCCGGACGGCTTGACTGTTTTGGGCTATTTTTTCCAAATCAGATATTTAGAACTGCATAAAAAATTTCATCAGAAAAAAATCCATTTTTTAAAAGATAACCCTTCGGCAGGCTCAGGGCAAAGAAAAATCTCTGGTTTTTGGAGGGTTGCAAATCAAGCTTTAATAATTATAATATCTGTCCTTTTGTTTCTATTCTAATAATTTGACTGTCCCGCCTCCTCCCTTCTCTTTTCTAAAAATTCTTTTACAAACTCATAAATAATTCCAAAAATCGGCACCGCAAAAATTGTCCCCAAAAAACCGAAAATTTTAGCGCCCAACAACAAAGATACCAAAACTAAAACTGGCGGCAGGGCAATCATTTTTTTCATAAGCACCGGAGTCAAAAGTTTGTTATCAATCTCCTGAATTAAAATTACGGCAATTAAAACATAAAGCAGGGTCAGCCAAGAATTAGAAGAAACCAAAATAAAAACAACCAAAAGAATACTTGTTATCCACGGCCCAATATAAGGAACGAAGTTTAAAATCCCGGAAATTAGAGCTAAAAGAAAGGCGTACTTTACTCCAAATATATAAAAAACTATAAAAGAAGCGACTCCAACAAAAAGGCAGGATAAAATTCTGGCGCCAAACCAGCCTGCTACTCTTTTTTGCGCCCGCTCAAAAAGGGCTGTGATGTTTTCTTCATATTTTTTTGGCGTTATAAGAATTAAAAATTTTTCAGCGCCCTTTTCTTCTAAGGAAAGAAAAAAGGAAATAGTTAATATAAAAACAGCGGAAGAAACGCCCCCAAAAAAAATCATTATTGCCCTAATAACGCTTTTAGAGCTTTGTATTAAGCTTCCGGTTAAAAAACTGGTAAAATCATCAAAGTTTTGGGACATATCAAGCCCAATCTGATCTAGCGCAGGATTTATTTTTTCTAAATAACTTGGCAGAAACTGCGAAAGCTGTTTTATTTCAAAAATAAATAAGGGCGCCGTCAGATAAATCAAAACTCCCAAAATTCCAAAAATAGATAAATAAACAATAAATATTGCTATCAATTTGGGAATATAAATTTTTCTGAAAAAATTTATTGCCGGCTCCAATAATATTGAAATAGACAAGCCAAAAAAGAACCAAAGAGCAATCTCTCTGGCTAAATAAATAATGTATAAAACAAAAACGGCTATAAATATTTTTATTATAGTTTCCCACGAAATGTCTAAAACTTGTTCTTTTTCCATTATAATTATGAGCGAGGAGGGAGTAAAAGCTTGCTTTTATTTCGACCGAGCGATTAATTACATAAATTGCATCAGCAATTTCTACACTTTCAGTAAATTTTTAAATTTTTGCTTTTCTGTTTCTTCAAGGGGACCCAAAACGGCAAAGTTTAATTTTTTTGGCAAAAATATATCTTCTGCTACTTTCTTTATATCATCTACTGAAACTTTGTCAATCCTTTTAAATTTTTCTTCCGCAGTCAAAATCTTTTCTTCTAACAATTCCTGAGCAGTATAAAAAGAAGCTTGGCTGTCTGAAGAATCTAAGGAAAGAGACATTGTTCCCTTCAAATAATCTTTTGCCTTTTGAAGCTCCCCTTCAGAAATTTTTATATTTTTCATCGACTGATATTCTTTTAAAATTAATTCCACTGATTTTTCTAAATTTTTATGGTCAATTCCCGCCTGAGTCACCAAATATCCAGTGTCAGTGGAATTATCTACTGAAGTATGTATTGAGTAGGCTAACCCATTTCTTTCCCTGACAGAAATAAAAAGCCTTGAACTCATATTGCCTCCTAAAATTATAGACATCAAAGCCAGCGCATATTTTTGCGGATGAAACAAATCATAAGCTCTTACGCCAAGACAAAAATGAGTCTGGTCTGTTTTTTTGTTGTGAATTAAAACTTCGGGCTCTTTTTGCGCTTCTTTTACTTTCAGTTTTGGTTGCGCTTTCGCCTTTTTTATCCCTTTAAAATATTTTTGTATTTTTTCTTCAATTTTTGTTTTGTCTATTCCTCCGGCAACGCATACGATTGTATTTGACGGCGAATAATGATTTTTGTAATAATCAACAATTTTTTGCCTGTTAAAGCTTAGTATGTTTTCTTTTTCTCCAATAACCCGCCATCCAGCCGGCTGATCTTTATAAAGCAGGTCTTCCCAAAGTTCGCCAATATAGGCCATAGGAGTATCTAAATACATATTTACTTCTTCAATTATCACGCCTTTTTCCCGTTCTATTTCTTTTTCTTCAAATTTGGAATTTAAAAACATATCAGAAATCCAATCTAAGGCGACGTCTAAATGTTTTTTGTCTACTTTTGCCCAAAAACCGGTAACCTCTTTTGAAGTAAATGCATTATACTCTCCGCCTACTCTGTCTAAAGTTTCGGCAATTTTTAAGGTTGTGGGGCGTTTTTTTGTTCCCTTAAAAAACATGTGCTCTAAAAAATGGGAGATTCCATTTATGTCTTTTGTTTCATATTTTGAACCTGTGCCAACCAATATCAAAACCGTAACGCTGTTGGCGCTTTCCATAGGAACCGTTATCAGTCTCAATCCATTTTTAAGTGTTGTTTTTTTATACATATTTTAAGTATATATTAAATTTAATAAAAAAAGAATCAAGTTTTCTATTTTTCTTAAGGTTTTTATTAAAATATTTTCCCTGTTGCTTAACGGTTTTACTAAAACTGTTGTCGCGCCATTCAAGTTGCCAAATAAAATATCCGTAAAAATTCTGTCGCCGACAATAAATACCTTGCCATCTCTCAAATTATATTTTTTTTTGATTTCTTCAAATAATTTTTTAAATGGTTTTTTATGCCGGCTTAAAAAAATGAAACAACTTAATAATTCAGATATTTGTTTTTCTCTTTTGAATATCGTTCTGCTGTTAGACAAACAAATACATCTATATTCGCTGTTAATTTTGCTGAACCAATCTGTAATTTCTTTTTTCGTTTCTGCGGTTTCAGGAAAAACCAAAGTATTATCGATGTCGAAGATAACTAATTGACTGCCGAAAAAAAAATCGGCGCTGATATCCTCTAACTTATTAAATCGACAATCGGGAATAAAATTTTGGAGCACTCCTCTTTTCATAATAATTTCAAAATTATAATCATTACAGCCAGCCAATAAATATAACCAAGCGTTCTTAATTTTCTAACCTCTACTTTTATTATATTAAAAAAAGAAAGATAAATTACAGCGAGCGGAATAATTGCAAATATTGCCAGCAATAAAAATCTTGGCGGAAGAATGCCGAGCAGCCCAATTTTAAAATATGAATTAAAACATAATAGCGCGAAAGATGCGAAAGCGACGCCCCACAAAATGATAGAAGTTATAATTTTTGTCTTTTTGCTTAAAATTGTTACTGAATTTTTTATATTTTTATTCAATAAGTAGGGGCAATCAAGGGATTTATATAAAAAATATCCGGCGCTCTTGCTAAAAATTAAACCGGACAGAACCAATAATGGAGGGGAAGAACTGGAAAAAACAAACCAAAAAGCGAGAAATCTGAATAAAAAAGGAAGAGAGGCGCCAAATAGCACGTCTAAAATAAACCTTTCCTTAAAGCGGGTATACTTAAAAGAATATAAAAAACTTGTTAAAGCTAAAAATAATAAAAATATAAAAAAATATAAATTTATAAAATATCCTACAAATAATCCTGCGGCTAAAAGAGTGATAAAAATAACAAAACTTCTTTTCTGCCCAAAATAACGGACAGCTTCTAGATAATGTTTTTTATTCTCGTTGTTTTTGTCTGAATTGAAGTCGGATATGGTGTTAAGGGCGTAAAAAGCTGAACAAACCAACGATAATGAAATCAGCGACCAAAAGAATAACCGTAAATTAAATTCGCTTTTTGAAAAATAAAAAGCTATCAGAATCAGAGCGATATTTTTGACATTGCTTAAAGGCCTCGTGAGCCTGAAAAAATTTATTAAAAAATCCACTGCAGATATTGTTGTTTTTAATTTTTTGAAAAAATAAAATACCCTCTATGCCCGAGTAAATAGAATAACCACCGTGACGGTTTTTGGGCAGAATATCCATATTCTTTGAACTTGCCAATCCACCATTTTTCTGGTTTTACATTTATATGCGCCGGATTTTTTGTTGCTCCCATTCCTCTTTCCTCTACTGCCAAAATATGTATCTGTTTCCCCTTGGAAATCCTGTCCCATTCTTTTATACAGTCATCAATCTCTGATTCTGAGATGTGTTCAAGGGTTTCTTTAGAAATAACTAGGTCAAAAAAACTGTCAGGATAATCGAGTTTTTTTGTGTCTTTTACTAATTGACAATTTTGGGGACATATAGAATTTCTTATTGCCGCTTCGTTTATGTCTACGCCAGTAACATCATAGCCAAGCTTTTTAAATTCCCCCGTTAAAGTTCCGATACCGCAACCAATTTCTAATACTTTGTCACTCTTTTTAATCTTCGCTAAATTGGCCATAGAAGAGACTAAATATCTGTGATATGGTTTTACAATAAATCCATAAGGAGCATTCAGGTGGCGAAAATATTCTTCCTGATAATACTGATCGTCGTAAATCGCTCTTTTGTTAGAGTAAAATTTTTCCAACTTTTTTTTAAAATAATCAAACATATTTATTTTCCATATATATTTTTATTCAAAATAGAAAAAATATCTTTTATTTTTACCCGTTCCTGCTTCATAGTATCGCGATCGCGAACCGTCACATCATCTTTTTCCAAAGTATCAAAATCAATTGTCACGCAAAAGGGTGTTCCAATTTCATCTTGGCTGTAATAACGTTTTCCAATATTTCCCCTGTCGTCAAACGCAACAGTAAATCCCTGCCCTGAGCCTGTCGAAGGGTTTTTCAGCATATTATAAACTTCTTTTGCTTTCTCAACTAATTCCGGTTTGTTCCTTAATAGGGGAAATACCGCCGCTTTGAATGGAGCAAGTTTAGGGTGAAGACTAAGTACAACGCGATCTTTTTCTTCGCGATAAGCATCTGCAAGAAATGCCAATGTTAACCGATCTGCCCCCGCCGAGGTTTCAATAATATAAGGATAAAATTTTTTCTTTGTATCTTTATCGGTCTCTGATAAATCTTCTCCAGAAAATTTGCTATGGCGTGATAAATCCCAATCTCCCCTGTTATGAATCCCCTCAATTTCATGCCAGCCAAACGGAAAACGATACTCAATATCTTCAGCCGATCTTGCGTAATGCGCCAATTCATCTTTTGCATGCGGCCTAAATCGTAAATTTTCTTCTTTTATTCCCAAATGCAAATACCATTGCATCCTTTCTTTTTTCCAACTGTCAAAATATTGAGCGGCTTCTTTTGGTTTAATAAAATATTGCTGTTCCATTTGTTCAAATTCCCTCATTCGATAAATAAAATGCCCCGGAGTAATTTCGTTGCGGAATGCTTTACCAATTTGCCCGATACCAAAAGGCAAATCTGCCCTCATTGTTATTTTTACGTTTTTATAATTGACATAGATGCCTTGAGTTGTTTCTCCACGAAGATAGGTAAGCGACGAATCGTCTTTTACCGGCCCTAAGTGAGTTTCTACTAATAGGTTAAATTTTTTAGGTTCAGTTAATTCTCCGCCGCAATTCGGACATTTAATAACTCCTTCTTCGGTTAAATGATCCGCTCGATACCGCCGGTGGCATTTTTTACATTCCTGAAGAGGGTCGGTAAAACCAGACGAAGTATGGCCAGATGCATCCCAAACCTTTTTTTGCATAAGAATACTACTATCAACTTCAAAAATATTATCATGCTGACGGAATATTTGCTCTCGCCAGGCTTGTTTTATATTATTTATTAATTCCACGCCAGCTGGACCATAATCATAAATGCCAGCAATTCCTCCGTAAATTTCAGAACCCGGGAACACAAAACCTCGCCTTTTGCATAAGGATACAATTTTTTCCATCAAATTATTTTCTTTTTTCATAAATTATTTTTTTAATTTTTCGGGTTCTTTTTTTCCGTGCAATGTTTCGGCGTTTTGGCTGGTAATTACTTTTTTACCAGTTTTAGATTCTATTTCATGTCTTGCATTTCTAGCCACACTCCCGCCCTCACGAGCAACAGATTTGTTCTCGTCTAAATTTTTAGGTTCGCGTTTTTCTGAAATTTCTGTAGTTGCTGTTTCTGCCAACATATTTAAAACTAATTCCAAATTGGTCATATTGTCGCGCAGGTTTTCTTTCTTTAAATCCTTTAATTTTTTATATTCCCTTGTTGTCATACTAGTCCATGCTTTTGTGATTTCGTTGGTCAAAATTGCAAATTCCAAATTCGTTTTAACTCCGCGATTTTCCCATTCGTCAGTTAATGCTTTCCTAATTTCAATGCTTTTTAACCGTTGGTTTATCCATTCTCGACTGTATCCTTTTTGTAAATAAGTTTTCAATGCGCGATTAATTGCTAATTCAGGGTCTGCAATTTCTTCTAGTCGTTCATAACCGATACGAGCCAACCATAATTTAAATGGCTCGGCATTTGGCGAAGGAATTGATTGAATAAGCCGTAACATCGTCTCTGTATCCGCAGCATCGGTGAATCGCATTTTTCCATCGGGCGCCTCCATTTTCAAGGCGTGACATTTTGTCACGGTTTCATTTCCACCCTCTTTTAGCAGTCTTTCCTTTAATTTTCGCCAATACGCCACTGGGTCAATACTTTTTGTTAAAATCGAAATTACGTCAGAAACCGAAAAATACCAAAGTTCTTTTTCCTCGTCCCAATGACGGCGGATCTTATTTCCTTCAAAAATCGCGACAGCTTCACTTTTTGACCCCTTTGCCATGCTATTTTTTCCAGTCTTTAATTATAATTTCTCTACCTTTTAATTTTACAACAACTTCTTAGTGCTCTTTCCAGCCCAATTCTTTTACAATTTCAATCGGCAAAGTTAGCCCAATGCTCCTGCCTCCGCCCATTTTAGTAAGTTTTCTAATGTTTTTTTCTTGAAATTTTTTATCTGCCATAAAATCATTTTGCTGTTGAATCAATTCGGTAGCATGCTCAGTAGCACTAATTATATTATATTACTCTTTTAAAATTATGAATTCAAGAACTCGAACTAAAAATGCCGCACAACTTTTGTGCGGCTTGCCAACTTGGAATATCTCGTCCTTCACTGTGACAGTTGGCGTGCCAATGGCCTCCAGCCATATGCCGTTTCCCATAAAGCGTCGTAACTCGACTTTCCTTGCTACTGTGGCTCTTTATGGGCGATGAGTCCCCACCTCTGGATATTACGACACCGATTTCCTTAAAAGCAAACTCTTTCCATGCTGGTTCCACCCATCGTACGGAACTCTTGCACACAGGTTTGCTTTCTAGAGGCGGCACCCGCAATGCAACAGCAGGATTCTTTTTTACCCGAGGATCCCACTGAGCGGGCTTAGTGCACGGTGGCATTTAGCGGGCATTTAATTTGCCCATAAGCACCTCCTTTCTTGTCAATGATCTTACCACTACCGCGAATACCGGTAATTCGCGGGAATAAATTATTGCACTATGCCGCGGCCGGAAATAGTCGGGTCGTCTGGCATACTTGTGTTTATGGCTGAGCCTTTAGATATTACGGTCGCGCCAGTTGCCTGATCTTCGCCAGAAATAGTTGCCTCGCTTATAATGTCGGCTATAAAGTTTTTTTGATAAGCCGCCGGCGTCAAAGAAACCTGGAAGGATATAGATTTTGAACCGCCAGTTGCTACTATTATGTCTCCAGCCGACCAAACTATTTCACGGCTAGAACTATCAAAAGAAAAATTGGATAATTCTCCTTGGGGCGAAATTAATCCAGTTAAAACAATGTTTTGAGCGAGGTTCGCCTTTACTTTAACATTTTTTAAATCATTAAAATAATTGTTGATAGTCCATATGATGGTGTAGGTGGTAGCTTTGCCGACGATTGGTGGGATGGGGCCAGAATTTGGAATGGCTGAATTTTGATAATATCCTTTTTGAGAAATCCCCAAATTTGAATTAACTTTTGTCTCAAAGTCTTGAGTAATTTGTGAAATATTGACGCTGTCTTTTATAACAATGTTATTCTTTTCAGAATCAGAAAACGTCCAGCTGTCTTTTAGTTTTATGTCAAATTTAACACTTTCCTCTTGCTGAACATCCAGGCGCCTTAATCCTTGAACCTGCTTGTAGTCCCAAACAATTAAATTATCATTTGGTTGCGCTTGACCTCCTTGCGCTTGAATAGTGGAAGTGTCAAATGCCGGACTATTAAGTTTTACTACCATAAATAAATTATCAAAAGGGGTAGACCCTATATTTCTGAAAAATATTTCGTAATGCAATAACTCTCCGGGCGAAGCTACATAATTTGCAGAACCGTTTATCTGCTGGGATATAAAAAGCAATGGTTGAATAACTTCAACTTCTATATTTGTGTCTTTTATTTCAATAAAACTTCCTGCTATTCTCATACCAAGTTTTGCCGTAAAATTTAAACGAGCGCCGGCATCTGCTGTAATTCTCCCCCTCATATTAATCCTGCCTCCTTGCGCCTTATTTAATGTTTTAAGCTTCCACTCAGAATTATCTAAAGAAGACGGGATAGAAGTTTCAAACTCAAAACCATTTACAGGATCAATTTTTATGCTAAGATTCTCTAACGGATAATCTACGTTTGAAAAATAATTAACCGAATATTGTATTTCTTTCCCTTTTTCCACTTTTGACGGCAAATCTAAATCTAGGGTTATGGGAACTGAATCAATTTTTGTGGTAAAAGTCGTATCTGACTCGTAGCGGGCGGTTATATTTTTGGGAATATAAGAAAGAGTCGCTTTTGCCACTTTCAAATCTCCCTCCTTTCCCAAAAACCGGACCTTAAATTTTACGAACTCTTCGTCTCCCGGATAAACATCTTTTAAATCTTTAGTGATCCTCGTTTTTCCGTCTTCTGTCAAGGAATTTTCAGGGAGCTCAAAAATAAGTTTTGGCTGCTCTAAAACAAAATTCCCATTATTTTTATATTTAACAGTATATTCAATTTCATCTCCCACTTTAGCTGTGTCTGGGCCCAAAATTTCAAGCCTTAAAATTTCTTTTGAAAAAATGCCGAGCCAGTAAAACCAAAAGGCGAAAGCTCCGGCAATGACTATAAACAACAAAACGAAAAAAATTACTTTTTTAGACATACATTAGATTTTCTTAAATTTTAAGTTATTGCTTTATAATACCAAAAATTTATCTTTATTCAATAATTCTTTTAGTTTATGGCTATTTCCGTGTTTTAACAATCCTAAATAAGAATTGATAGTTTCCAAACTTGGATTTCCCGACATCTTTTTCAAAATTCTCCTTCTTGCATTTCTTCTTAAAATCTTGTGGACGAAAAAATTCACCCATCCTAAAAAATCCATACCAGAATACAGCGTTTTAATAAATATTTTATCTGGATGGAGTGTAAGTCTTAATTCATTTTCTAAAAAACTGCCAATTAGCGGAATTATATTTTCTAAATAATTTTTGATGCCA
>Ga0265296_1003524_pt1 | contig 14403 bp, 14 predicted proteins | sample MunlanPumphouse1_FD_189073 | JGI IMG/M metagenome (GOLD analysis project Ga0265296, IMG submission 189073) | Groundwater microbial communities from a municipal landfill in Southern Ontario, Canada - Pumphouse #1 | ecosystem: Environmental > Aquatic > Deep subsurface > Groundwater | place... | reverse complement strand
GTGATTATTATGAACTCTTTAATATTGCATGCCATTACTTCTTCGATTGCATACTGGATCATGGGTTTATCAACAATAGGCAGCATCTCTTTGGGCGAAGCCTTTGTTGCAGGCAGAAACCTTGTCCCGAGTCCCCCTGCGGGGAATATGGCTTTTTTTATTTTTTTATTCATAAAATTATATTATTGCACTAATATAAACTAATACCATAAATTATAACACACCGCAATGCTTGTTTTTTTTACTTCCAATAATATAAGATTTCCATGTGAACAAGGATTCTGCTTTTCTGTCCTGACAAATGGAAAGACAGGTCTTTTCTGAAAAGACTGGAAAATAATAAGAATTCTCTGTTAAAATTATAGCCGACTTTTTTCCGGAGGAAAAAATGGATTTTAGGGAACAGGTTGCTGTTGTTACAGGAGGTGCGCGTGGTATTGGAAAGGCAATAGCAGATGCGCTTGCCAGAAAAGGCGTTAATCTTGTTATTGCTGATATCAGCCTTGAACAGGCAAAAGATACCGCTGCTGAGCTTGAAAAACTTGGCGTAAAGACAATGCCGGTTAAGCTCGATGTTTCGAAATCAGATGAGGTAATTAAAATATTTGAAGATATATCAAAAGAATTTGGTAAAATAAACATTCTCATAAATAATGCAGGCATAACAAGGGACGGCCTTATAATGAGGATGAAAGAAGAGGATTGGGATACTGTAATTAACATTAATCTGAAGAGCGTGTTTCTTTGCTCGAAAGAGGCAATTAAGATAATGGCAAAGCAGAGATATGGACGGATTATAAATATAGCATCTGTTGTTGCATTCATGGGAAATCCGGGACAGGCAAACTACAGCGCGTCAAAGGCAGGGATTGTCGGCCTGACAAAGACTACTGCAAAGGAATATGCAAGCAGAGGCATAACTGCAAATGCCGTTGCCCCCGGCTTCATAACAACTGCGATGACTGATGCCCTCCCTGAAAACGTTAAGGATGAGATGAAGAGGGCAATTCCGTTAGGGAGGTTCGGCACGCCCGAGGATGTTGCAAATGCTGTTGTTTTTCTTGCATCGCCGGAGGCAGGGTATATAACGGGACAGGTAATACATGTCAATGGAGGCATGTACGTATAAATTTTAGCAGTGTAGTTTAAAATAAGAATTTAATTGGAGGTGCTTTAATGGTTGACGAAAAAGTAAAAGAGATTATATCAAAACAGCTCGGGGTTAATTCTGCTGAGGTGACGCCCGAGGCATCTTTTGTTGAGGATCTCGGTGCGGACTCTCTGGATACTGTTGAACTTGTAATGGCATTTGAAGAGGCTTTCAATATAGAGATACCCGATGAAGATGCTGAGAAGATAACCAAGGTAAAAGACGCAATAGCATATATTAACAGCAAAAAGCCTTGATGGGAAAAAAGAGAGTTGTTGTAACAGGGGTGGGGATTGTCACGCCTCTCGGTATTGGAGTCGAAAAAAGTTGGGAAGGACTTATTGAAGGCAGGTCAGGCGTCAGAAGGCTTACCCACTTTGACTCTTCGGCATTTGCAACGCAGATAGCAGGCGAGATAGAGGGCTTTAACCCTGAAGACTACATAGAGCCTAAAGAAGTAAAGAAGATGGACCGTTTTATCCATCTCGCTATTGCGGCTTCGGACATGGCGATGAAGGATTCGGGTTTAAAGATAACGGAGGCCAATACTGAAAAGGTCGGAGTTATAATCGGTTCAGGCATTGGCGGGCTGCCTGCTATTGAGCATTATCATTCTGTCCTGCTTGAAAGAGGCCCCAGAAGGATCACGCCTTTCTTTATCCCTATGCTGATAATAAACCTTGCAGCCGGTCAGGTATCTATAAGATTTGGCGCTAAAGGCCCGAATTCTGCAGTGGCAACTGCATGTGCCTCAGGAAGCCATGCAATCGGAGATGCCTTTAAGATGATTCAGCGGGGTGATGCCGAGGCAATGATTGCAGGAGGCTCTGAATCAGTCATAACTCCATTGGGCATAGGCGGTTTCAATGCAATGAAGGCTCTTTCGACACGAAACAATGAACCTGAAAAGGCAAGCAGGCCTTTTGACAGGGACAGAGACGGTTTTGTAATGGGAGAGGGCTCCGGCATTATGGTGCTTGAGAGCCTCGAAAGCGCACTTGCAAGAGGCGCAAAGATACAGGCAGAAGTTGTCGGATATGGAATGACGTCAGATGCATATCACATAACTTCACCTGCGCCTGAAGGCGAGGGCGCAGCGCGGTGCATGGCAATGGCTTTCAGGGACGGAGGTGTTAAGCCGTCAGATATTGATTATGTAAATGCCCATGGCACATCCACGAAATATGGTGATGAACTCGAAAGCATTGCTGTAAAAACGGTTTTTAAGGAACATGCCTATAAAGTTGCAATGAGTTCGACAAAGTCCATGACAGGCCATTTGCTTGGCGCTGCAGGAGGCGTGGAGGCTGTCATAAGCGTCCTGTGCATGAGGGATAATATTGTGCCTCCGACAATAAATCTTGATAATCCTGACCCGCAGTGCGACCTTGATTATGTCCCTAACAAGGCAAGGAAGATGGAAGTGAACTGTGTGATGTCGAATTCCTTCGGCTTCGGCGGGACAAACGCCTGCCTTATTTTCAAGAGATACAAAGGTTAAGCTATCCGCTTTAAAAACTATCTTTCAGATTTGCAAGCTCAGTATATAATATTTTCGCCTTTCCTGATGCGTAGAGATAAACCCTAAAGTTTAAAGTTTAGATATTTCGCAACTTGTATGCGGCTTATCAGCGGCCACTATATATAGTATTTCACATGTTTGTATGCGATTGTTCCGCGTACAGCATCAAAGTTAGCATTAATCTGCTCTTCTGTATCAATTACTAAGTTTCTTGTATATGCAACTAAGTGTACTGTATTGGCAACTGCATCAATCCTTATGCCTTATGTGTGTTTCTGTATTCATTGACGGCTTGGTCGTTGACTGTTACTTTAGCTAACGAATAAAAAAAATAGAGGTTTGTATAAAATATTGATTTTTTTGTTGACAAACCTGAATTGCTGTGGTATAACATAATGCAAGATGGTAAAACAGCCAACAGGAGAGACCCTAAAGATGCTCTTCTCATCAACTATAAGAGCTGATGTGCTGGCCCTTCTCTTAAATAGCCCTGATGAAAAGTTCTATGTCAGGGAAATAGCAACCCTTATAAGAAAGAATCCATCCGGTGTCAAGAGAGAACTCGATAACCTCGAAAAGATGGGTATAGTGTTCAGCCATAAGGTTGCTAATCTGAAATACTTTCAGGCTAATAAGACGTCTCAGTTGTTTTCAGAACTCAAGAACCTCATTGCCAAATCTCTCGGTCTGCCCGGAGCTTTAAAGACAATGATCAGAAAGTCCGGTGCAAAGGCAGCATTTCTTTACGGTCCATATGCAGAGAGCGAGGATGTGGGCACAGTTGACCTTTTCATAATCGGTGCGACGTCCAATAATATCGGAGCAAGCCTGAAGGCCCTGGAAGATGAGTTTGGCAAGAAGATTCACTATACACTGCTTGATGACTCGGAATATAAGGTCAAGAAGGAAAAAGGAGATATTGATCTGGAAAAACTGCTATCAGGAAAAAGGATTACCCTGGTAGGCAGGATATAAACTTTATGCTTTCCCCTTAGGGGGATGGAGAGGGGGTGAATTATAATGGCAGCCAAGAAGAAAGCAGCAGCAAAGAAGAAAAAGAAATAAGTTACTGTTTAGAATCTTTTGGGCTGGAGATCCGACTCTCCAGCCTCTTTTTTCAGAGGCTTATCCTTATAAGATACTGATTTTTACAAATAAATCAAGTACAATTTTGTAACTTCCTGAAATTGCAGTGTTTTTTATGAGTAAGTCAGTACTTGGGCATGCTCAACATCTGATACAATTTCCCAGCAATCCGTAGCTGAAAGCAGTTTCTTTATGAACTTTATGTTTGTTGAATGTCCTGCCCGGTTTGCTATTATATGGCCGTGCACAGGAAACCCTATCAGGGAGAAATCTCCAATAAAATCAAGTATTTTATGTCTTACGAATTCATCTTTGAACCTCAGGCCTGATTTATTAAGTACCCCGTTGTCTCCAAGGATTATAGCATTATCCAACGAGCCTCCCTTTACAAGGCCATTTGCCCTCAAATATTCTACATCCTTTAAAAACCCGAAGGTCCTTGCCGGGGCCACTTCTTTTATGAAGGTTTCCTCATTGAGATCAATGCTCAGCCTTTGTTCGCCTAAAAGGTGGTGATTGAAATGTATTCTGTAAGTAATTTTTCTGCCCTCATACGGAAAAGCAGCAATCTCAGAATGCCCGTCCTCGAGAACAACAGGCTTTACAATACGCAAGTACGGTCTTTTTTTGCCCTGTTTTGCGATTCCGCCTTTCAGGATTATATCAATAAGTTCAGTAGAACTGCCGTCAAGAATTGGTACCTCAGAGCCATCCATCTCAATAACAAGATTATCTATCCCCAGTCCTGATATTGCCGCAAGAATATGTTCAACGGTCTTTATTCTTGTGCCATTAGAGCCGAGACTTGTTGCAAACGCAGTGTCTGAAACTTCGCCTACATGCGCCCTTATCATTACATTTTTGTCTATTCTATGGAAAATAATGCCGGTATCTCTCGATGCCGGCTTGAGCTGTACGTTGACATGGTTACCTGTATGAAGCCCTATGCCTTCGAAGCTCACTTCCTGTTTTATTGTTCTTTGCAGACGCATGACCATTAGATGAATGCAAATAGAGTGCCAGATAAATCTTTTTTAAAATCAAGGGATTTATGGATAAAAGCGTTGTTTATATTCATCAGATGTGTAGTTATCAACACACCTTATGCTTCACCGCCTACAACAATTTCAGGTATTCTTATTGTAGGCATTGCATCTGATACAGGCACTCCCTGATTGTCCTTCCCGCATGTTCCTATTGAAAATCCCATGTCAGAGCCGACCCTATCAATGGATTTCAGCACTTCCGGACCATTACCTGTGAGCGTAGCCCCTCTCACCGGCTCTCCAATCCTTCCATTATCAATTATATAGCCTTCCTGGACCTCGAAAACAAAATCGCCGGTTACTGTATTAACCTGGCCGCCGCCCATCTTTTTAACGAAAAGGCCTTCAGGTGTAGATTTTAGAACGTCTTCAGGCAGAGATTCCCCTGACGCTATAAATGTGTTGGTCATTCTCGGAATAGGCCTACTGTGATAGGACTCCCTGCGTCCGTTGCCTGTGGACCTTGTTTTGTCCTGCATGGCAGTGTAGTTGTCATACATATAACATGCCAGTGCACCATCTTTTACAAGGACTGTTCTTTGTGAAGGTGTTCCCTCGTCATCAAATCTGAAAGAGCCTCTTTTATTTGGAATAGTGGCATCATCAAGCACAGTGATTAAAGGCGATGCAACTGTTTCTCCTATTTTATCTGAATATACTGAAAGTCCCTGCTGTGCAAGGTCGGCCTCAAGGCCGTGACCTATGGCCTCGTGTATCATTGTGCCGCCGGCATTTGATGATATTACAACAGGCATTCTTCCCCCGGGAGCCCTTCTTGCAGTAAGCATCATGGTTGCGCGCTTTGCTGCACTTAAGGCAAGCTCTTCCGGTTTTACATTTTCAAATAGTTCAAAGCCTATCAAGCCTCCGGCAGGTTCGTATCCTGTCTGGATTACTCCGTTATCAGATGCGATTACGTGGACGACCATAAGTGTATGAATGCGTTCATCCTCTGCTATGAAACCTTCTGATGTTGCTATCTGAACTTTTTGGACAGAATCCCGGTACATTACAATTACCTGTTTAATCCTTTTGTCAAAATCACGCGCAGTCTTGTTTGCAGTTCTGACAAGCTCTATTTTTTTATCCATAGGAACAGTTTCGGGGATTAGTTTTATGTTGAAGTTTACCTCGGGCCTTTGTTTCCTGAGGTCGAGGGTTAGGTCCTTTTGGGGAGATTTGGACGCTTTTGTCAGGCTGTCTGCAATTTCTAATAATGCCTTTTCAGACAGGTCATTACTGAAGGCATAGAAGGTCTTGGAGTTATGTATCAATCGTATGCCGACGCCGGAATCTATTCCTGTGAATATTTTTTCTATCTTATCGTCTTCAAGCTGGATGGATGTCGGTTTTCTGTGCTCAACGAACACATCAGCATATTCCCCGCCTGAAGAAAGTGTTTTTTTAAGTATCTTTTGGAGCAGTTCTTTATCGAGCATTTTGTGCCTCTCTTTTTTTGTCATTGCGTGGCAATCTCTCTTGGTTTAATGCATTTATTATAGCATTAAGAAAAAATTTAAGAGACTGCCATGATGCTGGCAGGAGAGGCTGACAGGTGAAGCAAAAAATTACAAGATAAAATCCAGATAGTTCTCTCTGTTAAATCCATAAATTTGTCAAAATATGTGGAATAGCAATCCACAAATTAATATAAATTTGCGGAACAAGGTTTAGGCGGAAAAGACCTCGTTAGATTTGCAGTTTGCAGACTTTTGGCTTCTGGCTTCCGCACTTGCGCACTTCCAGACTTGCCTACTTGCCTACTTTCCCGCTTTTGAGCTTTTGACTTTTGACTTCTGCACTATGGAACTATGGCACTTTTGCACTTGCATGCTTGCTATCTTACCTGCTTGCTCTCAGCCCCTCGACCCCTTGCAGTTAAGCCTTCTGCTCTATGGGACTAGGGAACTGCTGTCTATTGCACTTTTGCAGTTTTTTTGCTTAATGCTGGCAGGGGTGGTACGATATAGTCAATTCAGAAAGGAACAAAATGTTATATAAATTCGACTCATTAATTACGATTCTAAGAAAACTCGACAGCAGGGAGCAAGCAACTGTTCAGTCATTTCCACATTTTTTTATCAACAGTCTCAAAATCAGCAATCTGCTTTTGAAACTCTATGAAATCTTTTTCGTTCCATGTCCCTGCTAAATAGTCAAGGTCATCATAAATAATAGTTCTTCTCTTTTTTTCAAGTCCGAGAGATTCTCTCAGAGTTTTCAGCAGAACAGCATTAACACTGACTCCTTCTTTCTTGGCCTTTTGTTTTAAAACCTTTGCTGTTGTATCATCAATCCCACGAATAGTCATTACACTCATAAATTATTCCTCCTCTCAAAAAGATGTCTCCTTTAAAATAAGACTATCAATATTTTTGAAGTGTTCATCAAGCGTAAATAATGATAGTCCATGCCTTATCGCAGAGGCTGCTACCCACATATCATTTGACGGTATAGGCTTTCCTTTTCTCTTTAAATCCCAATAAATTTTGGCATAAAACTCTGCTGTTTCTTCATCTATCTGAAGCACATAAACACGCGGAGAGTCTAAAAATTTGTTAAGCTCCTCTATATTTTTTCTCTCTCTGTTCCCGCCCTTAAATCCTCCTAACAACTCACCAAGCACTACTACATTTACCCCTATATATTCAACTGACCTGATGATTTCCAGTGCCACAGGCACATTCCTTTTAAATGCAGCATAACCGCTTGTGTCTAAAAGTATTCTTTTCATTCTGCTTTATTTCTCCCTGTCTAATGATAGCATTTTGCAGTCACAATGTGCAATCATATTTGCCAGTTTTTTGCGTGTTATCAATTTTGTCAAAGACGATATCTTTGGTTTCTCAATTTTTTTCCGAGCTAAAGGGTGCTTTTCAAGCTGCCATGATGCCGGCAGGGGGGGATTCCTGTCTCTAACTATTTTTAATAATTCCTGAAATAAGCCCCTTTGCAGCGGATAAGAATATGGCCTGTTTCTTCTTGCCAAGAGTTCTCAGTTGACTATTGCCCTGAGAACTTTTGAAATAAGTTTGACTCTCTCCTCGTCAGCATCTTTAAGTAATTTGACGGCATTATTAATCAATTCCTTTCGACCGCTAAGATGTTCAAACTCAAAGAACTCTTTTATTTCTACATTTAAAGCTATAGCAATTTTCTCCAGGGTACTGAGAGAAGGATAGCTGCTGCCTACTTCTATTCGGCTTAGATGTTTTGGGTCAATACCAACTTGTTCAGAGAGCTTGTCCTGAGACAGCTTTCTTGATTTTCTTAATTCCTTAATCCTTTCACCGAGCAATTTCTTTGTAGTTCTCATAAATCCTCCAGCTCAGTTAATAATCGCTTGCCGGGCGGCTTTATTAAAACCATATTAAATGAGGATATTAATTGACAAAAACTATATTAAATGTAGATAATTCAACATTAAATGTTGATATGAGACAGTCTTTCTACTCTAAAAATAGATAATCAACTGAGGGCGCTGCTCCAAAACTGGAATCGGAAGAGAAGAATGCAAAAGGCTTAATCAAGAGGGATGAAGAAAAGCAAATATGCAGACTGGACGAAAGAAGACCTCACTAAGCGCATAGAGGCGCTTGAGAAGCGAAAGAAATACGGCTTGGTGTGGGAGGAAGAAAAGACCAAAGAAAAATTTGAAGCAGATGCCGAAGGCAATTTGCCAGTGCTTGTTGAGGATAAAAAGAGAGGAATCAAAACCGATTCCGACAAGCCCACACATATTTTAATTGAAGGCGACAACTACCATGCACTTTCTGTTTTGAATTACACTCATGCTAAAAGCATTGATATAATTTACATTGATCCGCCATACAACACTGGCAATAAAGACTTCCGATACAATGATTCTTATGTTGACAGAGAAGATGGCTACAAACATAGCAAGTGGCTTTCTTTTATGAACAAACGACTATCTCTCGCAAAAAGCCTACTCAAAAATACAGGCATAATATTTATTTCGATTGACGATAACGAGATGGCCCAGTTGAAGTTAATAATGGATGAAATATTTGGTGAAAATAATTTAATTCAACCTTTGGTGTGGCAAAGTAAATATACTGTTGCAAATGATGCAAAGTATTTCTCAAGACAACATGAGTATGTCTTAGCATACGCAAAGAATATTAATTGTTCTACGATTAATCTCTTACCGAGAACGGCAGAAGTAGATAAAAGGTATAGCAATCCTGATAATGATCCACGTGGCGATTGGAAATCAACACCGCTTCACGCCAAGAGTGGAACAGAAAAAAGCAGGTATGAATTTGTGTTTAAAAACGGGCTGAAGTGGACAGCACCCAAAGGAACATATCCAAGATACAGCAAAGATACCCTAAAAGAGCTTGCTGATGATAATAGGATATGGTTTGGAAAAAGCGGACAGAGCGCACCATCAAAAAAGACTTTTCTTTCAGAAGTGACTCAAGGAGTTAAGTGCGGCAGCCTTCTTCATTACAGTTTTTTTGGTCATACACATAAGGCTAACGAGGAGTTAGCCAGTATTGTTGGTAAAGGCAAATTTGACAATCCGAAACCGTCTGACTTAATTTCTAATCTGATAAAGTTATCTGAGACCTCAAAAGAAATTGTTGTGCTCGACTTCTTCGCTGGGTCTGGTACGACTGCCCATGCAGTTATGAGTCTGAATAGCAATGACAAAGGTAATCGTCAATTCATATTGTGTACAGATAACGAAAACAATATTTGCACAGATGTTTGCTATCCTCGAGTTCAGAAAATAATAGAGGGGTACAAAAATCAACAAGGGGAAAAAATAAGAGGCATCGGAGGCAATTTTAAATATTACAAAACGCACTTTGTCGGTTCAGAGCCAACCCACCGAAACAAAAAACTGCTCACAGATAAAAGCATTGAAATGCTTTGCATCAAAGAAAATACATTCGATGAAGTGATAAACAAAAAAGATTTCTTCATTTTTAAAAGCAAGGAAAAATTTACGGCAATTCTTTTTAACGAAATGAAAATAGAAGAATTCAAAAGTGAAATAAAAAAGTTGAAAAAGCCTGTTTCAGTCTACATATTTTCATTAGAGGGCGACGATTTCAAGGAAGAATTTGAAAACTTTAAAAATGACATTTTCCTTTGCTCCATTCCCGAAGCCATCTTAAAAGTTTATCGGAGAATTTACAGAGTAAACCAGATAAGTTTAAAAGGTAAAAGATGATTTACAAAAGCTTAAAATATAAAGAGAAGGCAGTAAAAGAATTGCTTGTGGAAGCAAATGAATTACTTGAGGAAAGCGGAAGCGACAGCATTATTTTCAAAGCACCGACCGGAGCAGGTAAAACAATCATCATGGCTGATTTTCTGATGCAGTTTGTAAGTGAAAGAAAAGATCATCGGACTTTTTCCTTCATCTGGGCGGCACCACGCAAACTACATTTGCAAAGCAAAGAGAAGTTAGAAAGTTTTTACAAAAACAATCGTATTCTGGAATGTTCAAGCATTGAGGAACTTACCGACAAAAAAATAAATGAGAATGAAATTCTTTTTTTGAATTGGGAAAGCATCAACAAGAAAGACAATGTTTTTATCAAGGAAAACGAAAATGATTTTAATCTCACTTCCATCATTAATAACACGATTGAAGAAGGCAGAGAAATTATTTTAGTGATTGATGAAAGTCATCACACAGCATCGGCAGAAAACACAAAGGGTTTGATTGAAATAATGAAACCGAAAATCACGATTGAAGTTTCTGCAACTCCACACATGACATCGGACAACATTGTGAAAGTAAAATTTGAACATGTTGTAAAAGAAGGAATGATAAAGGAAAAAGTTTCATTGAACCCCGAACTGAAAGAAGATAAATTGGAAGGCGAAGGGAGCGATGAATTTATTTTGAAAGAGGCATTGAAAAAAAGAGAAGAACTGAAAAAACAATTTGAAAAAATCGGAAAGGAATTTATCAATCCTCTTTTGCTGATTCAGCTACCTGACAACAACAGTTTAGATTTTACAGACAAGAAAGAAGAAATTGAAAATCTGCTTGCAAAAAAGTTTAACATCACAACAGCTAACGGAAGAATGGCAGTTTATTTATCAGAGGACAAACGCAACCTTGAAAACATTTCCAAGAATGATAATGAAGTTGAAGTTTTATTATTCAAACAGGCGATTGCTTTAGGTTGGGATTGCCCCCGTGCTTACATCCTTGTTTTGTTTCGTGAGTGGCATTCGCCAAATTTTTCCATTCAGACAGTCGGCAGAATTATGCGTATGCCTGAGATAATGCGTTACGACATTGAGGAGTTGGATAAAGGATATGTTTATACAAACATTGCGAACAACAATATAAAGATTGAAGAAGAATTAGCAAGAAATTTTTTTACTATTTACACAAGTAAGAGAACCGAATCTTACAAACCGATTGATATTGTTTCTTATCACATCATGCGGCAAAGAGAATCGACACGTTTAGACCCTTCATTCATCACAATCTTTTTGAAACACGCAAAGAAGACTTCTTTAAAAAATAAAATCAATACAAAGGTTTCTAAAATCACAGACCACATCCCGATTGACGGAATAATTCATTTGGAAAATGTAGGAACAGTAGCAGAGTCGGTTGAAGTGTACAATGATATTTCACTTGCGAAAACAACAACAGAACTTGAACTTGCTTTTAAATATTTTATTCAGGAAGCATTACATGCCGGAGAAATGTTTCCCGAACAGCGTTCAGTTGGCAGAGTGTGCACAAGCATTTATCATTTCTTTTCTGAAGAACTGAAAATGAATTACGAAGAAGTGCAAAGAGAAATAATGACGATCGTAATGAGCAGTAAACAGGCGTTCACAGATGTTATTAACGAATCTTTGAAAGAATACAAATTAACTCACCCGAAAGAGAAAAATAAAGCCGTGCAGAATGATGAGTTGTGGAATGTTCCAGCGAAAATTGATTTCAACGCAAACCACAAAGAGAGAAAACCAAAGTTGAAGAACGCAATCATGAATCCGTTTTATGAATCTACATCGCCATCTAAAACTTGGGAGACAGAAAAAAGTTTCATTGAGTTTTTAGACAATCACAAAGAAGTTGAATGGTGGTTTAAGAATGGGGAAAGAGACGGAACTTATTTTGCAGTCCCCTACAAAGACGACCAAGATGAAGACCAAGTTTTTTATGTTGACTTCATCGTGAGGCTCAAATACGGTAGAATTGGTTTGTTTGATACAAAGTCAGGATGGACTGCAAAAGATGCGGGAACACGGTCAGACGGTTTGCAGCGTTATATCAAAGAGCAAAACGAAAAAGGAAAAAAACTTTTCGGAGGAATTGTAATTCCGAAGTCAGGTTCATTCTACACTTACACAGATATTCCCTACAAGCATGACAAACAATTGACGGACTGGAGAATTTTAGAGGTTTAAAAAAACTAAATAATGATAACGGAATGGAGGCGGTTCTAATTAATCGAAATTAACAGCAACACAGCAACAGAAGCCCCGTCCCTGAACGTCAGATAGACAAACTGGTCTATGCCCTCTACGGCCTCACGCCGGAAGAGATTGCGATTGTGGAGGGGAAAAGATGAATAAAGTCTTTCTGTGGTAAAATAGGCTAAAAGAGGAGGTTAAAAATGGGCTTAGCAGTAAAGTTACCTGAACATATAAAAGATGAAATCATAAGCATCACAAAGAAAGACAATGTTGTTGATGGAATTAAGGACCTTGTTAAGCAGGAACTTTTGCGTAAAAAAAATAAATATTCATTCATGCTGAAAAGCTTTGAAAAAAAGTATGGCATGAAATTTAAGGATTTTGAGAAAAAAATTAAGAATAAAGCAATTGATTATGCGACTGAAAAGGACTATCTGGATTGGGATATGGCAGTTACAGTTCTTGAAGATGTAAAAGACGAACTCAAGGGGATAAATTGAGGCAAAAGATTGAAGAATTAATTCTTCAACTGCAGGCAATCGCAAAAGACTCCCGCTTTACCGAACTGAAAATAATTGAGAAAACAAAATCCGTACTGAAGGCAAGGCTTTTTGTTTCAGAAGACATATTTATTCAGATATATGTAAATCTCAAGAGACCTAAGAGAAGCTATGCTCTTGTAATCAATGACTCGCGCGTATTCGGGAAGGATTATCTTTTCGGTGAATGGCATTCACATTCTTTCGAATATCCTGGCAGACATGATGTTTCTGGAAAAGCTAAACAACCTGTGGCTATAGAAGATTTTGTTGAAGAAGCCCTGTTTATCCTGTCTGAAAAACTGAAAGTAATCTAAAAAACATTCCCATCATCCCTCATCCAGAGGGCGAAGTCTTGCACGACTGCCCGAAAAGATTACAGGAGCAGGAAGGGTGTTTGCTAATAAATTTGCCTGAAAGCAAAATTATTGGCAAATATTTTTGCTCACCTGCAAAAAATATTAACACGACTATTTTCGTCCACTGCTTTATCGATAGATATTGACCTGATATGTTAAAATTTCATCATTGTTAATTAACAGGAGAGCATGATGATAGGTGTTATCGGCGGAAGCGGGCTTTATGAGATTGTCGGTACGACTCGCAACCGAGAAGGCGTTGTTGTCAGGGAAGAAAGGAAAATAACAACTCCTTACGGAGAACCGTCAGGCCTTTACAGGATTTGCGAGATATCAGGAAGAGAGGTTGCATTTCTTCCAAGGCACGGCTCTCCTCATCATATCGCGCCTCATAAGGTTAACTACAGGGCAAATATCCGGGGGTTCAGGGAACTCGGGGTGGAGAGGATTATCACTGTGAATGCTGTCGGCGGGATAAATAAGCAAATGAAACCTGGCGACATTGCCGTTCCTGATCAAATCATAGATATGACAGAGGGAAGGGAAAGAACTTTTTATGATAATGAAGAAATAGTACATATTGACTTTACAGAGCCGTACTGTCCTGAACTGAGGTCAGCAATAATTTCAGCAGGGAAAAAGACGGGTATTAAACTTAAACAAAAGGCTTCTTATATATGTACAAACGGGCCAAGGCTTGAGACAGCGGCAGAGATAAAGGCATTTTCACTGCTTGGCGCTGATGTTGTTGGCATGACAGGTATGCCCGAGGCTTCATTGGCTCGGGAACTTGGGATATGCTTTGCCGGCATTGCTGTTATAACGAATCTTGCTGCAGGTATCTCGGGAAAGAAGCTGACAACAACAGAGGTTGTAGAAAAGATGGCAGAATCAACTGAAAGAATAAAAGTTCTTTTAAGAAAGGTATTCAGCATTATCCCGGATCAAAGAAACTGCGGTTGCAGGGATGCACTGAAAGATGCAAAGATGTGATATGATATTTAGGTTTTTATGGAAACAATTCTCATAGTCGAAGACAGAGAATCAATGTCAGATATGCTTAAAGAGACCCTCAAAGCTGAAGGCTACAGGACTGTTATTGCAAGGGACGGGCTTGAGGGAATTAAAAAATTAAAGGAAGACATGGTGGCGCTTGTTTTGACAGACCTGAAACTCCCCAAAAGGGACGGCATGGATGTATTGAGGGCGGCAAAAGAGGAAAACCCATTGATGCCGGTAATTGTGATGACTGCATTCGGGTCGGTTGAGACTG
>Ga0265296_1003523_pt1 | contig 14405 bp, 15 predicted proteins | sample MunlanPumphouse1_FD_189073 | JGI IMG/M metagenome (GOLD analysis project Ga0265296, IMG submission 189073) | Groundwater microbial communities from a municipal landfill in Southern Ontario, Canada - Pumphouse #1 | ecosystem: Environmental > Aquatic > Deep subsurface > Groundwater | place... | reverse complement strand
GAGCTTAATATAAAAATATTTTATTGGCTTTCAAAAATAAGTGAACTCATTTTAATGATTTAAAAAGAAAGCCCTTCACCTCTCAGCCTGTGAGAAATGAAGGGCTTTTTAATTTCTACTTTAAAAACTAAACAGCAATTACTTCCTTTACTTCCGGAATCTCCTGTTTAAGAACCCTCTCGATGCCTTGTTTTAGAGTAATCTTTGCTCCGGGGCACCCGCCGCACGCGCCTTTCAAACGCACTTTGACCAGTCCATCAGCGTCAACATCAACCAGCTCGACATCACCGCCGTCTCTTTGTAAAAAGGGCCGCACCTTGTCCAGCACTTCCTCGACTTTTTCCCTCACAGATCTAACCCTCCTCTCCAAAACGTTTATATAATTAATAAGGTGGCAGCAAAGTTAAGCTTATTCTAGCTATTTTACTCATCAAATACAAGAAACATTTATGAATAAAACACAAATTCATTATTGAATTTTTTTATCTTCACCGGGCTTTAAAAATAAATTGTTTATCAGGCCAACCACACCCGCCGGGGCTTTCATATTGACTCAGCATATCCTTTCTGTTAGAATAAATGGTGCCATAAAACTAACTGCCGAAGTGGCGGAACTGGCAGACGCAGCGGACTCAAAATCCGCCGTCCGCAAGGACGTGGGGGTTCGACTCCCCCCTTCGGCACCACAGTAAAATCAAGGCTTTAAGGGCTAGGTACATAACCTGGCCCTTTGTCTTTATATACGATGGGTCCGACGTGTTTGAAGAGCCGTGCTGAAACACGGCGGACTCACGCCTTTTAGCTGCCTCCCTTAAGACCTTCTTTGCCTACCTTGCTGACAAGGGGCTTATCAGGGATAACCCAATGACAAGGATTAAGATACAGAAGGTACAGGCCACTGACAAGCTTAAGGATACAATGAAGTGGCTTACCAAGGAGGAACAGTCAAGGTTTATCTCTTATAAAATCTGATATGATGATATTAGCCCACCATAGAAGCCCTGTGTTTTGATAGACAGGTGATACTGAACCGCGTAAATATGGGATTTTGCGTAAAAGCAGACCTTCTAAAAGTGAACTGAACCCCGGATAATGGACACTGAATTAAAGTACCCCCTATGGTATAATTTGGTTTTTACACTTATATTATCTGCTTATTTGGATAAAATAATTCTAAATGAAAGGGGAATAGATTAATGGAAGAAAAAAATAAAAAAATACGTCCAAAATCTGATAATGATAAAATTTTTGATTCAGACATAGTTGTATCATCAACTGAATCTACCGGATTAATACCAACCCCGCCACTGTCAGTGGATGAAGCAGAATCATATACTGAGATTTATGACGTTCCGCAACCTAAAGTCAAAGTAGACAATGGTCTACAACATAAATGATTTGTGCATTGTAGTTCGCGAGAAAACATGCTGTCTGATCATAGGTCATGTCTCCACCCCTTTACCTTGTCGATTGTCAACCAGGTTTTTATTTCCTGTGACTTCCTTTAGTGGTAAAATTTTTCTAAAGGAGGTGAATTATTTGCAAGAAGCTCTAGTAATTAAAGAAATTGTTAGTTTTTACAGGGCTAAAGATCTCGATTTCGACATCCCATTAGAATTTGTATATCTAACTAATCAGACTGGTTTCAATAAGTTTACAATAGGGTATGAAAGTTTGGTAAATACAACAGGCGTGACCTATGCCGCTCAAAACGGGAAAAGGTAGACTTCTGACTCCTTGAGGGAATCTGCCTACCCTTTCTCCGAGGTGTACTGTAATATAGTACGTCCTCCTTTTTAGTTATTACCCCGAATAGTCTTGGCCGATATTACTACCGTCCTTTCAGATTAACCGGTTTGCGCTCAGGCTGTTAATTCCTGCTTATTTAAACTGTCTTCTTTGCGAGGAGTGGGTTTCTGCTTTTAAGGTTTTTATCCGGTTTCCTTTTATCCATCCGGATATCAGAAACTGACCAAAAACCTAGCGACCTTACGGTTATTCAGGTTACTACACATACCCTCTGCAAAGATAAAACATTTTGCTTCAGCAGGCCATCAACCCCCTCCCATTACCGATTCTTATGGGGCAACCCCCTTACTAAGGCTTACCCTTTTCTGAGGGTAAGTTAATGATACACTAGAAAGAATATTCTGTCAACATTCACCAGGCAGAAATTTAGAAATATTTTGAGGTATTGTCGAACACCTATTTTACGATGGCATCATATGATTGATAACAGGAATGGTATGTTATTCCACCTCACAGGTTGTATGAAAGGGGAAAATATGATGCTGTCAAATGAAGATTTTGTAAGGCAGTCGCTGGACTTAAACCTGTTCTTTTTGAGAATTATGAAAGAGCATTCCTTTTTTTTAGAAGGGGGCTTCACTCCTGTTAATGCAGACTTAGCCAGGCAGGCGGATGATTTCAAGAAACAGTTCGAGGCCCTGTTAAAAGAGACTGTATCTCTGGCCTGCGGAATTATCAGCCCGGATGTGGCAGCCTCGGGAGAAGTGGTTACCGGTTTTACACTTAATGCTGAGAGGGCAAGCGAGTTTTACACCGGTATTCCAATTGACACTAGTATTACCGTGGCTGAGCTTGCCCTGACCCAGGGGGTGCAAATGCTGAATCTGCAAACGCTGGTTCAGCAGGTCGCCAGTTTGAATCAAAGGGCCATAGCCGCTTTACAGGCTTTAATCGGCTTTAAGACCCTGGTGCTGGACAGTGTTTTGTCTTGCAAGATGTTTACTCTCAACTACCCGCTTTTAATCGACCACATCCGCAGGGAAGCCCTATTATTTATGGAATTGCTCACCAGATTACAAAACAGGGTTGTTGTAGATATAATCAGATTCGCTGTTGAACAGGAATCTTTCTGGAATAGAATTATGGCTGAGCATGCGAAATTCATCAGGGGACTTTTAGATCCTACCGAAGAGGCCTTATTTCAAACAGCTAATAATTTTGGCAGAGAATTTGATGCGCTTACCGCGGAGGCCCTGGCGGCACACACCCAGATCAACCTGCTGCCCCAGGTTACCCGGGAAAGCCTTAGGGAGACTGTAGGCATAAGAGATTTTAAGAAGCAAGGCACAGAGGGTATTCTCGCGTGTAAAATCAGGTCAATTATCTTGCCGTTATTGGGCGATCATGTCTTAAGGGAGGCCAATCATTACCTGCGCTTATTGAAGATTTTCAGCATGAGCGCATAAATGATGGTGGAGTTAGATATCGCCAAAAGCCCCGGCTCTCTTGAGCCGGGGCTTTAATATTCGATATGGTTATTTTTTTTCTAAAAGCCTGATGGTCTTAGCCAGAACCACAGCCATTTCTTCCCGGAGCAGCGGTTTGCCCAACCCAAAATTGCCCTGACCATCACCTACAACTATACCTTTTTCTGCTAAATAATTAATATCATTCGCCGCCCAGTGATTAGCCGGCACAAGCTATACATAATCTGCCAGTATAGTTTCCTTATTTATCATATGTTACCATTTTAAGAGGGTTACAATCTGGCGATAGGACCCTCTTCATTAATTAAGTTTTTTATTTGGTTAAATGGTATGGTGAATTCGGGTATCCCAACATAATGCGGGGTGAATTCAATTTCTTGAAAATAGATGACCAGCGCGTTATTGGTTAGATAAAAGCTTTCATTGTCACCAATACCCTTAAACTCCTTGATCAAAGGCAGATCCCTTTCTTTTATCTGCTCCTTGATCATCCTGGTGATTACCGCCCTATAGTTGCTGTTCCTCTTAAATAAATCATAAATCTGATAGATTTTACCAGTTTCTAAATTAACGGTTATTGACTTTTGAACATCCAAACCATTAGCCGCATGTTTTTTAAAAGTATAAACATTAAATTTCAGGCTTAAGATACCATTTCTATTAAGTTTAACCTCGTAAGTTCCCTTAATTGTCTCATATACCTGGCAGCCTTCTTTGGGAATAAGGTCAAGGACTTGCTTGCTTATGAACAGATTAAGCTTAGTTTGAACATTTTCACTCTTCAATCCCGCAACCTGAGGATAACTCACATCAGTGCATTCATTCTTGATTTTATTCTCAGTTATGACAGCCGTAACTTCTTTGTTTGACATGTTCCTTCACTCCTTTCAGCCCATTTTATTCAGGTTGCTGCCTGAATGTTTGGGACTCAGATTATATTAGGGAATCTTTTTGAAGGATTTCTTGCCCCTTTGGGGAAAGAAATATAATGCCGGATTAATACCTGTAATTAACAGTTAAAAACGGGACAAAACCATGAAAACTTTATTTTGCAAGGGGTGTTTTCTGTGGAAAGCAAAATAGCCAAAGCAATCGGGATGAAGTATTCTCCTGTGGCGGTAGTACTAACCAATGAAAAGCCGGAGCAGGCCCTCCAGTTTAAAGAGGGAAGATGGGGCTGTGTGGTATCCATGCTGAACGCGGCAGCCAAAGGAAGAACAGCGGTATTTGACAGAAATACGTACGGGTGCCTGGGCGGGGGCGCCGGCTTGGGCTTTGGCAACACCTACCTTAATTTCCCGGCAGGTATAGAATATTTCTTATCCACCGGAAACAAGGAGTTTTGCAAAACAGATATTGGCAAAAACGTGGTAAGAAACATGCCGGCTGTTGAACACGGAGAAAGGTATGTGAAAAATCCGGAACTGGCGAAAAAGTTTGTTGATGCCCTCCCGATGGTGAATGTTCCCACCGAATACATCGTCTTTAAACCTCTGGAAAAGCTGCAGGCAGGCGAAACACCAAAAATTGTCGTCTTCCTCGCCAATCCCGACCAGCTTTCCGCCCTTACGGTTCTGGCCAACTATGCCCGCTCCACCAATGAAAATGTTGTCGTGCCTTTTGGCGCGGGTTGTCACTCAGTGGGCATTCTTCCTTACAGGGAAGAAGAGGCGGTAAACCCAAGGGCGATCATTGGTCTGGTCGACATTTCCGCTAGAAAACAAGTGGATAAAAACATACTGTCTTTCACCGTACCTTATAAAATGTTCCAGGAGATGGAATCCAACGTAGAAGGAAGCTTTTTGGAACAAGACGAATGGAAAAACGTATTGGAAAGAATTTAAACCGGCCCAAACAGGTTCAGGAAACTCCGAGGATAAATCAGGGTGCGGCAAAAAAACTCATCACATAAAGGTGGTAATATAATTGAAGGAAAAAAGACCTTCATGGCACGAAATCTTTATGGAACATGCCCTGGTGGCATCTAAAAGGAGTACCTGCCTGAAGGATAAAACCGGCGCGGTATTAGTTTTAAACAATCACATAATTGCCACGGGTTATAACGGCGCGCCTTCCAAGCTCAAACACTGCGCCGCCACAGGGTGCATGAAAGAAAAAGAGGATGTCAGGCCGGAAGAGCGGCCGGGCTTATGCAGGGCTGTCCATGCGGAGATGAACTGCCTGATCCAGGCTGCCAAGCACGGGCATAGTGTCAACGGAGGTTATCTTTATGTCAACCACCCGCCGTGCCCGATCTGTGTAAAGTTAATGGTGAACGCGGGTATCAGCAGGGTTTACTACAGCGGCGGCGAACTGGATAAAATAGCCTCTGAAATCCTTAAGGAAGCGGACGTATCTTTAATCAAATTGTAATAACCTAAAGTAAACGCATTTTTAGCGCAAGGCTGTTACGGGCATATGAAACCGTCACAGCCTTAATTTATTTGCTGAACTCGCTAGCATAAATTGGATGCCTAAATATCCAGCTGCCAGGTAGACATATGTTTAAAAAAAACATATTTTACAGAAGTAAGTAAACTAGGGGGAATTAATTTGATAAAAGAAATAACTATTTTACCAGGTCTGGATAAAGCAGGTATCAGGGAAAATTTTTCTGATATTACCTTATCCGCCGGAGAAACTGTGTCCATTGTCGGCCCCACTGGCAGTGGCAAGACCGCTTTTATCACCGATATCGAACTTTTAGCCCAGGAAGATACCGCCACAAAACGAAGGGTGCTGATCAACGGGTTGGTGCCTGATAATGAAGTCAGGAGCAATCCCTGTCTCAAACCTATCGCTATGATCACGCAAAACACCAAATGCTTCGCTGATTTGTCCACTGAGGAATTCCTGCAGATCCACGCGCGTGCCCGCGGGATTAAAGACAATGGGGTTGTTGAAGATACCATAGAGTTAGCTAACAAGTTTACAGGAGAAAAAATCGCACGTGCCTCTAAGGTGACCGTTCTTTCCGGAGGGCAAACCCGCTCCCTGTTGGTGGCAGACGCGATTTTAATCGGCGCCTCCCCGATAATTCTACTGGATGAAATAGAAAACGCGGGCATTTTCAAACAGGAGGTCGTTAGAATTATTCAAAACACAGGTAAAATAATCATTTTTGTCACGCACGACCCTGTGATTGCCCTGCTCACTAAAAAGAGAATCATCATGCGCAACGGCGCGGTAAGAAAAGTGATTTTTCGCAGCAACCAGGAGGTAATAGCCGCTAATAACCTTTTGGAGCTTGATAAAAAGGTAAGCATTATCAGGGAGAAGTTAAGAGCGGGAAAAAAGATTACCAAGGAATTATTTGCGGTAAGCTTTGCCTGAAAATAAATTAGGTGGTGTAAAGCATTTGAAGCTTCTCATTATAGCGGGACCTCCATCATCCGGCAAGACCTCATTAGTTAAACAGATTGTTAAAAAGATGCGGGGCGAAATGAAAATTGCCTTCTTTAAGATTGATGTGGTAAAAGCTTTTGAAGATGTTGAATTAAATAAAGAGTTTGGCATCCTTACCAGGAAGTTTTGCTCGGGCGACCTCTGTCCCGACCATGCCGGGGTAATGGTCCTGGGGGATGCTGTGGAATGGGCGGCAAGCCACCAGGCTGAGCTGTTTATTGTAGAAAGCGCAGGCCTTTGCCTCCGCTGCTCTCCTTATTTAAACCAGGGACTGGGCATCATTGTCCTGAGCTCAATCGCCGGCATACACGCTCCTGAGAAAATGGGGTCCATGGTTACCCTGGCCGATATAGCCATAGTAACCAAGATAGACCTGGTAAGCCAGGCCGAACGGGAAGTTCTGGTACAAAAAATAAAAGAAACACACTCAAGCGTGGTGCTTATGGAAACCAACGCGCTGCAGGGAACGTCTCTGCACCGTTTGTATGATTTAATCAGAACTTCTGATGACATTGACGCTGAAACCCTGGTGTTAAAAGGGAATCCCCCGCTCGGCACCTGTACGATTTGCGTTGGGAAAAAAGAAATCGGCTGGAAACACCACTTTGGTGTGATTCAGAAACTGGACGGTCAGACAGCCGAATACCTGTACAGAGGTGAGTAAAATGCACCAACCGGGTTCCTGGCGCCCACCGGGGAAAAACTGTGGCTTATGCGGTGAGAAAAGCTGCGCCAGCTTCACGCTTATGATCGATTTGGGTAAAAAAACCTTTGCGGACTGCCCTTATTACAATAAACAACAGCCCTCACCAGTTCATAGCAACCTGGATCAAGCTGTCTATTCGGGTAAGGATGTTCTGGGCCATCCCTACGATTTTGTGCTGGGCCCATTACCAGGTGAAATATCTGCCCGTAAAATAGTTCTCCCTTTTCGTCCCGATCTGGTTGAAAAAATGGAAATAAAAAAGGGGGATATTGTACTGGGCAGGCCGATGGGCGCGGGGTGCCCCATCCCCCACGTTCTCCGGGTAATTAAAGTGGAGCAACTCACCGGGCTGCTTTACACCTGGGTGGTCGGTCCAAAATATTCCCGTACAGGTGAGATAAAGGACGTAACGGCTTATCATATGATCGGCTTTGAAGGGATTGCCAAACATATCCTCGAAGAACCTGCCTTTGGTTGCCGGGTGACCTTTCTACCCAGTTTTTGTATGATGTCATTGAACCACACCGGACTGCTCAATATGGTTCTTGAAAAAAGCTGCGGCCTGCATGTGCGCATCGAAGACATCCGCATCCTGGCCGGCAGGAATTAAAGCCAGCGTTTAAAGGCACTTTAGCTGGGCTAAAGTGCCTTTATCAATTTCCCTGGACGTGGTCATTTTAGTCTAACTTTTGCAGCATTTTATCTGCCTGCTCCTGGGTTATCTTGCCATCGGCAACTGACTTGGCTATTGCTTCTTTCTTAAACTCCAACATTTTTTGATTAAATTGATCCATGGTCATACCATGCTCTGTAACGATTTGCTCAATTTTTTTGCCCGACTTAAATTCAGCCTTAAGCTGCTCATTGGTCATACCCAGGATGATGGCAAACCCGTCAATTTTAAAAACACGATCATTGAACATGCGTTCCTTGCCTTGCTTGAAGCCAAACCCACGCAGGCCTATACCTTTATCGGCGGCAATTTTATCTGCCCGCTCCTGGGTAAGCTTGCCTTGCTGTACAGCTTCATCAAGCACCTGCTTTTTGGTGGCATCCAGCGCCGCTGATACCTTATCCTGCTCCAGGCCAAGGTTTGCCGCAAGCTTGGATACAAAACTGTCGTATAAAGCGCCGCCTTTCGATTGGTCAGCCTTTGTTGAGCCCGCGAAAGCCGCTCCGGCCACCACCCCGGTCAGGATAACAACTACCAGAAGGATACCGGCTACGCGCCATTTGCTGGATTTCAAACCAGCCACCCCTTTCTCTTTAAAATGTTTATATGATCCGGTGCACCGGTTAGTCATATGTTAACATACTTAAATGAAAAACAACTTAAAAAATCTGACCGTTATTTATTTGAATTAATCCGGACCTGGCAGCAGCTTTCTGAGTTCCATGGGCAGTGGGAAAAGAATGGTCGTGTTTGGCGCATAGGCGACTTCCGACAGTGAGCGAAGCATTCTTAAAGTTAATCCGCCTTTGGTAGCGGTCAGGACCTCGGATGCCTGGGCTAGTTGTTCGGCTGCCTGGCGCTCACCTTCAGCCTGGATGATTGCCGCCCTTCTGCCTCTCTCGGCCTCCGCTTGCCTGGCGATCGCCCTCGTCATCTCTGTCGGCAGTACCACGTCTTTTATTTCCACGCCGACAATTTTAATGCCCCAGGGATCGGTGGCATCATCGACTATCTTCTGAATGGTCTGGTTCAGCTTCTCCCTCTGGGAAAGGATTTCATCCAGGTCGGCTGTGCCGGCCACGCTTCTAATAGTGGTCTGAGCCAGCTGATTGGTGGCCTCATGGTAGTTTTCGACGTTAACCACAGACTTGTCCGCTTCAACCACTCTGTAGAAAAGGACCGCGTTGAGTTTACAGGTTACGTTGTCTTTAGTAATAACTTCCTGGGGCGGCACATCGAAAACTATTACACGCAAGGAAATCCTGACAATCCGATCAATAATCGGGATAATCAGGATCAGCCCTGGCCCCCGTACATTTATAAGCCTTCCCAGCCTGAATAAAACAGCCCTTTCATATTCAGGCAAGACTTTAATGGAGGAAGACAGTATCCAAAAAACCAGGACAGCTATAAAGATCCAGGAAAACAGGTTGTAAAAAAGCATCTTTTCCCTCCTTGCTTATTTTTTTGGGGATTCCACAATAAGAGTCAAACCCCGCCGTTCAACGACTTTTACCTTTTCACCCTCAAGGATAGTATGCCCATCTTTCGTAAAAGCCTGCCAGAATTATACTTATCATGTAAAACCATCAGGCAAATTGTGTTAAAGAAAAAACACAGGCTATGGAAATTCTTACTGTAGAAGGTTACAATTAAGAAAGTATGGAATATTTAATACCCTGTAATTTTAAGCGATTGGAGATTTGAGCAGTGAAAAGCACATCCAGAGCGGCGGTTGAAACAGCCTATCATTTCCCAGAGTGTACTTGTCGTTTCTACTTTCGCTTTACCAGTTTGCTTATTTCAACCAACACCAGAGGAATTAGACTTAAACTGAGCACAACCACCCAGTCGGATGGCCGCAGCATGACGGTCTCAAAAATTCCTCTCAGGAATGGAATGAATACTACTATCAACAATGCCGCGGCTGATGCTATAAAGGCATATATCAAGCTTCTGTTAGTAGCGAACCCTATGGTAAAGAGGGACTTGTCCGTACTCCTGACGTTAAATGAATGCACAATTTGAGACATGGCCAAAGTAATAAAGGTCATGGTGTGCGCTTCTTCCATGGTCCGGCCCCAGCTAAGAGCCAGCCAGTATGCGGCCAGGGACAGGAGTCCGATCATCAGCCCCTGCCATAGTATTCTGCTGCCCACTCCCCCCGAAAACAGGCTCTCTTTGGGCTTGCGGGGCGGTATCGTCATAATTCCTTTTTGGGGAGGTTCAAGCCCGAGGGCCAGTGCGGGCGGCCCGTCGGTAACCAGGTTCAGCCACAGTATCTGAATGGGATTCAGGGGACTCCCCAAACCAAGCAGCAAGGCTGAAAAGATGGCTACAATTTCTCCGGTATTGCAGGAAAGCAAGTACTGGATGGAGCTTCGAATATTATTATAGATGGTCCGCCCTTCTTCAACCGCCTTAACAATGGTGGTAAAATTATCGTCCTGCAGGACCATGTCCGAGGCCTCCTTGGCCACCTCGGTTCCACTGATCCCCATGGCTGCCCCAATGTCAGCCCGTTTAAGAGCAGGTGCGTCATTAACACCGTCACCAGTCATGGCCACAACATGGCCGTGATACTTCAATGCTTCGACAATTCGTAATTTATGTTCGGGAGATACCCTGGAGTAAACAGTGACACTGTTTACTACTTTTTTCAATTCTTCCTCGTCCATCTGTTCCAGTTGGCCGCCCGTCAGGCTGTCATCGCCAGGCTGCAATATACCCAATTCCCTGGCGATGGCTATAGCAGTCTCCTGGTGGTCACCGGTGATCATAACCGTACGGATACCGGCCCCGTGGCACACCGACACCGCCTCTTTGGCTTCAGGACGGGGTGGATCCTGTATAGCAAAGAAACCTACAAAGTTCAAATCACGCTCCGCTGTTTCCGACGAGAGGCCTGCCGGCACTTCCGGCCACTGGCGGGTGGCCAGGGCTAATACACGCTGTCCCTGTGACGCCAATTGAGAATTTGTGTTCAGAAGGTCCCTGCGGGTTTCTTCACTTAGCTCAGTTGTTTCCCTTCCCCCCTGGGTCAGGACACCGCTGCAGCGCTCCAGAAGCACATCCGGCGCCCCTTTGGTAAAGGAACGGACAAATCCACTCATATGGTGGAAGGTGGTCATCATCTTGCGGTCTGAATCGAAGGGGATTTCAGCCAAACGGGGGTATTTTTCAAAAACCGCCTCTCTTGACAAACCCGCTTTAGCCGCTACAATCACAAGCGCTCCCTCGGTAGGATCCCCGATCACACGGTACCCTTTCTCTGTCTCTTCTAAATGAGCGTCACTGTTTAACAGCCCGCCCACAAGAATCAATTCAAGAGTCTGGTCGTCCAGAGGCGAAATCTCGCTGCCATCCCGGTCTATAAATTTTCCCTCAGGAATATAGCCGGTCCCAGTTATTTTAAACAGCTGGTCTGCAGTGAAAACACGGGTGACAGTCATTTCATTCTTGGTAAGAGTACCTGTTTTATCCGAGCAAATTACTGTTGCCGTACCCAGTGTCTCAACCGCCGGCAGCTTTCTGATAATGGCCTTCTGACGGCTCATCCTGGTCACACCGAGGGCCAGCACGATGGTCACAACCGCGGGCAACCCCTCGGGAACCGCTGCCACAGCGAGACTTATAGCAATCATAAACATTTCCAGTAAGTTTTCCCCACGCCACAGCCCAATCAGAAATACGAGCACAACAATGATGCCAGCGGCTGCTCCAAGTATTTTCCCCAACTTGTCCAACCGCTGCTGCAGTGGAGTGGCTTCCTGCACCGCTTCGTCCAGCAAGCGGGCTATCTGGCCTAACTGGGTTTTCATCCCCGTCTCCACTACAATGGCTCTGCCACGGCCGCCGGTTATGGTGGTACCCATGAAAAGCATGTTTTTACGGTCACCGATTGAAACTTGATCGCCCTTTATTTCGCGCGGATCTTTTTCCACCGGAACTGACTCCCCAGTCAGCGCCGACTCATTGGAACGCAGGGAAGCCGCCTCGATCAGCCTGGCGTCAGCCGGGACTGAATCACCCGCGTCCAGCAAGATCACATCACCTGGGACCACTTTCTCCGCGCTGGTTTTCAGAACCTTGCCACCCCTCACCACCTTGGCCGAGGGCTTGGTCATATCTTTTAACGCTTTAAGGGCGTTTTCGGCCTTGTTCTCCTGGAATATTCCAATTACCGCGTTGAGAATCACAATAATGAGGATAACAATGGCATCCTCCCACTCGCCAAGTATGCCCGAAATGACGGCAGCGACAAGCAGTATCAGCACCAAAATCTCTTTCATTTGTTCGATGAAAATGGAAAAAAGACTGCGGGGAGGCTTTTCTTGAAGAGCATTGGGACCGTAATCCCTTAAACGGCCGTCGGCATCTGCGGCATCCAGTCCCAACTCAGGGTTGACTGAAAGTTCCTGGTACAATTCGTGAGTGTTCAGGGAATACCAATTCTTCTCTTGCATTTTACCCTCCAAAAGGGAAGCATGGGGACGGTTCTTTTGCTTCCTCAAGAGGAAGCAAAAGAACCGTCCCCATGCTTCCCATGCTTCCCTTAGCCCTCTTCAACCTGGGGCACGGGTGTCCTTAAATATCCCGTCCCGGTCCAGATCAGCATGGCGGCGAATAAAAGACGCAGGGCACTCTCAGAGAGAATATAGGCGAAACTTCCTCCCATGTACGTGCCTATAAGAATACCGGGGATAAGTCCCGTCAGGATGCCGGCATTGACATTGCCAAGACGCCAGTGAGTGTAAGCCCCTACTCCCCCGGCGGGGATCATAGCCAGAAGTGAACTTCCCTGCGCGGTATGCTGGGTGATCCCTGCCAGCAGCACCATTGACGGAACCATTATGGTACCCCCGCCAACCCCCATCATGCCGGAGAGAAAGCCGGTAAAGACGCCGGTCAGCAGGAGAATCACTATTTTTGCCCATCCTAAAATGGGCCCGTCAATACTGGTCAGGTAAGGTTTCAGGAGCAGCAGCAGGGTGACCAGGATCATAAACCCGCCAAAGTACCTCTTCAGCTTCCATTCCGGCAGGGCATGGGCAAAGTGAGCTCCCGCCCTGGCCGTAAATATGGCGGTTGACGCTAAAAGCGCAGACGCCATTATATCCACCGAACCCTTAAAGGCATAAGTGATAGTTCCCGCTATACCTGTGAAAATCAGCGCCACCAGGCTTGTGCCGTGGGCCTTATGCTGTCCGATTTTCAGAAGGCCGACCATCAGGGGGATCATGATCACACCGCCGCCGAGTCCAAAAAGTCCACCGAAAAAGCCTGCGGCCAGGCCAATAAAGAAACTCACTTTTAACAGATACCTCCCGGATATCAGGGTTGCCGAACGGTTATATTGCCATAGTTTAGTATTTCTATAGAACCAGCAATAATCCCTTTGTTTACCAGATTATTTCAATGCTTTGTCTCAACCACGCCGTATAAAAAAATGTTGAACAGGGACTGGATCGCTTCCTCCATAAGAAGCTGATTTTCCACGATAAAAGTCGGGTTAATGACAGATCTGATGCTTGCCAGCAGCGCTGTGGTAAAAATTTTGGGGTGTACCTGGCGGAAGCAGTCCTGCTCACTGCCGGTAAGGAGGGCTTCGAACACCTGCTGAATTCTTTCAGAGCGAAAACGTTCGATTTTTTCCCAGAGGTGGGGATAGTATTTCTGCAAATCGTATAAGAACTGCGGCTCAATAACTTTAATGTTCCTGGTAAGCTCATTAATGATATTAATTATTTTATCCAGAGGGTTGTCGGCTGAGTCAGAAGCTGTCTTTATCTTCTGCGCTATGCCTGCGATAAAATCATCAAGCACCGCACTGACTATCTCTTCTTTACTCCTGAAATAACGGTAAATGGTCCTCTTACTGATGCCGGTGGCGGCGACCAGATCGTCCATGGTTACTCTGGAGAACCCGCGCCCGGCGGCCTGCTCTCTATATGCCGTGATGATTCTTTCCCTGTAGTCCATTAACCAATCACCTGCGCTCTATGCTTTATTTAAACCAAAGGCCTGATCTTTACGCCTACCATGCTTCGTGCTTGCGGTTGGCGTTTAAACAGCCTAGGCAATTTTCTTTTTAAATTTAATTATGCTCAGAGTTATCAGCACGACCGAGAAGACCAGCAGCGCCGCGACCTGGGAAATAAGATACTGAAAACCGATGCCCTTCAAAACAATCCCCCGGATAATGGTCAGGTAATAAGTCAGGGGGATCAGGTTGCCCAGGTACTGAATAACGCGCGGCATGGCTTCCCTGGGAAACAGAAAGCCTGATAACAAGATGCTGGGCAGCAGAACGAAGAAGGACATCTGGAAAGCTTGCATCTGCGTTTTGGCGATGTTCGAGATAAGAATGCCAAGCCCCAAAGAG
>Ga0265296_1003522_pt1 | contig 14405 bp, 17 predicted proteins | sample MunlanPumphouse1_FD_189073 | JGI IMG/M metagenome (GOLD analysis project Ga0265296, IMG submission 189073) | Groundwater microbial communities from a municipal landfill in Southern Ontario, Canada - Pumphouse #1 | ecosystem: Environmental > Aquatic > Deep subsurface > Groundwater | place... | reverse complement strand
TAACTCATTCCCTTGCCTGCAAAATCTTCAGCCTGTTGATACAAATCAAAATTTACCGCTAATTTAGTTTTCGCTCCAATCCGCTCCCTAACTTGATTTAATACCTCTAAAGCTTCAACCGCTTCTTTAAAGCCGCCAATTTTTGGAGGTTTTTCCGGTTTCTGATTAATCCAACCTCTCCCTAAAACCACATTGTCATGGACTGACGGATCTACACTGCGGAGAGATATCTCAACTTGGTCAGTCACGCCCAAAATTTCTTCGGCCACTTTAGGATCATTTAATTTATAACCATTGGTGACCAAAATTGTCATTAAACCTTGCTCTTTAGCATACCGGCAAAAATCAATTGCCTTTCTATGAAGCATTGGTTCTCCGCCAACAATATATACCTCCTTTAATCCTGCCCCTTTTACTCCATCAACCGTTGCTTTAAATCCAATGTCCTCCATTTGGGGTAATTTCTTTAACTCAACGGCATAACAATGGAAACAATTGCCAGCGCAGGCTCCTGTAATCTCTAACCGCCGCCCGCTCCGAGGAAGAACCCGATTCAACCTGCTCTCTTAATTTTGCAGAAATTATTTCTGATGAAAAAATAGATCCTGTAGTTGTCTCAAAATTCATTCCTCTATTTTAACATTTTTTATTAACTCTTGACATTTCGCTACGATTATTCGTAATATCATAGTATATGGCCCAAGTTTCCAAACGCCGCCTCGATCCCCAAATTGAATCAAGAATGTTTGCCCTTTTTTGGCGCTCATTATCCCGCTTTACCTCTTCCGAACAAGCCGCCGATTTTTTCTCTGACCTCCTAAGCCAAACAGAAAAAATCATGCTCGTCAAGCGTTATTTTATTGCCATTCTTTTATCGAAAAATAAAAGTTATCAGGAAATTTGCGAGCTAATCAAAGTCTCCCCCTCCACCATCAATACCGTCGCCGCTTGGCTGAAAAACTTAAAACCGGCCACCAAAAAAATCATTGACCAGCATCTTCGCGACGAAACCTGGGGCAAATTTTTTGACAAACTTGAATCAATTCTCGACTCGATTCATCCCATGTATTACACCCGCCATAATTGGAAAGAGATCGGTAAAGCCAAGTTCAAAAATTCCCTCGCCCGCTCCAGCCGCTCGGTACTGCGTTAACCCACAGTGATGTTATAATTAATCTAAATGAAAAAATTGCTGTTCGTTCTAATTTTTCTTATTGCCCTCCTTGCCGCCGCCGGATTCTATCTGTTAAAACCAAAAGCTCTGGGCATTAGTTATACCCAAAAAGATTTAGACTCCACCAAGCAAAAACTCAACGTCACTTTCGCTCCCCTGCCGGCCGCTGACCAAACCGCGACCAAAACCATCATCGTCTCCGGCAGCCATCCGGTCGACCAAACTTTTTCCAGCGCTGAACTGACCGCCGCCGTTGACAACCGCCATAACGATTATGCTTACTTTCCCTTTAGAAACGTCCAAATCCGGGTGAATCCAGACGGCAGTGTCGAAGGCTCTGCTACCATTAATTACCAAGACGCGGTCAATTACTTGGTCAGCCTTGGTGTTTCCCGCAAAGCCATTGCTGAAGGCACAGCTAAATTCAAAATCCCCAATACTAACCTGCCTGTTTATCTCAAAGCCTCCGGCGCGATTATCAATAATAACAGCCAAATTAATTTTGCTGCGGCTAAAATTGCCAATATTAATGTTCCCCAAAACCTGATTACTCAATTTCAACCGGCCGTCAACGATTTAATCGAATCTATTATTAAATCCCGCCAGCCTAGTTACCGCATCGATAAACTAGAGGTAGTTAATGGCCAAGTTCGCTTCCTCGGCACTGCTCCGAATCAAGAAATGGCCGCCAAATCAATCAACTAGTCTTCTTTACCCAATTCACAATTCCCCTTATTAATCTATCTTCAGCATTAATAAAACTATGGCTGGCTTTTTCAATATATAAACTACCCGCTTGTTTAGAATTTGGAGTTTCCTTAATACATATTTCTAAGGCTTTTTTAGGATTAATTCCCATCGAAAAATCTGTCTCCGGTTCCACGTATAAAATCGGCAAGGTAATCTTTTTTAAAGCTTTATAATTAAAATTCTCATCACAAAAAGAAAACATTTGTGCATTGCCTTGTGGATTACCATAAGATAAAAATGTTTTTGCCGACGCCGGCGCCTGCGCCCACAACAACACCGGCATCATTTCTTCACCCATACCTGAACTTACCATCGCCTTAGCCAGTTTTAAATTAGTTTCATAATCTTCCACATAAGACCTGAATTGAAACAGCAAATCAGACATACACATACTGATTATCCCTGACAATCTTTTATCTTTAGTCGTAATATGATAGTAAATCGTCTTATGGGGCAATGAATGTCCTTCTAAGAATATTTTTTTGTATCCCCTTCTTCCCACCTCATCCACAAAAGTTTTAATATCTTTAACGCAATCTTCAAAGAAACTATGGGCAAAACCTATCTGTTTAAACTCAAAACCTGCCGGAGTTTGTAATAAAGTCTCTGATAAATAATCCCTGTCCCGTTGATTTGCCGTCATAAAGGCAATTCCGTTTGCCGGTAATTGATCCTTCATTTCAAAAATAAACCTGTTAGTTAAAAAGTTGCCTTCCTTTCCATGAAAATGAATCACGATTGTGTCAGTTTTCTTTTCCGGCTCGAATAACAACGCTGACAACTCTAACTTATCTTCTGTTAATTGCTTTACCCAGGTAGTTTTCATATTCACTTATTATATCAACTCCCTGCTAATTTTTCTGTTTTGCTAACAGCCATTTTTCTTTTTTACCTGAAAATAACAATCTATTAATTTCTACCAACACTTCCGGAAATTCAAAATAGTTTGTTTCTGCATTCAAATGCCCCCCTTTATGAATTAAATGAAAATCCACATTTAGTTTTTCTGCCAATTTTTTTCCTTCATTAATCATCATTTTATATAAACCATCTCTGATATTTGTTGGTTGTTTGCTAGGAATATATGGATCATCATCCCCAGTCATCACCACAAATTTCTGGCAATTCTGTTTAATTTTTACAAAGTCAAATGGATGATCAATAAAACTTTTATTCAAAGTGTCATACGGCTCAATCCCGATAAAACTATCAAATGGGGAAACTAAAATCGCTCCCAAAATTGGCGTTTTTCTTTTTTCCAGAAGCCGCAACATAAACCCCGGCCCCATGCTGTGCCCAACAAACACTGAATCTTGGTTAACTTGTTTTTGATATGGCTCAAAAACCTTTAACCAATTGTCTAAACTCTGACCTTCGGGTGTGGGAAACCTCGGCACATAAACTTTAATTCCTTGATTTATTAATTGCCGCTTTAACCATGGAAACCAATTGCCCTCTGGATTTCCCATCGTCCCATGAAAAATGAACACATTCATACTTTCTTAAACACCTCACTCTTATTAAACCACATTTTCCCTTTTTTGGTGGCTAAAACCAGCTGAAAATACTCCTTATTCATTCTTCCTAATAACATGCTTGGCAAAAATCCCAAATATTGAGATTTATGCGCTTTAATTGCCTGAATTTTCTGCCTAATCACTGATTTCACTTCCACCATATGAGTTACCGGAAGCGGCTGCTGATAAACATACGGCCATCTCAATTTTATTCCCGGCGGATGAAACAGCATAAATAACAGTACTTGAACTTTATGTTTGGCTCTCTGCGCTGCCCTCATCGCCGCTATTGATACTCCCACATGGTCTAAATGAAAGTACCAGCCCGAATGGTCAAAAGTCACTACTGCTTCCGGACGGAATTTCTCAATTTTTTCAATAAATTGAAGTTCCAACTCTCCCCAAACAATCTTATTATTTATCTCTCCGTCTTTAAACTTTAATATTTCGAATTTGCTCACTCCTAGAATTTCGCAACTTTTGCGAAATTCTACCCTACGAAGTCTTGACGAAGTGGGACCGCCGGCCTCGCCTTTTGTCGCCAACACCACCGTAATTTCATTCCCCTGATTCGCCAACAGCCGGATCGTCCCCCCGGCGGCCACCGCCTCATCATCCGGATGCGCTAATAAAAACAAATATTTCATGTCTTAAATCTGCTTTAAACAATTCAAATATTCCTTAATCGAAAAACCCAAAGTCCGTAAATTGTTTCTGATAATAAACACCGGTACTTCCCGATCAGCAGTTATCACGATTGGTCGCTTTAAATCCACGCGCCCATAAATCAAATGATCGCCTTTAATTCTAATTAGTTTACACCCAATCAAACGCAGAAAAATCTCAAATTTTTTCCGGGAAATTGGGCTTAATCTAGGCATTTAGTTAATGACTACCGGAATTTCCGCCAAATCATGGGTTATCGGCAACGGTGCCTGCCAATGACTGGCAATTTTCTTCCAGCCCAAATCGGTCAATACTTCATTAAGTGTTCCTTTAGAAACCAATTCTTCAAAGAAAATCTGCACAACTTCCGTAAACCGCTCCCTTACCTTATTAAAACTCCCGGCACAGGTAGATAAATCCAATACCGGTGAATAGGCAATAAAAGCCTTACCTTCTTTAAAAATCGTTACCGGAACTTGGACTTTAAACATCATTTTTTGAGGCATATATTTTATTATACACTACTCTGCTCCGATGGTGACTGTTAGCAATTTATGGGGAAAAAGTAACTTAAACCCCATAATATAATATACTCTGCTTATGATTAACACTGAACCTCAGGGTCTTCGTCAAGAAACTTTAAAAATAACTAGTCAAAATACTATTCAGCTTGGTGATCAGTCTTATGAAACCAGAAAAGCTGGCTTTGATGATGTCCCCGGCAGTAGCGGTGTAGTTTGTGAAGTAATTAAATTCACTGACCCGGAAACGAATGACCAGATGGACGCGGCCTTAATCACCATCGAACCTAATCATTCAACCCCTATTCAGCATTGGACCGGTCCAAGGATTTTTATTGAAACTGCAGTAAAGGGCAAAGGCTACTGGTTAGGTCTTAATCCTGACGGAGAAACAGTTTGTTATGAATTTAATGATGAGGCAAACGAACCACAATTAGTCACCTACGGCCAAGGTTGGACCGGCAGTTGGATTGCCAGTGAAACCGGTCTGGAAGTAATCGAAATCTGTGTTCCCCCATTTGAAGCTGACGGAATGGTTTTAGTGGCCGAACCAACCGATGAAGTAGTTGGCGGACGTCATATTCCACTGGAATTCAGGGAAAAATTCGCTAGCTTAGTACCTCTCCCATCACTTGGGGAATCTCGCGGACTAAATCCGAAGAATTAAAATACGGTCCAACCATACTGTATAAACGGTCTCCGGCTAAACCGTTTAAATAAGTCCCAGCACTGGCCGCCAAAAACGCTTCATTTTTGCAATAAAGCGCCGCGATCAATCCGGCCAGCACATCACCTGTTCCACCCTTAGTCATTCCCTCATTGCCGGTTTTATTAATTAAACATTGTTTCGAGTCGCAAATTACATCCTCCCTACCTTTTAACGCGATTGTGCAGTTATATTTCTTTGCCACTGTCTCGATGCTTTCCTCGCCAAATAAAATTTTATATTCCTTATGGTGCGGGGTAATAATCATCGCTTTATTTAATAAATTTTTATCCATCACTTGTAAGGCCCCGCCGTCAATCACCCATTTTTTTTGTGGATATTTTTCCAACAATGCGTTGACTTTTACTCTGGTGGCTGGCGACCGCTCCATACCCGGACCGATCAACACACAGTCGGCTTCCTCAATATACTCTTCAACTTTCCCCTGCGGCACCACGATTCCGTCATGAAATCTTTCTTTCTGTTTCCTAACAATCGCCTCGTTCAGCGGCACGCTCGAATAAAACACCATATCCACAATTCTCGACGCCACTTCCAAGCTCCACATCGATGCCGCGTGGAACAGTTCACTCCCCCCAATCACCAACAACTTCCCATTCTCGCCTTTATGCGAATCTTTAGGCGGCCGATAAAGCTGGTTTAAGACGTTTACATCAAATAAATCCATGCTTTATTTTACCCTATCCCCAACATTTTTCTAATCTTGTTTACACTTCTACTGGGTTCAATAAAAAGGATAGTTCTAAAACCTAGCTTTTTGGCTACTGCAATATTGGTATTCATATCATCAATATATAAACATTCTTGAGGGGTTAAAGCCATCTGCTTTAACAAAATTTTATAAATTCTCACATCGGGTTTTCTTATTTTTACGACCGAAGAGTCAATAATTACTTCAAAATACTGCTTGATATTCCATAATGCATCCAAGGCATCGACCGACCCTTTTTGGGCATTAGTTAATAAAGCTAAACGGTAATTTAATTTAAGTTCTTTAATTAAATCAATTACTTGTTTATGGGGAATAAATTCCCTGGGCATAATTTTTCTCAACTCCATCCACTTATTGGCCAGGCCGATTTTTGCCATAAACTGCTGACAAAATTCGTCTATTGTCATTTCGCCCAACTCCGATCTAATGATCACTTCCTCGGTCTCTTTTAAAATCGTCTCTAGTTCACGCCCAAATTTTTTAAAAAAGTTCCGAAACGGGGTTTGCCAATCGTCAATTACTCCACCCGCATCAAACACCACGGCTTTAATTTTTTGACTCATACCAAGCTCTTCCCCGTCATTTCTTTGGGAATATCTATCCCCAATAAAGTCAACATTGTTGGCCCGATATTTACCAAACTGCCCTCATCCTGCTTTAATTGTTTAAACTTCTTCGACACTAAAATAAACGGCACCAAATTAGTCGTATGCGCTGTCAATTTTTCTTTCGTTTCCTCATCAATCATTCCCTCGGCATTGCCATGGTCCGCGGTAATAATTAAGTCATAATTATTCTGCTCTGCCGCCTTACTAATCCTGCCTAACACCTTGTCAATTATCTCAATCCCTTTAACTGCTGCCTTAAAATTACCGGTATGTCCCACCATGTCCGCATTGCAAAGATTAGTAATGATCGCCTCGTGCGTCTTGTTGGTCATCGCCTGGACCACCTCTTCCCCGATCGCCTCGGCCCGCATCTCCGGCCTTTGATCATGGGTTTTTATATCTGAATTTGAGTCCAGTAAAATCCGATCTTCTCCCTTAAACGGCTCTTCCTGTTTAGCGTTCATAAAAAAGGTCAGATGGCTGAACTTTTCCGTCTCCGTTACTCGCAGTTGTTTTAATCCGGCTTGGCTGATTACTTCTCCCAAAATCTGCTTTAACTCTTCCGGCGGATAGGCTATTGCCACCGGATACTCCGGCTTATACCGCGTCATTGTTAACCATAAAACTCCCTTCGGCCCTTTATTTAAAAATCTCTCCAATAACTGCCTGGGCCGGTCGTTTCTGAAATTAAAAAATATCGCTCCATCCCTGGCTTTTATCTTTGTTTTAGTTATTGCTACGGGTTTGATAAACTCATCAGTAATACCGGCTTCATAAGATTTTCTTATTGCCTCGCTCGCGCTTTTATCTGTATTTTCTTGTCCTATCTGTCCTATCATCGTCTTATACGTCCTATCCGTCCTCTGCCAATTATGGTCCCTATCCATCGCGTAATATCTGCCCGAAATACTGGCCACTTCCCCTACCCCCAAACTCTTCAAATATTCTTCCAAATCTTCCCCAAACCCTAAACCCGACTTCTGCTTACAATCCCTGCCGTCGGTAAAAACATGAACTGCCGCTTTTTTTAAACCCTTATCTTTGGCCATTTTTAACAAAGCATATAAGTGCGAATAGTGCGAATGCACCCCGCCGTCAGACACCAAGCCCATTAAATGCAAAACCGAATTATTTTTTTTAACCTGTCTCATTAAACTGACAATTTCCCGGTTCTTAAAAAACTCTCCCGACTCGATTGCCTGGTTAATTTTGACCAAATCTTGAAACATGATCCTGCCGGAACCGATGGTCATGTGGCCGATCTCGCTCGTGCCCATCTGGCCTTTAGGCAAACCAATCGCTTCGCCTGAAGCTCCCAAAACCGCGTGCGGGTAAGTCAACCATAGCCTCTCAAAATTGGGCGTATAAGCCTGCCTGATCGCATTGCCAAAATCTCGATCACTCAACCCCCAACCATCCAAAATCACCAAACACACTCTTTTTTTCATTTCTCATTTTACCACGCTGGCAAGGTCAGTCCTTGTCAACACACTTCCACTTTAACTCCGAAATTCGTCAACCTCCCAAAATGTCTTTTATCCTCGGTTAAAATTATCAAATTATTCGCCTTGGCCGTCGCCGCTATCAATACATCCATTCCACTCAGCTTTACCCCCCTTTTCTCCAATATCGCCATCAATTTGCCGTATTCCTGAGCCACTCTCCTATCTGTTTTTAATTCCTTTACCGCCGGAATTTTCATAAACTTATTTATTTGTTGATAATTGTGTTTAACCTTTTTTGATTTCTCGGCGCCTAAATACAACTCTGCTAAAGACACACTGCTAAGACCATAACCCTTCTTTATCGTCTCTCTGACTTTGTTGACAACTTTTTCCTTTAGTCTTAAATAGCTGATAACAATATTGCTATCAATTAGATATTTCATTTTTTTAGTCAAAACTTAATACTTTTCTTTTCGGGTAACTTCTGGTTTTTTTGATTGCGTTTGTCATGATTTCTGCATCCTCCTCACTAATTGATCCGGCTAAACTATCTAAAATTTCCTCTGTAGAAGGATTTTTCTCGAGTCTCACCATTGCCTTAGTACCAACTTTGGCAATATAAATCACCTCGTTGCCATAAAGCACGCGGTTCAAGATATCGAAAAAATTGTTTCTGGCCTCTGTGGCTGGAATTACCATACTCATATATCTTAATCTACCACTCAATGTACATTCTGTCAATAGTGTACACTCACACTGACTGACAAGGCCCGTCCTTGTCAGTCATTTTTCCCCATCCGCCACAATCAAATCATCAGTAATTATCGGATGCTCCCAAGCCTTTTGTAGAATTTCCCTTGGATATCTTACATACGAACCAACGTCCGGATCATGAATTAAACATTTATCCCCTTCTATTCCTGTTAAAACCACAAAATGGCCGACGTAATTACCGGTTTGCTGATTTAAACTCGTCCAGTCGATGGGGAAATAAACCACCTTATCGTGTTTAAATAATTCAATTATTTCCTCAAAATCAGTGGCTTTCTTAACAAACAAATTTTTCTGCCTCATGGTTTCCACCATCCAATCAAAACTGTCAATATCAACAAGTTTCATTTGTTGTTCATAGTCATTTCCATACCAGCGTCTAAACTGGTCAGGATCCTCATAAGTCGTATTAACTAACTCACTGGAAAAACACTTTCCTTTAATCCCGTAATAATCCAAAAGTAATACCAGTTGTTGGGGAAAAGTGTACTTGCCGGCTTTATGTTTGATCACCCCGTTCATCTCCTCAAAGTCCGACTCAAACCCTGGCTTAAAATATTTAATTACCATCGCCGTACACGCTTGGCCGCACTCAAATCCCCGGCTTTTGATAAACGGAATTTTAAGTTTCTTATTCATGTAGGGAAAATTCACCATTGATTTTTATGTATCTTCGCCTTTTCAAATTCAGTATCATCATGCTCTGGTAAATCTTCACCAGGATAACCAATCCCCAATAAACACAAAACTCTCATTTTTTGAGGAATTTTCAAAACCTGCTTGACATATTCTTCAGCGCTGCTGCCATCCAATCTTTGGCTATCATAAATCTGTGTCCAGCAGGTTGATAGTCCCTGATTCACAACCTCTAAAGTCATTTGATGGGCCACAATACTAGCATTTTCCAGCCAATATTTGTACTCTTCAGAAACTACCGCAATCACTACTGAAGCTGCTGCCAAATGTTGTGCATACATTTTAGTATCTGCCAGTTTCTTAATAATCTTCTCATCGTCAACCACAATAAACTGCCACCCCCGAATATGCCTGGCGCTCGGACTGTACATCCCAGCCCGTAAAATCTCCTTAATCTTTTCCGGTTCAACTAATCGGGATTGGTATTTCCTAACGCTTCTTCTTTTTTTAATTACCGCTAAAACCATTACTTTCCCTCCATTTCTTTCTCAATCTCCAACAGCCGGTTGTACTTGGCTACCCGCTCGCTCCGGCAGGGAGCGCCGGCTTTAATCTGGCCGCAATTGCTCGCTACCACTAAATCGGCAATAAAACTGTCTTCCGTCTCCCCCGACCGATGGGAAACAATCGCCGCCATTTTATTTGCCCGCGCTAGTTTCATCACCTCCACCGTCTCGGTTAATGTTCCAATCTGGTTTAACTTAATCAAAATCGCGTTCGTTGCTTTCTCTTTAATCCCTTGCTTTAAGCGCTTGACATTGGTCACATATAAATCATCGCCGACGATTTGGATTCTATCACCCAATTCTTTAGTCATTAATCTAAATCCCTCCCAATCATCTTCGGCCAATCCGTCCTCAATCGACACAATCGGATACTGCTTCACCCAGTCCGCGTACATCTCGACCATTTCTTCGCTGGTCAACTCTCTGTTCTCTGTTTTTAACACATACTTGCCGTCAAGATAAACTTCGCTGGCCGCCGGATCCAAAGCAATCGCCGCCTGTTTCTTCGGCTCATAGCCGGCCGCTTTAATTGCCTGAACTAATAACTCCAGCACCGCCCGATGCGACTTTAATTTAGGCATAAATCCACCCTCGTCTCCTACCCCGACCGGCAGGCCCTGATCATGAATAATCTTTTTTAAACTTTGGTAGATTTCTGCTCCCCACTGCAAACTTTGCCTAAAAGTTTTTCCCTGGGGCATAATCATAAACTCCTGCAAATCCACACTGCCGATGGCATGCTTGCCGCCGTTTAAAACATTCATCATGGGCTTAGGCATCAGCCATTTTTTCTCATTTGGCCAAAACTTATTTCTTAAATATTGATAAAGTTCAACCCCTTCAACCGCCGCCCCGGCCCTGGCGCAAGCTAAAGAAACAGAAAGAATTGCATTAGCCCCTAACGTAGCCTTGTGCGAAGTGGGGTCCAACTCAATCATCATCCGGTCAATTTTTTCCTGTTGAGTTACCTCCTGACCTACTAATAACTCACTGACGGCCGCATTAACGTTATCAACAGCCTGCAATACTCCTTTTCCCCCATACCTTTTTTTATCCCCGTCTCTTAACTCTAAAGCCTCGTGCGTTCCGGTCGACGCCCCGCTGGGAACACTGGCCTCGCCGTAAGCGCCGCAATCCAAATACACTCTTGTCTTTACCGTCGGCAGGCCGCGGCTATCCAAAATCTCCATTGCCTCAACTTTTTTTATCTTACTCATACTTGACTTTTGCTTGACTCATTTTATATAATAACATTAATCATTAGGGAGAAAACGAACCTTAGACTATGTGTCTATGAGCGACGCCTCCCGCTTTTATTTAGTTTAGATTCTAGTTTGTCTTTTTCAAAAATAAGGTAAGTCTTGAAGTTTTGGAATTTTTTTAACAAAGATGATTCTGACTTTACGTTAGGAATGATTAAACGCTTTAATTTATTTTTTTGTTCTAAATATTCAAGCAGGCAATGGTAATCACCGTCTCCGGCCACAATAACCGCTTTATCATATTGGGGAAATTCTATCGCCGCGCAGTGAAGGACTAACTCGGCGTCAACATTGCCCTTAAACTTACCCTGATGGTCTTTGGTAGTCGGTTTAAAAACCAAAGTATAGCCGCACCGACGTAAAAACTGGTATAGTTTTTGGTTCTGCTGGATGTAACCAATAAATAAAAACGTCTTACTGACTTTAAATTTATTCCTTAAATAAAGTTTGAATTTCTTAAAATCCAGCTTCCAGCCCTGGTAAATTAACTTACCCTTTTTATAAAGATTTTTACTCGTGCCCAAATTCAAATTTTGACTGTCAATAAAGGCGTAAACTACCAACCGCTTTTTTATCTTTGTCATAATCTCGGCCCCGCCGCTTCCAACTTCTTGCCTTCCTGCGTATCCGTGAACGTCTTAAAATTGGCAATAAAACTGCTTGCCAACCGTTCGGCCATCCGGTCATACTCGTCTTTATCTGCCCAACCGTTTCTAGGGTTTAAAATCTCCGCTTCCACACCTTTAATCGCCTTGGGGATCATCAATCCAAACGGCCTCAATTTTTCATACTCGGCTTTTTTCAGACTGCCGTCTAAAATCCGATCAATAATCACTCTGGTTGCCGTAATATCCATTCTTTTACCGACCCCGTAGCCCCCGTTAATCCAGCCGGTATTAACTAAATAAACTTCACTGCCGTGTTCTTTAATTTTTTCTCCTAAAATTTTCGCGTAAATTGTTGGATGAACGGTTAAAAACGGCCCGCCAAAGCAGGAGGAAAAGGTAGCTGACGGCTCAGTCACTCCCCGTTCAGTCCCGGCCACTTTCGCTGTATAGCCGGATAAATACCAATACATTGCCTGCCCTATTGTTAACTTCGCCACCGGCGGTAATACACCGAACGAATCGCAGGTTAAAAACACCACTGTTTTTGGGTGCCTGCCCCGGCCCGATTTAACTATATTTTTAATATGACTTAACGGGTAGCCCATCCGGGTATTTTCCGTCTTGGCCGTTGAAGTAAAATCGATTTTGCCGTCTTTATCAATCACTACATTTTCTAAAAGCGCATTCCGCTTAATTGCCCCGAAAATATCCGGCTCTTTCTCTTTAGATAAATTAATTACTTTGGCATAACAGCCCCCCTCAAAATTAAAGATGCCGTCATCATCCCAACCATGTTCATCATCACCGATTAACTTTCTTTTCGGATCAGCTGAAAGGGTGGTTTTACCGGTACCGGACAAGCCGAAAAACAAAGCCGTTTCTTTATTTTTCCCCAGATTAGCACTGCAATGAAAAGAACCGACCCCTTTTAAAGGCAATAAATAATTCATCACGGAAAAAATTCCCTTTTTAATCTCCCCGCCGTACCAATTGCCGCAGATTACCAATAGTTTTTTTTCCAAATTGATCACCACCGCGTTTTCTGAATTTAAACCTAATTCCTGCCAATTAGGCACAGTCACCCCTGAAGCAACGGCAACAATCCAATCAGAATTAAAGACGGCTTGCCCCTCCGAAGCCTTTGGCGAAGGGGGGATAAACATATTTTTAGCAAAATGCGCCTGCCAGGGAACCGCGGTAATCACCCGCACCCCGATCCGGTTTTTTTCGCTTGCCCCGCACCAGGCATCAATCACATATAGTTTTTGCTTATATAAATAGTCTACTGCCAAATCATAAATTTGCGCAAAGCTTTCCTGGGCCAGCGGATGATTATCCGAACCTTTATGCTCCGGTTTCGCCCACCAGACATGCTCCCCGCTCACCCCGCCGGCTACCACAAACTTATCCTGCGGCGACCGGCCGGTAAACTGGCCGGTATCAATTGTCACCGCGCCAAACTCCGTCACTATCCCTTTTGCCAAACCCTTTAACTTTTTATCCGTCTCATGTTTAAATAATTCTTTATAGCTTAAGTTATAAAAAGTCTTACTTAAATCTAAACCTCTAATGTCCTGCATAAACCTCCTCTATATGCTTTTTAATCCGCTTTATTCCTTCGACAATATCTTTTCTTGATGCCGCAAAACTTAAACGGATATAGCCTTCCCCTCCGAATGGTTCTCCCGGAATGACCGCCACCTTGTCTTGTTCCAACAGCTTCATGCTAAACGCCAGCGAATCTTTATTTAACCTGGAAATATTTGCCCAAACATAAAACGCTCCGTCCGGCCGATCAGCCTTAATCCCCTTAATTCGGTTTAACCCCTCAACCATCACCTGCCGTCTTTTTTTAAACTCCTCTCTCATTTTCCCTGGAAAATCCCGGCACAGGGTCAACGCCGCTACCGCCGCTTTTTGGCTGATCGAACAGGGGTTGGAGCTTAAGTGGTCCTGTAACCGCCCCATCGCTTCAATTATTTCCACCGGCCCGCCGCAATAACCTAAGCGCCAGCCGGTCATGGAAAAACTTTTGGAGCAGGCATTAACCGTAATCGTTTTTTCATAAGCTTTTTTAGACAAACTGGCAAAACTGATTGGTTTTTGTTTCGTGTAATAAAACTGGTCGTAGCACTCGTCGCTGATTACCCACAACTGCGGCTGTTTGAGCACTGCCCGGCTGATTGCTTTAAGCTCTGCCAATGAATAAATCTTGCCGTCGGGATTTCTCGGATAATTCAAAATTAAAACTTTGGTTTTATGATTGATCGCTTTAACTATCTGCTTGTCAGAAACAACCACTGCTTTTGCCCCGGCCGCTTTCACCATTTCCGTAAAACTCACCCAATACGGTGCCGGGATAATTACCTCATCGCCTGCTTCACACAAACTAAAAATAATCTCAAATAAAATTTGTTTCGCCCCGTTGCTGGCCAGCACCTG
>Ga0265296_1003521_pt1 | contig 14411 bp, 19 predicted proteins | sample MunlanPumphouse1_FD_189073 | JGI IMG/M metagenome (GOLD analysis project Ga0265296, IMG submission 189073) | Groundwater microbial communities from a municipal landfill in Southern Ontario, Canada - Pumphouse #1 | ecosystem: Environmental > Aquatic > Deep subsurface > Groundwater | place... | reverse complement strand
CTGGGCGGCGTGACCCTTTCATCCCTGCTTCCCTTTATAATGGAGGTCGGTTTTTACGCCGCTGTTTTCACCTTCGCCGCCAGTATTTACATCGGGGCCTGGGCCACTCTGGTCTCAGTGACAACTGCCCTGGCCGGAAACATTTTAGGCAGGTTCCGCTGGCTGGCCGGCATCGTAACTTTCGCTGTGGCAACAGTTGGCTTGGGTAAGCTCCATGAAACCGGATTTTATAAATTGATTACCCATTGGGGGCCTTTAAATATCCGGCTGCTGAGTCTTCCTAAAATATCCGGGGATTTCAGAACACACATATCCGCCAATTTTGACGCGCATATGTACCTGGGTCAGTTCTATGCCGGTGAAATACTTTTCTACTTTCTTCTGACGGCGGCTTTGTTCGCCCTGTCGGCCTGGCTGATAGACCACAAGGTAGAGGTGTAGCGATATGAGTCAACCATTTAACACAACCCAGCCTATCTACCTGCAGATTCTGCAGCGTATCTGCCGTCAGGTGGTACGGGGTGACCTTAAAGCCGGGGACAAATTGCCGTCAGTAAGGGAAATGGCCTTACAATCAGGGGTCAACCCCAATACCGTGCAAAGGGTATACACGGAACTGGAGCGCCGGGAAATCGCCGAGACCAGGCGCGGCCTGGGCTCTTATATAACTGAAAATGAATTAAGGCTGAAACAGCTGCGGGAAGATTTGAAAAGCGAGCAGATCAGCGGCTTTATCGCGGACATGGAGGAAACAGGCTTCAGCCCGGACGAAATCATGGAAGGTGTTCGCAAAGGTCTGTTCAACAATAAAGGCGGAAGAGGTGTTTAAAATGACCGGCCATATTGTAAGATTTGAGAATGTGACTAAAAATTATTTAGGCCAGGTGGCCTTAAATAACGTGAGCTTCGACCTGCCGCAGGGGAAAATAGCCGCTCTGGTGGGACCGAACGGCAGCGGCAAATCCACTATTTTAAAACTGGCGGCCGGCCTGGCCCACCCCAGCCAGGGCTCTGTGACAGTTCGCGAAAAAACCGTCAACCGGCGCGCAGCCGAAGATGTGGCTTACCTTTCAGAATCGGATGTGCTTTATCCTTTCCTTACCGTGCAGGAAACCATAAAGTTTAACGCCGGTCTCTTCGCGGATTTTGACATGGAAAAAGCACGTGAAATCCTCAGCTTCATGGAGTTGGAACCGAATAAAAAAGTTAAGCACCTCTCCAAGGGCAACTGCGGCAGGTTAAAAATCCTGCTGGCCCTGTCACGCCGGGCGCCGCTGATCCTGATGGATGAACCCCTGGCCGGGCTGGACCCCCTGGTGCGGGACTCTATTATCAGATCCATGATTTCCTACATGAATCTGCAGGAGCAGACCATATTCATGTCAACCCATGAAGTGTCCGAAGTGGAACCGGTGCTTGATCTGGTCATATCTTTAAGTGAAGGGCGGATCATGGGGATGGAAGAAGTGGAAACGATACGGGAGAAACACGGCCTGAGCCTGGTGGACTGGATGAAAAAAACGATGGCAAAATAACCATGCCTATACCCGGCGAGCTGTTTACCAAAAAACCAGCTGTTAACCCAACGGCTGGCTTTGTTGTGTCCGGGCAGAGTTAAAGCTGAAAATCGGCATGATCAGCAGCATACCAATAAAAAACAATACTGCGGACACCCCGTACATGGCTACCAGTGAAACCTGTATCTTAAGCCAGCCCGCCAGGCTCATAGTAATTACCATAGCCCCCATGAACAGCGGGTTCAGCACCCCGTTAACCCGTCCCACGAACTCTTCTTTAGAAGCCTGCAGGATTAACGTATTTATACCGGTGTGGATACAGGGGAAAAACAATCCGCTGAGGAACTGAAAAGACAGCGTCACCGTCAGATTTGTTGGAACCCCCATCACACCTATCGCAAAATAAATACCAAATCTCTGGTAAACAAAGGTTCCCAGAAGAGGCCCGATGATCATAAAAACAGCCATTAATGTTTGGAACATGGCCATCCCCATCTGCAACTGCTCCCCTGGAACGTGAACTTTAAACAGCTTCATGGCCGACGGCTGGGAAAACTGCGATAGAATGGAAGAAATGAACGTAATCAGCAGGAAAATCATCTAACCTGCTATACCAGCGACAACCGGCAGCCGAACCGCACAGAAATCCCGGCAAGCATCTTTTCTATTTTGCGACGGTAAAATTCAGGTTCGGCACAGCACAGTTCCAGGTCCGCCAAAGCTTCAGGAAAATGTCCGCGGTATACCTTTTTCAGACGCCGCGCCACAGTTGGATATGGATTAAGCGTATCAGCCAGAACTTCTTTCACTCCCGCCCTCTTCAGTTCCTTGAACAATCCGGTCAAATCTTTTTCACTATCCCCCACTCCTGGCAGAACCGGCGCAATAAACACCCAGACCGGTATGCCTGCCTCGGCCAACTGCCTGGCGGCGGCCAGACGCAGTCCGGGCGGCGGCGCTCCTGGCTCTAAGACACGTGCCGCTTTTTCGTTGACGGTAGTCACGGTAAAGCCTACCGAGCAACGGGGCAGCTTTTGCAGAAGCGGGAGATCCCTTACCACCAGGGCAGACTTGGTGAGTATCTCCACTTCCAGCGACGGGTGCCCGGCCAGGGCTTCCAGGCAGGAACGGGTCAGTTTGTACCAGGCTTCAGCAGGCTGGTAGGCGTCGGTTACGCTGCCCAGGATGATCCTGCCCTCCAAAACACTACGACCTTTCAACTGCTTTGCCAAAACTTGGGGGAAATTCACTTTGACGTCGACAAAATCCCCCCAGGGCTCCTTGTGGCCGGTAAAGCGGCACATGAAGGAAGCGTAGCAGTACACGCAGGCGTGGGCACATCCCACGTAGGGGTTCAGGCAGTAACTAAAGCCGGGAATGCCTGTTTTGGTAAGGGCGGTTTTACAGGTTTTTTCTAAGGGCAAAATCATATCGGGCAATAGAGCGCTCCTCCAAGAATTCCTTCAATGTCAGGGTAATTCTTAATCTCTTCAGTGCTAACATCAACGTAATTAAATTCAATGGACTCACCGTACTTTCCCTTCAGCATATTTCTTAAATGCTCCGCTTCTTTCTTCATTATGTCGATAGTGCCGCAGCTGCAGCCTACGGTAGCAGGTTTTATTCCTGCCTTCATTAAATAATTTCTCTGCAAAAGATAGAATATATGAAACGTGCAACTTACAAACCCTATTCAAAAAAGGGCCACTCGCTATTTCAGCAGTGGCGCCTTTAGTTATATAAATTCTCCAATACAACCGGAAAGTTTATTTTTCCGGCTGCAACTCCAATAGTCCACATAATAATGCTTCGGTCAGGTCTTCCTCTGAATATATTTTTATCCCATTCTCTCCGAGTAAAGCTGCTGTTAATCCCTTTCCCTCCCGCACAACATGCCTGAAACTCCCGTCATATATCTTGTGCACCCCGCAAGAAGGGCTCCGTTCTTTCAGTATCGCCGCCTTTACAGAAAAGATTGCGGCAAGATACAAACACTGCTCAGCTCCCTTTATAAATTGAGCTGTCACATCCTGCCCAATATTATTTACCGCTGAACCACCAGTTATTTCCACTGGTGGTCTTGGAGTAGTCAACCCACCCAGTTGCTCCGGGCAAACCGGCAGATATTTCCCCAAGTAGCAGTATTTCATTAATAAATCATTTTTGTTGGTGACAGTGCCGTCATACCTGGTATGGACACCTAAAAGGCAGGAGCTGATCATAATCATCTTGCTATTCTCCTTGTCAATCAGGAATCAGCCATTAAAGCTACTGAGCAATATATGAGCAACAGTAATCAGTAACTTTTTTTACCTGCAGTTTAAAAGAAGCGTTGGCGGGAACCTCAAAAGCCTGCCCGCCTTTAAAGGTTTGCCACTCAGACTGACCCGGCAACAAGACGTCAAGCTCACCGGCGATAATCTCCATAAGCTCTTTTTCCTGCGTTCCAAACTGATACTCCCCGGGTAACATAATGCCCAGGGTTTTACGTGTGCCATTATTGAATATTATAGTCCGGCTGGTAACTTTTCCATCAAAATAGATATTGGCCTCCCTTATTACCGTCACGTTTGCAAACTCTGACATGTAATCATCCTCTCGTAAGTAATTAAGAAAAAAATTCGACGAATTTATCAAAAGAACCTTTCAGGGAAAAAGATGACGTCCTGGATCAGCCGCTTACATAAACCTGACTTACTTCTCATTTCCTCAACAAGTTGAGCCTTTCCCTTATCTCCGGCGCGTGTTTTAATATTTCCTATCGCAGCTATACGAACCGCACTCGGAGCAATTGTTTTTCTTTCCATTCAACGGAGTTGTTGTCTATATAAATCCCTTTTCTTTGGCCAGCATGGCGCCTTTAAAAATAGCGTCATCAGTGTTTTTTGCTTCAAATTGAAAGGTTTGGGCTGTGCCGACCGCATTGGGGGCAAACAATAAGCCATATAAGTTACCATCCGGCGTATATCTGACAATGATCAAATACTCAGTGATATTAGCTACTACCTTGTACTCTCCCAAACAATCACTTCCTCTTGTTCTTTAATGACCCTGTATAAGAGGCAAGGCTGCATATTTCATTTATACCATACCGGAGCCACCTCTCTTTTTGACTATGCCGAAACCGCTGGATACCAGCACCCCAAGGATTACCACCCCGCCGGCTGCCAACTGTCCGGCGTTGACCCGTTCCCCCAAAAACAGCATCGCGCTGATAACAGAGACCACCGGCACCAGGTTGATGAAGAGGCCGGCATCCGAGGCATCGTAGTATAACAGCGCGTAGTTCCAGAGGAAAATGGGCAGCGCCATAGCGACTATGCCCAGATAAAGTACATTCGCCACGGTCAACCAGCTCAAAGTAAAATTAAAACCGCGCATTTCCATAACCACGAAAGGCAGCATGAACACCAGACCGTAAAGAAAAGTGGCCAGTGTGGCTGTCACCGGACTAATATTCAGGTTAAAACGCTTGTTCAGTATGGTATAAGCGCCCCAGGCCAACGAACTGCCAAGCATTAACAGGTTGCCAAGGATCGGACGGCTGCCGCCCTGAACTTCGCCACCCAGAAAAACAATCCCCACCACTCCCGCGATGGCCAGTAAAATGCCGGCTGCGCGGTAGGTGTTAATCCGCTCTCCTAAAAAAACGATCGAAAGCAGTGCGATAATCACCGGTATCCCGCCCTGGATCAGGGAGCCGGCGGAAACGCTGGTATAATATAGCCCCCAATTCTGCAGGGCAAAATAGAGAAAGGCTCCGGTAAAGCCGAGCAAGGCCAGTGCCCGCCAGGGAATCGGCTGTTTGCAGCCAGGGTCACGGAGGTAAAAAGGAAACAACACCAGGCTGGCCAGCGCGAAACGGATAAAGGCCAGCGTGGTAGGCGGAACCTGGCTCATGGCCTGTTTGGTCGAAACATAGGTGGAGCTCCAGATCAATACAGCACCCAGCAGCGCAATCAGGGCGCGTTTCCGGTTTCTATCGGACATATCGGTTCTCCAGTCTACACAGGAAGTTAAGTACCAAATTGCTGGCGATTAAGCTACATCCTGGTCCTGATCCTTTCAACGGCCTTTACGGTGTTTTCCCTGGTCCCGAAGGCGGTCAACCTGAAATATCCCTCTCCGTTGGCCCCAAAACCTGCGCCGGGGGTCCCCACCACGTTGGCTTTACTCATCAGCCTGTCGAAAAAGTCCCAGGAGCCCATGTTGTCAGGTGTTTTGAGCCAGATGTAGGGGGCGTTAACCCCTCCGAACACCTGGTAGCCTGCTTCTGCCAGCCCCTGCCTAATGATCGCGGCATTTTCCATGTAGTAACTGATCGTTTCCTTAACCTGCTTTTTGCCCTCCGCGGAGAAAATGGCGGCGGCCCCCGCCTGCACGGGATAGGATACTCCATTGAACTTGGTGGCCTGCCTCCTCAGCCACATTTGGTTCAAACTGTGGGCCTGACCGTTGGAATCATATACTTTTAGCTCTTTGGGCACTATGGTGTAAGCGCATCTGGTGCCGGTAAAGCCGGCCGTCTTGGAAAAGCTCCTGAACTCCACCGCCACCTCACGGGCGCCCTCCATTTCGAAGATACTGTGGGGCACTCCTTCATCCCGGATGTAGGCCTCATAAGCGGCGTCAAATAAGATGACCGACCTGTTCTCCCTGGCGTAATCCACCCATTTCTGCAACTCCTCTTTAGCAAGGGTCATCCCGGTGGGGTTGTTGGGGAAACAAAGGTAAATCATATCCGCCCTGGTGCTGGGCAGGGGTGGCTTCATCCCGTTTTCCTCAGTGCAGGGAAGGTAGATTATTTTTTCAAACTGACCTTTTGTGTTTACCAGGCCGGTCCGCCCGGCCATAACGTTGCTGTCAACGTAAACCGGGTATACCGGATCGCTTACCGCCAGGATATTGTCGATGCCGAAAAGTTCCTGGAAATTAGCCGTATCTGTTTTAGCGCCGTCACTGACAAACACCTCTTCAGCCGACAGATCTACTCCCCTGGGCCGGAAATCATTTTCGATTATTTTCTCGATAAGGAACTCGTAACCTTGTTCCGGACCGTAACCCCTGAAAGTATCCTGATAACCCATTTCCTCCACGGCCTTTTTCATCGCCTCCACCACGGCAGGTGGGAGAGGTTGGGTAACATCCCCTATACCCAGCCTGATAATATCGGCGTCAGGGTTGTCCTTTTTAAACTGGTTGACTCTCCGGCCTATTTCCGAAAAAAGATAACTTCCGGGCAGCTTAAGGTAATTCTCGTTTACACGCGCCATATTCTGTTTCAATCCCCTCTTTCATAAATTGTGGTGCTCGGTTTAACAGGATCATTTAAAGAAAACCTTACCCATGATATTTATGGTATTCTTGGAAATTTATGCAGATCCTATCGGTATGGTCATAGTTACAACTTGATTTTCATCTAAATCAAACCATTAAATAGGAAAATCTGGGCAAAAAGTTTTGCCTTAAGCCAGGTTGATAATAAAAATAATAACACCAACAGAGGCCCTCCACAATCAAATTCAGGAGAAAAATTATCTCCAAATTGATTATGGAGGGAAACTACGTTTTTTCCGGGGATTATTCAGAAATGAAAAAATAAGTAAAGTGTGGAACCGACACTCATCTCTTCGATATTAACAACCATTCTTCAGCAAAAATTCAGCTCACTTTCAGGAGGATTTGCCTTTGTTATTGACGATATCAGCCTTGCTGGCGATGAAGATGAAGCTGGCGCCTCCCCGGGCTATAACCAGCGAGGGAGAAATCATCACCGCCAAACCGGGAGCCCATGTGCCACCGGGCGCGCTGGCCGGTAGCCCGGTGTCGGCCGGAACGGTCGAGGGCCGCGCCCGGGTGATACTAAAATTGGGAGAGGCTAAAATGGATAAGGGAGATATACTGGTGACGCTGTATACCGATCCGGGCTGGACGCCGTTATTCCCGCTGGCGGCCGGTCTGGTGACGGAAGTTGGCGGCCTCATGACCCACGGCGCCGTGGTGGCCCGGGAATACGGCATTCCTGCGGTGGTGGGTGTCGATAACGCGACTCGCAAAATCAGGGATGGGCAGAAGATACGCGTGGACGGTACTCTGGGGTTCGTGGAGATTCTGGAATAGGGACCGCATGTGCGAACAACGGCGTTGAGGCAGTCAGGTTTGCATTATTGCTTTGACTAAACTCTCAAAATTCTGATATAATATTAGCATAAATATTGAGAGATTAGGAGCATGAGAAATATGCCGAAAATAAGACCTATTTCCGACCTTAGAAATAATGCAAATGAAATCTCCGAGTTTTGCCGCAACGCTCGTGAGCCAGTGTTTATCACTAAAAACGGCGTGGGCGATATGGTGGTTATGAGCATTGAAACCTATGAACGGCAGCAGGCACAACTTGAGCTTTACGCAAAGCTCGCCGAAGCTGAAGCTGAAATTGTAAATGGCGCTGAAGGCGAAGACTTTTTTGAGTTTGCAAAGAAGCTGAGAGCTGACGTGCATGGGAAAATATAAGGTGGAAATATATCCTACCGCACAGCAGGACTTAAAAGACATTGTGGATTACCTCAATTCTCTGTCGCCGGACGCTGCAATCAAATACTACGACAGGATTGTTGAAAAAATCGGCAGCCTTGCCGAAATGCCGGAGCGGCACCCTCTCCTAAAAGACCCGCAGCTCAGGTTGCGAGGGTATAGAACCTTGATTGTGGACAATTATATGGTTTTTTATGTTGTCAAAGGCGATACGGTGCAGATACGCCGGATAATATACAGCAGGCGGCAGTATGAGTGGATGTTGTGAGGAGATAACGATTTTATAGAAGAAGTATTACCGTTTAAAACCCTTTATTAGTGAAGGGTTTTTTTCTATTGTTAAAGAAAGTTTGAGATTCAGGGGATTCCCCTTTTTCTGAGTTTGTGTTACCTTAAAATTAATTCGACAATTCAACAATTCAACAACTGGCGCCAACACAGGAGGGAAACATGGAGTACAGGATACTGGGGGAAACAGGATTAAAAATTTCTGTGGTAGGGTTTGGGGGCATACCTATCCAGCGGGTTTCAGCCACTGAGGCTGAGGCGATTGTGAGCAGGGCTCTAGACCTGGGCATCAATTTTTTTGATACCGCCCGGGGCTACACCGACAGCGAGGAAAAGCTGGGCGCCACATTAAAAGCAAGGCGAAAAGAGGCTGTCGTCGCCACCAAGTCCATGGCCAGGACCAGAGCAGCGATGGCCTCGGACATTAAGAAAAGTCTTGAGACGATGAGCCTGGACTATATCGACTTGTATCAGATGCACAATGTGAAGAGTAAAAAGGAGTTGGACAGGGTCTTAAGCCCGGACGGCGCTCTGGCGGCTTTAATGGAGGCAAAAAAAGAAGGACTGGTCAGGCACATAGGTGTTACGGGACATATTAAAGACTTCTTGGTTGAAACGCTGCAGGTAGAGGAAATTGAAACGGTGCAGTTTCCTTTCAACGCGGTGGAAACCGTGGGCGTTCCGGCGCTGCTGAAGCAGGCCGGGGAAAAAGGAATTGGTGTCATTGTGATGAAACCGCTGGCCGGTGGCGCTTTAAGAAACGGAAACCTCGCCCTGCGCTATATTTTGGAACATACCGTAACAACTGTTATCCCCGGGATGGACTCGCTTGAACAGGTGGAGGAAAACGCAGGGGTGGGAAGTGACCCGCGGCCTCTATCCGCAGCCGAGAGAAAAACGCTGGAAGAAGAGGTTGAAAAGCTTGGCGGCGCATTCTGCAGACGCTGTGAGTACTGCAAGCCCTGCAGTCAGCGTATCGACATCCCGACGGTATTTTTGCTGGACGGCTATTATACAAGGTACAATTTACAGGACTGGGCCAGGGATCGCTACCAGGGCTTAAAGGCCAAAGTGGACGCGTGTATCAATTGCGGTGAATGTGAAGAGAAATGCCCCTATAACCTGCCCATACGGCGGATGCTGGCCGAAGCGGCAGCCCGGCTGGCGTAAAGGCAAGGATCGAAGCCCTCGCAGCGCGATGACCGCCAGGCCCGGAATAAGTGTTGACAAAACTAACCAGTCAACTATAAAATTATTCTGGTACCAGCAAAACCCGTAGGGTACATATGGTCCACATATAAGAGAGGTGAGATTGTATTTGCGTAATAGGATTATGATGGCGGCGATAGACGAAGCAAGCGAGCGCGGCATCAAATTTACCATGAATGATTTAGCGCGAAGGCTGGCCGTCAGTAAAAGCACCCTATACGAACACTTCGATTCAAAAGAAGAACTGATTGGAGCTATTATTGACACACTGGTGGCCGACCTCAGACGGCAAGAACAGGAAATTACCAGCAATAACACCCTGAGCTTCAGCGAAAAATTCAAATCACTGCTCTCCTGCCACCCCAAAACGTTAGGCATCCAAAGCGAACGGTTTATGGATGATGTTAAACGCTACATGCCGGGGGAATGGGCTAAAATGGAAGCCTTTATAGACAACCGTTGGCGGATGATTGAGGATTTATTGCGCCAGGGTATAGAGGCCGGGTATTTCCGGCCTGTTAATTTAGCTGTCGTCCAGAGAATATTGTTCGGCGCAGTCAATGAACTTTTAGACTACAAATTTTTAATGCAGAATAACCTCACCATTCTGGATGCGATAGCTGCCGCATTTGACATATTGATTTTGGGGATGGCCGTTCCGGCTAAAACGGGAGACCATATTTAGGATTATTTTTTTTGCAGTACCCAATGAACCACCCTGGTACCGGGAGTCATAATATCATTTTTAGACAACTTTATTACAGAATCAGGAGTGATCCGCAAAGAATGAAGAATAAAAAACTGTACTACGGCCTGGCCGCAGGTATCGTGGCAGCCTGTCTGCTGACGGGTATGTTATTTAAGGACAATACAAAAACCCCAGTGCTGACGCTGCTGGTTCTTCCTACCATGTATGCGGCGTGGTTCAAAGTAAAACCCAATTCACAATTTCCAGGCAACCTGACGGTAAACGGTAGACAAACGATTGATCTTAACTAATAAACATGGAGTGAACGGCCAGTGAAATCTCATTGAAATGTGTTCCGCCAAAAAAAATCTAACACAACTGCATTCTACGAAGAAGTTCCCAGACGCGCGGGTCCTCCAGGCCAAGCCGCCAGACCGCTATGCCAGGTATTCCTTCTTGAACAGCGATGCTCAGTTTGGCCTCAAAGCTGCGTACATCCTCAAACCACACCACATGCTTGTCGCCATTCACCTCGTAAGTATAAGTGGGCTCTTGCGCCTCAGTATCGTAAGTGATTGCCGCTCCATGACAAAAAGCTGTGTTTACCGCTTCCTGATAGGATAATTCTTTAGGCAGCTTGGTCCCCGCACCCCAATCACGGCCGTAAACAGCCATCCCTAAACGTATTTTGGCACGTGGAATAACAGAGAGCGCATATGCCAGCACCTGGCGGACAAAACCAATTGAAGCAATTGGGCCGGGTTTTGCCACATGCTCGTCATAAGCCAGAATGTACGCCTGGTCACTGTAACGGGCAAGGCAAGGATAACTAAAAGCCCCCGAAAAAGGATGGGTGGGGTCATCGTGAAGTTCGGGGGGAAGTGAAATTGTCACAAGCAATCCATATGGTTTTAGAGTTTGATAAAGCTCCGCCATGAACATTGTTAGAAAGGGCCTGTCTTCAGGAGGAATAAATTCAAAATCTATATTTACCCCGGCAAACCCCTTGCTGATCAGCATCCTTAAAATATTTGACACCAGTGCCCGGCGCAGATTTTCAGTGGTCAGCAGCCGGTGAATAAGCGGGCCATACTCGCGGCTGGCGAAATTGTGCACTATAGCCAGCAACGGCAATCCAATCTGCCGGGCTAAAGTCATAGTATCCGCGTCGGACTGATCAACCAGCGCCCCGCTCTCATTCACCCCAAACCAGAAGGGGACCAGGAAAGAAATATCTCCAGCGTGCACTTGCAGGTCCGCAAAATTTTTTGGCTCCGAGACATAATACCAGTTGTTTTCCAAACAGTACGGCTGAAACATTGCCAACAACTCCTTTGGCTTATTAGACACTCATGCCGCTAACGCGACACCAGCAGCAGAATGTAAGTTAGGTTCTATTTCAATCGAACACCGGAACGAATTAGCAGTGTTTTGTGCGAATAAATTCTCACCTATGCCCCTCCTGTATACCATATTATGGCATGCCGCTTGGAATGTTGCCTAAAAAAAGAAGCCGTTTTGCACCGGCTCCTTTTGTATGTTTGATTTAAAAGCTTAGATGAAGCGCCACCCGGTAATCCACTAATAAAACTTGAACACCAGCGGCCTCGGAAATTAGAGCCGCTGAATTCCGAAAACCATTACAGTTGGGAAAAACAAACCCACCTCCATGGGAAGAACAGGATCACCCGCTCTCTCTCCTTGGGAACGTTGGCCGCCCTTATCCATTCAGCCGTTAAATAGCTGCTTATCGTTACTTTTTCAAAGGTAGTACCGGGGGTCAGCTCTGTCGTTTGATCCATTGCAATTAAGTCCTGTTTTATCTGCTCTATGGTTCGGTTATCGTAATCGAATACCCGTTTCATAACCTCCGCTATTTGGCATATTACTGGTGATGACATACGACACCTCCAAATATAATTTTTATTTGCCGTCTCTATCCAAATGATAGCTTATATAACTTAATAACTTAGGTACCCGGTACCTACTTGCCAAACTGCTCTACATCCTTATTGTTACTCAGCTTGTTAAGGTAGTTAGGCCGCTTACAAGTTGACCCAGTCTATTATGGCTAATTGGGTCCTTACGGAGGTATTCATAGGAGAAATGATTACGAACCACATTATTTCCTGTAATTCGACATTTTCTCTGAAGGAAATTTATTGAATAAAATATAAAAACATAACCCCGGCTCATTTAATATTGGAAATTGTCAATAGCATGGAGGGGTCTGTTTTTTGATCAAATTACAAATCTACAGTAGTTATGCAGTTGCAGTAAATTAGTGCCAAAAAATATTTCAGAAAAATGACCAATCCCCTTGACATTTCCAAAATTGCCCAATAATCGAAGTGGATGGTATTATTTGCCATTACATTGTCGATATGGGTGATACAAAGATGAACTTTCAAAAACCGATCTTTGAAAACAAACAACATGGTCCTGGTGGCGGTATCCCACTCCTGAAGAGTCTTTGGGAGAAATTTGACCTCTCACTGCTATTTTTGCAAACGGGGATTGTCAAACATTCCGGTGTATCCGGCTGGCTCTTGGCTTTTGCCTATATCTGTGGCTTGATTGCTCAAAAGCCCTCGGTAAACCAGAATGCAAATTTCACCTCTGATTCCCCCATTCTGAAGGTTTTGCTGAAAGGGGAATCCATCAGCCAGTCCGCTTTCAGCCGGTTTTTCTCGAAACCCTTTGAGTGGCTCCAGTTTGCAGTTGGCCGTATCCAAAGGCTTCAAGAACACCCGGAATCCCGGTTATCTGAAGGGGATGTACTTGCTTTGGATGACACTAAAGTGGCCCACCCGTTTGGGGAAATACTTCCCTTTTTATGCTGGCTGTATGATAGTTCTACCCGGAACCATGTCTGGTGTATGAACCTCATATCAACCTATGCAGTTTTGAAAAACGGCCTGGAATATCCCCTCTTCTGGCGATTCTGGCGAATATAAGTCCTTCAATAGAATGAATGCTTAAATATAAACCGGAAGTACAAATGCTTCGGGGTTTAACGCTGTAAAAGCGTATACCTTGAAGAGGCTAAGGTCAAGACCAAGTATAAACGCTCACTTTATATCTGAATGAAAAAATAAAAGGAGACCGACAAAATGCAAACAGATGATGAAACGAAGACCAAAGAAGAAATTCTTCAAGAATTAACAGAATATCGCGCTATCTTTGAAATCTCCGGCTCCAGTATTGTAATAACAGATAATGATGGAACTATAAATCGTGTCAATACCGAGTTTGTGAATCTCTTTGGCTATTCCAAAGAGGAAATAGAATTTAAACAAAAATGGACTGAACTTTGCATGGCGGAAGATAGAGACAGAGTAAATAATTATCACCGGCTGAGGAGAATCGATCCTGCCAGTGCACCCCATAATTATGAAGCGCGCTTTGTCCAGAAAAACGGCAGTTTAATCGATATCTATGTTTCCGCGGGCATGATTCCGGAAACCAAAGAATCTGTTCTGGCCATTATAAATATAACTGATCGCAAACAGGCCGAGGAAGCATACCGGGAGGCGAACGATTACCTGGAAAACCTGCTTAACTATGCCAACGCCCCGATTATCGTCTGGGATCCGGACTATAAAATAATTCGTTTCAACAAGGCCTTCGAACGTTTGACCGGGTACAGCGCCGATCGGGTTCTGGGCAAATCTCTCGAAATCCTCTTCCCCGATGCACAAAAGGATAAATCCATGGCCCTCATCCGCCGTACAGCAACCGGAGAACGCTGGGAGACCGTGGAGATTGACATCGCCCATGTTGGCAGGACAGTGCGGACAGTGTTCTGGAACTCCGCTACTTTATTTGCCGCAGACGGCACGACAATAGTCGCCACAATCGCCCAGGGGCAGGACATCACCGAACGCAAACAGGCCGAGGACGCCTTGCGAGAATCGCATAAAGAACTTGAGTTACGAGTCAAGCAGCGGACAATAGAGCTAAAACAACTTGGAGAGACTAAAGAAGCGCTGCGGAAGAGCGAGGAGCGATACCGCCAGATAGTAGAAACAGCCACTGAAGGCATCTGGGTTATTGATAGTACTTGCAAGACAACTTTTGCCAACAAAAAGATGGCTGAGATGCTTGCCTGTACTGCCAAGGAAATGATTGGTAAGCTTTTTTACGATTTCATCTACGATAAATGGATTAAGAAA
>Ga0265296_1003520_pt1 | contig 14412 bp, 16 predicted proteins | sample MunlanPumphouse1_FD_189073 | JGI IMG/M metagenome (GOLD analysis project Ga0265296, IMG submission 189073) | Groundwater microbial communities from a municipal landfill in Southern Ontario, Canada - Pumphouse #1 | ecosystem: Environmental > Aquatic > Deep subsurface > Groundwater | place... | reverse complement strand
GCCGGCCCATCCGACCAACACGTATCCAAGGAGCCACCCCAAACATGACCACGCGTGACATCACCCTCGAAACCATCGACTCGACCATCGCCGGCGACGGCATCGTGCTTCTCGACTTCTGGGCGGCGTGGTGCGGCCCCTGCCGCAGCTTCGCGCCCGTCTTCGAGCGAGCCGCCGCGGCGAACCCCGACATCGTGTTCGGCAAGGTCGACACCGAGGACCAGCAGCAGCTGGCCGCCGCGTTCCGCATCACGTCCATCCCGACGCTCATGGCCTTCCGCGACGGCATCCTCGTCTTCTCGCAGCCCGGCGCGCTCGGTCCGGCACAGCTCGACAGCCTCGTCGCCGGCGTGCGCGGGCTCGATATGGACGACGTGCGTCGCCAGGTCGCCGAGCAGCGCGCAACGGCGGAGGCGCCGTGACCTCCCGCCGCCGCGCGCCGGTCTGCGCTCCGGGAAGCGTCGAGCGCGTGGTGCAGGCCGCCGTGGGGGCTTTGACTGGCGCCTTCGCGCTGAGCAACCTGCACGACCCGCCGCTCGCCATCGCGGCCGCGCTCGGCGCAGCGCTCCTCCTCATCGGCGCAGTCCGAGGTTGGTGCCCGGCATCGCTGCTCTCGCGAATGAGCGCCAACGCCCCGGAGCAGAACACGCTCGGCATCCCCGAAGCCCGGCAGCCGCTCGACCCGCGGAGTCTTCACTAGAGCGCCGGCTTGAGCCTCCGAGGTAGTGCGCCGGGTCCCACGACGACCGGCGCGATCGCTCCCCGTTCGGCCCGAGCGCGGCCATTCAGGATCAGATCACTGGCCACGATCCGCTGGAGTCAGCGGATCCGCTACAGCTGGCGCCGTGGAGTCTGCACGGCGTCCGCGGCGCGCCAGCGCGGTCGTCCAGACGAGGCCGGCGAGCAGGAGCAATACGCCGGCGGCATTCCACGCGATGTCATACGGGAGCAGCTCGACCTCGTACCGGATCTGGTGCAGCCGTAAGAGTTTGTGATCGACGATGCCGTCCCACAACTGGAACAGCCCCAGACCGACCAGGAAGCCCGCCCAAGCCGCCGCTGCCCAGAACGAACTGCGGCGGCGCGCGTCGAGCATGAGGAAGAACCCGGCGATGAACGCGAACAGCTCAGCCGCGTGCAGTACTCCGTCCGAGACCAATGCGATATCCGGTGTGGCGCGATCATAGAAATGATGCCAGGCCAGGATCTGATGGAAGACGATCTCGTCGATCGCCGACATCGTCGCCATCCCAAGTAGGAGCGCCGCCCAGTAGGACCGGTTGCGCCATGGCTGAGCAGCGGTGCTGTTCGGGGCAGTGTTCAAGACCGCTTTCCCTTCACTTGCCAACCCCATCTGCCAGGAGCCGTATCGCGCCCAGGGTCGCACGCGCTGCGGCTCCCGGCTATCGGCGAACGCTCGGATTCCCATGGCGCCGCGGCGTTCTAACTTGGGGGGACCTCCAGCACGCCTGTGGCTGCGACGCCATCTCAGAGACGCTCCACCGCCAATCGCAGCTATGGCGCGTGCGCCGGTGCGACCTCGGAGCGACTCGGGCGCGGGCCCGGGCGTCCCTCCGCGCCGTTGTGGGTGCCCTCAGCCGGGGGCTCAGCGCATTTGGCTTGCCGCCGCGCCACGGGGCATGCGGGAAGCATGGCGTCCGGCTTCCCGGTACCAACGCGCACAGAAGAGTGCCACGATCGCGGCCTCGATCCAACTGCCCGCGTAGTACATGAGCTGCGCACCGGCCTGCACGTCAGCGACGGCATACAGGTCAGGAGGATTGGCGTAGAGAGTCTTGGCGAGGATGCTGTGCGATGCCATGGTGGCGAGCAGCGCGGCTCCAGTGATGAGGTTAGGTACTCGGTGCGGTGTCGGATCGACGCCGATGGCCGCCGCTGTCAGGAGGTAGCCGGCGAGGAGCAGGTGGGCGTGGACCGCAACGTGCACCAGCGAACTGGACTGCATCCATCCGAGTAGAGGCGTCCAGTAGATCAGCCAGAGCCCGCCGGCGTTGAGGCACGCTGCGGTGACGGGGTGCGACAGCACTCTCAGCACGCGGCTGCGAAGCACCCGGGACAGCTGGCGCGCCGAGTCGACCGAGAGCGCTCGCAGCGCCAACGAGATCGGGGCCGCGAGCACGAGAAGCAGGGGTGCCAGCATCCCGACGAGCAGATGAGCCCACATGTGCGCCACGAAGCTGCCGTGCGAGGCGACTGCGAGCGGCCCTGCGACCGAGATCATGGCCGCAGCGACACCCGCGAACCACGACACCACGCGCAGCCAGGGCCACGGTCGGCCTCGCTGCCGCGACCGAACGACGGCCACCACGTACAGGACGACACCGGCGACAGCACCCGCCACAACGAGGGCGTCGAGGGAGGGAGCGCTGCCCTCGTGGCCCACGTGGCCTACTGCGGTGAGGAGCACCGCTCGCTATCCAGCAGCACGCGCAGCCGCGACGGGCTTCCGGGTGCGCGCGAGCAAGACGATCCCAGCGACGATCAGCACGACGGCGGTCACCATCCAGACCACGTCGTACACGACCAGGTTGTCTACGTACCGGATCTGATGGATGCCCAGGAGCTTGTGCTGGATCACCCCGTCGTAGAGCTGGAACCCTCCTGCTCCAACGAGCACCCCGCCCCACCAGCGGGCACCCCAGAACGCTCCGCGTCGGCGGAGGTCGGCGACGAGGAAGAGCCCGCCGATGGTGGCGAACCAGCTCAAGGCGTGGAAGAACCCGTCCGACACCAGGCCGAGCTCGGGAGTGCCAAGGTCGTAGAAGTGGTGCCAGTGCAGCAACTGGTGAAAGACCGTCTCGTCGATGAAAGCGACGAGACCGACACCGAACAGCACACCCGACAAGGCGTTCCGCCCGGAGTTGCGGCTTCGCGCCATCCAATCCTGCGGCTCGCGCGCCGTTCGATCTGCAGTCGGGGACGTCGCTGACATGCGCCCACAATGGCACGGGGCACGCCGCACTGCCATCGGTCAGCTCCCAGGTCTAGGAGTTCACGGATCAGTTGCCCACCAATCGAACGTGGCTGGCAGGAGGACCCGGTGTCTCGTGGCTCGAAGGTTTCGTCATCGGGTTTCGGCCAGTTCATGGCGTCGGTCCCTGGCCGCATGGTTCGCGTGGTGGCTGGGAGCGGCCTCGTCGCGTGGGGCCTCTGGATGGGCGGCCCCGGAGGCTACGCTCTCGCCGCCGTCGGCCTGATCTTACTCGCGGCCGGCGCGTCGGACCGGTGCGTCATCACCGGGATCGCCGAGGGCCGCTGGACCGGCACCAGCGTGAGGGCGTGTGGCTGAGATGACCGGTGACCGAGTGCGAGCGCACACCTCGGAAGAGATCCAGGCCGACGTCGACCGCGAAGGAAGCCGACGCGTCGAGGACTTGGCTGGGGCCTCGAAGCAAAGCTCGCTGCTCGCCTGGACGACCTCAACAGGGAGTGGGATGTCGAGCGGGCGCTCGAAGTCAACGCGTCCACGCTCATCCTCGTTTCCGCGACCGTCGCGGCCGTGAAGACCCGCAGCGGGTGGTTCCTGCTCCCAGTCGGCGTCGCGGCCTTCCTGCTCCAGCACGGGCTCCAAGGCTGGTGTCCTCCCTTGCCGCTGCTGCGCCGGCTGGGCTTCCGCAGTCAGCGAGAGATCGACGCCGAACGGACCGCGGTTCGGCTACTGCGCGGGGATCTCCGATCGCCTTCGGACGTGCCCCCAGCTTGAAGGGTCGGCCGCCTGGGTGGAAGCTCCAAACCCAAGCGGCAGGGGCGCTGCGCCGCGGTCGTTGCTCCGGGGGTAGCCGTTGTCTACGAGACGTTCGTGCAGTCAGCCGAGACAGAAGCCGGGCCGGAGATGCAGCACTCGGCCTGCGCAACGGGACAGGGACATGCCAGCCTCGAGCTGGAATCGGCGCGGCGGCAGGTAGTCGCCGTGATGCTGCGACACAGCCACTGCCTCTGGTGAATTCGGCCGTCGGTGCGGGCTCCCACCGCCGCGCGCTCGACTTGCGTGCGGTCGGCTGGGAGACGAGGTGGGGCTTGGCGGCGGCAGCGACCGGTCAGCCGTCGTCGACGATCAGCTTGGCCAGGCGAAGTCGGGCGCGCTTGGTCAGTGCAGCGTTAGCGTGGGATACGGAGGCCTCCTGGTGCGTGGAGCGGTGAACTGAACAGCTCCGCTCCACAACCGGAGGCCTTCGCCTATCCGCGGATCAGGCCCGTGTCGCGAAACAACGTCCCTGGGCATCACGCCTAGCCCTCCAGGGCGGTGGTCGTGCCAAGCAGGACGGCATACAGCGCGAGTCCGGCTGAGAACCCGATGAAGCTCGAGCTGCGGGCGCTGGGGATCTCCTCTTTGAAGACGTTCAGCAGGACGAATCCCGCGAGCAATGCCGTGAGCAGCGCGACCGCGACCGTGCTTGCGGGCGCGGCAACGGCCGCTAGTGCCCATCCTGCGAGCAACGAAGCGGCGAGGAGGATGCGCCCGCCGGATCGGAACCTGCGCGGGTAGTGCTCAGCCAGCCCGCGGTCGGTGAGCAGGAAGTGCAGCCCCATCGCGACCGTGAAAAGGATCGCGAAGAGAAGGCCGGTCTGCACGCGCAGAATCAGCGTGTAGGTGATGAGCGCGTTGTAGATGATGAACGATCCGAGGTGCAGCCAGTAGACGTAAGCGGACCGACCATCGACCTTGTCGTCGTGGCGGTCGGCGAGCCGTTCGAGCCCGTAGAAGGTGGTGAACCCGGCCAGCGCGACGAGGAAGATCGCGAGCTCGAGCAGCGGTGTCGGCTCGACGATGTCGGAGAGGACTTCACCGGCCGCCTCGCTGCCCGCTGCCAGCTCGGGAAGCAGATGGAGGAAGACGTACGCGACGGCGAGGCCTCCGGCGAACGATCCCGTGTACCGCTCAGGGATGAGCGGGAGCGTCCGGATGCGGGGTGCTGCGAGATGCAGGGCCACTAGCCCCAGGGTCAGAGCGAGCGCAATCCAGACGCTCGCCGTCGTCCCCAATTCGATGCTGGGCGCCACGCCGCCACCCTACGGCGCTCCATCAGGGATGCCCACCCTCGATAGGAGTGCCGTAGACGCACCCTTGCGCCCACGGCCGGCGGCCGGGAAGCTCACGCCGCCGCCCTCTGCCAAGAAGAGCTAACAGTCCCGCCTAGGCACATCTGTCTGCACGGCGTCGCCGACTCGGCCTACAGCAGCGCCTACGCAACAACGGCGCCACTGTGCTGGAGGCCATCCCGATCGGCTCGATCCCGCGGTATACCGCACAGCGCGACCATGCCGACGTCGACGCCGATCCGCTCCTGCACTTCGCGCTTGACCACCTGCGCGGCTGCAGCCACCTCCCCGTCGTGGGGCGCCCAGGTCCGGGCGACTTCCACGATTCGGGCGACCTGCCGCCGGTCCGCGCTCCCCCACCATTCGGGCAGGTGGACGGCCGCGAACTCGGCGCGCGCAGCGAGCCGCAGCGCGTCCAGCCGCGCCTCCAGCTCGGCAGCGACTGCCGTGCGCTGCGCTGCGGCCTCCTTGAGTGCCTTCTCGATGACCTTCGCCACCTGACGGCCGAGCTGCGCTGCGACCGTCAGTGCCGTCCGCGAGCCACCGTCGCGGCCCTGGCGGTGTGCACGCCCTCGGAGAGGTGGATGATCTCTCGGTCGAGGTCGAGGTCGAGCTCGCGCAACTGCTGTTGGATGCCGGATGCCTTGGTCGGGAGCGCCACGCAACCCATAGCGGCGAATTCGGGTACGAAGGCCGTCAACCGACCATCATGCGGTCACGTCCGCGGCCGCCCGGCCCGTCCTGACCGACGTGCGCTGCCGGCGACGGGCCCTGCGGCGCTCCTTGCCCTCCTCGAAGAGCAGGTAGAGCACAGGCACGAGGACCAGCGTCAGCAGGGTCGATGAGACAAGACCGCCGATCACCACGATCGCGAGGTCCTGGCTGATGAAGCCGCTGGAGCCCGTCACGCCCAGCGCCATCGGCGTCAGGGCGAAGATCGTCGCGAGCGCCGTCATGAGGATCGGGCGCAGGCGCTGGCGCGCGCCGTTGAACACGGCATCGGGGACACTCTGCCCCTGCTTGCGGTACTGGTTGACGAGGTCGATCAGCACGATCGCATTCGTCACTACGATGCCGATCAGCATCAGCATGCCGATGAGTGCTGAGATCCCCAGGGGCCTGCCGGTGATGAGGAGCAGCGCGATCGCACCCGTCGCAGCGAATGGGATGGACACGAGCAGGATGAGCGACTGCATGAGCGAGCCGAACGTGCCGACGAGCAGCAGGAACACGATCGCGATCGCGACCAGCATCGCGATGCCGAGCTGCTCGAACGACTCCTGCTGCGTCTCGGCGAGTCCGCCGATCTCGGCGCTGGTGCCGTCGGGCAGGTCGAGCGCATCGACTCGCGACTGCACCTCGGCCGTGACGGGGCCGAGCTCGCCCTCCGCGGGCGTGATCGAGACGGTCGCGACGAGGTCGCCGTCCTGGCGGGCGATCGAGGTCGGCACGGTGACCTCCTCGACGGTCGCCAGCTGGCCGAGCTCGACTACGCCGAGCGCTGTGGGGACCGCCATCGACCGGAGCTCGTCGACCGTCTCGGGTGCCGGGGCGCCCTCGACGAAGATGCCGAGCTCCCCGCCGTCGATCGCCACCGTGCCGACACTCTGCGGCGAGAGGATGCTGGCGACCATGCCGAGCAGCTGGATCTCGGTGAAGCCGCGCTGGAGCGCGGCAGTGCGATCCACCATGATCTGCACGGTCGGCTGTGCCGGAGCCACATCACTCGTGAGCTCGGCGACGTCAGGAGTGCCCTCGAGGGCGGCGAGGACGTCGTCGGCCGCATCGGCCAGTTCGGCGTCGTCTTCGGCGCGGACGAGCACGTCGATCGAGCCGCCGAAGCCGCCCATCGCTGCCGGATCGGTCAGGCTCACCTCGCCGGGCAGATCGAGCTCCGCGAGCCGCTCGCGCACGTCGTCCCGCAGCGCCGTCTGGTCGGCGTCGGGATCGGTGTTCACGATGAAGGTCGCCGCGCCGCCGCCGAGCATCGCCGCGAAGCCGCCGACGGAGCCGCCGCTCGAACCGGCCATCAGCATGACGTCCTCGACACCCTCGCTCTCGCGCAGCGCATCCTCGACCTCGCGTGTCTCTTCGGAGACGGTCTCGAGGTCGGCTCCGGCCGCGAAGGTCTGCGTGGCCATGATCATGTTCTGGCCGGTGCTGCCGAGGAAGTCGACCTTGAGCAGCGGCACCAGCGCGACGGTGATGGCCAGCAGCACGGCAGAGGCGACGATGGTGAGCACCGGTCGCCTCTGGGTACCGCGGAGGATCGGCGTATAGGCGCGCTGCAGCCAGGACCGGCGCTCCTTCTCCTCGGCCTCGCGACGCACCTGGTCGGGGTCGGTGGCGCCCTTGGGGCGACCGAGGAGCCAGTACGAGAGCACCGGCACGATCGTGAGCGCCACCAGCAACGACGACAGCATGGCGATCGCGACGGTCAGTCCGAACGGGGCGAACAGCTCGCCGACCAGCCCACCGACCAGTGCGATCGGCAGGAACACGGCGATCGTCGTGAGCGTCGACGCCGTGATTGCGCCGGCGACCTCGCGCACAGCGGTGAGGATCGCATGGCGCTTCTCCTCGCCGTACGAGAGGTGGCGCTTGATGTTCTCGATCACGACGATCGAGTCGTCGACCACGCGCCCGATCGCGATCGTGAGCGCGCCGAGCGTGAGCATGTTCAGCGAGTAGCCGCCGAGGTTCAGGCCGACGAACGTGACCAGTACGGACAGCGGGATCGAGATCGCCGTCACGATGGTCGAACGGAGAGAGCCGAGGAACACGAGGATCGCGACGATCGCGAACAGCAGACCGAGCAGGCCCTCGGTGGCCATGTGCTCGATCGACTCCTCGATGAACGGCGCTTGGTCGAACACGACCGTGAGCTGCAGTCCAGGGTTCTCGTCAGTGAGCGCCGCAATCGCTTCCTCGATCGCGTGCGAGATCGCCACCACGTCGCCGTCCTCCGCCGCGGTGATCGAGATCGAGAGCGCCTCGTCGCCGTTCATGCGCGTGATCGACGTCTGCGGCTCCACCGCGAGCTCGACCTGCGCCACCTCGCCGATCGAGACGACCGTACCGGGCTGCGTCGAGCTCGCGAGCGGCAGCTGCTCGATTGCCTCGACCGAGTCGACCGGGTCACCGCCCTGCACGGGCAGCAGTTCGCCGTCCTCCGACACGCTGCCCATCGGCAGCGTCATGCCGTTGGCCTCGAGCGCCTGGGAGATCGCCTGCGGGCTCAGCCCGTTCGCGCCGAGCGCCGCGGCGTCGGGCGAGATGACGACGCGCTCCACGGCGCCGCCGGAGACCTCCGCGTCCCGCACCCCCTCGATCGCCTCGAGACGCGGCACGACCGTGTCGGTCAGCGTGGCGGAGATCTCGGCGATGTCCTCGTCGTCGGACGATGCCGTCATGAAGATCACCGGGATGGCCGACGTGCTGCCGTCGACGACGTTCGGCGTGGCGTTCTGCGGCAGCGCGACACCGTCGATCGCCTGCTCCACCGACTGGCGGAACTCCTCCACGTCGGTGCCGTAGGTGTAGGCGATCGATACCAGCGACATGCTCGAGGATGAAGTGGCCACCACCTGCTCGACGCCCCCGAGCTCCGCGATCGCCCGCGAGATGGGGACGCTGACCTGCTCGTCGATGACCTCGGGGCTCGTGCCGGGGGCCACGGTGACGACGGTGGTCTGCGGGAGCTCGAGGGCGGGGATGAGCTCCTGCTTCAGCTGCGTCATCGAGAGGACGCCGAACGCGGCGATGAGCAGTGTCAGCAGCGCGACCACGGTGCGGTTAGCCAAGCTGAAGCGAGTGAGTCCGGACACGGAGTACCACCAGAGATCTAGGAGAGTGTTCTGTACGTCCGCAGTCATCGGCGTCGCGTGAAAAGGTTAGCGCAACGCTACACATCTGGCCGCTATGGCGTTGCTGTGACCGCTCGGCGCGCCAGCGGCTATAGCCTCAGGAGGTGGACCCTGACGACCCCTCGGAGCGCGATTCCGTGCTTGGCGAGCTGCTACGGCTGCAGCGCGAGCTCGAGTCCTCCGCCATCCCGGGTGCGCTCCAGCCCATGCTGGAGGTGCAGCTCACCATGCAGCAGCTGAAAGTGCTCGCGATCGTCGTGACCGAGACCCGAGGCGGCAGCATCCAGTCGCTAGCGAAGACGGTCGGCGTATCGCTCGCCACGATGTCCGGCATCGTCGACCGGCTCGGCTCGCAGGGGATGATCGAGCGCTCGGCAGACTCCAACGACCAGCGCGTGCGCCGGGTGGTCGCCACCGAGAGGGGACGCGAGTCGATACAGCGCGTGCTCGCAGCGCGACCGGAGCTCGGCCTGCCGCTACTCAACCGCCTGTCCCTCGACGACCTCCGCGCGCTGGTGCAAGGCGTCCGCGCGCTGGTGAACGCCGTTCGGGAGGGCGTGGCCTGACCGCGCAAGACCGGGTCCTTTCGGAACGTGGGGCACTCCGTGACCGTCTCAGCAGCGTCCTCCGTCAGTCCCCGCCCAACCAGGGCGCCGCCCTCGCGCCGTGCCGTTCGGCACCGAGCAGCGCCATCGCAGCGGCATGCCGCAAGCGAGGGAGCCGGCGCGGACTCTCCCGGACTATCGGCCGCGGTCCTGGCGCGCGATCTCGCCGCAGCGCCGGACCGGCGATTCGCGCCGCTCTGACGCCGTCCGTGCGCCTTCGGCGCCTCCTGCGGGTGCCGTGCCTGATCTGCGTCGACCAGCAGGCGATCGCGCACCTGCTCGGCGCTCGCGCCCTTCCGCTCGAGGCTCGCGGCGAACGCCTGCCGCCGCTCCGCGAGTTGTACAGGTCCGCGACGCCGGCGAGCTTATGCTCGCTCTCCTCGCGCTGCTCCGAACCTGCAGCGCGGTGCTCCTCCGCGCCGGCGAACTGCTCGAGATCCCCCGCGCCGCCGCGGTCCCAATCCACGCCGCGCTCGAGTTCGTCGGCGCGCTGCTTCGACGCCTCCCTGCCTCCTGCTCGGCAGCTGAGTGCTGCTTCGCGGCCTCGGCACGGTCGGCCGCTGCGCTGTGGCTCGCGTGCAGGATCTCGGTCGTGCACGGGTCGGTCGCGTCGACGTCGACGCCGACGCCGAACCGCTCCTGCACTTGGCGCTTGACCACAGGCGCGGCTGCAGCCGCCTCCCCGTCGTGGGGCGCCCAGGTCTGGGCGACTTCCACGACTCGGGCGACCTGCTGCGAGCTCACGCTCCCCCGCCTTTCGGGCCGGTGGACGGTCGCGAGCTCGGCGCGCGCAACGAGCCGCTGCGCAACGAGCCGCTGCGCTGGGCTGCGGCCTCGTCGAGTGCCCTCTGGGTGACCTTCGCTACCTGCCGGCCGAGCTGCGCTGCGACCGTCAGCGCGGTCCGCGAGAGACCGTCGCTCAGGTCGCCGATGCCGTCTCTTGCGTCCATCGTGCTCTCGTACCGCTCAGGTGTCGCCGTGTCGGGAACTCGCTGCTGCTGCGTGTCGGTGTCCGTCCGCGGCGTCACCGTGGCCGGAAGCGGCGAGCGGATGGTCGCGGGCGCCGCCAATCCCTCGCTCGCTCGTCGGATGTGTTCGCGGATCTCCCGCTGTTGCTCGTGGGCCCCGCGATTCGGCGGGCCGGCGGCGACGGTCACCGGACGCGGTTGCTGCGCGTAGAGCGTCTGCAGGCGCCCCTCGACGCCCGCGTGCAGCGCGCGGGCGGTCCGTGCATCACGCATCGCGCAATGCATCTGGACGACCGCGCGGGCGAACATGATCATCTGCTGCATCATCGCCAGCTGAGCCGCCATCGACTGCGGCCCGCGTGCTGCGGCCGCGACCACCAACGCGGCGCCGGCGAACGGGCTCTCGGCTTGGACTCGCCGCCGCGGCGCCTGGCGCAGCTGCGCCGACCGGCCGAGCGCGGATGCCGCCTGCGCCAGCTGCGGCCGCATCTCTTGCGGCGCGGTGCGCGACCACGCGGCCAGCGTGCCGGCGCCGTCACGCGCGAGTTCCGCCCACTGTCCGCGATCCTCGACGGGGATGCTCGCAAGCCGATCGTTCATCAGCTGGAGTCGCTGCGTTGCAACCTCCCAGTGCTGCTCGTCCGCTGGCTGTCGCTCCCGGCCTGGGGCGGCAACGCGCCGGTGACGGTTGGCGGCGTTCCATTCCGCCACTGCCGCGCTCGCCGCGTCGGGGGCTATCGGGCCAGGACTGCCGCAGCGCGGGCAGGCTGAGATCGAGCGCGAGCCTCCCACCCCCGTACCAGGTCGGCCCCTCGCCACTCCCCCGCTGCGGCCGCAGCGCGACCGAGTAGCCGGCCACCTTGATCCCGCTGGGCGTGTTCTCGGGCGCGTTCGGCTCTCTGCTCGGCGAGCACCGAGGCGCGCTGATCACCACCGTTGGTGCTGAACACGCTCAACAGCGACCAGTTCGTCAGCAAGCCGCCACTGCAGGAAATCCGACGGTGGAACACCGCCGCGGAGATCAGCGCGCGTCGTGGGATCGGTCCTGGCTGCGGTCCAGCAGGTACCCGGCGGCGATCAGCGCGAGGAAGAACCCGCTCCCGAACCGCTCGTTGATCCACACTCCTCTTACTCTGGGTATCAGCTCGGGGAACTCTGATTCGAGCCCCTTCGCTCCCGGGAACAGGAAGCTGAGACCCATGGCCGCCCAGAAGACCGCCGGCAGAAGGGCCCCGATCCGGCGGTTGTCTCGTGGTGAGCCACCGCGTCGGCCGAGATAGTAGAGCGATGCGGAACCGAGCAGCATCCCGACCGAGATGGTCAGCGCGTCATGGAACTTGGCGTGCGGTGTCCATGCCGGGTTGAACAGGTGGGTGCGATTCCAGTCCGCAGCGAACCCGCCGACCGCCGTGATTCCGGCAGCCGCCCGGAGGATCCGCCGACCAGCTCGCATCACTCCACGCTACCCGCGCGACCGCCGGGCGGGGAAGAGCTGCGACGAACACACACACTCGTCCACGGTGCTGCCGCCACCTGTGCACGGCCCGCCCCGCACTGAGGCGCTCGCGCCCGAGCTCCGGGGTTTCGCTTGCAACGATGTCCGACATCGTGGACCGGCTGGAAGCGCACGAAATGGTGCGGCGGGAACCCGATCGGAGCGATCACCGTGTCCGGAGGGTCGTCGCCACAGCGGTGGGTCGCGATACCGTCCAGCGACTTCTCGCCGCCCGTCCGCAACTGAGCCGCCCACCGCTGGAGCGGCTGCGGCTGGACGTCCTGCGCGCGCTGACCCAAGGGATCGCGGCTTGGCTGGAAGTGGCACGCGAGCTCGGTGAGGGACCAAGCGAGCAGACCAATTGATGCGCCAGACCCGTGACGGTGGCTGATCTCCACTCCTACCGCCAACGCGAGCGTGTCGGTGTTGACGCCGAGACCGAGGCCCGCTAAACTGGCTCTTCGCGGTTCGTGGTGAATGGACCTGCCGGGAAGGTCTTCACGCGGCGGTTCTCGCTGCGCTTGTGAGCAGGATACGGGTTCGGTAGTTGTTGTCGTTGCGGAAGCCTCGGCCGGTGCGCTTGATGTGCTTGATGGATGTGTTCGCCGCCTCGGTACGAGCGTTGGTGGCGCCGGTGACGATGAGTACCTCGATCTGCTCCCACCAGGTGCAGATCGTCTCGAACAGCCGGGTGGTCTCGGGCATGTCGGCGGCGAGGACGGCCATGCCGAGCCGCAGCTTCGCGTCGTGCGCGTCGGCGATGGAGCCCGCGCGCAGCAGCAGGCGCACGTGCTCCTTCACGCCCCAGGCCGCGCCGAGCTCGTCGGTGGGGTCGTCGTGGTGGAAGATCCGCTGCAGCCTCGCCGTGCCGGCGGCAGTCAGCGTGTCGCCGCCGCGCAGCAGCAGCTTGCGGTTCGCCCACGACGCGTCCTGCAGCCTGCCGCGGCGGCCCTGCTGCTCGCGCGTGACGCGCTGACGGACGGCCGTGAGCGCGTCATTGGCGAGCTTGACCAGATGGAACGAGTCGACGGAGACCGCGGCGCGCGGCAGCTGTTCCCGCAGCGCCTTGCGGAACGCGGCCGAGGGGTCGATCGCGACGACCTCGACCTGGTCGCGCCAGGCCTGAGAGCGGCCGGCCAGCCAGCCGCCGACCGCTGCCGAGTCGCGGCCGTCGACGACGCCCAGGACCTGTCCGGTGTCGATGTTCACGATCGTCGACATCCACGGCTCGAACCTGCGCCACCCGCCGGCGGGGGCCCGGAAGTAGCGGACGCTGCGGTAGCGGTGCTCATCGATGCCGATCCGGGTCGCGGGCAGCTCGTCCACGTCCGGCAGCAGCACGGCCGCGGCCGTGAGCGCCGCCTGCACCAGCCACCACGAGACCGCGTGCGCGCGAGCGGTCTCGGAGATCGCGCGGCCGGACGCGGTCACCGCCTCCACCAGCGACTCCCGCAGCCGCGTCGTGGACCGCGCGCGGCGAGGCGCCTGCTCGGTCGACTCGGCGAACGTGCGCCACGAGCACAACGGCTCGTCGCAGAACCAGCGCCGCTTCCGCCACACCAACTCCACCCGGCCCGCCACCGGGATGTCACGCAGCCGCTGCGACCGCCGGGAATGCACGCGCGCCGCGACCACCCCGCAGCCCGGGCAGCCCGGCGGCGCGATCGATTCCACGACCACGCGGCGACCACCGCACGGCAGCTCGGTCGCGTCCATGACGCGATAGTCGGGCAGGTTGAAGATCAGGCTCGCCGCATCACGCGGCACCCTCGTAGGCTCGTACACAGGCTCGTGGTCCTCAGGATCGGTCGTCTCGACAACACCAATCCCAGCAGGGCCACGAGCCCCTGTCACATCACCGCGACACCACGCCCTTCACCACGAACCTTGAAGAGCCGCTAAACTCCAGCAACACCTCCAGGTGGTCCCATACTCGTGGCAACACGGTGGCCCCATCACCTCGGCAAGCGACACAAAACTCAAGGAGACACGCATGGATAGGCTGGCTGACAAGGTTACGGTTATTACCGGCGCGGCGTCGGGTCAAGGGAGGGCGGCGGCATCACTTTTTGCCCGCGAAGGTGCACACGTGATTGTCGCGGACTTTGACGAGGAGGGGGGACGCGAAGCTGCCGAGACCATCGTCAAAGACGGCGGCAACGCATCCTTCTTCAAGGTTGACGTCACGTCTGAGGAGCAGGTGGCTGCGCTCATCCAGCACACTGTCGACGTCCACGACCGACTTGACGTCATGTACAACAACGCCGGACTTGTGAGGATGGCGCCCATTGCCGACCTGTCCACTGAAGACTGGGACTTTACGGTCCGGTTCGAGCTCACGCAGGTGTACTACGGTTGTAAGTATGCTCTGCGCGCCATGAAGGAGCGCGGTTCCGGGGCCATTATCAATACTGCCT
>Ga0265296_1003519_pt1 | contig 14417 bp, 14 predicted proteins | sample MunlanPumphouse1_FD_189073 | JGI IMG/M metagenome (GOLD analysis project Ga0265296, IMG submission 189073) | Groundwater microbial communities from a municipal landfill in Southern Ontario, Canada - Pumphouse #1 | ecosystem: Environmental > Aquatic > Deep subsurface > Groundwater | place... | reverse complement strand
TCGCCCAAAATCATACATAATTTACGAAACTGCCCGTCATTGCCCACCGCGATCACCAGCTGGCCGTCGGCGGTCGCGAACGCCTGATAGGGGACGACATTAGCGTGGCCATTGCCCATCCGCCGAGGCGATATGCCGCTCGCGAGATAATTGGCCGCCTGATTGGCGAGCACCCCGACCTGGCAATCGAGCAGCGCCATGTCGATATGCGCGCCCGTTCCCGTGGCGTCACGCCGCCGCAACGCCGCGAGAATGGCGACGGTTGAATACATGCCGGTAAAAATGTCGGCATAGGCGATCCCCGCCTTTTGCGGCGCGCCGTCGGGCTCGCCGGTCAGCGACATCGCGCCGCCCATCGCCTGGATGATGAAATCATAGCCCGCGCGGTGCGCATAAGGGCCGGTCTGGCCGAAGCCGGTGATTGAACAGACGATCAGCCGCGGGAAATCGGCGATCAGCGTTGCGGGATCGAGGTCATATTTGGCCAGCCCGCCGACCTTGTAATTCTCGATGACTACGTCAGCATTGGCAAGGAGCGCCCGAACCTCGGCCTGCCCATCCGGGCTGGCGATATCGATCGCGACGCTGCGCTTGCCGCGGTTGCAGCTGTGATAATAGGCCGCACCCAGATCTTCGCCGTCGACGCCGGCGACGAAGGGCGGCCCCCATTCGCGCGTGTCGTCGCCCGCGCCCGGCCGCTCGACCTTGATCACCTCGGCGCCCAGATCGGCGAGCAATTGCCCGCACCATGGGCCCGCGAGCACCCGCGCCAATTCGACGACGCGGATGCCTGCGAGCGGCTTCGCGATGCTATCCGCCAAAAGCGGAGATGCCGGTGATCGCGCGGCCCAGGATCAACGCATGGACGTCGTGTGTACCCTCGTAGGTGTTCACCGTTTCCAGGTTCACCGCATGGCGGATGACATGATAATCGGCCGAAATGCCGTTGCCGCCATGCATGTCGCGCGCGACGCGGGCGATATCGAGCGCCTTGCCGCAATTGTTGCGCTTGAGCAGGCTGATCGCATCAGGAATCAGCCGCCCCTCATCGATCAACCGCCCGACGCGCAGCGCCGTTTGCAATCCGAGGGCGATTTCGGTGAGCATATTGGCGAGCTTGAGCTGGACGATCTGGTTCGCCGCCAGCGGCCGCCCGAACTGCTTGCGCTCGCCGGTGTAGTTGCGCGCCGCTTCGTAACAGAACTCGGCCGCGCCCATCGCGCCCCAGCCGATGCCGTAACGCGCGCGGTTGAGACAACCGAACGGGCCTTTCAGCCCCGACACATGCGGGAGCAGCGCGTCTTCGCCGACCTCGACCGAATCCATCACGATCTCGCCCGTCACTGACGCGCGCAAGCTGACCTTGCCCTCGATCTTTGGCGCCGACAGGCCTTTCATGCCCTTTTCGAGCACGAAGCCGCGAATCGCACCGTCATGCGCCTCCGACTTCGCCCACACGACGAACACGTCGGCGATCGGCGAATTGGTGATCCACATCTTCGCGCCTTTGAGCCGATAGCCGCCTTCGATCTTTTCGGCGCGCGTCCGCATCCCGCCGGGGTCGCTGCCCGCGTCGGGCTCGGTCAGGCCGAAACAGCCGACGAGTTCACCCGACGTCAGCCCGGGCAGGAACTTCCGCTTTTGCTCTTCGCTGCCATAAGCGTTGATCGGGTGGATCACGAGCGAGCTTTGCACCGAACAGGCCGAGCGATAACCCGAATCGACGCGCTCGACTTCGCGCGCGATCAGCCCGTAGCTGACATAATTCAGCCCGGCGCCGCCATATTCGGGATCGATCGTCGCGCCCAAAAGGCCGAGCGCGCCCATTTCCGACATGATCTCGCGGTCGAACCGCTCGTCGAGAAACGCCGAAGTGACGCGCGGCAACAGCGCATCGGTCGCGTAGGAACGCGCCGTGTTGCGCACCATCCGCTCCTCTTCGCTGAGCTCGGCGTCGAGCTGAAGGGGATCGAGCGGGTCGAGCGCTTCGATGCGCTGCGGGTCGGCGAGGGCCATGCAAAGGGGCTTTCTCTTAAAGGCGAGCAGCCCTTTCGGGACACGCGCTAGGGGGTCGGTGCCGCGGTGCTGCGGGCGATTGCGGCAGCCGGGCTGTCGCGCGGCTCCAATATCGCGGCGGTCTCGATCAGGTCAAGCGCGCGCCGCGCCTCATGATAGCGCCGCGCATCGATCAGCCAGTCATTGGCGGTGGCAGCGCCCGGCATCGCTTCGACCTCGGCGATCGCGAGATCGGCCTGCCCCGCGCCCAGATAGCGCCGCGCGCGATCCAGTCGTTCAGCGGCACGCGGCGACTGCGTTCCCGCGGCGCGCACGACGAACAATTCGCTCAGCTCGCGGCGAAACCCCGTCCACAGGCTGCCATTGTCGTCACCACCGCGACCGACGAGCTGCGGCGCCAGCGTGTCGAGTTCGGCGCGCAATTGCTCGAGCGTGACCGGTTCGCGCGACGTGTCGATAATCGTTTTGACCGCGTTGGGCTGGTCATCGCCAAAGCGCAGCCGCAGCTGCGCGTCGAGGTAACCGAGCGAAAGCCCGCGATCCAGCGCGCGGCGCACCGCAAAGGCGACGAGCAGCCCCTCGGCGCGCGACGCATTGCCCGACGCCGATTCGGCCTCCAGCGTGATCCGCGACAGTCGTTGTTCGAGTTCGGCGACGCGCGCCGCCAGCGCATTGGCGCCGTCGACGGGGGCGACCACCAACGGCGGCGTCACTACCCCTTTTGGCGCGGCGCCTGCAAGCAGCGCCGGGTCGGTCAGATCGCCGACTGTCTGCATGTCGATCGCCTTTGCCGCGGGTGCGGTGGCATCGCCGGTCAACCAGCGATTCACTGCCCAGCCGCCGCCAATAATCCCGATCAGCAGCAGGAGAAGGGCAGCGATGGCGAGCAGGCGAAACGATGGTCCCCTCGCCGGGACCGCCTCGGCCATGGGCGAGGGGGTGTCGATGCTGTCGATTGCCATATGTCTCTTTCGAACGACCCTATTTTTGGCCCTTGTGGCACAAAGCATGCGCCAGTGCCAACATTCCAGCGTCGGTAGGCTGCGCGCTCGCGGCCACTTCAGCCCAGCCAGCGCCCGCTGCCGCTGCGACCGACGGGCTGATCGCCACCAGGACCAGATGCGTGCGCTGTGGGCCGACAAGGTCGGCAATCCGCTGCGCCGCGCGCGCCGAATGGGCGAGCAGCACGGCGGGTGCGGCGACCAGCTGCGCCCACGCAGGGGATGGCTCCACCGCATCGACCGCATAACAGGCGACCGACTCCAGCGCCGATCCGCGCGGATCGAATTCGGATCGTTCGCGGCCGCAAAGCCAAAGGATTCGGGCGGGTTTGCCTGACGCCATGCGATCAAGAAGGCTTTGTGCGTCGGCCGCGCCCGTCTGCACCACCGTAAGTCCCGCCGCCTTAGCCGCCTCGGCGGTCGCGGAACCCACCGCATAAACCGGCAGTAGGGCAAGGCGCGTCAGCTGCGGGCCGGCCAACCGCACCGCCTGTGCGCTGGTGAGCAGTATCGCGTCGAAATCTTGAGGCGCCGGCGCCGTCCACGGCAGCGCCCGCGCGGCAAATAGCGGCATCGCATAAGCATCGAGCCCCAGCGCGGTCGCGCGCGCCATCGTGGCGCTATTGCCCGGTTCGGGGCGGGTGACGAGCAGCGGCAGGCCACCGCTCATGCCGCGAACAGCTGCCGCACCGTCTCGGGGGCGTCATCGAGCAACCGCCGCGCCAGCGCCGCCGCGGCATCGTCATGGTCGATAAGCGCATGGCCGACGGCATGCTCAGCGCCGTCTTCGGAGAAAATCTCGGCGTCGAGTTGCAACATGCCGTCATCGCGCCAGTGCGCGTGCGCCGCGACCGGCGAGCGGCAGTCGCCGCCCAATGCCGCCAGAAAGGCGCGTTCGGCGGCCACCGCGCGATTGGTGGGTGCATGATCGATCGCAAGGATGAGCGCCAGCGTGTCGCCATCGGCGGCGCGGCATTCGATGCCGATCGCGCCCTGCGATGCCGCGGGGAGTAGCACCGCTATTTCCTGCGCCACGCCAATCCCGTGCATCCCCAGCCGGTCGAGCCCCGCCGCGGCCAGCAAGGTCGCATCGGCCTCGCCCGCCGCCAGCTTCGCCAGCCGCGTCGCGACATTGCCGCGCAGCAGCACCGGCTCCACATCGGGGCGGATCCGCCGGATCTGCGCGGCGCGGCGCGGGCTGCTCGTCCCCAGCCGTGCGCCGCGCGGCAGCTCGGCGATGCTCGTCGCCGCAATGCCGTCGCGCACCACCAGTCGGTCCCGCGGATCGGCGCGTTCGAGCATCGCGCCAAGCGCAAAGCGGGCATCGCGCAGCGTCTCGACGTCCTTGAGCGAATGGACCGCGATATCGATCACCCCCGCGTCGAGCGCCGCATCAAGCTCGCGCGTCCACAATTCCTTGCCGCCAACCTCGGCGAGCGCACGATCCTGGATGCGGTCGCCGGTCGCGGTCATCGGTACGATCTCGAGCGCCTCCGCCGCAATAGCATGTGTCGCCATCAGCGCCGCCACCGTCATATGTGCCTGTGCCATCGCGAGCGGCGACGCGCGGGTTCCGATCCGTAGAGGATTTTCGATTGTTGGAAGCGTGGTCATCGCGTCGCTGCTAGCGCGGCTTGCCCTGTCGATAAAGGGGCGGGTAAGGGATGCGCACGATTATGTCTCTCATCCTTGGCCTTGAATCGAGCTGCGACGAAACCGCAGCCGCGCTTGTCGATAGCGATCGGCGGATTCTGGCGCACCGCGTCGCAGGCCAAGAGGCCGAGCATAGCCCGTTCGGGGGGGTCGTGCCCGAAATCGCGGCGCGCGCGCACGTTGATCGGCTTGCGCCGATTGTTGCCGGAGTGCTGGCCGATGGGGGGGTTTCGCTTGCTGACGTCGATGCCGTCGCCGCGACCGCCGGACCAGGCCTCATCGGCGGGGTGATGGTGGGGCTGGTGACCGGCAAGGCGCTCGCCCATGCCGCGAACAAGCCGCTGATCGCGGTCAACCATCTCGAAGGGCATGCGCTGTCGCCGCGACTCGTCGATCCCGACCTCGCCTTTCCCTATCTGCTGCTGCTCGTCTCGGGCGGCCATTGCCAGTTGCTCCTGGTCAAGGGAGTCGGCGATTATCGCCGCCTCGCGACCACGATCGACGATGCCGCGGGCGAAGCGTTCGACAAAACCGCCAAGCTGCTCGGGCTTGGCTATCCCGGCGGCCCCGCGGTCGAGCGGATTGCGCAAGACGGCAATCCGCACGCGGTGCCGCTGCCGCGTCCGCTGGTCGGCAGCGCCGAGCCGCATTTCTCCTTCGCTGGGCTCAAAAGCGCCGTCGCGCGCGCTGCCGCGACCGGAGCGCACAGCGTCCCCGACCTCGCCGCCTCGTTCCAGCAGGCGGTCGTCGATTGCCTCGTCGATCGCAGCCGCATCGCACTCGCCGCCTGTCCCGACGCGACCGCGTTCGTCGTCGGGGGCGGGGTGGCCGCCAATAGTGCGATTCGCGCCGCGCTGACCGATCTCGCCGCTCGCTTCGACCGCCCGTTCGTTGCGCCGCCCTTGTGGCTGTGTACCGACAATGGCGCAATGATCGCCTGGGCGGGCGCCGAACGCTTCGCCGCGGGGCTTTTCGACGATCTGTCGGTGTCCGCGCGCCCGCGCTGGCCGCTCGATCCCGATGCGGAAACCGTGCGCGGTGCCGGAGTCAAAGCATGACAGGTGAAAGCATGACGTCATATCGAAATTTTGGGGTGGTCGGCGGCGGCGCTTGGGGGACCGCGCTGGCGCAATTGCTCGCCGCCGATGGCGCCCCCGTCCGCCTGTGGGCGCGCGAAGAGGATGTCGTGGCCGCGATCAACACTGAGCATCGCAACCCGGTCTTTCTGCCCGGCGCCGCACTGTCGGCGTCGCTGACCGCGACCGGCGCGCTTACCGACATGGCCGACTGCGATGCGCTGCTCGTTGTCGTGCCGGTGCCGTTCCTGCGCGGCGTGCTCGCCGATCTGCGCGCGAGCGACGCACCTTTGATCTTTTGCAGCAAGGGGATGGAGGCGGGCAGCTTCGCCTTCCCGATCGACATGGCGCGCGAACTGGCGCCGCAGCGGCCGCATGCGGTGCTCTCCGGCCCGACCTTCGCGCACGAGGTCGCCGCCGGACTGCCAACCGCGATCACCCTGGCCGCCGCCGATCCCGATCTCGCCGCCGCCATCGCGGGCGCGATCGCACGGCCGCATTTTCGCCCCTATGTCTCGACCGACGTCATCGGCGCCGAGATTGGCGGCGCGATCAAGAATATCCTCGCCATCGCCTGCGGCATCGTTGACGGCGCCGGGCTCGGGCTCAATGCGCGCGCCGCGCTGATCAGCCGCGGCTTTGCCGAAATGACGCGGTTCGGGTTGGCGCGCGGCGCGCAAGCGGAGACGCTGGCCGGGCTCGCCGGACTTGGCGACCTCGTGCTGACCTGCACCTCGGCCAATTCGCGCAACTTCGCGCTTGGTCAGGGGCTGGGGCGCGGCGACGATGCCGCCACATTGATGGCCGACCGCCGCACCGTCGCCGAAGGGGCGTTCAGCGCCCCGGTAATCGCCGCCGCGGCGCGCGCCGACGGCATCGACATGCCGATCTGCGATACGGTGGCACAGCTGGTGGCGGGGGAAACGCGCGTTGCCGATGCCATTCAGGCCCTGCTCAGCCGCCCGCTGCGATCCGAGGGTCGGTGAACTGTAGCAGAGAATTGCCTGCAACCCTCCATCGCGCTAGACTGCACGCCGGGGATCAGCAGAAGGGGCGGCGGGCTTGAGCCAGACGGACAGCGCAGCCGCGCCCGCATCGGCAGCAGCCCCCCCGGGCGACGCCGACACCGCCGCGCTCGCCAAGGGCGGGCGCACGAATTTCTTCGGCTTCATCCTGCGCCTCGTGGCGCGCCTGCCTTTCCTTTATGTCGCCGGACGCTGGTACGGTCCCGAAGCGGTCGGGCGCTTCGCCTTTGCCGTGCTCGTCATCGAACTGGTCGCGCAGCTTGCCACGCTCGGGCTCAAGCGCGGGCTCGCCGAACAGTTAAGCGCGCCGGGCGCCGACCATCGCACCGTGGTGTGGGACGGCATGTTCGTCGCGCTGCTCGCCTCGGCGGCGGGATCGGCGCTACTCTTTCTGCTGCCGCAGCTCATGTATCCCGCGGGCGAAGTCGGCGGCGCCGATCGCTGGATGGCGCTGCTCGTCTTTGCCATCGCCGGCACTGACATTGCGCTGGCGGCCTGTGCTTACCGGTTCGACGTCGGCGCGACGGTGCGCGCGCGCGCGATCGTCGAACCCTGGGTGATCAGCGCCGCGGCCGCGGGTTTCTGGTTCGTGTCGGTCCGCGACGGGCTGATGCTGTCCTATGCCGCCGCGATGCTCGGCGCTTTCCTAACCGCATTGATCCCGATGCTGCGCCATTATGGCGGGCCGCGCGGCTGGCAGCCACAACCCGCGCATCTGATCGCAGTTGCGCGGCGCAACGCGCCGCTCGCCGCCGCTGACGCGATCGAATGGGGCACGCGCCGCCTCGACCTGTTCATCCTCGGCCAGTTCACTTCGCCGACGATCTACGGCATTTATTATATGGCGCAGCAGGTCGCCTCGCTGCCGCAAAAGCTCAAAACCAGCTTTGAGCCGATTCTTGGCCCGGTCATCACCCGCAACCTTGCCGAAAAGCGGCTTGCCGCCGTGGCGGCACAGGTCAGCCAGGTCGGCTTCTGGATCATCGCTGCCCAAGCAGGAGTCGCGCTCGCGCTCGGCATCCCGGGTGAGGCGGTCATGGGTCTTGTTGGCCCCGAATTCGTCAGCGGTACCGCGGCGCTCGCCTTCCTGCTCGCAGCCGAAGTCGTCGCCGCGACCGCGGTCGTCAGTGAGGCGGCGCTCGTCTATGTCGCGCGCCATCGTAATCTTTTGATCAGCATGGCGACGCTTGCGCTTCAGGCGGTGCTAAGCGTCACGCTGATCCTCATCGCCAAATCGATGGGCTGGCCGCCGATCACTTATGCCGCCGCCGTTGCGCTCGCGCTGATGCTCGCTTTGGGTTTCGCGTCGGTGGTGAAGGCGCGGCTACTCGCGCATGTGCTGCAAGCCCCGGTGAACAGTCTGCGCTGGGCACTGGTGTGGGCGACCGCAGGCGCCGCCATTCTCGGCTGGGGCGCAACGCAGCTGCCCGAATGGGCCGAGCTGCTGATCGGCGTGCCGGTCATCCTCGGAATTTATTCGTGGCTGATCTGGACTCGCGGTTTCGGCCCCGCCGATCGCGCGCTGTTCAAGAAACATCCCGAGACGCCGGGCACCGAGCCCGCCGCCACATAGCGTCAGGCGCTGTTTACTTAACCGCGTCCTGCGCGGCGTCGCCGACATCCTGCGCCGCGTCGCCAACCTTCTGCGCCGCTTCGGTGATCGCGCCGGTTTCGGTGCTGTCGTTGGCGAGGAACTGGAACGCGAAAAAGCCCGCGACCGCCAGCACAACGAGCAGGATCAGGCCCATGCCCAATCCGCTGCCGCGGCGCGGTTCGCGATCGATGATCGTCGTCGTGTGCGTCGTCCCGTCGGGGGCGCGCGTTTCGTGAATTTCGTCGGCCATATCGTCCTCCTGTGCCATTTGGCGCATAGGACGCTTCGGACCCGCGAAGGTTCCTAACCGAGCCGTTCGGCGACCTTGGCGTTGAGGTCGGTCTGCGCCCGCGGGCCGACCTGCGCGATGATTTCGCGCGCGCACACCGCGCCCATCGTCAGGCTCTCGGCGATCGAACGCCCTTCGGCCAGCCCTGACAGGAAACCCGCCGCAAACAAATCGCCCGCACCGGTCGTGTCGACGACATCGTCGATCGGCTCGGCCGCGACTTCGGTGCGTTCGCCGTTCGTCACCGCGACCGCGCCATGCGCGCCGCGCGTCGCGACCAGCAAGGGGACATCAGCGGCCACCTTGGCGAGCGCGGTTTCGAAATCGCCTTCCTGCGCCAGTTCGAGCAGCTCGGCTTCATTGGCGAACAGGATGTCGATCTCGCGCGCCGCTGTCATGCGGCGGAAATCCTCGCCATGCCCCGCGACGACGAAGGTGTCGGACAGGGTGAAGGCGACGCGGCGGCCCGCCGCCTTGGCGAGCCCGATCGCTTCCGCCATCGCCGCGCGCGAGGCGTCGGCGTTCCACAAATAGCCCTCAAGATAGAGGATATCGGCGTCGGCGATCAGCGCCGCATCGAGCGAATCGCGGCCCAGATTCTGCGACGCACCCAGGAAGGTGTTCATCGTCCGCTGGCCGTCGGGGGTAACAAGGATCAGGCAGCGCGCGGTCGGCGCGCCACCGGCCTGGGCCGGGGTGTCGAACGCGACCCCCAGCGCGGTGAGGTCATGGGTGAACACATGCCCCAGCTGATCTTCGGCGACCTGCCCGATGAAACCGCAGCGGCGCCCCAGCGCTGCCATGCCCGCGAGCGTGTTCGCTGCGCTGCCGCCCGACATTTCGATCGCCGGACCCATCGCTGCGTAGAGCCGCTCGGCCTCGTCGGCGTCGATGAGCCGCATCGACCCCTTGACCAGATTTTCACGCTCGATCAGCGCGTCGTCGGCGCGAGCAAGAACGTCGACGATGGCATTGCCGATGGCGACGACGTCGAAACGGGCGGTGGAGGCCATAAAATATCCTGTGATGCGCGGGAAAAAGTTGCCGCGCTTTAGGGATGCGGGCCAATCAAGGCAAGCGCGGCGCTTGACGCGCGCCCTGACCCCTCGCATCCCCCAACCATGACCCGCGCCGTCCACGCCTTTCTGCTCGCGCTCCGCGATGTGCCGAACCCGCGCGTACTGCGCATCCTACTGCAAAGTCTGGGGCTTACCCTCCTCCTGCTGATCGTCGTGGGCGTGGGGATTTATTTCGCCGCGCGCTGGGCGCTCGATCATTGGCAATGGCTCGGCGCGACCGAGCGCGACATGGCGGGGCTAGTCGTCATCCTTGCGATCATCGCGGGCAGCTGGCTGTTGTTCCGTGCCGTCGCGATCATCGTCGTCGGACTGTTCGCCGATGCGATCGTCGCCGATGTCGAGGGGCGCCATTATCCCGCCGCGGCAGCGCGCGCGGTCGATGTCGGCTGGGGGCAGAATATCCGCCTTGCGCTTGCGTCGCTGGTGCGGCTGATCGGCGGCAACCTGGTCGCGCTGCCGATCTATATCCTGCTGCTCGTCACCGGCATCGGCACGCCAATCTTTGCGCTGTTCGTCAACGGCCTGCTGCTTGGCCGCGATCTCGAGGCGATGGTGCTGGCGCGCCACCCCGACCGGCCGCGGCTCGATCGGCCCGCGCGCTGGTCGCTCGGGCTGCTGTCTGCCGCAAGCTTTGTGGTCCCCATCGCCAATCTGTTGGCGCCGATCGTCAGCGCCGCTATGGCCGTCCACATGCTCCATCTGCGAAGCGGGGACCAGAAAAGATGATCAACAACAGCCGCTTGGCGATATTCACCGGCTTCGCCCTGCTGCTCGGCGGCTGCGCCGGCAATGCGATTCCGCGTGCCACTCCGCCCAAGGCGCCGCCGTCGGCGGGTCCCATCGCCGCCCCGCGCCCGACGCAGACCAACAGCCTGATTGGTCGCCCTGCGAACGCCGCGCTCGGACTGTTCGGCAAGCCGCGCCTTGACCTCGCCGAAGGCGCGGCGCGCAAATTGCAGTTCGCGGGCGCCGCCTGCATCCTCGACATCTATTATTATGCGCCGAAACAAGGCGCCGATCCGCTCGCCACGCATGTCGACGCGCGCACCCCCGACGGCCGCGATGCCAATGTGCCGAGCTGTATCGAGGCGCTGCGCCGCTAGGCTGACGTCACGACGCCAGTTCATCGAGAGCCCACCTTGCCGCGTCCGCGACCATCGGAGTGTCATCCTCGGCGAGCCGTTCCAGCACCGGCCGAAACCCTGCATCGCCGCTGTTCCCCGCTGCAATCGCGGCATTGCGCACCATCCGTCCGCGCCCGATGCGCTTGATCGGCGATCCTGCGAACACTTGCCGGAACCCTGCATCGTCGAGCGCGAGCAGGTCGGCGAGCGACGGCGCGACCAGTTCGGCGCGCGGCAGGAAGGCACGGTGCGCGTGCGCGGTCTCGGCAAATTTGTTCCACGGACACACCGCCAAGCAATCGTCACAGCCATAAACGCGGTTGCCGATCCCGCGGCGCAGCTCATGCGGAATCGGGCCGTCATGCTCGATCGTAAGGTAGGATATGCAGCGCCGCGCATCGACCTGATATGGCTTCGGGAATGCCTGCGTCGGGCAGGCATCCTGACATGCCGAACAACTGCCGCAGCGGTCCCGCCCCGGCGAACTCGTGACCAGCTCGAGCGTCGTATAAATCGCGCCAAGGAACAACCAGCTGCCATGCTCGCGGCTCACCAGATTGCTATGCTTGCCCTGCCAGCCGAGCCCCGCCGCTGCCGACAGCGGCTTTTCCATCACCGGCGCGGTATCAACGAACACCTTGACTTCGGCCCCCGGTGCTTCGGCGACCAGCCAGCGCGCCACCCCCTTCAACGCCCGTTTGACGACGTCATGATAGTCACCGCCCTGCGCATAGACCGAGATGCGCCCGCGGTCGGGGTGATCGGCGAGCGCCAGCGGATCGTGCGCGGGAGCGTAGCTCATCCCCAGCGCGATCACCGATCGCACCTCGGGCCACAGCCCTTGCGGCGATCCGCGCTGCGCGGCGCGGTTTTCCATCCAGATCATGTCGCCGTGGCGGCCCTCGGCGAGCCACTGTTCCAATCGCTTGGCGGTTTGCGGCGCCGCGCCGGCATCGGCGATCCCGAACGCGACAAAGCCATGCGCGCGCGCCACCGCCTCCAAGCGGTTTTCCAGCGAAGGCGTTTCGTTAGGCAAGGGTTCGGCAACCATTGCCGCTCTATACGCGAGCCGTCCGTCCGTGCCATAGCTTGCGGATGATCAGACCAGGGACCGAGATTTGAACGATTTCAGCGTCGAGGCGATCGGCCTCACCAAATATTTCGGCGATTTCAAAGCGGTCGACGACGTCAGCCTGACGGTGCCGACGGGCAGCATCTATGGCGTGCTCGGCCCCAATGGCGCGGGCAAGACCACGAGCCTGCGGATGACGCTGGGCATCATCGATCCTGACGAGGGGAGCAGCCGCGTTTTTGGCGAACGGCCGCAGGCGGTGCGCCACCGCATCGGCTATCTGCCCGAGGAACGCGGGCTCTATCCGGGGATGAAAGCGCGCGAGGCAATCGCATTCATGGGCGCGCTGCGCGGGCTCGACTGGTCCGAGGGCCGCCGCCGCGCCGCGATCTTCATGACCGAACTCGGGCTCGAACGCGTCATCGACGAAAAAATCCGTAAAATGTCCAAAGGCATGGCGCAGATGATCCAGCTGATCGGCTCGATCGTCCACGCCCCCGACCTCATCGTCCTCGACGAACCTTTCTCGGGGCTTGACCCGGTCAATCAGGAACGCCTCGAAATGCTCGTCCGCCGCGAGCGCGATCGCGGCGCGACGATCCTGTTTTCGACCCATGTCATGGCGCATGCCGAGCGCCTCTGCGACCGGCTCGCGATCATCGCGCGCTCGCAGCGCCGGTTCGAAGGCACGGTCGACGACGCCCGTAGCCTGCTGCCGATGCAGGTCCGTTACACCCCGCGCGCCGACGCCGATCCGGCGGCGATCGCGGCGCTACTCCCCGCAGGTGCCGAACCACGCGGCGACAGCTGGTTCTTCCCGATCGAAGATGCCGACGTCGAACCGCTGCTGGCGCGGATCACGGGCAGCGGCCTCGGCGTTGCGGGGCTGTCGATTACCCGTCCCGCACTCCACGACGCCTTTGTCCATATCGTCCGCCAGGTCGATGCGAGTTTCGACGCCGATGCGGGAACCGACGCGGTCGAGGAGGCGCTGGCATGACCCCCTTCCTCAAAAACATGCTCGTCATCGCGCGCCGCGACTTTCTGGCGATCGTAGCCACCCCGACCTTCCTTTTGTTCCTCCTCGCGCCGCTGTTCATGGTTGGCATGGGGCTCGCGGGCGGCATGGGCGCCTCGCAGCTCGCCGACAGCGCTCGCGGTGCCGGACGCATCGTCGCGGTGGTGGGCGCTGACGATGTCGAAGCGCTGCGCGCCGCCGATGCACGGCTGCGCGCGAGCGTCGCGCGCCGCGTGCCGGTGCTGGAGGTCCGGATTGCCAGCCCCGCCACCACCGACCCGATCGCCATTGCGCGCGAAAAGGGCAGCGACACCTACGCCGTGCTCAGCGGCCCGCTAGCCAGCCCGCGCATCGTTGAGCGCGAGGCCGACAGCAACGCCGGTCACTATCTCGCGCTCCTCGCCGACGATGTGCTGCGATCCAAGGCCGCAGGGCCGCTACCGCCAGTGGCGCCGAAATTCGAAGCCTTGTCGAGCGGCGGTACCAGCATCGCGCTCCAGCAATCTTTGGGCTTCGGCGCGGTCTTCATCATCTTCCTGCTCACCCTCCTGCTCGCGGGCCAGACGGTGAGTTCGCTCGCCGAGGAAAAGGGCAACAAGGTCATCGAAATCCTTGCCGCCGCAGTGCCGCTCGAAAGCGTCTTCCTCGGCAAGTTGCTCGGCTTTCTGGGCGTCGCGGTACTGTTCATCGCCTTCTGGCTGGTGATGGCGCTCGCTGGCGGGCTGATCGCCGCGCTGCAGATCGACCCCGCCGCGCTCGCGTCGGTGCAAAGCGCTAGCAAGGCGACTGCGGCGCTGACCGCGGCGCCCGCGACCGGCTGGCCCTTTTTCCTCGGCATGGGTTTTGTCTATTTCATCCTCTCCTTCCTGCTCCTCGGCGCGGTGTTTCTCGGCGTTGGGGCGCAGGCGGCGACGGTGCGCGAAATCCAGATGCTGAGCCTGCCGATCACGATCTTTCAGGTCGGCATGTTCAGCCTGTCGACCGCCGCCGCGAGCGCGCCGGGCAGCAGCCTGTCGACGATCGCACAGATTTTCCCCTTCTCGTCGCCGCTCGCCATGGCTGCGCGCGCCGCGACCGACGACAGCAAGGCGGTCCACCTGCTCGCGCTCGGTTGGCAGGCGATCTGGGTCGCGTTCGTGATCTTCCTCTCGGTCCGCCTCTTCCGCGCCGGGGTGCTGAGCGGCGGCGGCAGCTGGAAATTCTGGCGGCGCAGAGGACGGGCGGCAGCGCTCGCCGCTACCGCTGCCGCTGCAACTGCGCAGGCCGCCGACCGTCATTGACAAAGCTGTAAATAGTGGCATTCTGCAACTGATCAGGCCGCGCCAGACGGCCCTTCAGAGGAGCTGCCCATGGCCACCCAAATTCGCACCGCCCCCGAAATCGCCAACCCGCTCGACGTCAGCCGCGCCGAATTGTGGAGCGAGGACCGCTGGCAGGAACCGATGCGCCAGCTGCGCGCCGAATCGCCGA